>Ga0334883_1005716_pt1 | contig 10785 bp, 9 predicted proteins | sample GraSluR1_MG_6_FD_207230 | JGI IMG/M metagenome (GOLD analysis project Ga0334883, IMG submission 207230) | Sludge microbial communities from methane-producing bioreactor in Wageningen University, Netherlands - Granular Sludge_09_05-R1 | ecosystem: Engineered > Bioreactor > Anaerobic > Unclassified... | reverse complement strand
CTTTACATAACTGGCACCCTCCGTTACAATGCCATCAACAGCAATCTTTTCGCCCGGCCTTGCCAATATTGTATCGCCTTCCCTGATGGCTGATATAAGAAACTCCTTCACCGAACCATCCTTCATTACCTTAAAGAGCGTCTTCGGCTGAAGTCCTATCAGTTTCTTTATCGATGCCGAGGTATTTGCCCGTGCCCTGGCCTCAAGAAGTCTGCCAAGCAGTATAAGTGCTATTATCACACCGGCCGCCTCAAAATAAACATGAGCGTGCAGGCCCCTGCTGTGCCAGAAACCAGGGAAAAGAGTGTTGAATACGCTGAACAGATAGGCTATGCCCGTGCTTAAAGAAACAAGTGTATCCATTGTTGCACTTCCGTGCCTTATCTGTTTCCAGGCATTGATAAAGAAGCCCCTCCCGAGCCAGATGACAATAGGTGATGCAAGAAACCACATTATATATGAGGAAAAAGGTATATTCATGAAGATCATGCTTATCAGCACCAGCGGCACAGCCAGTATTATAGCCCATATAGTCCTTCTTCTCAATGATTTATATCTACTGAGCTCGATGTTCTCAACCTCCTTCCTGGCATTCCCGGACTCGTCGGTAATAAGGTCATACCCTATCGATGTGACAGACTCCCTTATAGCCTGAGGCAGGATAACCACAGGAGAGAACTCTATCGTAGCAGTCTGTGAGGCAAGGTTCACAGATGCATTCAGAATACCGGGTTGTTTCTTAAGGGTTGATTCGACATTCGCGGCGCACGAAGCACACGACATCCCCGTGACAGGATACTGCTTTTTGATGATATCTTTTACCTGTACTTCATCCTGACGTACTTCAGCTTCTTCAACTTTCGTGTGAACTGACCCATTATCATCCTTTTTTCTTTCAGCAGCCATACACTTAATGATGTTACAATTATTGAACAATCCCTGACGAATAAAGTTTTACGGATCTCATATCGGCACCGGCCTCTCTGTGGGAGAATTGCCGGTTACTCGTCTGCTATAATATTAACCCTTATAAACCTTACAGCCCCCGTGGTGTAATAAGTGCTGATCCCGAAAGGTACAGTAGGTTCCATTTCCCACCTCAGGGAGAGATCGTGTTTGCCAATGGTGAAATCAACAATTTTATTATCATCAGCCCACGCTTCAATCTTCTCATCTGTAACCCTGAGCCTTATCCTGTACCAGCGGTCAGGTGAGAAACCGTAGGAATCGTATGTTTCATTATTGGCAGCATCGTATCCGTCAATACTGCTCAGTCCGTTAACCCATCCCTGCCATCCTCCCAGGACCAGTGTCAGAAACGAGTCCTTCACAGGGAAGGTCATCCCGCAAAAAAAATCATGTCCCCTGACACGTTTCGCCTGAAAGTTGACTTCATAATTTGTTTTCGGGAAATCACCTGTCCACCTTATCCCGGAAAGCGGGTCGCCTGCTTCAATAACAATGGCATCATCCTTTACAGATATTCCTCCCTGTCCGCCGAAATCGATTATCTCCCATCCATCCAGGCTCTCGCCGTCAAAGAGGACCATTTCTTCCTGGGCACATACCCTGAACCCGTTCACAAGCAGGAAAAGTGCAATGATTAAAACTTTCATAAACAATTATTTAATATTAATTTCAGATTACTTAATTACTTTTTTCACCCTTACGGATCTATATGATCCCTATCGGGACCCTCCAATAAAAGAGACATGTAAGATAGCTTAAAAAAACATAACATGCTCCTTCAGATACAAATGATCAGACAGGGTTATCACTGACAGAACAAAAAAAAATATATATTGCAAACATTCACCTACATATGCATATAACGATCCGAAATAATCAAACAGTCCGTTTAACAACTTCCTGCCGGAATAATTATCTGGTTTTACTGACAGCTCTCCTGATATCATTTTCAGCCGGGGCACAGGATAAAATACCGGAACTGATCACCGATCGGCCTGACCAGACAGAGTCAGCTGCCATAGTACCACTAAGGAGCTTACAGATAGAAACGGGATTTCTTATGCAGAAAGATGAAACGGAGCTTGCTCTTGAACGGTTGTTTGCCTTTAATACAACCCTTCTCCGTTATGGTCTTTTAAAGAGGCTGGAGTTACGGATCGGTCTGGATCTTCTTTCTGAAAGGCTGGAGATCAAATATACCGATATTAAAGACCGTATTACAGGAACCGGCCCTCTTATTCTTCAGTTCAAGTACATGATTGCCGAAGAGGTGGGATGGATACCCGATATAGCCTTTATAGGCGGAGCAGCCTTACCATATACGGCTAAAGAATTTTTCAGAACTTCAGGCGTTGCTCCGGCATTCCGGTTTGCTTTTTCGCATACCCTGTCTGACAGGGTGGCCCTGGGAAGCAATCTGGGAGCTGAGTGGGACGGGGAGACGTCAGTTCCCGGCTTCTATTATTCCGTAGCTCTTAATATTGCGGGCACGGAGAAGCTGGGATTGTTTACGGAGTTCTATGGACTGTTACGTGAACCGGGCAGAAGAGCACATCTGTTCGATGCCGGTTGCACTTATCTTGTGCTCCATAACTTCCAGCTTGACATCTCAGGAGGGATAGGCCTTAACAAAACTGCTTTTGACAGCTTTGTCAGCTTCGGAATGTCTTACCGGATACCGCAATAAAATCAGGATAACCGCGTAGCGCACCGGGTATATTCTGATTTAAATAACATGTCGCTCCTACGGAGCTCGTTAATTCCTATTATAATGCGTCAAAACTATAAGCATGCCGTCCCCACGGGACTACCTTACCCGTTCCCCGGGCAGCGGCATGTTCTTAGCTGCGTAGCAGCGGCGGTATGTTTGTAGCCGCGTGGCGGCGGCATGTTTGTAGCCGCGTAGCGGCGGCATGTTTGTAGCCGCGTAGCGGCGCCATGTTTGTAGCCGCGTAGCGGCGCCATGTTTGTAGCCGCGTAGCGGCGCCATGTTTGTAGCTGCGTAGCGGCGCCATGTTTGTAGCCGCGTAGCGGCGCCATGTTTGTAGCCGCGTAGCGGCGGCATGTTTGTAGCCGCGTAGCGGCGCCATGTTTGTAGCCGCGTAGCGGCGCCATGTTTGTAGCCGCGTAGCGGCGCCATGTTTGTAGCTGCGTAGCGGCGCCATGTTTGTAGCCGCGTAGCGGCGCCATGTTTGTAGCCGCGTAGCGGCGGCATGTTTGTAGCTGCGTAGCAGCGGCATGTTTGTAGCCGCGTAGCGGCGGTATGTTTGTAGCTGCGTAGCAGCGGCATGTTTGTAGCCGCGTGGCAGCGGCATGTTTGTAGCCGCGTGGCGGCGGCATGTTTGTAGCCGCGTAGCGGCGGCATGTTTGTGAGCCGCGTAGCCGGCGGCCCCGGCAGAATTGCAGGGGGCGGTATGTTTGTATTTGTGGTGAAAAATATGTATTTTTCTTACAAATTAATACCCTTGAATATGAGCAATAAAACAGATCCTGCATCCGGAATGGTAAATACTGCAGGTTTCCGCACCTGTTGCGGGAACCATGGTGGCGCCCCGGGTGATATGACACGACGTAAATTTGTTCAGGTAACAGGCACCGGTGTCATTGGTTCGGTAGCATTATCGGGACTATCATGGGCCGCTCTGGCCTCAGGAGAGTCCGGATCAGAAAATCCGAATAAGCGCAAGCCCCTAATTGTTAAACCAATTTTGACCTACGAGGTGCCCCAGCGCAGGGATAAAACTAGCTGGAGGGCATGGGGAGGTATCCAGACGGAGCAGGATGCTTCCGCGGAGGTCGAAAGGATCGGAAAAGAACTTCAGTCAATCGCTTCAACAGCTGATTTCCCGGTTAATTTCCTGCCCGTCTCCCCGGTCCGCAGGAACCAGGATCTCAACAGCATTACCGATCTCGATTCCGCCGACCTTTTCCTTGTTTATGCCGCTGGTGGAAGTATGAATATGTTCGATACACTGAACAGCAAGGGGAAAAATGTGATTTTCTTCTGCCGGCATAAATCCGGTCCTGTTTATCTCTGGTATGAAATAATAAGTCCGCGTTATCTGCGCCAGCACACCGACAAACTTTCTGTAAAAGGTATTGATGAGAATGATGTTGTAATTGACAACCACAACGAGCTTCTCTGGAGGCTCAGGTCCTTATGCGGACTCAAGAACACTGTCGGTTCACGTATCCTTGCCGTGGGAGGGCCCGGGGCATGGGCCCAGCCCCAGGGTGTAGTGCCGGCTCTCGTCAGAGAAAAATACAGGCTTGATATAGTAACAATATCCTACGAAGAACTTGGTAATCTGATCACCGAAGCCAGAAAGGACAAAACCCTGGTTGCAGCTTCAAAGAGCCGCGCTGAAGAATATCTCAGCGAGACAAACATAAAGCTGGAGACGGAGCGACACTTCGTGGATAATTGTTTCGTCCTCGAAGAGATCTTCACAAGGCTGATGGCGAAGTATGATTGCAGAGCTCTGACCATAAATGAATGCATGGGCACCATAATGCCTCTGGCGGAAACAACAGCATGCCTTACCCTTAGCCTGCTTAACGATGATGGTTATCTTGCCTTCTGCGAATCAGATTTCGTCGTCGTCCCCGCGGGTATTCTGATGGCCAATATCTCAGGAAAGCCGTCATTCCTGAACGATCCCACCTTCCCGCACGATAACATCATAACGCTTGCTCATTGTACTGCCCCGAGAAGGATGGACGGCAGGAATAGTGAGCCGGCAAGGATCATGACTCACTTTGAGTCGGATTACGGAGCCGCCCCCAAGGTAGAAATGACAAAAGGACAGGTTGTTACCAACATCATGCCCGATTTTGCATTTGAAAGGAACGTGGGTCTGCTCGGGAAAATAGCCGATAACCCGTTCCTCGATATTTGCCGCTCACAAATTGACGTGACCTTTGAATGCGACAGCAGGAAAGTGGCAGAGCAGATGCCCGGTTTTCACTGGATAACTGTTTATGGAGATTATATCAAAGAGGCAGAGTATGCTTTCAAAAAAATCGGTATAGGGTTCGGGAGCCTAACCTGATCACTGCTATCTGTATATTATTTTGTACGAATCGCTACTGTGTGAGCGCCTGCCTGCTGACTGGCGGTATCTCTCCGGCATGTATCCCGTATAACCTTTTATGCGTTTCCCTTGCAGCATCAATAAGCTCCCTGTAAGGCTGATCAGTCACATCCACGAGTCCAATGTTATAGTTCTCACCATCATTCCGTCCTGTTGAAGGCTGGTCCCACCACTGAAACCAGTGTGTCCCTATCAGCGAGGGATGAGCAAATGCATTCTCCACATAATACCTGTAGGCAACTCCCCGTTCCTCCTGGCTTATAGTCTGCCTGAGTCCGGGTGAGAGCCCCCGTTCAGTTGTCCCGAAATGAAACTCGCCTATTATTATGGGCAGTCCGGTTAACTCATCAATCTTTGCCAGCCTTTCAGGGGAAGCGTTGTACCCATATATGTTAAGGCTGAAAACATCAAATCCTATTGATGCAGATGCCTTTACAAGATCTTCCGGCGGATTTCCGCCGAATCTCAGGCCAAGGTTAAGGTGATTGGGATCATGTTTTTTGATCGCAGCATTGATCATCCTGATAAACCTGGTGTATGTGTCATATACAAAGGCTTTTCGTCGTTCAGGCGTATCTCCGGCTTCAAGATGCTTTATCAGGGCTGCCTTCATTGGTGTGTCATCACCCTCGAGTATGACATTCACCAGTTCCTGTTCCCTTCCCGGCCATGGCGGTTCGTTGCCCACGAAATATCCAAGCAGATAGGGGTCATTTCTCAGCAGAGCACACTGCCGTGCGGCCGCCTCATCAACAGATGCCTCATAATCAGGTGCATAAACATCCGGCATACCCATGGTCTTCGGATCAAAGCCCCATCCACCCAGTGTTGCCACATACGGTTTTCTCTGACTTCTCCCGAATGCGGCATCCGACCAGTTGGCAATAGTATTGAGCCCCCAGTCATCCATCCTTCTTGCCGTGAAATCCATCCATTTATCACGGAAATCAGGACCAAACCTGCGGTACAGGTTCCATGTGTAGAATGAAGCCCTGCCAAGTCTCCTGTATGATTTCGTCAGCTCTTCAGGAGGGAAGGCGGTGTAAATATATTCACGCCCTTCAACGCGGGCAAATGATCCCCCGGGCCCTATCCCGGTACTGCCTACGGAAAGGAAGTAGTGCCCAAGGGGGTCGATGAACCACCATTTGTCATCTATCTTCTCAACCCTGAAAAATCCTGTTGCCCTGGCTTTGGTGTTAAGGTAACCTCCATACTTCGACACATCGAAGTTTCCGGTCTGCAGAGAACCATCTTCCTCATCCCAGACCGCCTGAAGCTCATCAAGAGTCTTTGACTTACCGGGCCATTCGGCAGGTATCCACTGACCAAACTCATCTACAAGCGGCAGAGGACTCAGTATGGAATCTTCCGCGAATATGGAAAGCCTGATATTACGTATCTCGAGTGCCGGAGAACCTATCGGGTCCTCCATCATCAGCCCCAGGGAATCTACCTGGTTAATGGTTCCGACGAGAGCGGTGAATCCAAGGCCGTAACCCGGCATACCCCGTTGTCCTATCGCTGCCATATCGTGCCCCAGAACGTTTCTTCTCTGAAAATTGGCAAGGGGAACCGATGCCCTCACCCATGCACCCTGAAACGGCAATATCCTTAACCTGCGCACTCCCCCGGTGTCATAGATATTTATATAAAAACGCTGAGTGGATGTGGCATGATATTCAAGTGTCAGGAACTCATAAAATGACCAGTCGGACGGCAACTCCGGATTCAACTCCTTCAGGGCCCATTTCTTCTCATCCGTTGCATCCTCAAAGGTCACTGTCAGGTTCTTCTGCCCCCGGGTACAACCCGCCATAAACATTAGCGATGCGATTAAAAGTAGCGCACAGATATTCTTCATAATTTACCCTTTAAGACTCTGGTACTAAATAATACAAAAAAAACAAGCCGGTCAATAAAAAAGCAGGCTCCTTATGTTAAAAAAGCCTAATCTTCAACTAATTTTAAGGCTTAATATATTGGATCAGTAACAGTGCAGAATATGGCTATTCATCTTATTCATTTGCTTTATAATTCAAGAGTAACTGAATTTTCACCAACCCCGAATTTTTTGAGCAGACCGGTCACAGAATCCATCATAGGCGGAGGACCACATACATAAAAATGCATATCGAAATCATTTATGACATTTTTAAGGAAATCCTCACTGATCATCCCGTGGAAATAACCATCAGCCTTTTCCTCTGATAAAATATTGATGAAATCTTTTCCGAGCATCTTTTTAAACTCCTGCTCGAGAATAATATCAGCCCTCGTTTTGTTTGCAAAGATCAGTTTACTGCCTTTTACTTCCTTTTTCTCTGCGAGTTCCCTGAATATTGCTATAAAAGGAGTAATTCCCGCACCACCTGCGATAAATACTCCTGTTCCCTTATATGTTATTGCTCCCCACACGTCCCTGATAATCAACTCATCACCAGCAGCAAGCTTCCCGAGTTCATTTGTAACTCCATCATGTGAGGAATATATCTTGATCGTAAACTCAAGAAAAGGCTCTCCTCTCAGGCAAGTGAAGGTAAAGGGCCTCTTTTCATCTTTCCAGTCCGGAGTATTTATTGAAACTTCCGTAGCCTGTCCGGGCAGAAATGAATATCCTGCCGGCTTCTCTACCCTGAACCTCTTAACATCATGTGTTACATTTTCAATGCTTATGACCTTAACTACATGCTCTTCCATATTCGACAGATTTGATTATTAACAACTTATTCTCTAACTTTATCCTATAAAAATAACTAATTCTGATTAAAGAGTGTGCATCAAATGTAACATTATCCATACTTTTATTATCTTAACACCATGCACAGCCCGCTGATGCTCTTCAAAACAAACGGCATGAGAAAAATTAACACTTCTGTTTTAAACGTCATAATATGCCTCCTGACAGGTTTGATTCTCCAGACTTCAATCCTGTGCGAGGCATACGGCCAGTATACCGGTATTGATGAATCGATAGCAAAAAATCGCAAAGGGATTCTCACTGTTAAAGCCAGAACCGGAGATAAGGTCCTGGTTGAACAGCTGAGTCACGAATTCTGGTTCGGATGTGCCATAAGCAATTCACTTGCCGGAGGCCGCATATCAGAGAGTGATCTTCGGCAGTACAAGGAAAAGTTCCTTGAAAATTTCAACTCGACAGTAACCGAAAATGCCGTAAAATGGGGTGATATGGAGCGCAGAAAAGGTGAAGTAAACTATAACACCGTTGATGCAATTCTGAAATGGACTGAAGAGAACAAAATACCTCTCAGGGCTCACAACCTTTTCTGGGGTATTCCGCAGTTTGTCCAGCAATGGGTTAAGGAGCTTGATGATGATGAACTGGGGGAGTCACTCAGGAACAGAGCGGAAACAGTAACAGCACGTTACAGGGGACGCTTTGCAGAATATGACCTCAATAACGAAATGATCCACGGCAACTATTATGAGGAGAGGCTGGGCGAGGGGATTACCGGAATGATGGCTGAATGGGCATTAAATGGCGATACGGAAATAAAGCTCTGGCTCAACGATTATGATATCCTGACGGGCAACAGGCTTGCCGATTATATGGCACACATAAGGAAGCTGCTTAAAGAGGGTATACCGATTGCCGGTATAGGCGTCCAGGGTCATCTCCATGCTGAGACATTCGACCGGATTCAGCTTAAGAAGGCTCTCGATTCGCTGGCGCTGTTTAACCTGCCGGTCAGAATTACCGAGTTCAACATGCCGGGTCAGCGCTCTAAATATTACAGGGAGAAAATAACTGTTATGTCTCAGGAGGAAGAGGAGCTGAAGGCAAAAGAACTTATCGATTATTACAGGATATGCTTCTCCCACCCGGCAGTTGAAGGCATCCTGATGTGGGGCTTCTGGGAGGGAGCCAACTGGATACCGGTATCTTCCATGTATAAGCGAGACTGGTCGCCGACACCCGCTGCTGAAGCTTATAAAGATCTGATCTTTAGGGAGTGGTGGACAAAAACTTCGGGAACGGCGGGAAATGACGGACTCTTTTCCACTCCGGCTTTCTACGGAAACTACAGGGTAACTGTAAACGGCGTTGCAAAAGAGGTTGGGCTGACAAAAGAGAAAGGAAGTGCTGCACTGCAATTTTAGGAGTTATTATTTATGACACAGCTTGCTAAAATATTAATATTTACGGGTATAATTTTTATTATAGCCGGTGTCATCATTTATTTCGCCGGCAATAAATTAAACTGGATCGGAAATCTTCCTGGTGATATAAGGGTCGAAAAGGAGAATTTCAAATTTTATTTCCCGATAACGACAATGATCATAATGAGCATTGTGGTTTCATTTATTATCTGGCTCATCCGGAAAATACTCTGATCGTCTTCCGTCTTCTGTCTTCCGTCTTCCGTCTTCCGTCTTCCGTCTTCCGTCTTCCGTCTTCCGTCTTCTGCCTTCCGTCTTCCGTCTTCTGTCTTCCGTCTTCCGTCTTCTGTCTTCCGTCTTCCGTCTTCCGTCTTCCATCCGTTTTTCCTTTCCCGGATCAAGGAAATTCTTATTTTTACCCAATCGATGAAATATATAACTCTTATATCATTCCTGACGGGAATTTTGCTTACCGCCCTGGTACCTGTTTGCCACGGGCAATCGGTTAGCATTCTTGTTAAGGATCATGAAGGGGAGGCTCTTGCCGGAGCTGCCGTTCAGCTTTTCAGGGACTCGGACCAGGCAAGATTTGTAACCACAACAGATCTGTCAGGGCTCGCCCGGTTTGAAAACCTCACGTCAGGTTCATACACTGCAAGAATAACATTCATAGGCTTCCGGCCGCTCGAAGAGAGCGTAACGGTCAGCACCGGTCATAGAGAGTTCACCTTCCGAATGACAGAGGATGCTATCATGATGAACGAGGTGGTAGTAATGGTGTCAAGGCCAATGATGCGTCAGGAAGAGGACAAAATGATAATTGATATTCAAGGGCTTGCAAGTATCAGCACAAATACGCTCGAGATCCTGGAGAGCACACCGGGACTTCTTGTCGATCAGGATGGGGGCATATTCCTCAGCAGCGCCACCCCGGCAATGATCTTCATCAACGGCAGGGAACAGAAGATGAGCAGTCAGGATATTATGACCATCCTGCGCAGTCTGCCCCCCGGAAGTGTCCAGAGGATTGAAGTGATGCGGACCCCTTCGGCAAAATACTCCGCATCAAGTTCAGGAGGAATAGTCAACGTTGTACTAAAAAAAGGTGTTAAGATAGGCCGGTTTGGTTCCGTCAGGACCGGATTGAATCAGGGGAGATATGGCAACCGCTTCGCCGGATTCAGTATCAACGAAAGCGGTGATCTCAGTACAAGCTATCTCAACTTCGAATACAGCAACAATCAGATGCTTGAGGAACTGAGCAGTGTAAGGCTTCTAAAACCAGACACATCTCTTTTTCAGTCGGCGGAATCCAAAAGAAAAGCTAACCAGGGCTATATCGGATACGGAATAAGCTATGATGCTACTGAAAAGCTTAATCTCAGCTACGACGGGAGAGTCAACAGAAGCCTCCCTTCCTCATCAGCAATGAACAGTAATATTATTCGAACCTCTGCGGACCAGATCCTGACAGAGACCCTGAACAATACCGAAAACAGCTCCCGGTTCACCAGCCTGAGGCAGGAAATGGGAATCCTTTACAGGGTAGATTCAACAGGGCTGGAGCTGGACTCCAAACTTTCATACACATTCAACAACA
>Ga0334883_1005715_pt1 | contig 10794 bp, 11 predicted proteins | sample GraSluR1_MG_6_FD_207230 | JGI IMG/M metagenome (GOLD analysis project Ga0334883, IMG submission 207230) | Sludge microbial communities from methane-producing bioreactor in Wageningen University, Netherlands - Granular Sludge_09_05-R1 | ecosystem: Engineered > Bioreactor > Anaerobic >... | reverse complement strand
TAACAAGGGGTGTACCCAATGTGGGGGATTTCTAGATAATCCAACTTTTTCGCCCGCTTGGGGCGTCCTTATCGGGGGATAAGGACGCTGGCCCCGAACTCCCCCACTGGGCACACCCCCAGCCGTTACCAGCAATTTTGACGGAAAATCGGGAAGACTTTAGCCCATCGGCGGACTGCTCCGCTGTGAATATGAATAGATTAATCAAACTGTATCGGCTAGACTAGAAACCAGATTAGACCAAAAATTTAGCGGGCGGACAGTCCTTCGATTGGCTATAAAAATATTTTGCCGACTGAACGTCAAGATTTGATAGCAACGCCTGATTATAAAAAAGTTGGTTTTTAAAAATGTTACGCCTAGAATTTAATCCTCGATTTGACTTTAAATTGTAGCGGTTCGAAAAAAGAAAATAACGGGTTGAATTTAGCGGTTGAATAAAAATAATTGTTGACTTTCAAACATTGCACTTGGAATTATCGGCTGAAAGGCTAACTTTAGTTGCTGAAAATAGTGAAAGTGAATTTTGGGTTTATCGACTTGAAACTTATTGTTTAGGCTATGAATATCAATGAATTACCTTTCGATTTGAACGAGTTAGCGCAATTTTCCCCTGTGACTGACGGGGCGAAGCTGTAAGTTAACGGTTAGAATTTTAAATTTAGAAAAGAACGTTTTTAAAACCAACTCGTGGAATAAAATGACTTTCAAACATTAAATCTAAAGTTTAACGGCTTGAAAATCATTGAAAACTAAATGGCGTTGCATAAGAAAAAAATTAATAATCGGTCAAAATATTTTCGGCGTCAAACCCGTTTTTGATTTGATTATCAAGATAATAAAATAAAAAAATGCTGGTAACAAAGGGTGTAGCTAATGTGGGCTGATGTCGCAACTTCGGAGCTGTTAGGCTCGCTTCAGCGTCTTTATCGGGGGACAAAAACGCAGCCCGTTCTTCCTCACTAGCCACACCCTCAGCCGTTAGCAACAAGGTTTCCAAAAAATCACTCTGATATATCAACGTTATATTCTTTATAAATGAAGTATTAAATTAAAAGTTGTCTGTATGAATAGAAAAGATAAAAAAATTATTCTTAAAGAACGGAATACCATAATTCAAGTAGACATAGAAAGCATCACAATGATTGTTTGTGAAGGATATTTATCAACAATATGTTTTTTGAATGAAAAAAGAATTTCTGTTTCAAAATTACTGAAAGATTTTGAAACAGAACTTATTCCTTATGGTTTCTTTAGGGTAAATCGAAACACTTTAGTAAACCTTAAACATATTTATTCATTTCAAAACGGTTGTAAACGATTAATTACAATGGTAGATGGAAATAAAATAATTGTGTCATTTAGAAAAATATCACAGTTTAAAAAAAATTTTACTTCTTTATCACGATAATCAGAAATGTTATTACGCTTATTATTGATTTTTTTACGCTTATTAGATATATTAGGACTTTAACTAATTGTATAATACAAATCACTTTCCTTTGTTTTTTTTTAAAACCTAATTATTAACCTAAAATTAATCAAATTATGAAAAAAATTTTGTTTTTTGTTTCTTTTTTTGTTTTTGTTTGTATGAGCGGTTTTGCGATTGAAACTGCGGAACAAAACATAAATTATGTAGAATCTGAGTTTTCCATTGAAAACACTAACAATGAAGTTGTTATTGTCGTTAGCATTTCTGAAATGGATGCTGAGTGTTGTGTAACAATTGAAATTAAAGGTGAGTATGCCGATGGAACAAAATGGGTAAAATCTTGGACTTCTTGTTCAAGCGTTAGTTGTGCAGAAGCCATGTCAATGCTTATGAATTTTGTTGGTAAATAGTTAAAGGATTGAACAAATAATTTAATTATCAATAATTTTAATATTAATATTATGAAGAAACTTTTATTTGTAGTTATATTCTCTACATTAGGTACTTTTTGTTTCGCAAATGAAACAAATGAAAAGAATACGAATGACGAATCCACCTATCAACTAGCTGGAAACGTTGATGTTGTGACACATGAAATTGATTTAGATTATGAATGTTGCGCAACAATTACAGCGAGTGGTGAATATCCTGATGGAACGAAATGGGTTAGATCATGGACTGCTTGCTCAAATAATGGATGCGCTGAAGCAGTTAGTATGCTTGTACTTATGTACAACCAGGATATTAAAAGTCTTTAAGATGTGTCTTTTTCACCATTAATTGCTTGAAAAAAGCAATTAATGGTGAAATTATTATAATGAGGAAACAATTTTGATCGACTTATAACTGAATAATCAGACCTTTGCAATTTTAATACAAACTATCTAATCAATGAAAACAAAAACTATACTTACACTTTGCCTTACTTATTGTTTATTAATTGTGACTCCAGTATTTGCTCAAGTTAAAGGTGTAGCTCAATATTCTGTAAACTGGAAAAGTTCAGTAGATAATAAAGAGCACGGAAAATTGTTATTTTCAGATGTAAAATCATATTTCTTCCCTGTAAATGAAAATAATGAAAGTATTAGTCCTTTAAATCTTCATTCAACAAACTCGTCTACTAGTTCTAGTAAGAAACGATTAACTGTGAGTGAATATGACCCAGATGCATTATCAATAGCATTAAGTATAAAATATAAAAGTTTTCACACACAAGGATACCCTTTTTATATATTTGTAGATATCGACAAAAAAGAAGCAATACACTTTGTTGAATATCAGCCAGATAGCCTATTATCGATCGAACAATTTCAAGTTACTGAACCCTTAAATATATTACGTTGGGTTATTGAAGATGATTTTAAGGATATTGGAAATTTTTCTTGTCAAAAAGCATCTACTTGGTTTAGAGGAAGAAATTACATTGCTTGGTTTACTCACGAAATCCCTGTAACCTTTGGACCATGGAAACTAAATGGATTACCTGGTCTAATTGTTTATGCTTATGATTTAAGCGGTGAAGTTGTTTTTAAATTAGAAGAACTGAATATTGGTAATAATTTATTTGAAGACGATAAAATATTTATGTTTGAATTAAACAACCAGATAGCACTATCTGAATTCATCCCGACAAAAGTTTTAACAATTTTACGAGAACACGGCGATGACCAATACAGGGCATTAGAATCAAAAATGTCTCGAGATGTTTCTTTCTCAACTTCATCATTTCAAGTTGAGTGGGGTGGAATTGAAAAAGATTTTGAATTTCTAAACAAAAGGTAATTTTTTTGTTAAACTTTAAATATTAATTTAATGAAACCATTTTTAAAACTTTTCTGCTCAGCTTTCCTATTCATAAATTTTCCTTTACTTCCATTTAACTGCTTTTGTCAAAATGTTCTTAAAGTAACCTTTGAAGTAACAACAAAAAATTCCATCGAAGAGAAATATACTGGGATTCTTTCATATATAAATAATTCTTCTTTTTTTGAATTGAATGGTTCATTAAACGGATTCTCAAAATTCTCTTTTATTGATAGTTTAAACCCATCATCAAAAATGGATATATCTACTAATGTTAAACTAAAAGACCCTCTCTATTATTCCTTTGACTTTACTAATAATAAAATGGTTTATGAAGAAAGGGTTTTAGACAGCACTTATATTATTGAAGAACATTTGGATACCATTAAATGGGAAATAACACAATTTACAAAAAATATACTTGGGTATAACTGTAAAAGTGCAACTTGTGAGTTGAGAGGGAGAAAATATATTATTTGGTACACTGAAGATATCCCCGCAAGTATTGGACCATGGAAGTTTTATGGGTTACCTGGTTTAATACTAGAAGCAAAAGACAATAAAGACATATTTTGTTTTACTGCAAAATCAATTGAAAATGATAGTATCACTGTTTTTAATAAAAATCCAATAAATATAAATCAAACAATATCATTCCCTGTTTTCATAGAAAGAAGAAAAATATACTTTACCAATTTCTCAAAAATGATGAGAGAAAAAATACCATCTAATTATCAACTTATTATTAATCATTCGGGTAATATTGATCTTTTCTAGATTTGTTATGTTTTACATAATCTTTGAAATGCGAATAAAATTATTCCTTTCATTATTCTTGGTATTCATTTCAATTTTACAGAGCAATGCTCAAACTAGAATAATAGGTACTGTTAGCGATACTCTTAATAACCCAATTCGCTTTGCCCAAGTAATACTTCGTCCTGAAAATAGCAGAAATATTATTTACTCTACTCAATGTGATCAAAATGGTGATTATAGTATTTCAATAAAAGAACAGGGCAAATATAGTATTAGTTTTAGTGCTTTATCCTTTAAGTCTGTAACAATCAATATTTCTACCACATCACAACCAATAGAAATTATTAAGCTGTTAAATGTATCTCTTCCAACTGAATCTATTGAACTTAAAGAAGTTATAGTAATTAGTGAAAGACCAATTACTGTTAAAAGTGATACTATAGTTTATAAGACACTTTTTTTTACTCAGGGTGATGAGCAAGTTGTAGAAGATATCATAAAAAAACTCCCAGGTCTTGATGTTGACGAAAACGGTAAAATAACTATGCAAGGTATAGAAGTTGAAAAAGTAATGGTTGAAGGTGATGATATTTTTGGTAAAGGATACAGGCTTATTTCTCGAAATTTACATGCAAATATTATAGAAGAAGTAGAAGTTTATAAGAATTATTCAAATAATCCGTTACTTAAGAATATTGTTGAAAGTGACAAGATTGCCATTAACTTAAACTTAAAAAAAGATATTAAACTAACACTATTTGGCAATACTTCAGTTGGCTATTCAACAAATAATAATCACGAGTTTCGTGCAAACGTTATATCCTTTTGGAAAAAATTCAAAGTTTATTGTTTTGGTAATTCTAATAGTATAGGGTTTGATCCACTTGGTGATATTAATACTTTTGTTCAAACAAGTTCAGATGAAATTCAATCTTCTTCAATAAATCAAGGTGTTGGGTATTTGATCAACCATAGTAACTATAAACCAAATATTAAAGAACAAAGAGTTAGGTTTAACAATTCTCATATGATTTCACTTAATAAGATATATAGTCCTAATGAAAAAATAAAAATTAAAGCATTAGGATTTGGCGTTTTTGAAAAGGAGAATTTCAATAAAAGTAATCTTCAAAAATTCAATTTTGGAGGGACTTCTTTTACAAACATCGAAAAACAGGAACTTGAAAATAAAATTCAAAAGGTATTTGGTAAGGTTGAAATAAACTATTCTCTTTCAAAAAAAACAATAATTGAGTACAAAGGTCAAGTAAATAATGAAAATGGAAATGATAATTCTTTTTTTACTTTCAACAATAGAAATATGAATGAGATTTTGTTGCATAAAAAATCAAACACTTATCATTATTTATCTTTAACAAATAAACTTTCAAGCAAAACTGCATTTATCCTAAAAGCGAATTATAAGCACAATACACAATATGAATTATTAAAATTTGATTCGTTAACCTATAGAAATTTATTATCTCTGTCTGAAAATTTTAATGATATTGAACAACGCCTAAAGAATAAATTCCATTTAGGTATTGTCGAATTTAAAGTATTAACAAGGCTTAATGAAAAAAACTCAATTGATTTTAAAGTTGGCGGGGTGTATTTAAATAATGATTTCGGCTCAATTTTATTGTTGCATTTGGACTCTGGTTTGACAAATACTGCTGGTAATGATTTTACAAATAATATTAAATATTTGAATTATAATAAATATATTGGGTCAAATTTTACTAAAAAAATAAGCAATTTCACCATCAACTCTTCACTTGATTTGAATTTTTTAACTGTTTTTTTGGAATCTCAAAACATTAATAAGTTTATTTTCTTAGAACCAAAAATTGGTGTATCGTGGGAATTAAATAATGAAAATAATTTGCAAGGACTATATGCGTATAATGTAAATACATCAAGTTTAATGGATATTTCGGAAAACTATATTTTAACAAGTTATCGTACTCTGGGAAAAGGATTAGGCACATTTAGTGTTTTAAGAGGACATTCTGTATTGTTCAATTATCGATATGGTAAATTTCAAGATAGACTTTTTATTAACACATCTATAATTTACAACAACAACGGTAAACATTTAACATCAAATTATTATATAATCCCTGATTATCAAATAAATTCAAGTACATTCGGTAACACCAAGGAGGTATTAATCGCTTCATTATCCACCGACATATATTTAAAACCGCTATACAGTAACCTTAAAATAAAAGGAATTGCTTCCACTTTAAAATATGATTATACTATTAATAGTGAGACAAGTATAAATGAAACACAAAATATTCAATTTAGTTGTGAATTTAGAACCGCTTTTAGAGGTTTCTTTAACTTCCATACAGGAGTTAGATGGATTGGATATCGTAATATGCAATTCGAAGTTAAAAACACGAATATAGATAATAATCAATTTATAGATCTTAGTTTTATTTTTAATTCAAAGTTTAGAGCACAAATAAATCTTGATCGATATTCCTTCGGGAACATTCAAAGTCCTAATAATCCTTGGGTATTTATAGATGCTAATATAGTATACAATTATATACCAAATAAATTATCATTTAAAGTTTTTGTAAATAATCTATTGAACAACAACGAGTTCAGTAATTTTGTTATTACAAATATTAGCGAAAACTCAACCATATTTCAAATTGTCCCAAGAAATATTCTATTTTCTGTAAACTATAGGTTTTAAAATTAAATCAATCTTTCTGGTTTAAATAATTTACGAATGAAGTTCTTGTAGTTTTCCAAAAAGTTAGTATTTTGATTTTACTAAATATAAACACATCTTGTGAAACCATACAGAAACGTGACTAGTTCGATAATTAATTAAAATACAATTACGACACGATCATAAACCCAGTTGCTAACAAGGGGTGTATATAATGCAGGTATCCAGCGGATTAGGAAACTTCCTCGCTTTTTCGTAGCTTCGTATCGTGGGACAATGAAACGTTTCAAACTCCTGCACTATACACACCCCCAGCCGTTACCCAACATAATGAATAAATTATAGACATCGCTAAATGGGTTCTGCGGTTCTCTATAATCAAGTTAAAAATAATTTTATAGAACCCCCTTAAAAAAACATTGACTATGAAAACTCAATTATTAATTATCTTCATCGGACTGATATTTTTGAATGTATCATGTCAAAATTCGAGTTTAAATAATTTTGAATCTGGTTCCTTTAAAGACACGCGTGATGGTAAAATTTACAAAACAATTAAGATTGGAAATCAGATTTGGATGGCAGAGAATCTTGCCTATAGTCCGTCTATCGGAGAATACCGGGCATATGAAAATAATGAAAAGTATGTGTCGGAATTTGGTTATTTATATAATTGGCAAACAGCTTGTAACGTTTGTCCTTCTGGATGGCATCTACCTGAAAAAAACGAATGGACTGAACTTATAAGGACAACTGTGTTAATGACTAAAAAAAAGGATAATGGTAAAGTTTTAAAGTCAAGTGAGGGTTGGTTAAATAGAGGTAACGGTTACAACTTAGTTGGATTCAATGCGTTACCAAGTGGTCGCGGGTATGGTAAAATTACAAATGAGGTATTTTCCGACCTTGGCAAGTGTGGTTATTGGTGGATTTCAGGCGAAGACAGAGATGGTGTATGGCAGGCTAATTTGGAATCAGAAAGGGATTATTTAGGATATGGGCTGACAAATAAAAGCAACTTTTACTCAGTACGTTGCTTGAAAGACTCAATAAATTAGTTTTCAATAAAGAGTATTATTTATTGAATTTTCTGTTTGAATTATTAACTTTCAAAAAAACTAAAATTATGACAAAAAAATTTTTTGGATGGTTACTTACTATCCTTGGAGTATTATCCTTGCTTTTTTCCATCTATCTACCAATTATTCATTTAATTAACAAATCTATTCGTCTGAATTACTTAACAATCGCTTTGATTTGGCTTATAGGAACATTTATTATTTTAATTCTTGGTTACTTAATAAGAAAAAATAGACTTAACAGTTTTAAAAACAATATCTCTTTGGCAAGTAAGAAATTTGTTTTATCATCAATACTAATTGTATTTGGAATAATTATCGTTTTATTTTCTCAAACTGATTTCTTTTTCAATAGAGAAGCTATACAAGAAAATAAATACAAAGGAACAGATCATTTTGGTTATGCATCAGTATTTGGTAAAGAGGAGAAAATTACTAAGATTGTGAAACATCCAAACTTATTATTAATGGCACCAATCATTTTTGCAGGTTATGTTATAATTCTCGCTGGTGGATTTATTGTGTTTAAGTCGGTTAAAGGCATAAGTGAATAAACAGCATCAAATTACGTTGGGTAACAAGGGGTGTAGCCAATGTGGGTTGACATTGGGACTTCGGAGCGGTTTCGCCCGCTCGGACGTTTTCGTCGGGGGACGAAAACGTAACACGCTCTCCCACACTGGTTACACCCCCAGCCGTTGGCAACAAGCAAAAAGACAAAGACACCGTTAATCCAATTGTGCTGAATACTGAAAAGAATTTAAAAAATTAATAGAAATAAAAGACAATACGCTGTCTGTTTGAACAAATAGATTTGCAGAAAAAAGTTCAAGAAATGAGATATACATTTGCTAGAGATGAAACGATACTGCTGTTCAACGATGACGAGGAAATAACCTCGATTGTTGAGAGAATTGCAAAATCATTGAAATTGAAAGTTTATTACGGGGAGTGTGAGACGGATTTATATGCAATACCACATTTTTTCAGCGTAATTGATGCAGATAAAATTGATGCAGAATGCATTGATACATTGAAAGAATTAAACAGCATAGAAAACCCAAAAGAACTTTGCCTATTTTTTTCAAAAAAGATTAGAATTCCCCGGGAACTTAAACGACTAGTTGTATTTGCACAGAATAATGGAAAACTAGAGTCGCAGCTTAGAACGGAAATTGTTAACCGACAGACCAATATTAAGAGAAGAAAAACCGATAAGAAAAGTATTACTAAAAAACTTTGTAGGTTATTTTCAATCCTAAGAAAACTGGAGCCAGAGGGCAACTATGTAACGGTTTCTGAACTAGCTAAAGAATTTAGCGTCTCTGAAAAGACAATTATGAGGGATATACAATTTCTGCGGTTTGATGGTTGTGAGGACATCAGGTATGACCCGCAAAAGAAAGGGTTCTACCTTGATAACAGTTTTATAAGTGACATTGGAGTAAGACAATATTAATAAATACAATATCTCGCTATGACTTCACTAGTAACAAAAGAAGAGTACAAGGAAAGGCTATTGATGTTCATTTCCTACTGTAAGTCTGTTAATCTGGACAACCTTAAAGATATGCTGGAAGACGCTTCAAATGTAAAAGGCGACTACGAATCAAATCCAAGTAAACCAACGCTAAACAACATAAAAAGTACAGGAGAAACAGCATTTCAGCGTGCAATCTTCAATAACAAGGAGGTTGTTATTGATTATAACGGACTAAAAGAGAACGATAGTATTAAATGGCTGGATTTAGAACTCCCAGTCGTTTTAAATAAGAACCCACGCCGTCCTTGCATTGATTTGATAGGCGCACTTGACGGAATTCCTGTTATTTGCGAACTAAAATATGCAGAGAATTCAAATTCCGACCACCCTATTTATGGCGTAGTCGAACTTCTCATTTATTACTACTTCATTCATTGTAATCACGAAAAACTAGATAAGTATAGCGTACATCATAGCCTTGTTCTTAAAGATTTTAAATGGAGTACGATAGTTAACAATGGCTTCCCTAAAATAATGCTTACAGCTAACACAAAATACTGGAACTACTGGTTTGGAAGAGAGAATAAAGCAGAGTTCTTAAAAACCGTTTTAAATTTGGCTAAAATGTTAGATGTAAATCTTGCTTGCTATGAAGCTAACGATGAAAATTTTAACGAGCAGAAGGGAGATATGGAGCATTATACACCTGTCTTAACATCTAATATCTGGAAAAGAATCGTCTAATGCTTCTTAATATCCATAGAGGAACAAATGAGATTGGCGGCACTTGTATTGAACTGCAATCAGGTGAAACCCGAATTATCCTAGATTTGGGGTTGCCTTTAGATAGTGAATTAAATTCAGAAAAAAACCCGATTAATCAAAAAATAGTAGAAATTGCAAACTCATCAAATGGCATTCTAATATCACATTCACATTTAGACCATTTTGGCTTAATTCAGGCTGTTTCAAATGAAATTCCGATTTGGATTAGCAATGCAAGCCATAAAATCATCGATATAAATAGAATTTTTCAAAACAAAAATATCACAATCTCAAATCCTTACTATTTCGAAAACGAAAAACCTTTTGAAATAGGTAATTTCACAATCACACCATACTTGAATGACCATTCAGCATTTGACTCATACTCATTTTTAGTTGAAGCGGAAGGGAAAAAGCTTTTTTACTCTGGTGATTTTAGAAATCACGGCAGAAAAGCTTCGCTTTTCCGCAAAATAATAACCCACCCACCCAAGAATATTGACTACTTATTGGTTGAAGGCACAACTATTGGTCGAACCCAAGAGAATTTCGTTACAGAGGATGACATTAAAAATTCATTCATTGAAATCTTCAAAGAATCCCAAGGTATAAACCTGATATATACCTCTAGTCAGAATATTGATAGGATAGTTGTCAAGTTTCACAAGGTTGTTTATGAAAACTTGATTTATTATAAAAATATTGCTTCTTCAAATTTAGGATTTTATTTTTAAACTCCCAAGGGGGTTGATGAAAAATTTCAGGTTTTAGTTCA
>Ga0334883_1005714_pt1 | contig 10796 bp, 7 predicted proteins | sample GraSluR1_MG_6_FD_207230 | JGI IMG/M metagenome (GOLD analysis project Ga0334883, IMG submission 207230) | Sludge microbial communities from methane-producing bioreactor in Wageningen University, Netherlands - Granular Sludge_09_05-R1 | ecosystem: Engineered > Bioreactor > Anaerobic > Unclassified... | reverse complement strand
TCGGGTGGCACCATCCACCCCGCGCAATGCTGTAAACAGTGCGCCTGCTGTATCCGTCCAGTGTTCGGTCATTTCTCCCAAGGTATGGGTATTGGCCGCGCCCAGCACCCCAAACAGCGTCTCTACAAACAGGCGGCGAGCCGCAGGCGTGCTATCGCGCATAAAGTCATCAATGGTTTGCTTGACAAACAGGCTGGCGCCATCCAACGCGGATACCGTCGCAAATCGAGGGCCATCCAACGCCCATGTAAACGCATTATGCTGTGCAAGCCCCGTGGCGGTGCTGCGCACCACCGTAAAGCGCTCCGGCACCGTCATCAGCCTGCCAATAATGCTGGTTTGGGGTATATAGCACTGCACGCACGCGAGCGCTTCCCTGTACCCGGCATTGGCGGCGACCTGATCGCTCAAGCCGGGCGCATCAAACAAATAAATCGACTCGATACGTGACCGCAGCGCGGGTGCGCATACCGTCGCCGCGTACATTGCGAGGTTACCGCCCTTGGAATGTCCACACAAATAGAGTTTGCCGACCGTTTGCTGCGCAACCTCCTGCAAATAGCGAAGCGCCTCATGCTGTGAGGGAACCGCATCCGCAAAGGAGAGGTTGAAATCCTCCCGCCAGCCTACCAGCGTTGCATCCGTCCCACGATAGCAAAGCATGTGAGAACCATCCGGCAAAGCAAACGTGACGGCGGCAAATTGCATCTCCAATGCTTTATCAAACCGATCATCGCAATGGCACACGGGCAGAGCGCCATAGCGCGCGCTGTTGGCTGCGATGGCAAGCAGCGCATGGCGTTCTTTGACCACCTGTACATTGCCGGATTCACGCGGCAACCCTTCCACAAGCGCCGCTGCCGCTTGCAGCGGTTGGACGGTATGCCTGATCGCATCCAAAAAGTGCAGGTAACTCAGCTGCGAAAACACCAACGCGTCGATCTCGCACAGAGGCGCTGCCGTAAAGGACAGATCCCCGCGCCATTTGAAATACGCCTCCATATCGACCCTCCCGTACTCCATGGGCATGTGTAACCCGCTCTACCAAAACGTCGGCAGAAGCTTAGGAACAAAAATGATTGCGCCTGCCACTGCCGCCGCAAGCGAAACCATCATCACGGCTCCGGCCGCCGTGTCTTTGGCAAGTTTGGCGCGCGGATCCGGCTGCGGCATACATATATCCACAACCGTTTCAACGGCCGTGTTCATAAGCTCCATTCCAATCACCAACCCAAAGAAAACAATGCAGATCAACCATTCACCCTGGCTGATTTGCAGTATCAACCCAAACACTGTAACCAGTGCCATCATGGCAAAATGGATAATCATGTTCCGCTCGCCGCTTATGCCGCCCATTATACCATCAAACGCGTGCAAAAAACTGTCCACCACGCGTTTGTTCTTGCGGCTATACACCGATACCGCATCGCCGTTTCCAGCGCGCAGGTAGTAACCGACCCCAGTCGCGAAAATAATCAGATACGCAATCGACACTGCAAAGCCTGCCAGTACATCACTTGCGTAATGCACGCCCAGGTACACGCGGCTAAACCCGATGCCAAGGATCAACAGTGAAAGCAACCCCTGTAACCATCGTTTGTGTTGCTTTGTCATACCGCTTTTACTGACCATATAGATGAGAAACCCGTAAAACGCGGCAGCAGCCATCGCATGCCCGCTTGGAAAGCTGTAACCCGTTACCGTAACAGCATGATGCAGTACTGGCGGCCGCTCACGCAGGAACAGGTTTTTTAGCGCTTCGTTCAACGTGACCGATACCATCAGGTTCACGGCGATGGGAATGCTGAAATTGCGCTTACGGAATATGAACATCAGCACAAGGCAGATCATAAGCAGCCAAAGCGGCGCGCACATCGTGGTTATTGCCCACATAACCGTTGTAAGCCATGGGATACGCGCACCTTCAAGCGCGTGTGTGATGGCTTCATCCGCCGCGTTTAGCTGTGGATTGTTCAACGAAAGCGCAATCACAAAAAAAATGCTTCCACACAGCAGAATCCCCAGCGCCTTGATCCAAATACGTTGCCTCATGCAACAACCTCTTTCCCGCTTTGGTGGTCATCCAGTCCCTATCATGGATGACTGTAAGGTATCGCGGTATGCTTTCACAAACCTGCCTTAGTGCATCTGTCAAGCGCAACGCCTGCCTTGGTCAGGCCTGCCATTGACGGCTGCCGCGTACCATGATTCGTCTTGTGGACTCTGCGGCACGCCACGGCAGCGAAGCCCTGCCTGCCGCTCCAGCGATGCATATGTGGCATCATCAGAACGCCTGCATCGCGCTAAAAACCGCGCTTAGATTGCTCAGTGCTCCGGTCACTGCCGCTCATCAAACGGTGAATCCTCCATAACATCCCGTATCAGCGTCAGACTGCGTTCCATGACCTTGCGCTGATCCTCATCCAGAAAATCGGGAGGGGCAACGTTACTGCGCAGCACACGGTAGCTCGTCTTGCCATCAATACGGCCCCGCCATACATATGTCGGCGTATAGGTAAGCGCTTCAAAAGAAAGACGGTCATCCGCCAGGCTATAGCGCATGGTCACATGCAGCAGCGCTCCGGAAATACTTGCCCTGTCGGAACGGTCGGATTCCAACAGGTTACCCAGTGAATAGGCGCATAAGGTCTGCCTCGAAGTGCCATCGGCACGCTTGGCACTTAAGATGGTCACCGGTTGTACCGTGCCGCTGCGCGTTCCCAGAATCACATCCGCACCCGCATCCGCTATGCCCTGCGCAAGCTCGATCTGTGTTTTTGTGGGCGTGGTCGCGCGTTCTTTTCCCCAGCAGAGCGATACGATGACGATTTTCGCGCCAGCCGCTCGCGCAGCCGCAATATCGGCGCTGATGACAGGCAGCGTGAGCGGAGCGGTCACAAAGGCCTGCTCCTCACGGGTGATTTTTCGTTTACCCGCCGCACTCAGGTCGCTTTGAAAGCTCATCAGCGCAACGGTCGTACCGCCAATATCTATCGTTACTACATGTTTTCTGCTTTCTGCCGATGTAAAGGTTCCGTAGGCCGTCATCCCATTTTGGCCGATGGCATTGATCGTTGTAGCCAAACCGCTTACGCCGCTGTTCAGCGCGCCTAAAAACCCGGTGCTCAATACATTGATGCCGCTATCTCGTATCGCGGTCAGCGCATCGGCCGGCATATTGACATCGGTCAGTTTTTCGTTCACAATCACAAGGTTTTGCAGTGTTGCAAGGTTGATTTCACTTTGAAACTCGCCTGCCACCGCCTCCAGGAGGGAGCCGAAAGCATACCCGGTCTCACTGGTACAGGCTTTTTGAATCGCCGTATCAATGGAAATCGCCCCCGCGGCTGTCAATGTGATGGTATGCTCTACCGGTTGGGTAGGCAGCGGGGCGGCGGTAGAAAACGCCGCCACATTGGGTTGGGCTGTCACGAGTGGCTGCGCGGTGCTTTGCGTTCCCTGCTGATACGGCTGGCTAAATACCCCTTGAATGGCAACGCTTACACGCGTTGCGTCCGTCCGCAGGTCAATATCTCCCGCGAGTTTTGGAAAAAGCACGGCGCCGCCGGCGATCACGAGCCCCAGCAAGGTCAGTGTGAGCACTGTCCCCAGCGAAATACCGCTCGTATGCCGATGCCGTTTACGCATTCACGCCCCTCCATTTTCTCGGGTTAGTCGCATCCCTTTTGGTTTGTAGCTTGACCGGTTGATGATGCAATGATATCATAATGACAAATGATATGCAATACAGGGGGTTTGTGCATGAAGCTCAGCTTTTCCACCTTAGGATGCCCGCGTTGGACGCTGCGTGAAATCATGGCTACAGCTGTCGATCTGGGGTATCAGGGCATCGAGGTGCGTGGTGTGGGCAAAGATATCTCCGTACCCAGCATCCCCGATTTCGCCCCGGAAAACCAGCCTGCCACGTTAGCCAGTCTGGCACGCATGAACCTTACCATTCCCTGCCTGGACAGCGATTGCTGCATCCACCTGCGGGAGAACGAACCAGCGGTAACCGCGGAGTTGACCGCCTATATCAAGCTGGCGCAGCAGCTTGGTACACCGTATGTGCGCATTATGGCGACAGCGCCTGTGCCGCAGCCTGTGGGCACTGTCGATGATGGTTATGTGCGTGAACGCGCCATGGTATTGGGTGAACTGGCCAAGGCGCATGGCGTGAAGCTGCTCATTGAAACGCATGGCATATGGAGCGACAGCGAGAAGCTGGCGCGCCTGCTGAGCCTCATCGGCAGTCCAAACGTAGGCGCGCTGTGGGATGTGCATCACCCCTATCGTTTCATGGGCGAAAACCCCGCCGCCACGGTGGATCATCTCAAGCCCTGGTTATGGCATACGCACATGAAGGACAGTCAAAAAACAGGAGATGGCTACCGCTATGTATTGCCCGGCTTTGGCGACGTGCCCATGGCCGACAGCGTAAAGACGCTGCTGGCGCAGGGGTACGACGGCTATTTCTCACTGGAGTGGGTCAAGCGGTGGGATACGACACTGGAAGAACCCGGCATTGTGTTTGCGCATTTTGCGAACTTGATGCGCACGCTCTAGCGCCGTCAGCAAAGCACGCTTTGGTTCCATATTTGGGTATACATCCATGCCGAATGCTCAACGATGTGACCGTAAACATCCTGTCTGCCGACAGTAAAACATCAATTTGCTATCCCAAAGCCGCTGCGTTTGCTTACGGCTAAAGGTACCATGCCGCTATGGCTGCATTGCTGTGCTGCTGTATCAATAGGACTGGCTTATTTGCGATGCCATGGCACGTTGACCAAAGGCAAACCGATGTGCTTGCAAGGTAAATCGCCTGCGATGCGGTCGTTCGTATCTGTAAAACGTCCCTATCGTTTAGAGCACACGCAGAAAAGCATCCATCTCGTGAACAATCTCGGGCAACGCCGGGGATAGCGTGCATACATGATGCACACCCTCCAGCATATGCTTGCGTTTTTGCGCGCTTCCCGCCAGGCGTATGATGGTATCGGCACTATCTGCGCGCACGGTTCGATCCCCCGTGCTCTGCACCACCAGCAAGGGGCAGGTCACATGCGGTAAACAACGTTTGACAGCGCGGATCAGCCTTTGCAGATCCGCCGTTTTTTTAGTGGGAAAGCCCGAGTAGCCATAATCAAAAGCAGCATCGATCATGGTATGACGCTCGTCTGTTGGCGCTTTATGAATACGCGGCCAGAAAGGTGCGGCAAAGCCGGCCAGCCACGCGGTGCGGCTGCTGGTTGGCAGCGGCGCAGAAAGTGTGACGCATGCATCTACCAGACCCTCCGCAGCAAGCTTGAGCGCTATGAGCCCACCCATGGAAAGTCCCACGGCCGTGATGGAGGCCGCATGCCTGCGTAGTGTGATGGCGGCTTCCCGCGCGGCTTCCAGCCACATACGCTCATTGCTCCTGGCCATATCGGCCTCCGTAGTGGCATGGCCAGGCAGGTTAATACCCATGACCGTATACCCCAGCGCAGCCAGCGCATCCCCAAGCGGACGCATGTGGGATACACTGCCCGTGAACCCATGTATCAGCAGCACACCCTTCTCCCCGCCACGGTGGAGGAAAGGCTTGCAACAATCCTGGTCAAAATGGTTTTCATCAAGCGGTTTCATAAGCATCCCCTTCCTGATGGATGGCAAGGCACCCGATCGGCATCCGCATAATCAAAATGGCTTGCAGTCGATCACTCCAGATTCTCGATATCATCCTTTTTCCCAAGTACCAGCAGAATGTCCCCCGCTTCAAAGGTAACCGTTGGCGCAGGCGAAACGATGAACTGACCCCCGCGATGGATGGCAAGGATGATTAGCCCAAAGCGGTTGCGTACATCCAGCCCGATGATCGTTTTCCCAACCCAGGCTTGCGGCAGGATTGTTTCCATCAGTTGGTAATCATCGCTTAAGTCAATCAACTCCAACACATTGGGGGTATGGAGCGATTTGGCTAACCTGATGCCCATATCCCGTTCCGGAAACACTACGCGGTCAACCCCAACCTTGCGCAGTACCTTTGCGTGCAAATCATCCGTCGCCTTGGCAATCAGGTATGGCACGCCGATTTCTTTCAAGATTACGCATACCAGTATGCTATCGCGTAAGTTTTGCCCGATGCTGACAATCGCCGCATCAAAATTACGAACGCCAAGAGATTGCAGCGCGCCTTCATCGGTTGCGTCAATCTGTATTGCCTGCGTCACATAGGGCGCGATATGATCCACCAAATCCGCATCAGAATCAACCGCCATCACTTCATGTCCCATTTTGCAAAGCGCTTTTGCCAGGCTACTGCCAAAACGCCCAAGCCCCAGCACCAGATACTGCCTTTTGTGTTCCTTCATAATGGGTTTCCCTCCGTTATCCGATCATGATTTTCTCTTCAGGGTAGTGGATGCGGTTACGCGGGTTGCCTTCCAGTTTGGTTGCCAGCGCCAAGGCCAGCGTGAGCGGCCCCACACGGCCAAAGAACATAATAGGTACAAGCAAACTTTGGGATAGGGGGCTTAAGTTGGGCGTGCCTACCGCGGAAAGCCCTACCGTAGCAAATGCGGATACGGACTCAAACATCAAATCCAGCATATCTTTTTCATGCCCATGTTCCGCAATGGAAAGCGCCATGGTGCTTGCCAGCACAATCCCAATGCTGATGGTCACAACCGTCAGCGCACGGCGTACGATTGATACGCTCAATTGCTTTCCATAAATCCCGATGGCTTCTCTGCCGCGGGTTACGCTAAAAACAAGCAACAGCACCACGCCAATGGTCGTGGTTTTGATACCGCCGCCCGTCGAGGCAGGAGAAGCTCCGATAAACATCCATATCACGCTGATGAGCTTGCTGCTATCCGTCAAGTGGGTTTGATTCAGCGATGAGAAACCCGCCGTACGTAAGGTTGTCGATTGAAAGAAGGCATTTACAAGCTTATCCCCCACCGTCAGGTGTTGGGCGCCAAGCGTGGCCGGGTTATACCATTCCAGCGCCAGTATCATCAGCATGCCTAATACCAGCAGCGAAAGCGTGATGGTCAGTACCAATTTGGTATGCAGCATCAGCCGCCGGAACTTGAAACGATTATGCAAAAGCTCGTTGATAACCGAGAAGCCTAAGCCGCCCATAATCACCAGCACCGCAATGGTCATCAGCACCAGGGGATCGCGCTGGAAAGCCTCCATGCTGTGAAAACCACCAAAAAGGTCAAAGCCAGCATTGCAAAAGGCGCTCACCGCGTGAAAAATGCTGTACCAAATCCCTTTGCGCACGCCAAACAGGGGAATGAAGCGGATACTGAGCACGAGAGCGCCCGTAAGTTCAATAACCAACGCAAGCAGTGAAAACCATTTCGACAGGCGCACCATGCCGCTGAGGCTGGAAGCATTCATCGATTCCCGGATGAGCACGCGGTTGCGGAGCGAAATCCGCCTGCCCAGCGCTACCATCAGCAGCGTCGCTACGATCATGAACCCAAGCCCGCCGATCTGTAAAAGCACCAGAATCACCGCGCGGCCAAAAAAGGAAAAAGTCTCCGCTGTCTCTACAACCACCAATCCCGTAACGCAAACGGCCGAGGTAGCGGTAAACAGTGCTTTGTGGATGCCGATTGATGTGTGATTATGCGTTGCGATGGGCAGCGATAGCAAGAAGGTGCCTATCGCGATGATCACGAGAAACCCCAACGCCATGATTCGCTCTGGTCGTATGGCGCGGTGGAAAAACGATTGCTGTTTTTCCATTGCATTTGGGTACACAAACATCCCTCACTTATGCGGATTCCAGCCCATTATAATCCACCCTTCCGGCTTTGTACAGCGCTTTGACCAACGCGCGGTATATTTCTCCCCTGCTATTGGGTTGGTTGCGCTTTACAGTGCCTCACGCAAGTGGTATGCTGTGCATATCACACCAAGGAGGTTCCTGCTCATGACCACCAAAGAACGCTTTCTGCGTTATGTTGCCATCGATACCGGCTCCAGCGATACCAGCGGCGCCCACCCTTCCACTGAAAAGCAATGGACGCTTGCGCGCCTGTTGGAAAAAGAACTGCGGGACATGGGCGCGCACGACGTGCGCCTGTCCGATACCTGCTACGTGTATGCCACCATACCCGCCAATGTGCAAAACCAGCCCGCCATTGGGTTGATCGCCCATATGGATACGGCCACGTCCGTACCCACAGGCCCTGTTCGCGCGCGCACAATTCAATACGAAGGCGGCGATGTATCGATTGCCGAGGGCATCGTGATGCGCGCCGATACCTACGAAAGCCTTGCAAACCACGTGGGTCATGAGCTGATTATAACGGATGGCACGACCTTGTTGGGCGGCGATGATAAAGCCGGTGTGGCGGAAATCATGGCCGCCTGTGAGATTCTGCTGAATGATCCAACCATCCCGCACGGCAAAATCTGCATCGCGTTCACCCCGGATGAAGAAATCGGCGAAGGCAGCGATCATTTTGATATCCAAGGCTTCGGCGCGGATTTTGCCTACACGGTAGATGGCGGCAAGCCCGGCGAATATGAATGCGAAAACTTCAACGCCTGCTCCGTAACGGTACAGGTGGCAGGTTTTAACATCCACCCGGGCACCGCGAAAAACAAGATGCGCAATGCGGCGCGCATGGCTCTTGAATTTGCGGGCATGCTGCCGGAAAACGAGACCCCCGAACACACCGAGCTTCGGGAAGGCTTTTATCACCTGACTTCCATAACCGGCGAGGAAGAAGCCGCAACGCTGCGGTATATCGTTCGCGACCATGACCGTACGCTGTTTGAAAAGCGCAAGGCGCGGCTTGCCGCCATTACGGATTACCTCAACGCGAAATACGGTGACGGTAGCTTTTCCCTGACCATCAAGGATAGCTACTATAACATGAAACAGATCATTGATCAGTACCCCGCCATCACCGAACGCGCATTTGCCGCCATGCGGGCCGTTGGGGATGAGCCGACCGCCGTTCCCATTCGCGGCGGCACCGATGGCGCGCGGCTATCTTTCCAAGGCTTACCCTGCCCCAATCTACCCACCGGAACCTACAACATGCACGGTGTGATGGAATATGTAAGCGTGCCGGAAATGGAACGCATCACCCGAATGCTGATTGCGTTGGTTCACGCACAGTGATGCCCTGCCGCCGCTGTACCGGCGCCTGCGAAGGGCATGGCAAGATCATGCGCTTACGCCAGGCGGGTTGACCCGGCACAAGCGCACGTCTCCCCACGGCGAAGCAGGATACCGATGTTTGTAATGCCATAGCTGTAAAAATAAGCCGTCACCTTTGCCGGAAACGCGAAAGGTGACGGCTTACTGTATATGATTGTCCGTTGGCGAAAGCCACATTTTCAATGCCTGCCAATGCGGCAACACAATAAACTGAGAGTTCTTACTTCGCCAGCGCGGCACGCAGCGCTGTCAGGTCAACGCCCTCCGTCTGCGCCAGCGCAGCTTCCAATTCGGCCAGAATATGCCGCACGCCTCCCGCCACATCGCTTTCTACGTTAAGCGGCATCACAGGATCATGCACAGAGAGGCGCAGGAGGAACCAGCCGTTATTCAGTTCTCCATTCAAATCAAAACTGATGCGCACGCCTTCCCGATTATCCGGCGCCACATGCCATTCCGGTCGATATGTCGCATAATCCAGCACATGCTCGATCACCGCTTTGCCCGTCTGCGTAAAATTCTCCGTCAGGATTGGCAGCCGAATCTCATCGCTTTCCACAGGCTCCTTCAGCCCTTCAATGAGCATGCCCAGTTCCTGATCCTGCTGCTTCAGTTGCATGGCCTTGATCAGCAGCAGCGTTACCAGGTACATGCCGTCATCCAGAAAATGATTGTCCCGCAGCGCGGCATGGCCGCTGGTCTCAATCGCCAGCGGGCAATCGATCCCCGCGGCGTTCAAACGTACGGCTTCATCAATTACATTGCGATAGCCGCGCTTATAGCGATAATGCACCCCGCCCCATTCCTGAATGAACTCCGCCAGCCCGCTGGAAGTAACCGAATCCGTAACGATGGTTGCACCGGGCGCGTTCTCTAGTAAAATAGCGCTGATCATCGCAATCAGGCGATTTCGGTTGATCTCCTTGCCCGTGCGATCCACAATGGCGGCACGGTCACAATCCGCATCGAAAATCACGCCCACATCCGCATTCATGCGCAATACAGCCGCCGCGATGGAGGCCATGGCCTCTTCGTTTTCGGGGTTAGGGGAGTGATTGGGAAAATGCCCGTCCGGCTCAAGGAACTGACTTCCCTCAACCCAAGCGCCCAAATCCTCCAGCATTTTTGCATAGAAACCGCCCGCGCCATTGCCTGCATCCACCACCACATGCAAACCCAATAAAGGCTTCGCAACGTCCGGGTTTACCCCTTCGATGATCAACTCGCTCAAATGCTCCACATAACGCGGCAAGAAAGGTTTTTCATCGATTTTGCCTTCTCGGGTCAGCGCATCCATCGGCAGGTTTTCGGCCAACGCGAGCAAATCATCCAGCTCATGGAAGCCAAGCCCGCCGTTGCGCGTGAAGAATTTCAGGCCATTGAGCCGCCATGGATGGTGGCTTGCCGTTATCATGATGGAGCCTTCCGGGGTGAACCCTTCTGTTAAAATGGCCATATACATGGCAGGCGTGGTGCACATGCCGTAATCGTGCGCGTTTGCGCCCGTAGATGCGATGCCTTTGGCCGTTGCCGCCAGCAGGGCGGGGCCGGAGATGCGGCTGTCCCGCCCAAGGGCGATGGTAATGCGCTCTGTAGGTAGATTCTCTCTTTGGGCAACATA
>Ga0334883_1005712_pt1 | contig 10796 bp, 10 predicted proteins | sample GraSluR1_MG_6_FD_207230 | JGI IMG/M metagenome (GOLD analysis project Ga0334883, IMG submission 207230) | Sludge microbial communities from methane-producing bioreactor in Wageningen University, Netherlands - Granular Sludge_09_05-R1 | ecosystem: Engineered > Bioreactor > Anaerobic >... | reverse complement strand
CTCAACCGGATTCACCACCGGTTCAAAAGCTTGTTCTTCAAGTGATTTGGCACTGCCATCCCAATTTAGGTGACTCAACCAGCCTACATTAATCAGAGCCATGGCATTACGACTTCCTTCGAGGCCGTCGATGCCCGTGCTAAAGCTATTGGGATCAGCAAAAGAAAAGTCCTGCATATGGCAGCTGGCACAGGATTGCGTATTATCAGCCGAAAGTATGGGATCGTGAAACAATTTGCGTCCCAGCGAAATTCCTTCTTCAGTCAATTGATTATCAGCAGGTATCATCATATATGGAAATCCTGTTGGAAATTCCAAAGCAAAAGGCGTGGGATCAAAAATATAACCATGCCCCGCAAGCTGATCCTCATTGTTTTTCTGACACGATAGCAAAAGTGCCAATGATAAAATTGGCAATAACCACTTCAAAATTTTGATAACCTCGATCAACTGTATGCAATTTTTGTGATTAATTCATGTAAAACACCAATCTAAGCCCAAAGTTCTAACCAACTCTAAACAATTAAATGCTGTCAAAACAAATAACTATCTGTAACGATCATTCAAACCGATTCCGGATTCGATCATCGGAATAATTTTCTTCAACCTTTTCAATTGTGTTTCAGTTCTTTTTGCAAAAGCCATAAATTCAATATATTCCTTTTGTTTATAAGCTGTTAGCGCATTAAAAGCTGCATTCAGTGCTGCTTTACTTTGTAATTGTTCCGCCAATATTTCAGGGATAGCTATGCCTGAAGCATCTTCCTTTTCAAGGACAATTCCTTTTTTTTCAACCCGAATGGCTTCCCGTATATAGGCTAAAATCAGCTGTTCATCAATCTCTTCCACAGCAGTAAACCGCCATTGCCGCAAAGCTCTGGTTTTGCCTTCCTGCGCATTGACAAGCTTGTTGCTCGCATCTTTCAAGAAAACACCTTTGTAGAACCAAAGCGCAAAATAATGTTTGAAACCTCCATAGCTGATCACATTCTTTCCTTGAAAAATAAACACATCGGCTCCCCATTTGGTCTCACATTTCAAACCTGATTTTTGCACAATTCCTTTCAGAACAGTCAGTTCATCAGCCCATTGTAGTGTATAATCCTTCACGAGCCTATCTTTTTAAATTAGTTTCATATACTTCGATCCAATCTGCGACAGTGAGTTTTTGCATCAACTGAGCAATCAGATCATACGGAATATCATCCATTTTTTTGAAGCGGATGCAGCTTTTGGCCATATCAGGTTTGCCTTTTGCATGAAAAGTATAATTTTCCTTAAACCAATTATACATTTCAGGAACCGCATACATTCCAAAATGATACAGCACTACATTGTTCTTTTGTGAGGCAATGCTTAAAAATGGCAGTGGATCCTTGGGATTACAATGATAACCAGCGGGATAGATTCTGTTAGGTACTACATAATTAATCATGCCATTACTGATGGTTTCTTCAAAACCTTCGGGCAGATGTTGTTGAATTACGGATCTGATTTTTGAAATGACTTCCCTGCGATCATCCGGCAATTGATTGATATATTCTTCTGGTGTTACCGCGTGTATTTTCATAAAACAGTTCTTGATTCAAGCCAAAAATACAATTTCCCCGAAATTGCATTTTCAATTATTCTCAGGCTTATTATAATATAAGTGCAAGCGTTTTTTTATCGCAAAAAAGCGAATCACTCCAAAGAGTGCCATCAAAAAGCTCAAAATAATTATCGCCACTCCAAACCAGCGGATGTGTTCAAAATCCTGCATTTGCAGAAATGCAATTCCGCCAAGAAGCAAATATAAAGCAGTACGCACATAAGCCATTAAGGTGCGTTCGTTGACCAGACGTGTGCGTTCAAGTGCCAGGTAGTCGCGCATGATAATCGGCTATTTTTGAACAAATTGATTGTTCATGGGCAACAAACTTTTAACGATTCTCTTCATACATTCAAGGTTTATCCTACAATAAAATTTTCAATCAAAAACAAAAATATAAACAACAGCCAGCCTCATTCACGCCTGTATTTCAATTCTCTCTGGGATCTTTACTCACAGGCATGCGTGCCATTTTTTCCACTTCCATCATGGGATGACCAAACTCTTCCACGATTTTGCCCAAAAGCAGATACATCCCGGCTCCCTGAAAAGGATATTGTTTGAGCGATGGCGGAAAATGAACCGTATCAAACAATTCACCCCGATGATCTACAAAGGTACCAAAATGCATCAGTTCGCCCCGCACGGTTTTCACGTATTTAATTGTCACCAGTTTACCCAGCATCCGCTTGCGCTGCCCCACATAATCCAGCATGGTTTCGGCCTGCACCTCCCCCCTGAATTTGGTGATCAGCAAATCAAAATCTGTCATACTCACCGGAAAACCAAGCAATTCAATCTCATCATAAGCATCCTCAATAGCTTCGCTATCCAGCTGCGGCAACTGATAACGCCGGGCTTGTTCCTTAAAAAGCAGCGAAGAACTCTCAACGGTTTTACTCTTCTTTCGATACAAATGTGCCTCCCAAAGCAAACCCGATTTAGGCTGACCCTTAAAAGCAAAAGCCCCCGAACGGATCAAAATAACAATCTGCTCTATGCCGGGCTTCACCCGATCAATAAAATCGTGAAGCCCCCGATAATTACCATGTTTATCGCGTTCTGCTACCAAACTGCGCGCCAGTTGCTCCTCCAGTCCGGCAATATGCACAAAACCAATAAAAATAGTCGTGTCCTGCAGCGAAGTAAGGTATTGGCTGTTGTTCACACAAGGCAAATGAATATAGCCACCCTGCCGGCGCGCTTCATTAAAATAAACCCAGGTGTGGTAAAAACCTCCAAAATTATTGATCACAGCCACCTGAAACTCCAGCGGGTAATGCGCTTTGAGATAAAGACTCTGAAAACTTTCAACGGCATAAGAAGCCGAATGCGCCTTTGAAAATGAATAACCGGCAAAGGATTCTATCTGACGCCAAACCTCTTTGGTCACGGAATCAGGATAACCGCGCGCTTTACAATTCTCAAAAAAACGCCTGACAATCTCCTCAAACTCATTTTGCTTCCGTTTTTTACCGCTCATAATCCGGCGCAGCACATCGGCATCAGCCAGATCGAGCCCTGCAAAATGATGACACACCTTGAGCACATCTTCCTGATACACCATCACGCCATAGGTCTCGCTCAACTGCTCTTCCATCACCGGATGGAGGTACCGAAAACTTTTAGGATGATGAAAACGTTGGATGTATTCGTGCATCATCCCCGATTTAGCCACTCCCGGCCTGATGATAGAGCTGGCAGCTACCAGCGTAAGGTAGTTGTCGCACTGCAACTTACGCAATAAGCCCCGCATGGCCGGACTTTCTATATAAAAACACCCATTCGTTTCGGCTCTGCGCAATTGATCTTTTACTTTTGGGTCATCCTTAAACTGCTGCACCTGATGGATATCAATGGTAATTCGCCGGTTACTTTTAATGATGTCTGCTGCCTCCTTGATATGTCCGATCCCGCGCTGACTTAAGATATCCAGTTTTTCATAACCCAAATCCTCAGAAACATACATATCCCACTGCGTTGTTAAAAAACCTTTGGGAGGCATATCAAGTGCCACATAATTGGTGATTGGCTCTTCTGAAATGAGTATGCCACCTGCGTGAATGCTGCGCTGATTGGGAAAATCAACAATGTGTTGTGCCAGTTGATGGATATGACGTGTGATTTTGTTCAGGTTGTAAAATTTTCCGGGATTGCTCACCAGTTCGTCTATCTCTGCTTTGGGCAGGCCGTGCACCTTGCCCAACTCGCGGTAAATTGACTTTCCCCTGAAAGTTGAGATCGTTCCCAAAAGCGCAGTATGCCGGTTGCCATAACGCTTAAAGATGTAGTCGATCACCTCATCACGCTCCTTCCAGGAATAATCAATATCAAAATCGGGCGGACTGCTGCGTTTAGGATTCAGGAAACGCTCAAAATATAAATCCAGCTCTATCGGATCCACATCGGTGATACGCAGGCAATAAGCCACCACACTGTTGGCTCCGCTGCCACGCCCCACATGATAAAAGCCGCGCGACATTGAATATCGGATCACATCCCAGGTGATCAGAAAATAAGCCGAAAAACCCAACTTATCAATAATAGACAGCTCCTCCTCCACCCTGCGTCGCGCACGCTCATCATCAGAACCATAGCGATAATGCAAGCCATCATACGCCAGCTTGTGCAGCAAATCACGATCATCCGCAGCATTGCCTGTGAAAGTCTTTTTATTTTTTATGGTCGAAAAATCAAAATCCAGCTCACATTCCTGCACCAGCCATTCCGTGGTTTTGAGCAAGCCCGGATAAAGTACAAAAGCGGCACGCAGTCGTTCGGGTGGCAGCATAAACTCATCCGCAGCGGCAAAAGCAGCAGGTTCCATCCGGCTAAGCAATTCGTTATGAGCAATAGCACACAGGTTTTGATGGATGTAACGATCGGCTTCATCACGAAATGTTACCGGCTGCATCAACACCAATTTATCCTGTTTAAAGCGTAAATCGGAATTCAATAACTTAGCAACCTGTGAAAGTCTGACACCTAAAAACTCATGCTCCTTAAGCTGACCAATTTTACGGCTTCCGGCCGGGTAAATCACAAAAACATCTTCAAATACAGGAGCCGCTTCCGGATAAGGACTGCCGTCCAGGTTATGTGTTGTCAATAGCTCATTCAGCTCTCTGAAGCCCTTATTGCTACGGGCAATCCCCACATAAAGCAACTGATCTTCGTTACGAAACTCAACGCCAGCAATGGGTTTTATTCCTTGCCGCCGGCATTCGCGTACAAAATCGACCATCCCCATTGTATTGTTGATGTCGGTGAGTGCCAACGCAATAATACCAAAACTTTTGGCCTGTACAACCAATGCTTCAACCGACAGGGTGCCATAACGCAAACTGTAATAACTATGGTTATTCAGATACATTTTAGGATTTTTTTGTTTAAATGCTTGACAAAACAGATTATTAACGTATATTTGACGTGTTTTTAATCATTTTTATGGCGTCAATTTAAACATTCCCCTGATGCAAATGCAAGTTTTCTGGAAATTAATTTGTGAATTAAATCGGGATATGCTGGAAGTCGAGCTGAGAAATCAAGATATTTTACCTTATAAAAATTATAGTTATGTATTTTCATTCCAACATTAAGTTTTTACGCAAAAGACGCGGCCGCACACAAGATGATGTGGCTATGGCACTCAATATGAAGCGATCTACTTTAAGTGGTTACGAAAACAAAGTAGCCCAACCAGGTATGGAAGCCCTGATGGCTTTTTCGGAGTATTTTAAAATAGCGGTGGACACCTTAATTAAAATCGACCTCACAACGTTGAGTCAATACGAGTTACAGCAATTAGAACGTGGCTTTGATATTTACATCAAAGGCAGTAAACTCAGGGTGTTGAGCACTACAATAGATCAAAACAACAACGAAAACATCGAACTGGTAAACGAAAAAGCCAAAGCCGGTTATGGAACAGGCTTTGCTGATCCTGAATTCATCAAAGTGTTGCCAGCTTTTCATCTACCATTTCTTTCTAAAAGCAAGAAATACCGCACCTTTCAAATCAGTGGCGATTCGATGCTGCCCATCCCGGATAAGTCATACGTTACTGGAGAATACGTGATTGACTGGCAATTTATCCGCAGCCATCAACCGTACATCATCCTCACCCGCGAGGAAGGTGTGGTATTTAAAATTGTTGAAAACAGACTGAAGGAAGAAGGAAAACTCGTGCTTAGCTCGCTCAATCCCTTGTATGAACCCTACGAACTTCAGGCAAATGAAATAAGAGAGGTGTGGAAATTTGTACATTATATCAGCTCCGAAATGCCCGACACTAATCGCGAACGCGAACCGCTGGCCGAAACCGTGAAGCAATTGCAACGTCAGGTACAGGCTATCCAAACAAGGCTCCAGCTGGATATATAATATTTAATGAGACCTAATAAAAAAGGGAATGCCCTTGAGGTGCGGGGAAGTTGATAAACAACAAAATCAACTTGCATCTCAAGGGCATGTAGTTCGAACTAATAAAACAACCAACCAATTTGATTGACAAAAGTATCTCATTGCACAATACCTTGATTTCATTGAAAAGTTATCGGCGAAGTTCAAAAAGACTACGGGAATGCAGCCCTTATCAAGAAACATGAATGCCATAAAAAGGAATGCCCTTGAGGAATAAATGAATTGTAAAAAACAACAAAAACAATTCAAACCTCAAGGGCATCTTGTTCGAACTAATAAAACAACCAACCAATTAGACTTCAAAAATACATTTTTTTGTTATTTGATTAACAGTAAAAATAAGTTTCTGGTATAATTCAGCAAGATAATGGTTTTATTGCTAAAAATAATCCGATCACCCCTACTTAAAATGCTGATTTTTTGTCATTAACAAAAAACAATCTCAAATGACCATTTTCGAACATGAGAGCCCAATAAAAATGTCCTTGAGGAGTAATTCGGCTTTGGGCGACCGAAAATCAAACCTCAAGGACATTAAGTTCGAACTAATAAAACAACCAACCAATTATGAGACTGCAAGATTACTTTAAACTGTGAATCGTTTCACAGATAAATCAGTCTAAGGTCTGTTCTTTCCAGTTTATGGTAATGTCTCCTTTGCATTTTGTATGGCCTGATTCAAAAACGCAATAAACGGATTCATCTTTAAAAAGGTTTCCACACTTGTTTTCAATAATTTATCAAATTCCAAAAAAGAATCGTCAAGTGTATGCGAAACAACATAATGCTTGTATTTGAGCCATTCAATATCTGGAAAATCTACCGGAAAACCTTTAGGAGGTCGCTTCAAACGCTCATCCATCATATCCCCAAAAGTTTGATTAAAGGTTTTGTCCAAAACAATTTGCTTGAACTCAGCAGCATTAAAGTAAATTTCCTGACGTATTGCCTGTAACACTTTTGGGTCAGGCGCATACACCCCACCACCTATAAAACTCTTGGCAGGCTCAATATGAAGATAAAAACCTGGATTTCCGCTGCTCCTTCCACCAGGAACAATGAAAATTCCTGTATGAGTCTTATAAGGCTCTTTATTCTTCGAGAAACGAATGTCACGATTTATCCTAAACAAACAGTTTGATGGCTTAATGGCAGATACCCAAGGTACTGAATAACTAAGTTGCTTTAAAATCTTTTCGACCAATTCAACTACTTCCACCCGTGCTTCCTGATATTGATCACGATGCTCATCAAACCAGTTTTTATTGTTATTTTCTGTCAATTCGATTAAAAATGGAATAATTTTAAGCATAGTCTATAAATTTTTTCAAAAATAACCTAAATTCGTGACGCAATAAATAGCCAATCAAAAATCTACTTTAATATGGCATTTAGAATAAGATTATACGGTTTACTACTCCTAACATTTTTATTTTCAGGCAATTTAGTAGCCGCGGAAGGAACAGGGCCTGTTGGTGGCCGGACAGCAGGTATGGGCAATGCATCTGTCGCATTAAGTGATTTTTGGTCGATTCATAACAATCCGGCCGGAATTGCTTCACAAAAAAATATCGCTTTCGGTATTGCCTATCAAAATCGTTTCATGATGCAGGAATTGTCGTTGCAGAGTGCTGGAGTTGTTGCACCTACGAAAATAGGTGTGTTAGGTTTGAGCTTTAGCCAATTCGGATATTCCTTATACAAGGAACAAAAACTGGGTCTTGCTTATGCACGGGATTTTGGTGATGTGTTAAGAATTGGTTTGCAGCTTGACTATTTTAGTACTTCTTTTTCGGATGCTTACGAAAAATTTCAAGCCATCAGCTTTGAGCTTGGAGTACAATATGCTGTCAACGAAAAACTTACAGCAGGTGCATACGTCTTTAATCCGGGCAAAGCGCGATTATCAGAATATACAGATGAACGACTTCCGGTGATAATTAGATTTGGTTTGGCTTACCAGTTTTCGGATCAATTAATCGGGACAGCAGAAATTGAGAAAAATTTTGACCGTGAGGCCAGTATCCGTGCAGGCTTGGAATATTTTGTACTGAAGAAATTTTTCGTCAGAGCCGGTATTAATACACAACCCGGCATATTCACCTTTGGAACCGGATTCGATCTGGGGCCGGTAAGAATAGATCTTGCCGGAAATCTGCATCAGGTACTTGGCACCAGCATTCAATCGAGCCTGATTATCCAGTTTGGTAACAGAAATAGCGAGTAGCATGATGAAACGATTACTGATTTTTTCAATTTTACTTGGCTCATTGCTGTACTTTAACCCTTCAATGGCTCAGACGAATGCCGATAGCTTACGCAACGCCTTAACCGAAAGACTTTCGCAACAACTTGAGATCATTGCCGAAAACTCCGAAGAATCCTTCGACTTTACCGATCTTACCGAAACTTACTTTTACCTTTACGAGAATCCTGTAAACATTAACAATCCGGCAGAACTTGAACAACTTTTGGAAATTTACCTCATCAACACCTTTCAGTTTGAACAACTTAAAACATATCAACAAAATTTTGGTCCGCTGTTAAGTAAATTTGAACTGGCTGCTATTGACGGCTTTGACGAAACAACCATTGCACTGCTTGAGCCAATCATTGTGATTGAAAGCACTGACAAACCACAATACAAACTCAAGGCTAAGAATATATTCAAATATGCACGTCATCAGTTGTTGTTGCGAAGCGAAATGGTTCTGGAACAACGCGAAGGCTATAAACCAATTTCAGATTCCGCTTTGTGGGCCAAGCCTAACAGCCGCTATCTGGGAAGTCCGGAAAAATATTATGCCCGTTACAGCTTTAATTATCGTAATCAGTTCAGAGCAGGAATCACCATGGAAAAGGATGCCGGCGAAGTATTTTTTAAAGATAATGTGAATGATAGCCTGCAGCGAATTTTAGGAGACAAACTCAAATCAGGTTTTGATTTTTATTCTGTTCATGCCTATGCCGCCGATCTTGGAGTGTTGAGAGCCGTAGCCCTTGGCGATTATCACCTGGCTTTTGGTCAGGGATTGACGATGTGGTCGGGACTTTCTTTTGGGAAATCTACCGAGGCCAGTTCGGTGATGCGCTATGGAGCCGGATTAAAACCCAACACTTCAGTTAACGAAAACTATTTTCTGCGCGGTGCTGCTGCTACCTTTGGTTATAAAGGCATTGAACTCACTGGTTTCTACTCCAAAAAAAATATTGACGCCAATATCGATCAATTCGACTCTATTTCGGGCGAAATTGCTGTGGTAACCAGCCTGCAGGAATCTGGTCTGCACCGCACTGTGAACGAGTTATTAGACAAAAACGCAATCCAACAACAGTTGATCGGCGGCCGGTTAAGCTATAAAGGACTTTTTTTTGATGTAGGAGCAACAATTCATCAAACAAGTCTCGAAGCCGAGCTGGTTCCGCGGATTTATCCTTATAATCAGTTTCAGCTGATCGAAGGCGATTTGATGAATTATGGTTTTGATTTCAGGCTTACCCTCCCGCAAATCGTATTTTTTGGGGAAGTTGCAGGTTCAGATAATGGCGGAATGGCCGGACTTGCAGGTTTCACTGCACAGCCTACAGGTTTCCTGACAACAACGGTTGCCTATCGAAATTATCAGAAATCGTATCAAAACTATTTTAGTAATGCCTTTGCCGAAAGCAGCAACACCAATAATGAAACAGGAATTTATTTTGGAATCAATGCTTCCATTGCTCCACGTTGGCAACTGAAAGCCTATGCAGATCACTTTCAGTTTCCGTGGCTGCGCTATAGAACCGATGCTCCAAGTTATGGCCATGATTATTTTGCCCAGCTTGATCATGAAATCAGCAGAAGAGCCGATTTCTATTTCCGTTTCAGAACCAAGAAAAAACTCATCAACAGCGATGATCCGTGGAATAATATTGATTTTGTAGTACCCTACCATAAAGACAGTTACCGTTTTCATATCAATTACAGTATCAGTCCCTCTTTCACGCTCAAAAACAGAGCCGAATGGATTGTTTACAAACATGAAGAAAAGCCGCAAAGTACTGGCTTCCTGATCTATCAGGATATATTTTACAGGCCGCCATCAGATCGGTTGCAGCTCACGCTTCGTTATGCGATCTTTGATGCCGACACCTACGACAGCAGAATATACGCTTACGAAAATGATGTGTTATATGCCTTCTCCATTCCAGCTTTCTACGAAAAAGGAAGCCGGGTTTATTTCCTGGTAAAATATAGCCTTAACAAAAGCATGGATCTTTGGGCCAGAATTGGTCAAACCTGGTATTCTACACGTAACGAAATTGGAACCGGACTCGAACTTATTGAAGGGAATAAGCGAACAGATCTGAAAATTCAACTAAGGGTGAAGTTGTGATCCATGCATTTTGCTCAGTGAGGAACAGATTGCACTTCGGCAGGCACCCTTCAGCTTGCTCAGTGCATCGTAACCCAGGCAAATCAGTGCCATCCTGGAGGAAGTCGATAACAAATCAACGTCAAGGAGAAATATATTTATGAAAGCAAAATTTTTAAACTACAGCTTACTTCATATTTTACTACTCATTTTAGTTGTTGGATGCAGCAAAAATGATGCAATAAATAATGCAAACACTACTTGTTCAACTTCAACATTCGAGATTTCCTTAGAAAAACATTTAGTATCTTATCAATAATATTCGTGTAAAATTTGGCAAAAGTTTAATAATTTAAAGCCGGGATCATTACAGTTTCTTTTAGTCTTTCTGCTGTGATAACAAGTTCTTTTCCCAGTTTAGTCAAATA
>Ga0334883_1005709_pt1 | contig 10803 bp, 7 predicted proteins | sample GraSluR1_MG_6_FD_207230 | JGI IMG/M metagenome (GOLD analysis project Ga0334883, IMG submission 207230) | Sludge microbial communities from methane-producing bioreactor in Wageningen University, Netherlands - Granular Sludge_09_05-R1 | ecosystem: Engineered > Bioreactor > Anaerobic > Unclassified... | reverse complement strand
TCTCTAATAATATTGTTTTGGTTTCACATTTACTCTATCATAACAGGATAGTTTTTGACAGTAAAACAACTTTTTTCGATACTCCGCCGCGATTCACTTCCCAAAAGGCTTTTACTTGGGGTATTATCCCGACTTTGACAGCAAAACAGTTAAAAAACAGGCCGCAGCACCTATGATTAAAGGGTTTGCGGCCTTTATCTTTTGTCATAAATATGTAGGGAACAGCCTTACTTTTTGCATTCAGCCAAAATATTTTTAATCTCAGCTAACTGCAACCTTTTCCGGGTAAAATTGAGCCCTATCTTTTTGCCAATTTCATCAGATACTTCACTTCTGTAATTAAACAAATAAAGATTATCCTGTTCATGGGAACAGGCAATTCTATTCAAGCACTGAACAATTCTTTCCGGAGAATAACGCCTATCAGTTAACTTTTGGATCAACCTGATGATGACCAAGGCAATGAAGCAGGTCAAAAAATGAGCGTTGATGCGCTCTTCCCTAGAGACATAAACAGGCCGTGCTTCAATGGTACCTTTGGTGACCTTGAAAGTTTCTTCAATCTCCCACAGCCCCTTGTAAGTATCAATAACCTGTTGATCGGACATATCAAGTTCACTGGTGACAATTGCATAATAACCATCAAAGAGCTCTTCCCGGGCCAACTTTTCCTGATCAAAGGTGGGTCTTTTTTTAACAACCACCACTTCACCGGTTTTCTTATCAAACTCCAAGTTTTTAACATACTTTGCCGCGCCGTATGAAGTAGCCTTGCTGTACTTCCTGGGGTCAGCGACCAGGGCATAAGCTTTTTTAACCAACTCTTCTCTCTCAGCTCTTGCCTTGTCCGCATACTTTTTAGCCCAAAAAACAACCTGTTTTTCGTAGACAATCTTTTTGGCCGTTTTACCGCTTCGCATAGTTACATTAATCTCCCGGGCAATCCGCCTGCTTTTGATTTTAAACTCATCATCTTCATCTGAGGGTTTGCCATTGGAGTTTAGATAGCCAGCTTGATCAAGGACGTAATCTTTAAAAGCTTCAGTTCCGCCGCGGACAGAAAAACTAAACACGTAGCCATTCCTGTTCTTTCCCCCGGTCAGGTAATAGATATTATCTCCGGTGATTACCCCCATATCGGCAACCACGACAATCCTGCCCGTACCATAGTTTTTTCTCACCTCACCGATGACCGAACGGAAAGTTTCTTTATCTAACTTGTTTCCGGGGAAAAGCTCATAATGAAGTGGTATTCCGTCAGCATCCATAGCCAGCCCCATCTGGACCAGCGGATTGTGACGATGCTCCTTCGATTTGCCGAACCTGCGCATCTCGTCGGCCTGATCAATCTCAAAGTAGAAGTTAGTAACATCATAGTAGATAGTCTTTGTGTTACTGCCATATTTATCAACTACCTTTTCGTGCAGGTAACGCTGGCAGTCTTTGGCTATTTTTGAGAAGTGTGAAAGGGCCCTGTAGGTATCGGCAAGCGAGAAATTAAAACGCTCAAAGTAGCGGTCCTTTTGTTCGTAAGTTTTTTTCTTAGAGCCAGGCGACAGTAACCTCGAGATAACAAGCAGAAGCATAATCGAATTAGTGTTGAACTTGAAATCTTCACTTCTGGCCTTGCTATTGAAAAAGCGGTCAAGTCTAAGTTCATGGTAGACTTTTAAGATTGCTGCATAACCAAAGTTTTTCCTTCCATCTGATTCCGACTCAAGCTCTTCTTCCAAATTGATATTTAAAGTGAGCTTTCTTTTCTTCTTTTCCTCCTCAGTCATCTTGCGAGCTAGCTCTTTAAAGTGAGCGACTGGATCTTCGTACTGCTTTTGCAGCTCATCTAGATAACCCAAAGATTTTACGGTAGAGGTTCTAGACTGACCTGTTTTTTTATCCCGGTAATTTTTTACGATAGATAAGTAGACTCTGCCGGTTTTTCTTTTGGAGACTTTTAAATTCATTTTAGCGCTCTCCTATCCTGAAGGGATTTGGTGTATCTTACTTTATTATACCATATTCACTCATGATTCGCCACATAAATATTCAATTAAATCACAAAAAAAATACCCTCATAGCTCTATGCCACAAGGGTTTCTTAGACTAAAAAGGTTTTTATGTTGTCAAACTAACGGGCTAAAGAAGCCGGGGCGGCGCTGCTGCCCCGGCTTCTTTCCGGTTTATATCTAAAAAAATATATTTCCAAAATACCGTTGACAAAAAAATTAGAATACTATATCATTACCCTTAGGAGTATAGCTTTATAACTAAACCTGACCGACAAAGGCAAACCTGTTGAAAGACAGGGACGCAAAGTCAAGGGTCTAAGGTTCCCAAGGGGAACTATGACAGCCTGGCAGCCGAAACGGGTTCTATTTGTTTCTTTGTCGGTCCCTCATGAAGGAGGGACTTTTTAGTGGAGAAAAGTAACTTCAACAGTGTCTTCATCTTTCCTGCGATTAATTCAAACGTATTTCATCATTGGCATCGTAAAGTATATCTGCTTGCTTTAATCCTGCTCTTTGTGCTGTTCTGCAGCCTGCCTGCCCAAGCGGCGGTAGAGGGTTTTGTGGCCCGGAACAGCGACGGAAGCTATCACCAGTACTGCTATAATGAACTGCTTGATTCCTATGCCCTGAAACTGCTCGGTATGCCAGGCGGGCTTTACGAGGATTATGCCGTAAAACAGCCTGTTGCCCTTTTCGACAGTCTGGGTGGTTACATCGACTATAGCGATGTTCTTAATGCTTATGCTGCGGCCCTGCTGCTGAGGCAGAATTTTGATCTCAACCTATATCTGGAAAATGGAACTGCCGCTAAGGCGATCATGCCTGCTTCGGTTAAGCTGGTAACCTTAAGCGGCGGCCAGCTGGTTCGTGAGTCGGTTGCCCTCGGTCAGGGTGGCGATCCGGAACAGCCTGCTCCTCCGCCGGCTTCAGCACCTGCAGAAAAACCTGCTCCGCCTCAACCGCTCACTGTCACCCCGATTATTGGAGAAGCTGAAGTGACTCTGGAACAGGCCTTGCAGTGGGCTTCCGGATGCAGGGCACACCAGCGCTTCATCGATGTGGCCCCGCTTTACTGGCACTACGGTAGCTTAACCGGTATTCGCCCGGAGGCGCTCTACGCCCAGGCTGCTTACGAAACCGGTTTTGGTCGTTTCAGTGGTATTGTGCCGGCTGAATATAACAACTGGGCTGGCATCAAGATTGCCGCTTCAAATGGTAACGAACCGGAAGACCACGAGCAGTTTGCCACTCCCGATGACGGGGTCAGGGCTCACTTTAACCATATTGCAGCCTATGTGGGCTTGCCACCCATCGGCGAACCTCACGGCCGCTATCACGTGGTGGCCAGGGCTTCCTGGGCCGGCACAGTGGTCAATATTGAAGATTTAAGCGGCAGGTGGGCACCTTCGCCTGCCTACCATGAACGTATTGTATCGATGATTGACGAAATGAAGTAATTTAAGTAACAGCTGACATATTTCTTCGGGATCCCTTTCGGGATCCTTTTTTTGCCCCGGGTTAAGAGACCACCGATAATAGTTACTATTTTCGAATTAAAGTATAGAGGTAAGTCCGGGGCTTTTCACGAATTATTATTCAGGAAAGCTGATCAACCTTCTTAAAGAAAGGGAGCCGCGGGCCTGCCTTGGATAATGATTTAATTACAGTCTGGCTTAAACTGGCACAGTCGGGCGATAAACAGGCCAGGGAAAATCTACTCGATCATCACCGCTCCATGATCAGAGCTGAAGCTCAGCGCATATGCCGGCGCTTCCTTGACTGGGGCCGTGACGATGAGCTTAGTATTGCCCTGATAGCATTTAACGAGTCGATCGATGCATTCCGGACCGGGCAGGGCGGTTCATTCTGGTCATTTGCCCGCCTGGTGATGAAAAGAAGGTTAATCGATTATTTTCGTACTTCCAGTACCCAGGATTTGCCGGCTGGCGAAGAACCAATTATGCAGGCAGTTTTTAACCAGGATTGGGAGCAGGCCGACCGGGAAAAGGAAGTTGAACTATATAAACAACTACTGAAACGTTTTGATATAACTTTTTCACAGTTAGCTGAAACCCAGCCGAAGCACAGTAAAACCAGGGAACGCCTGCGGAATGCTGCCGTTATTCTGGCCGGAGATCAAGAAATGATCAGGTCGCTTTACGCCGGTGGCAAACTTCCGAAGAAAAAACTGTGTGAAAAGGCCGATGTAACCTCCCGCATGCTTGATCGGGGCCGGGCCTATGTAATTGCCCTCGCCTTGCTGCTTTCGAGCGATGAACTGCCTTTAATGCGGGAATATGCTTCTGAACTTACCGGCAGGGAGGATCAAAAACAATGAAGGTTGTGCGCGGAGTGGTTATGGAAATATGCGAGCGGCACCTGGTTATTCTTACCAACCGGGGCGATTTCCTGAAAGTACCCCATCCCGGTGGAGAAGTGCAAACGGGTCAGGAGATCAGCAGCCGTCTCTCCGCACCTTCCTGGTCGAAAGCAGCTATCGCGGCTGCCTGCTTTGCCGCCGCCGCCCTGCTCTTCACAATAATAATGCCACCCGCGGGCCTATTCCCCGGCAGCGGAGAAGCCGCTTATGGTTACATCAACCTCGATATTAACCCGAGTTTTGAAATAGCCTTTAACGATGAACTTATGGTAACGGGGTTTGACTCTTTTAACGATGAAGCGCTGTTCCTGCTGGAAGGGCTCTCAGCCGAGGGTAATGTTAATGATTTCCTGGCTCAACTGATAGAAAGGGCTTGCAGGCACGGTTACCTGAAACGGGCTGATCAGGAGAACCTGGTTATGGTTTCAATTGTACAGCCTGATAATGGCAAACTGCTGCAGGATGAGCTTTACGCTTTCCTGGAAAACAAACTGACGGAAATGGAGATCAGTTGTTTGCTTATAGTAACAGGGGCTGATCATAAAACCAGGGAGGCAGCGCTGGCAGAAGGGCTTTCGGTAAACCGTTACATGATTGCCCGGGCCCTGCAACAGGAAGGTTACGATACTATGCCCCTCGCGGGAACGCCCCTGGGGGAGCTGCTACTTGTTATCGATCAGCGCCTGCCTTTCGGCAGATCAGGCCATGTTGAGTTAAAAGATAAGCGGGGTGGGGAGTTTGTGCCCCCGGGCCAATCCGAAGATCACCCGGGAGGCCCTCCGGAAGGGGTAACTACCGGCCCACCCGGTGGAACGCCTCCGGGTCAATCAGACGATCACCCGGGAGGCCCCCCGGAAGGGGTAACAACCGGGCCACCCGGTGGGACACCCCCGGGTCAATCCGGTGATCACCAGGGAGGCCCTCCTGAGGGAGTAACAACGGGTCCCCCAGAAGGAGTTAAAACCGGGCCACCGGTTGATCACAGGAGCGGGCCGCCAGAAGGGGTAACTACCGGTCCCCCCGAGGGTATAACTACGGGGCCCCCGGAAGGAGTTACAACAGGCCCGCCTGGTGGAACGCCTCCAGGACAGGATAAGAAAGAGTAACAAATTGACAACAACAGCCCTTCTTTCAGCATTAGAAAAAGGGCTGCTCTTTTGATTATCATTTTACGACCACCAAAATAAAACCCTGAATCCGAATAATTTATATAGTAGTAATAAAATAGCCGGTTTCGCTAATTGCTTCACTTAGCAATGGCGATTTTTTGATAGCCCCATGAGAACCATATCTCAAGGGCTATCCTTTTATTTGGTATCAAAATTTGATTAAAAAATAGTGACGACCACCTAAATAAATACTACTACTCGAATTAATAATAAGAAGGTTATTCTGCACGTTTTTTCTCCAGCCAACAGATAACCTCCCGGAATTAACAAAAATAGATAATATAAACGAATTTGTAACGAATTTGTAACAGATAATCGTTATAATTATTATTAGCATATAAATAAAGGTTTATTGGTAAAGGAAACGATGAACTCCGGTTTGTAAATGGTCACTTGAGCCGGCGGGAGTTAATAGTGAAACCGACTTTGCTTTCAGATATCAAACACTGAAAGGGAGGTTGGTTGGAATGAAACTGAACAGAGCTGATTACAAAAGAGTTCAATCTTTATTGGCAATATTTATTGTGGTAATGATGGTAATGATTCCCCTGGCTGCTTTTGCTGATGGTATTGACAGCGGTTCTCAGGATGGCGGTGAAAACAACCCGGCAGCAGTAAGCAGCGATACGGATGGTGAAGCGGGAGGGTCTGACAACGGGGCCGACAGCGATGCCGGTGTTGAATCATCCGGCGGAAGTGAGCAGGAGGGCTCAGACTACCAGGATAGTTCCGGCACTGGGGATAATGGCGGGACTGGTGATGATGGAGAGGCCGGCGATGCTGATCCCGGTGGAGAAACTGAAGGCAGCGGAGGTGTTGAACCTGAAGATAATCTGCCGGATGTGCCTGAATCGGAAAACGGCAAGGACGTGGTTCAGCCCGATGCTTCAGAGACCGATGAAGAATTTGACGGCAATACCTACGCTGCTGTTATTGAATACGAAAATGAAGATCAACCACTTGGTCTGGAAGATCAGCGTCAGTTCACAGTTACATTTACAGAAGTAGGGGCCAGTAGAATCGGCTCGGTTACTATTACTGTACCGGAAGGTTTTACGATAACTGATAACTCCCTGGTCTGGGATTTTTCATCATTAGATGCAGGTGATGATTTAACTGATTATAGCCTTAATTGGGATGGAGAGATCGATCATTCTAATGGAAAACTTTCATTATGGGCTAAAACAGTTGATTATTACCTCTATTTCGGACAATCGCTTATAGCCGGTTTTGAAGCTAAAACCCCTTCTGTAATAACTGATGATACAAAGTGGTCGGAAAACGAGCATATAGGTATTTATGAGTTTGAGACCGAAGCCTGGACCAATGCTACAGATCAAAACGGTGACAGGTTGACTGCCGCCTCTGAAGCAAACGGTTTGTTTGGAGCCGGTGTCGGCACAGCTGACAGGGTTAATACAATGTCGGCCGAGCATTCTCAGACAGAAGTCTGGGTAGGCGATGAAATTTTTCATGATACATGGGAACAATATAAAGAGGATTTCCAGGCCTGGTTACTGGAGCATGATGGTTGGGAAGACGATTATGAAAACTGGCTGTCGGCTTATGGTGCCTGGTTAAACTGGCAAACAGACTATGAAAATTGGCTGGAAGATAATACTGTTGAAGGGTTTGCTGTTTTCGAGGGTTCAACTAATTCACAAGCCCATGAAGCCGGCTATAATGTAAGTCTGGTTGAAGTTGAGGAGTCAGGCAACCTAACCACTTTTAAGTTTAAGGTTGATTATAAGAGAGGCTCATCATCCAATAGCGCCAAGGATATGGAACGAATGGAAATCATCCTGCCGGCAGGTTTCAGCAATGTTAGCTTCACCACAGGTAACGGGTCGCTGGAAAATGATAACGGTAAACTGATTTGGACAGGCAAGATAGATGCAGACACTCAGTTTGAAATAACTTTAACAGCTGAACTGTCAGAAACGGCAGGCAAATATTTTTACAGCGAGGCTTTCTGGTCTGCAGCGCATAACTGGCACAACCTGAATAACACTAAGGTTAACCCGTCGGACCCGCCGGACGAACCGGTAGTGTCTGAAGAACCGGAGGAACCCGAAGAACCGGAGGAACCCGCTTACCCAGTCTTTTCCTACATTGCCTTCCTGGGCAATGCAGTTGACAACCTCGGTTTTGAAGAAGATGAAGCCCCGGACGACCAAAACGGCGGTGGTGGGACTGGTGGTGGCGGCGACGATGAAACAGGCGATGATGACGATGAAACAGGCGGTGGCGGAGGAACCGGTGGCGAAGGTGATGATGACGACACGGTGGTTCTCGGGGAGGTTATAGAATTTCCATTTCTGCCCCTGATTGCCCCACCAGCAACCCCGGCTCCCCCGGCAGAGGAAGCGCCCGCTCCGGTGCTGCTCGCAGCCGCTCCTGTTGCGCCTGCAGAGGAGGAGCCTGCGGTTGAAGAGATTGTAGTAGAGCCGGAGGTGGCCCAGGTGGAACTGCTGCCCGAGGAACCGCAAATTGAACCGGTTGCCGAGGGGACCATAACCTGGTGGCCGCTGTTGCTCCTGCTGATTCCGGGAATAATCTGGTTCCTGCTGGCCCGTCTAGTCCTGGTCCGCGTACCCGGCAAGGACGGCGATTACGAAACAGTAGCCCGCAAGTTAGCCAGGCGTAAAGAGAAAAGATGGTATGTAGAAATAGAAAAAGAACTCGAAGAGAATCTGGCCAGGTACGGAGAAGTGATGGTAGATTTCCGGGGCGGCCTGATCAAGGAAGCAAAGAAAGCAGTTTACAGTAAGGATGCTGTTCTCGGTGCCGGCGATCTCCGCTACGCCTTGGTTAACCGGCAGCGCAGCATTGCCTGGCTTGAAAAACTGAACGAAAAGCTTTCCCGGGCAGCCGGATAAAGCAAATATAAAAGTACAAATTAAAAGAGGCGGCCGCTGTTCTAAAAAGTGACCGCCTCTTCTTTAACTTTTTTTCAATCAATGCTCCCGCGGCATGCAGATTATTTCCAGAACTTTTGTATCAAAGAACTGGCTCGAATGAGCAGGTTCGATTACGCAGGCCGCATCGGCGCCTTTGCCGCTTCCCCCGATGGCAATTATCTCTTTGCCATACGGAATTAAACCGGCATCCAGGGCCATAATGCTGATTTCAACACATACTTTAATCCCCTGTCCAAAAAGGCGCAGGGTTCCGGCTACAATTTCTGCCGGGTAGATGCCCTGAAAATGGTTACGCATCGCCCGGTCGATACCGGCGAAAAGATGCGTGGTAGTTAAAACCTTTACTCCCAGCTCCTGCAGCAGACGGCGAGACCGCGTTCCCATTTCATCGTCACCCGGCTTGGCAAACCCGACATGGTGGCTGACACAAACGATGTTTATGCCTTTATTCGCCAGCATCTGGGCTGTTTTGCCGCTGTTTGAGGCGACTACAATATATTTAATACCCAGTTCTTTTGCCCTCGCTACCGCTGCGTCGATAGTACCCTCTGTGTTTATGCTCCCTTTTTCGGGCCAAAGCTGCATATTAAATCCTCCTTATTTTAATAAGAGTATCTTTTATTATTCTCTTTCATATGGCAATCTCCTATCAAAAAGCATAGTGTAAAGTTATTGTAGGGATTTAGCAGGGAAATATTTTAGAGCTATAGAAAGAGGAACCTCAAGTTCGGCAAGAACAACCCCCAACTAAGGAGGCAGAGGTTCCTCATGGAAATATTTCGCCTAGTAGAAGAAAAAGTCCTGTCAGTTACAGCAAAAGTATTAGAAGTATTAGAGGGAGAAGTAAGCTATCGGGGTTTTGAGATGACCTTGAAGAAGGAATTAGACGGTCTTGGTTGTGAAGTGTTGAAGGCAGTGTTAGAAGAGCTGGACCGGGAGATTAAAACAGATAAGGCCAGGAAGAAAGAATGGTCGGTGGTACGTAAAGATGATAAGGATCTGCTAACCCCCTTTGGGAAAGTTAATTATGAGCGTACATATTACCGGCACAAAGAGAGCAACGAATACACCTACCTGGTAGACCAGAAAGCAGGTTTCAAGCCAAGAAGCCGGATCAGCGAGAACGTGAAAGCAGAGCTAATAGATGCCAGTGCGATAATGTCTTATGAGAATGCCACGGTAGAGCTTAGTCGTTACAACCAAGAACTTAAAATGAGCAAGCAGACGGTAGGAAACTGCATCAAAGCATTTGAAGCTAAAGAAGACCCTGTTCCTGAAGAGAAGAAGAAAGTAAAAGTGCTCTATATTGAAGCAGACGAAGACCATATCAAGGTCAGGGGTAGAAAAAGGAAAACCATGGCCAAGCTGGTCTACATCCATGAAGGGGCAATTGGTGAGAAAAGAAAAAAATTAATAAACACCAGATATTTCACTACGGTTAACAGAAAGCCCGACGAGCTCTGGTATGAGATAGCTGAGTATATAGACCAGCATTACGACATAGACAGCATTGATCAAATCTTTCTTTCTGCAGATGGAGCTTCGTGGATTAAAGTAGGCCTGGACTATATTTATGATGCGACCTTCATTTTAGACAAGTTTCACTTGAACAAAAGTATCAAAGCAGCGACTGCGCATGCGAAAGAACTTAAGAAGCAGGTCTATCGAGGCATTTACAGCTTGGACCAAGAAAAAGTGCTCAGTAACCTAAGGAAAGCGCACCAGCAAGCAGAAGGGGCAGCCAGGCAGAAAAGGATAATAGATGCCGCCGTATATATTAGAAACAACTGGGGCGGCATAGAAGCGCAGGTAAAGCACCCAGAGGTAGGCTGCAGCGCCGAAGGTCATGTTAGCCATGTTTTATCAGCCAGGATGAGTAGTAGGCCAATGGCCTGGAGTTCAGCCGGTGCAGAGAGCATGACCCTGATAAGAGCAGTTAGGGCCAATGGTGAAAGTGTTAAAGAACACTATCTGGCCCGGCAAGAAGAAGCTCCAGTGATTGTTGAACTAAAACATGCTGTAAAAAAAGAGTTAAAACGCTTGCAAAACAAAAAATCGATTGGGAAAGAGGATGTTGGCAACATTCCTCTACTCAATGGACCGGACAATTTAACCAGAACGGCGTTAAGAGGTTTGAGTAATTGTTTAGCGGTTTGACCTGAAGGTGAGGTTCTTTTTCCTACAATGGCTTGACGCGATCGTAGTTTTTACAGATGGTCCTCAGTAAAAAAAACCATATGTTATAATATACTTGGAGGTATTTTTATGAAAGATAAATTTTGCAGCTCCTGTGGTGAAGAATTATATTCCGGCGAGTCTTCCGTGCG
>Ga0334883_1005706_pt1 | contig 10810 bp, 6 predicted proteins | sample GraSluR1_MG_6_FD_207230 | JGI IMG/M metagenome (GOLD analysis project Ga0334883, IMG submission 207230) | Sludge microbial communities from methane-producing bioreactor in Wageningen University, Netherlands - Granular Sludge_09_05-R1 | ecosystem: Engineered > Bioreactor > Anaerobic > Unclassified... | reverse complement strand
ACGGTCCAGCTCGATCCGCAGCACTTGGCTCAGGTCAACCCCGTCGTCGATGGGCACCTGGCCAGCGTCGATGTCAGAGAGGGCGACCGGGTTGAAGCCGGGCAGCTCCTCGCCGTGCTCCGCAGCGTGACCTTGGCCCAGGCCCGGGCGGAACTACAGCGCGCCGACGCCGTCCACGCCGCGGCGAAGCGAGAGCTGGGGCGCCAGGAGACATTGCACGCCGAAGGACTCACGGCCGAGCGCAACCTCATCGCGGCCCAGCTCGCCGTGGATGTCGCCAAGATCGATCTCGACACCAGCCGCGCTCGCCTCCGCGCTTACGGCGTGAGCGGCGGCGGCGGCGGCCCCGAGCTGCGCATCGTCGCGCCGCGCGCTGGGATCATCTCGCGCAGCGACGCCATCTTGGGGGCCTATGTCACGCCGAGCGACCTCCTCTTCGAGATCCGCACGCCCGAGCGCATGTGGATCATCGGTCAAGTCCCCCCGCAACACATCGCCCAGGTGGCAGAGGCCATGCCGGCGACCTTGCGACTGGAGGCGTTTCCCGGCCGCCTGTGGAGCGGGCGCGTCGAGTCGCTGGGGACGGCCGTCGACGCTAGCACGCGCAGCCTGCCCCTGCGCGTCAGCGTGGCCAACCCCGACGGAGCGCTGCGCGCCGGAATGTGGGGGCAATTGCTTCTCACGGCGGATGAAGCGGCGGCGGTCCTCGTGCCCGCCAGCGCCGTGCAGTGGGCCCGCAACCAGGCCATCGTTTTCGTGCCCGGGGTGCACCCCGGTGATTTCGTCGCCGTCGCCGTGACCCTCGGCCGCGAGGAGGCCGGCATGGTGGAGATCCTGCGCGGCCTGACCGCTGGCGATCCGCTGGTGGTCACCGGGGCCTTTTTATTGAAATCCCTGCTCATTCGCGACGAGCTCGGCCACGGACACGCCCACTGAGGCCCGACGAGGACACCATGGACACGGCGCTCGCTTTCTGTATCCGTCACCGCTTCCTGGTCATCTTCGCCGTGCTCCTCTTGGGGGCCATCGGCGTGCGGGCAGCGCGCCAAGTGCCCATCGACGCCGTCCCCGACGTCACCAACGTCCAGGTGCAGATCCTCACCAACGCCCCCGCCCTGGGGCCTCTGGAGATCGAGCGTTATGTGAGCGCGCCCATCGAGAGGGTGATGAGCGCCTTGCCCCGCGTCGAGGAAGTGCGCAGCCTCTCGCGCTTTGGCCTCTCCGTGGTGACGGTGGTCTTCGAGGAAGGGACGGACATCTATTTTGCCCGCAACCTGGTGACGGAGCGCCTCGGCGAGGCCCGGGAGGAGATCCCTGCAGGCTATGGCCATCCAGAGATCGGGCCCATTTCGTCGGGCCTGGGTGAGATTTACCAGTTCGAGGTCCGGGGCACGCCCATGTGCGCCCCCGACACGCCGCCAGAAGCGGGCTGCTTCACCGCCATGGACCTGCGCGGCATCCTGGACTGGCACATCGCCCTCCACTTGCGCACCATCCCCGGCGTCGTGGAGGTCAACCCCTTTGGCGGCGACCTGAAGACCTACGAGGTCGCCGTCGATCCCCATCGCCTCGAGGCCCTCGGCCTGAGCCTGCACGAGGTCTTCGCCGCCTTGGAGGCCAATAACGCCAACGCTGGCGGCGGCTACGTGGTGCGCGATGCCGAGCAGCGGCTCATCCGCGGCGAGGCGCTCATCACCTCCCTCGATGACCTGGCACGGGTGCGCATCGCCACCCGCGGTGATGGTCAAGTCATCACCGTCGCCGACATCGGCCAGGTGGCCTTCGCGCCGCTGCTCCGCCAGGGCGCGGTGACCCGCGACGGCCGCGGCGAAGTCGTCACCGCCTCGGTCATGATGCTCATCGGCGCCAACGCCGGTGAAGTGGCGCGAGCCGTGCGCCTGCGCCTCGATGAGATCGCCAAGACCCTGCCCCCTGGGGTCAGCATCGAGACCTATTACGATCGGGCCGAGCTGGTGCAGCGCACCATCCACACCGTGGCCACCAACCTCATCGTGGCCGGCGTGCTGGTGATGGTGGTCCTGCTCCTCCTCTTGGGCAACCTCCGTGGGGCGCTGCTCATCGCCCTCATCATCCCCATCTCCCTGCTCGCCACCTTGGTGGCCATGCTGGAGCTCGAGGTCTCGGCCAACCTGATGAGCCTCGGCGCCCTCGACTTCGGCCTCATCATCGACGGCGCCGTGGTGGTCATCGACAACATCACCCGCCAGCTACGCCAGAGCGGCGCCAAGGGTGACGCCGTGCCCGGCGTGGTACAGCGCGCCACGGCCCAGGTCATCCGGCCAGTGGTCTTTGGCACGGCCATCATCATGATGGTCTATCTCCCCATCCTCTCGTTGCAGGGCATCGAAGGGAAAATGTTCCGCCCCATGGCCACAGTGGTCTTGGTGGCCCTCGCGGCGGCCCTCGTCCTCGCCCTCACCTTGGTCCCCGCCCTCGCCGCTTGGTTTTACCGCCGCGGCGTGCGCCCCCAAGAGCCGCTCGTCTCCCGCGGCCTTCAACGCCTCTACGCCCCCCTCTTGGCAGGCGCCATGCGCCTGCGGCTGCTGCTCCTCCTCGCCGCGGGAGGGGTCCTCGGCGGTGGCGCCTGGCTCGCCACGACCATGGGCTTGGAGTTCATCCCCAACCTCGACGAGGGGGCCATCGCCATGCAGGCCATTCGCCCAGCTTCGGTCTCTCTCGAAGCGTCCATCGCCACCACCACCCGCATCGAGCAGACCCTGCTCGACACCTTCCCCGATGAGATCGCCACGGTGATCTCCCGCACGGGCCGCGCCGAAATCGCCACGGATCCCATGGGGGTCGAGATCTCCGACATCTACCTCATGCTCCACCCGCGCGCGCAGTGGCGGCGGGTCCCTGACAAAGAAGGCCTGGTAGAAGCCGTCGCCGCCCACCTCCAGCGCGAGGTCCCTGGGCAGAACTACCTCTTCTCTCAACCCATCGCCCTGCGCACCAATGAGCTCATCAGCGGCGCCCGCGCTGACGTCGCCGTGAGCCTCTTTGGTCCCGATCTCGAGGTCTTGGAGGCCGTGGGCGATCACCTCACCCAGATCATCGCCGGCGTCGAGGGCGCCGCCGATCTGGACGCCGATCAGCTCGCCGGCCTCCCAGTCATGCGGGTGATCGTCGATCGGGCGCAAGCCGCACGACACGGCCTCGACGGCGCCGACATCCTGGCCGCCGTCGAGGCCATGGGCGGGCGCCAGGTGGGGGTGGTGTACGAGGGGCAAGCGCGCTACGCCCTCCAGGTGCGGCTACAGGCCTCGGCACGAAGCGACCCCAAACGCATCGCCGGGCTGCGCCTGGCTACCCCAAGTGGGCACCAGGTTACCCTCGCTGAGGTCGCCCAGATCCTCCTCGAAGACGGGCCAGCGGTGATCAGCCGCGAGAGCGGACAGCGCCGCCGCACCCTCCAGGTCAACGTGCGCGGGCGCGATCTGAGCTCCTTCGTCGCCGAAGCGCAGCAACGCGTCCACGAAGCGGGGGCGCTCCCCCCGGGATACCTCGTCACCTGGGGCGGTAACTTCGAGAAAGTTCAAGCCGCCATGGCTCGCCTCCACATCGCCGTGCCAGCAGCGCTAGCCTTGATCTTTCTCCTCCTCTACACCGCCTTTGGCGCCGCGCGGCCAGCGGTGATCATCTACCTCAACATCCCCGTGGCCGCCGTCGGCGGCGTGGTCGCCCTGTGGCTGCGCGGCATGCCCTTGTCCATCTCCGCCGCCGTCGGTTTCATCGCCCTCTCAGGCATCGCCGTCCTCAACGGGGTCGTCATGGTCTCCACCATCCGCACCCTCCAAGGCGAGGGCCTGCCCTTGGCCGCGGCTACCACCCAGGGGGCGCAGCTCCGCTTGCGGGCGATCTTGATGACCGCCATCACCGACGGCATCGGCTTCGCCCCCATGGCCCTCTCCACCAGCGCCGGCGCCGAGGTGCAGCGCCCCCTGGCCACGGTGGTCATCGGGGGCCTGGTGACGGCCACGCTCCTCACCCTCTTCGTCCTGCCCGCCCTCTATGGCTGGTTCGGCGGACCCGTGCGCCGCGACCCGACGCCCCCAGACCCCGCAGGAGAGGCCGCGCCAGCGCTGAACTCCCAGGCTTTTCCCGTCGAGAAAATTTAACTTGATTCGTAACTTGGACCCGCATAGGCTCCACCTGGCACCGCCTCGTTCGCCGCCCCCCGGTGCCGCTCTTTGCGTGCGGCCATGGTCATGGGAAATGTCTGGACTTCCACAGTGCCCCAAGCTCCTCACCCTCTCTCTCTGCCTCCTCAGCGCGCTGGCCTTGATCGCTTGCGACGATGACCCCAGCGTCCGCCCCGAGAGCGACCTGGGGCCTGACACCTCAACCGACACGGTCGAGGTCACCCCGGACCTCGGCCAAGATCTTCCCCCAGAGCTGCCTGAGGACCTCCAACAAGACCTGCCCCCTGACAGCGTCGACCCAGACCTCATCGACCTCGGCGACCTTGTCGACCCAGATCTCGGTGACTTCATCGACGTCCCCACGGATCTCCCCTCGGATTTCCTCCCCGACGCCGACGCCATCGATCCCGATCTCACCGAGGTGGCGGACATCCCCGACGACGAGGTCACCACGCCCACCAGCGTCATCGCCAACTGGGACTTCGAGTTCTGGCAAGACGGTCTGCCCACCATGTGGTTCGGCAGCGTCTCCAACCTCGAGAGCAGCAGCGTCGTCATGAGCACCACCAACCCCTACAGCGGCCAGCGCGCTTGTACCCTCATCAACACCGGCAGCACCCACCGCCGCTTCACCACCACCATGATGTCTCTGCCAGCCGGGCGCTATGCCTGCACCTTCGCCGCCCGCGGCCAAGGCGAGATCCGGGCCGGCGCCTACATCGACGGCGACTACCGCTACGGCTCCTACACCACCCTCGACCAGAGCGAGTGGAAGCTCATCGACTACACCTTCAACTTGGCCCTCCCCGCCGTCGAGAACATGGCCTTCATGTTCTCCCTGCGCAACACCACGGGCAACCACATCACCGTCGACACGGTCATCTGCGAGCGCCAAGCCGCGCCCTGCGACACCGTGGTCTGCCAGGATTGGGAACAGTGCAACCCATCGACGGCCGTGTGTGAACCCCAGAGCGGCCGCTGTAACCTCGCCACGGACTGCCTGGCCTGGGAGACCTGCGACGCCAACCACACCTGCGTCCTCGCCGCCGGCCGCTGTAACACCACCGCCGACTGCCCCCTCACCAGCGCCACCCCGGTCTGCGACCGCCCCACCCACACCTGCGTCGCTGGCGATCCCTGCGCTGGCGTCACCTGCGACGCCTGGAAGGCCTGCGAGCCCAACACCGGCACCTGTGTCCTCAGCGCCGGCCGCTGCGTCACCACGGCTGACTGCTTGGGCAACCTCCCGGCCTGTGACACGGCCACCCACACCTGCGTCTCGGCAGAGCACCCCGCCAACATCTTCCCCAACGGCGGCTTCGAGTCCTGGGACACCTATTACCTGCCCTACCTCGGCGAGCACTACATCCCCGATGACTGGTACGGCACCTTCGAGGACTTGAACGACGCCACGGGTGCCACCGAGCTGCACCCCTCCTTCCTCGCCCCCTACACGGCCCACCCCCACAGCGGCACCCGGGCCCTGCAGATCATCCAAACCATCACCACCAACGCCGACCGCTTCGCCTCGGAAGACTTCGACATCCCCGCTGGCACCTACACCTGCGCCTACTGGGTGCGCGGCAAGGGCCACGTGCGCCATCGCTGGTACTCCACCGGCGGCTGGTCCACCCAGACCCCCTTCGAGGTCTACGACACCGAGACCTGGACCCGGGTCCTCTTCAACGCCCCAGGCAACGTGCGCTACTTCCGCTTGCTCTTCTACGTCAGCAACACCGACCCGGCCAAAGACCACATCCAGATCGACAGCGTGGTCTGCACCAAGAACTGACGCCGCCGCTCTGGGCCGCGCCCGCACGCCCCAGCGCGCGTGGTCGCCCTACCCCGCCACCTTGCCGCCACGACCTCAGTCGAAGCGCGGCACCCAGGCATGACAATAGGGCGCCTTGCCCGTGCGCTTGTAGTAGTCCTGATGGTAAGCCTCAGCGGGCCAGAAGGTCTCGGCGCTCGCGATCTCCGTCGCCACGGCCAGCCCCTTGGCGCGCAACTGCGCCAGCAAGCCCTCGACCACCGCCCGCTCGCTGGCGTCGCGCACAAAGACCGCCGAGCGGTATTGGTCGCCCACGTCGGGCCCTTGGCGATTGACCTGGGTCGGGTCGTGGATCTCAAAGAAGAAGCGCGCCAAGGTCTCGTAGCTCACCTGTTGCGGGTCGTAGTGCACGGCCACCGTCTCGGCGTGCCCCGTGTCACCACCACACACCTCTTCATAAGTCGGCGCCGCCATCGCCCCTCCCATGTAGCCCGAGACCGCCTCCACCACCCCAGGCACGGCCGCAAAGAGGTGCTCCACCCCCCAAAAACATCCACCAGCGAAATAGGCCACGGCCAACGCCTCGGTCCGCGGCACGAAGTCCAGGGCCACCCCGTTCACACAGTGCCGGGTGTCCTTCTCCGTCATGCCCTCGCCCCGGAAGACGTGCCCCAAGTGCCCGCCACACTGCCCACAGACGATCTCCGTCCGCCGCCCATCCGCGTCGGGCAGCTCCCGCACCGCCCCGGGCAGCGCCTCATCAAAGCTCGGCCAACCGCTCCGCGAGTCAAACTTCGCCTGCGAATCAAAGAGCGCCGCCCCACACCGCCGACACTGAAAGACCCCCGTCCCATCCTCCACCAACAGCGGACTCGTGAAAGGTCGCTCCGTCCCCTTCTCGACGATGACCCGCGCCTCCTCCGGGCTCAGCGCTCGCCACTTCCCATCCTCTCCCATAATATCCTCCCCGCGACTCGGCCCCGGTGCCCAGCCCAGGGTCACCACGACCACCAGCGCCACACTCCCCAAAGCCACAGTCACCCATTTCATCCTAGCGCCTCTCAACGGCTACCCTTATCTTGGGATCCACGTCGCGTCAGCGCACCAGAACCTCCTGGCGCTGACGCTCCTCCTGGGGCGCCCGCTCGCGCCCCTCCTCACACCAATGTGGGTCGCCCCGAACCGGGCGCAATCACCCCCTTCCCTGCAAAGAGCACCCTCCCGTGACCACCCCCATCCTCTTCATCGCTGGTGCCACCGGTTACACCGGGCGCGCCCTCGTCGCCCAAGCGCGCCAACACGGCCTGTGCACCGTCGCCCATGTCCGCCCCGACAGCCCGCACCTCGACGCCCACCGCCAAGCCTTCACCGCCCTCGGCGCCGAGGTCGACACCACCCCCTGGGAAGCCGCGGCCATGACACGCCGCCTCTCGACCCTGGCCCCAAGCCACGTCTTCGCCCTCCTCGGCACCACCCGCAAGCGCGCCAAGGCCGCAGGCAGCACCGCCAAAGACCACTACCTCCAAGTGGACTTTGGCCTCACCCACTGCCTCATCGACGCCCTCGCCGCGGCCCCGGCGACCCGCTTCATCTACCTCTCCTCCATCGGCGTCAAGGCCGACTCGGCCTCCTCCTACCTCCAAGCGCGCTGGCGCGTCGAGGCGGCCTTGGCCCAGAGCGCCCTCCCCTACATCATCGCCCGCCCCTCCTTCATCAGCGGTCCCAACCGCGATGAAGCGCGGCCCGCCGAGCGCATCGCCGCCCGCCTCGGCGACGCGACCTTGGCCCTGGCCGGCGCCCTCGGCGCCCGCCACCTGCGCCAGCGCTATCGCTCCATCGACGACCAGGGCCTCGCCCGCGCTCTGCTCGCCCTGGCCCTCGACCCCACCCGCGTCCGCGAAGTCATCCAGGCCGACGCACTGCAAGCCCTCGCAGAAGGGGCGCCGCCGCCCCCAAGCAGCCCCTGAAAGATCGACCCACGTGGCGTCCACCGGGCACCTTCATGACACCCATTGACGCCAGCCACGGCGATCGCCATCGTAGCGTGTGCCGTCGCTGGGACGTGCATGGGACCGCGCTGGAAGCCCTGGCGCTTTTTCTCGAATCTCTTTAGGAAATTGCCATGAAACGCATCTTGACCCTCGCCCTCGCCCTCGCTCTGGTCCTGACCTCGGCCATCGCCTGCGACAAAAAGCCCGAGGAGAGCACTCCCAAAGCGGAAGCTGCCCCCACCGGGCCCAACCCCTTCCAAATCCGCAAAGACCAAATCGATGACTACATGCGCTTCATCGAAGACGCCGCCAACATCGAAGGCGCCGTGGACGCCGGCCAGGTCTGGCTCGACACCAACCTGGAAGCCTACAAGGAGAACTGCCAGCTCCTAGTGGCATACCGGGCCGATCCCGAGAAGAGCAAAATGGCCAAAGGCATCGAGACCGACCACGAGGCCTATCAAGATCGGCTCATCGCCAAGGGCGAGGGCAACATCATGAACGCCGTCCCCCTCATCGAGCAGTTCAACGGCTTCTTCCAGTGTGACGTGGCCCTAGCCCAGTGAAGGGCTGCGGCCACCAGAGGCCCGCTCAGCACCCGAACACACCCCCAGCTCAGGGACTCACGGAGCGGGCGCAGCGAATACCCAGACGCAAGTTGCGCGTCGAGGCGCCGCTGTTGTTGCGATAGTAGGCGCGGATGAAGGTGCTGCTGTAGTACCAAGAGCCGCCGCGCACCACCCAGTACACGCCCGCGCTGTGGACGGGGTTCGTCACCGGCTCGGCGCTGTAGCTGCGGTAGGAGCGATCGCTGGTCCACTCCCACACGTTGCCCACCATGTCCCAGAGGCCATCGGGAGAGACCCCCGCCGCAAAGGCCCACACCGGCGACGTGCCATCGAAACCATCCTTGCACGACGCCTCGCTGCAGTTGGCCTTGGCCGTCGTCGGTGTCCACTCCGCGGCCGCACAGACGCCGCTGTCCCAGCTCTGCGGGCAGTCATCGCCCCAGGGGAAGCGGCGATGCGTCGTGCCTTTGGCCGCCCGCTCCCACTCTGCCTCCGTGGGAAGGCGCTTGCCCACCCAGGCACAGTAGGTCGTCGCCTGATCCAGATCGACATAATTGATGGGGTGGTCTTCCAAACCGACGACGCCATAGGTCTGCTGGTCACCAGCGCCAGCGGGCGCGCAGGCGCCGGCCGTGACACACAGCCCGTAGTCCTTCGCCGTCACCGGATAGCGATCCAGGAAGTAAGCGCTCAGGGTCACCTGATGGGCCGGTGTCGAATACAGGGAACACCACGTGTCGTCTGCAGGACAACCCATGGTGAAGGTGCTGGCGTCACCGCTGGCGGGCAAGCGCACCTCATCGGCGAGGATCTCGCAGTGCGCCCCCAGCCAACCGAGGGGACAGGCGCAGCGGCCCGCATCGCTGCACACCCCACCGTTGGTACACGCGGGGACACACACGGGCGTCGTGCACTGGGGATCGCTCCACCCCTCGGGACACTCACAGCGGTTCGGGCCAGCGCAGCTCCCGCCGTTCTCGCAGGGGATCACGCACGCGAAGTCTTCACAGCGGGGCCCCGTCCACCCGCTGGCACATAGGCACTGACCTGAGGCGGTGCACCCCCCAGCGTTCAGACAAGAAAACCCACAGGCACCACAGTGCTCCGGCGTATTCAACGGCTGCTCACAGCCCGGCTCATCATCGCAGTCACCGTAGCCCTCACGGCACTGACATTGGCCCAGCGCACAGGTCGCATGCACCCCACAGGTGACGAAACACGCACCACAGTGTTCCGGGTCCGACGCCACAGACACACAAACAGCGCCGCAGGGCTCCATGGGCGGATTGCAGTCCTCCTGACACTTCCCATCCACACAGAAATCCGCCCCCGTACAGGGCCGATCACAGACGCCACAGTGGCCCTGAGCGCTCTGCAAGTCCGTCTCGCACCCCAACACATCTGGGTCGCAGTCGCCAAAATCCGCCTCGCAAAGACACTCACCGGCCACACAATGGGCGTTCGCCCCACACGGCCCTGGGCAAGGCACATCGAGCTCAACCCCGTCCACTTCGGCGTCGACGTCCCCGTCCAACTCGCCATCGGCCCCATCGCTCACGTCATCCGGGACGCTGTCCTCGGTCTCGCTCATCTCCAACGCAACATCGCCCGCCTCAAAAGGCGGCGGCGATGCGCAGGCCACGCTCCCCAGCAACACCCACAACCCCCAACACCGCCCACCGCAACGCCTCCACCCTAACATGGCGCTCTCCTCCCAGCTCCCGATCCCTCGCTCACCGACCATCGATCCTCTACTTTGACACTCCCCTCGGCCAAAGACAAACCCGCATCCATCTCGGAGCGCACAATCCAAGCCCGACGCTCCCCGTCACCCCCCTCGACGCCTTGATTTCGTAAGGGATCCACCGCCAATAAAAACAGCGCGCCACCGGCCTCGAGCTTGGCGCCTCACCCCCTCGCGGGCAACACCGGCCCACGCTCCACCCACATGCACCTTGTTTGCCCTGACACTTGCGTTCATGATGGAGAGGCACGCATCGCTCCGGGACGGCTTGCGCCCTCGCCCCACATCGCCGAGAGGCCTCATGAACGACAACACCCTGCGACGTCTCTTTTTTTCTGCATGGCTCCTCCTCGGTCTGAGCGCCTGCCTCTTCCCCGGCGATTTTCCCGCCGCGGTCACCGGTGACACCCCAGAAGAGCTGCCGCCAGCGGATCTCAGCGAGACCCTCGACGCCGAGGGCGACGCCCTCGATCTCCCCCCAGAGACCTCCGACATCCCCCCAGAGACCACCGACATCCCCCCAGAGACAGTCGACGTCTTGCCCGAGACCGACGACATCCCCCCAGAGATCG
>Ga0334883_1005703_pt1 | contig 10813 bp, 8 predicted proteins | sample GraSluR1_MG_6_FD_207230 | JGI IMG/M metagenome (GOLD analysis project Ga0334883, IMG submission 207230) | Sludge microbial communities from methane-producing bioreactor in Wageningen University, Netherlands - Granular Sludge_09_05-R1 | ecosystem: Engineered > Bioreactor > Anaerobic > Unclassified... | reverse complement strand
AATTCTGTTTATCCTGTCAATCCTGTGAATCCTGTGAATCCTGTGAATCCTGTGAATCCTGTCAATCCTGTCTATTTTGTCAATTCTGTTTATCCTGTTTATCCTGTAAATCCTGTCAATCCTGTCTATTTTGTCAATTCTGTTTATCCTGTTTATCCTGTAAATCCTGTCAATCCTGTCTATTTTGTCAATTCTGTTTATCCTGTAAATCCTGTCAGTCCTGTACATTTTTGTCAATCCTGTGAATCCTGTGAATCCTGTCAATCCTGTCTATTTTGTCAATTCTGTTTATCCTGTTTATCCTGTAAATCCTGTCAATCCTGTCTATTTTGTCAATTCTGTTTATCCTGTTTATCCTGTTTATCCTGTAAATCCTGTCTGAATAACTATAAATGAAAACAGGCACGCGGATTATGCATGCCTGTTTTTAGAAAATCAATGTTAATCAGTAGTTTTCCTGCTTCATTTCAAAATACGCCTGCGGATGTTCGCATGCCGGGCAGTTTTTCAGGGCTTTTCTACCTTTATAGTGATATCCGCAGTGGCGGCACACCCAGATAATCTCTTCCTCTTTTTCAAAAACCTTGTTTTTGTTCAGGTTTTCGAGCAGCTTAAGGTAGCGTTTCTCATGCTCCACCTCTACACTGGCCACCAGTTTAAAGGTGTTGGCAATTCTTTTGAAGCCTTCTTCTTCGGCTATTTTCGCAAATTCGGGATAGAGCAGGGTCCATTCTTCATTTTCACCTTCGGCTGCAGCCTCAAGGTTTTCGGAGGTTGAGCCGACCACGCCAGCCGGGTAAGCGGCAGTAATTTCGAGCATTCCCCCTTCAAGATACTTGAAGAACATGCGTGAGTGCGAGTCTTCCTGATCGGCGGTTTCTTCGAAGAAAGCGGCAATCTGCTCATAGCCGTCTTCACGGGCTTTATCGGCAAAGAGCCGGTAGCGCCTTGCGGCCTGAGATTCTCCTGCAAATGCCTTCAGCAGGTTTTTTTCTGTCTGTGTTCCTTTGATTGATTTGTCCATGTTATCAATTGTTAGAATTGTTCTTTACTATTTGAATGTGAATTCTTTCTATATCCAGCCCCTGTCGAGATAAAGATTATATCCTTTCTGAAGGGCATCTGCAATCTGCTGACTCAGCGAATCATCCATTTTCTTCACGTGAAAGCAGGATTTCCCTTTCAGCAGATTCAGCAGTCCGGGTTTAAAAACACCTTTCAATTCCTCATCCACGTAAACCGGCATATAATAAAAGCCAACGTAGTTGCGCTGGATGACGAGTCCGGCAAAATAAACGTCGTTCCGTTTCCTGCCTTCAATCACCACTTGTTTCTCTGACCAGAGGTCGTAACGTTTTTCCTCATCCACACGGGCCCTGATGGTGCCGGTTTCAAATGGCTTCATCAGGTTTCTCAGATGATTGAAAATCAGCGTCAGGTCGGTTGTTGTTTCCATAAACTGTTTTTGCTATTTTCCGGTTATCCGATTCTTAATCCGTTGTCAACCCCGCGTTCGGTCTGCAGCAACACGACCTCTCCGGTTTCAGTATAAGCTCCGAGTACCAGGCACTCGCTCAGGAACGGGCCGATCTGTTTGGGCGGGAAATTAACAACCGCTACCACCTGCTTTCCGATCAGATCCTCCCGCCTGTAAAGCGAGGTGATCTGAGCTGAAGATTTCAGCACGCCGAGCTTCCCGAAGTCAATGGTAAGCTTCCAGGCCGGTTTGCGGGCTTCGGGGAACTCCTCAGCCGTCAGAATCGTCCCTGTTCTGATTTCTACCTTTTCAAAATCGTTCCAGCTTATCATAGATTTGTTTGAACAAAAATAGAAAACCATGCCCAATCCCTTGCGGTAAAAGCATTTAGAATGATTCTAAATTTTGAAGGGTTCAGCCCTTGGTGATTTCCTTTATCTTTGATCTGAAAAACATAGAAGCATGATTACCCCAGCATTTCTGAAGCCCGGAGATAAGATCGGCATTGTGGCCACGGCCCGCAAGGTATCGACTTCCGAAATTGAGCCTGCCGTCCGGTGGTTTGAATCACGGGGATTTGTTGTAATCACTGGAAGGAACTTATATGCTGCGGACCGGCAGTTTGCCGGAGCTGATGCATTGCGCAGGGCCGATTTGCAGGAAATGTTCGACAATCCTGATATCAGGGCAGTTGTTTGTGCCCGGGGAGGTTACGGGACTGTAAGGATTATTGACAATCTCGACTTTTCCGGTTTCCTCAGACATCCCAAATGGATTGTGGGTTACAGCGACATTACTGTATTGCATTCGCACATTCAGCGGAACTACGGTATAGAAACCCTGCATGCCACCATGCCGCTGAACTTTCCGGCAGAAGGGCCTTCGGGTGAACCGGCCGAAGCCATGCTACGTTGTCTTTGCGGTGAAAACCCGGCCTACCGGATGGAACCGGGGGCTTTGTCCGTGCCGGGTCATGCCCGGGGAATTGTGGCAGGCGGCAATCTTTCTATCCTTTACAGCCTTTCCGGCACTCCCTCTGATATTGATACCCGCGACAAAATACTTTTTATCGAGGATCTGGATGAGTACCTGTATCACATCGACCGGATGATGATGAACCTGAAGCGAAACGGCAAACTTGACGGGTTGGCCGGTCTGGTTGTTGGTGGAATGACTGAGATGCGCGACAACACCATCCCATTCGGCAAAAGCGCTGAAGAGATCATTCTCGAAACAGTGGCAGAATATAAATATCCTGTGCTGTTTGGTTTTCCTGCAGGTCATATCAAGGATAATATGCCGCTAATATTGGGACGTGAAGTGCTACTGGATGTATCAGATGGTAGCGGTAGTCTCGCTTTTCAGCCGCCCGATCAACGCTCCGCTTCGGGTAAGCTGAAGTCCCTTTTTAAACCGGCGGTTTTTATCCTTGGATTTTTTGCGCTGCTCTACCTGCTATATGCCTTTCTGTTAGGGAATCTCTAGATATTATTCCGGGCAAAGAAAAATTGCCAGTGGCTTATTTTTCTTATTATCTTTAAGATCAGTTATCAAGTAATTGTAAGAACAGGTTCCTGAGCAGGAAATCTCTGAAATCAGGTTGCAGGCGTAAGCAAAGCCTGGCTTATTATCGTATTATTCATAGTTATACAGGAGAGCATATGGCAGAACATAATGACCTTGGCAGGGCCGGGGAGGAGATCGCCGCAAAACACCTTCGTGATCATGGATACACCATCCGCGATACCAACTGGAGATTCGGAAAGGATGAAATAGACATCATTGCCGAAACGGATAATTACCTGGTAGTGGTAGAAGTTAAAACGCGCACATCCAACTACTTCGGTGAGCCTGAGGTATTTGTTAATCAGGCCAAGCAGCGCTTTCTTGTTCGGGCTGCCCAGGCATATATCGAGAAGAACAATATTGAAAAAGAGACCCGCTTCGATATCATTTCAGTGATCCTGAACAATACCACGAAGCGGGTTCATCACATCGAAGATGCATTCTATCCGGTTCTGTAGTTTTTAACCGGATGATTTGAATACGAAAAGGGGTTTGTTGATCCTTCCCAGAACCATTTTTGTAATACTCGGCGTAAACAGTTTTGCCAGCAAACCGCGGTTATGGTTGGTAAGGGCGATTACATCAATGGATTGGTTGCGCATATAGGTTTCCAGCCCGTTGATGATATCATCGCTGACAACGATCTCGTATTTTACCGGATATTTAGGATATTCCTTTTCCATGAAATATTCCAGGCTGTCCATTTTTACTTTTTGCCATGATTTCCGGATGCCGATACTGACGTGAACACAGTTAAGGGTTACATCAAACGGATGCAGCAGGTTGATCAGCCGGCTCATGTTCAGGTGGTCCGCTTCGTCAAAATCAGTAGCATAAAGCACATTTTTCAGATTCTCGATACTGGTGTACCGGCAATTTTCGGGAATTGCCAGTACCGGTGCAGCGGTTTTTTCTATCACCTTTGCTGTTACACTGCCCAGAAATCCGCCGGTTTGATGGCCGATACCCCGGGTGCCTATCACGATAAGGCCGGGTTTATACTTGCGGCTTTTTGCGATGATTTCATCTGCGGCAATCCCGTTGGTGAGTGAATAGGTTATCCGTGTATCCGACTTCTTTTTCTTCGCTTTTGCTTTCAGCTCCTTTGCCAGGTTTACCAACTGATGCCGGGCATTTTGTTCGGCTTCGTGCAGGTAATTGACCAGGTTTACCTGATAGGCATGGCTGGTATCAAAGGGGGCGATATCAATCACCGGATTGTAATAGACATGCAGTAGCTTGATCTCGGCCTTTAGCCGGGCAGCAAGGCCAAGCGCAAAACTGCATGCCTTCAGCGAAGCATCGGAGAAGTCAACGGGAACAAGTATCTTCCTGACGCTCCGCAGTGATTTGACTGCCGCTTCTTTTTGAATTCCGTGCTCAGTTTTCGACTGCTCTATAAGACGTAATGCTTTTTCAACATCCGATTTTTTTACCCTTATTTCCACGCCTGATGAAAATGCGCCCTGAAGCAGGTTCTGGTGCGACAGGAAACATTCAATTCCTTCTGCAGCAAGCCTGGATTGCAAGAGTAATGCCCTGGAGTTTGAATGACGGGCAATGACTACGATTTTTTCTTCCTGCGGTTCCATAATGCCAAATTTTTGCCGGTTTGCGGAGAATATTTATGCAGAAATATTCTCTGTAAATGTCGTTTTACGAATATACGAAAAAAAACGATCAGCTGCGTATTTTCTCATTAAAAGATTTGGAGTTCTTATTCGTTAAAGAGCGACCCACAGGTGTAAATTATTTGAAAATCAGTATTTTTATATTTCATGCGCATGTGATAATCTTCGCTAACTTTGCAGGCTAAATTTTAATCAATGAGTGCAATGAAAAGGATTCCCGGTGATAATGATCCTGGGAAACGCAAAAAACCCGACGGGGCCCGTCCCGGTAAGGGAAGCAGCAGCCGGAAGCCGGCTTTCGGTGGTAAGCGCGGAAATAAGGACGCTGGGCATTCAGGAGATACGGCAAGCGCAGATGCCAAAACCTTCAGGAGCCGTAAGCCTTACGAGAAAAAACACGAAGAACCGGACGCTCCCCGGTTTTCAAAAGACAGAAAAGATAACAGGCCTTCCCGCCCCTGGAAACGGGATGAGGAATCCGGAGCGCCCCGTGAAAAGAGATCGTTTGATCGTCCATCCGGTGAACATCCTGATAAAAGCCGCAGACCTTTTGAAAAAAGGCCGTATAGTGCTAATGCTCCGCGATTTTCAAAAGACAATAATGAAGGAAAACCTTTCCGTCCCCGAAAGCGCGACGAGGAGTCCGGAGCTCCGCGTGAAAAGAGATATTCTGATCATCCATCCGGTGATGTTCCTGATAAAGACAGGAAGCCTTACAAAATAAAGCGTGAAGACACTGACGCACCGCGGCCTTACAAAAAGCGGTTGGAAAAGGGGAGCGGGGAACCATTCAGCCCCCGCGAACGGAATTCTGAAAGCAGTGAAACATCTGCAGGGGATAGCACCTGGAAAAGAGGCGACCATGAGTATAAGCCGGAAAGAAGGACTGGTAGCAGGGATACCGGAACAAAGCGGCCTTCGTTCAAAAAACGTGAAAGCGACTATGCTTCACCTAAACCGGGAGGATTCCGCCGGGATAAATTCTCTTCACAGGATAAGCCAGCCAGAGGAAAGCGCGGTTATGGTGAGGATGGCACCATCAGGCTTAATAAGTATCTTGCCAATGCCGGCATCTGCTCCCGCAGGGAAGCCGATACCCTGATTGAATCCGGCGCTGTTTCGGTGAACGGCAAGGTGGTAACCCTGCTGGGCACCCGCATTTCGAGAGAAGATCAGGTGCAGTTTGGCGGAGAAACCCTGAGTATGGAAAAGAAGGTCTACCTGTTGCTCAATAAGCCCAAAGGTTATATTACTACCGTGGATGATCCGCAGGACAGGAATACCGTGATGATGCTGGTGAAGGACGCCTGCCGCGAAAGAATTTATCCGGTTGGCCGTCTCGATCGCAATACGACGGGCCTGCTGCTGTTTACCAACGACGGGGATGTTGCCAAGAAGCTTACCCATCCCGGACATAAAGTCCGTAAAGTTTATCATGTTGAGCTGAATAAGGGCCTGAGCAAAGCGGACATGCTTCAGTTATCCGAAGGCATAGAACTGGAAGACGGGTTGATGGCTGTGGATGAAATTGCCTATACCGGAAACGCCGATGACAAAAAGAACATCGGCGTAGTGATTCACTCCGGGAAAAACAGGGTGGTCAGGCGTTTGTTCGAAGCGCTTGATTATGAAGTGGTAAAACTCGACCGGGTGGCATTTGCCAACCTTACCAAAAAAGACCTTCCGCGTGGCCGGTGGCGTTTTCTTGAACAACAGGAGATCAATATGCTGATGATGATCTGAAATTCTTAGTAAGTGAAATTTAAAAGCTGCCACATACGGGCAGTTTTTTTTTTGAACTACACTGAATAATTAACCATTTCCGGTGATCCTTCTACCTGCAAAATCATGGATTTGGACCGGCCCGATACAGACAGCCGCTGCCAGATGTACGCATAATCCAGATAGGTGATTTCTCCATCCTACGTATAAATACCCATGCGCTGCAGGCCGCGTCAGACCTAAAAAGTAGTATTAAACCGTATTGCGCAGTCATGTTCCACGGAATAATTTTGTACCGTTAAGTTCTGTGTATCTGAATGCAAAAGTTAATTGTTTCGGAGATCAATCAAGGTGTTCTTTTAAAGCACTGATAATCAAAGGACAATCGAATGAAAAGCTGCAAGCACGCATCTGGGGGGATGGGTCGGGAGCAGAAGGATACAGGAAACATCGAACCTGCCACCCAGGCAGTATAAATGGGGAAAACAAAGAAATATCAAAATACCTAGTTATGAAAACATCTACCAACGGCCACAGGGCTGGTGTATTAATGACAGCAGCATTCGCCCTGTTTACAGTTTTATCTGTAACCGCTCAGTTTGGAACGCAGGAATCCATTGTTCCTAACCGGATTCCGCCTGCTGATATCCCGGGGATATCAGGTGACGGAGGAAATTCTTCGCAAAGGGCTCCTTCAGGCTCCATTTCAGTGGCTGAAAACGCTACCTATAATGCGATGACTCCTCAGCAGTTGGTTCAGAATGTGCTGGTGACAGGATGTTTGCAGGCTGAAAATATCAGATTTGGTTATTATAACCGCAATAATGGAAACTGGACAAATCACACCTGGAGCAGTACCCCCGGGAACCGGATGCTTGGTTACTTTGAAAGGGCCACTTCCGGTTTTGCACTGGAAGAAGGGCTTGTTTTATCTACCGGGCGGATAAGTTCGGCCATGGGGCCCAACAACAATGCAGGCCGCAGCGATCAGATGGTCTCCAATGCCTCTGACCCTGACCTTGCCACTATTTCGGGCAGAACCATGTATGATGCAGCCGTTCTTGAATTTGACTTTATTCCAGCCGGGAATACAGTAGAGTTCAAGTATGTTTTTGCTTCCGAAGAGTACCTGGAGTATGTTCATACTAACTTCAACGATGCTTTCGGATTTTTCCTCAGCGGTCCCGGCATCTCCGGACCCTATTCAAATAATGCAATCAATCTCGCAACTCTCCCGAACGGAGAAGATGTAACCATTAATACCATCCACCCTGCAGGTGTAAATACCAACGGTCAGTCTTATCCTGCCCATAATGCTGAGTACTACATTGACAATCCTTCAGGGTCCCTTACCATGCAGTTTGATGGTTATACTGTTGAGTTGACCGCAACGTATCCTGTTACCCCCTGTGCTACTTACCGCATCAAAATGGCCATTGCCGACGCCTCTGACCAGCAGTATGATGCCGCGGTATTTCTTGGTGCCAGAAGTTTCAATGCCGAAACACTTTCATTGACCCACTTCGGTAACGGAATCCAGAATAACAATAATATATTTGAAGGTTGTACCAACAACAGGCTTGTTGTCACCCGGATGACTACTGATCTTACTGAAGACTATCATGTAGATCTTATTCTTGCCGGCTCTGCTATTAATGGTTCCGATATTCTTACTTCGGGCGGACAGCCATTTCCGACACAGATTGTGATTCCTGCAGGACAGGCTTCTTATGAAATTCCCTATTATGCTGTGAATGATGGTACGGGTGATAATGCTGAAACCTTTATTGTCAGGGTCAGAAATTCCTGCCCCTGTGATGAAAATATCTCTTATGTTGAAGAAGTCATCAACATTTACGAACAGGTAACCATAGCTTCTGTCTCTGCTACCAATGCACAGTGTGCAGGTCAGAGCAATGGTGTTATTACGATCAATGCTACCGGAGGTTCCGGAAGTTATCAGTATTCCATTAATAACGGAACAACCTGGCAGTCATCAAATACATTTACCGGATTGTCAGCAGGATCCTATACGGTTCTTGTAAGAGATCCGGGAAGCTGCTACGAACCGGTTTCCGCTGCAGCCACCATTGGTGAGCCTCAGCCGATTGTTGCCAATGCCGGAAGCGATGTTTCCATTTGTTCTGGTACCAGCACCCAGCTGAACGGAACAGGCGGCGTATTATACTCATGGAGCCCTGCCACCGGACTGAGCAATCCTTCTATTGCAAATCCTGTTGCATCTCCGGCTGTCACCACCACCTACACCCTGACAGTAACCAATGCATCCGGACAGTGTGCTTCAACTGATCAGGTAATTGTTACGGTTAACCCTTCACCGGTTATAACAGTTAATCCAGCAGAAGTCGAAGTTTGCCGCGGAACTGAAGTGACCATTACTGCTTCGGGCGCAGCCTCGTATGTTTGGAATCCGGGTGGAGCAACCAGCGCATCCATTACAGTGAGTCCGGTTTCGAATACCTCATATACAGTTACAGGTACTGCAGCCAATGGTTGTACAGGAACTGCTTCTTCACTGGTGATCGTTAAGGCTACACCCAACAATGTCAGTGCAGGTCCTGATGCAGGCATAGGTCTGTGCGAAACACATCAGCTGCAGGGTTCAGCAACCGGATCAGGGACATTGCTCTACACATGGGCTCCCGCAACCGGACTGAGCAATGCCAATATTGCCAATCCCGTTTTCACTCCTTCGACATCCGGAACCTTTACTTTTACACTTACAGTCACCAATCAGGCAAGCGGTTGTTCCGTATCGGATGAAATGAGTATTGAAGTTGCTGAGCCCCTGTCTGTAACTTCTGTGGTGAATAACAATTCATGCACCACCGTTGCTGACGGGTCCATCAATATTACCGTTACCGGAGGATCAGCTCCTTATACTTACAGCTGGACCGGTCCTAATGGTTATACTGCCGGAACCGAAGATCTGTCAAACATCGTAGCCGGAACCTACTCAGTTCTGGTTACTGATGCGGATGGATGTACGTTCAACGGTAACTATACAGTAGGTACAGTTCCCGATACCACTCCGCCAACAGCAAGTAACCCTGCCGATATCGTTCTTTCAGGATGCAACGGCACATTCCCCGACCCTGATATTCTGGTTGTTACGGATGAAGACGATAATTGCGAAACTCCGGTTGTGGAATGGGTAAGCGATGGCTCGCCTGTACTTGACGGATGTATTGAAACCATTGTAAGAACATACAGTGTTACCGATGGTTCCGGTAATTCAATCAACGTATACCAGAATCTGGTCAGAACCGTTGACACCGAAGCTCCGGTAATCTCTACCGCAGCAGTAAGCGGTGACCTTGGTTGCAATCCTGATGTTGTTGCTCCTGCCTTCACCGGTCTTGACAACTGCGCCGGCGAATTTGCTCCTGAAGTATCCACAGAAGGTGCTTCAAACGAAGGCTGTGCCTACACCCAGACCTGGACCGCCAACTATACCGACGCCTGTGGCAATGTTGCTGAAGAAGTAAGCATTACCTATACCTGGACTGTTGACACTGAAGCTCCAGTAATCTCTACCGCAGCAGTAAGCGGTGACCTTGGTTGCAATCCTGAAGTTGTTGCTCCTGCCTTCACCGGTCTTGACAACTGCGCCGGCGAATTTGCTCCTGAAGTATCCACTTTAGGTGAATCAAACACTGGTTGTGTTTACTCCCAGACCTGGACTGCCAACTATACCGACGCTTGCGGCAATGCCGCTGCACCTGTAAGCATTACTTATACATGGACTGTTGATACCGAACTTCCGGTAATCAGCACCACTGCTGTTAGTGGCGATCTTGGTTACAATCCAACTGTGGAAGCTCCTGAGTTTACAGGACTTGACAATTGTACCGGAGTTTTTGCACCGGTAGTAAGCACTGATGGCCCGGTTGCTGACGGGTGTAACTACAGCCAGACCTGGACAGCAAATTACACGGATGCCTGTGGTAATATTGCTGTTCCGGTAAGCATTACTTATACCTGGACTGTTGACAATGGACAGCCTGTGATCAGCACTGCTGCCCAGAGCGGCGACCTCGGATGTAACCCGGTTGTTACCGCTCCCGTGTTTACAGGAATGGATGCATGCTCCGGCGCCTTTGAACCGAATGTTTCAACTGCAGGCCCGGTGGCCAATGGTTGCGTCTTTACTCAAACATGGACCGCCACTTATACAAATGAAGCAGGAAATATTGCCGAGCCTGTAAGCATTACTTATACCTGGACTGTTGACACTGAAGCTCCGGTAATCTCAACCGCAGCAGTAAGCGGTGACCTTGGTTGCAATCCTGAAGTTGTTGCTCCTGCCTTCACCGGTCTTGACAACTGCGCCGGCGAATTTGCTCCCGAAGTATCCACTTTAGGTGCTTCAAACGAAGGCTGCGCTTACACCCAG
>Ga0334883_1005694_pt1 | contig 10830 bp, 6 predicted proteins | sample GraSluR1_MG_6_FD_207230 | JGI IMG/M metagenome (GOLD analysis project Ga0334883, IMG submission 207230) | Sludge microbial communities from methane-producing bioreactor in Wageningen University, Netherlands - Granular Sludge_09_05-R1 | ecosystem: Engineered > Bioreactor > Anaerobic > Unclassified... | reverse complement strand
GCGGCAAGGCTCTACTTCTGGCCGCCGGAGGGGGCCACAGCGGCCGAGGTCACCGTACCGGTCAGCGGCTCGCTGCTGGTGGCCGAGGGGGTCTGCGACATCACCTTCCGCGGCTTCACGCTTGAGCGGTGCGAGGGCGCCGCGGTGTCGCTCAAGGATTGCGAGCGCGTACTGGTCGGGGGCTGTACCATCCGCAATACCGGCTCCTGGGGTGTGTCCATCGTCGGCGGGCGGCAGAGCGGGGCGCAGGGCAATGACATCTACGCCACGGGCGCCGGCGGGGTGAGCATCAACGCCGGCGGCCGGGCCACGCTCGCGCGCGGCGACTGCTTCGCGGACAACAACTACATCCATCACATCGCGGCCTTCCAGCGAACCTACAACACCGGCGTGAACCTCAGCGGCGTCGGCAATCGCGCCAGTCACAACCTCATCCACGACTGCTACCATCAGGCGCTACTCATCGGCGGCAACGACCAGTTGGTGGAGTACAACACCGTCCATCACACGAACCTGGGCTCCGAGGACACCGGCGGACTGTACATGTCCTCCCGTGATTACACCTGCCGCGGCACCGTGATCCGCTACAACATCTTCCACCATATCGGGGGCTTCGGGAAGGCCGACTCCTGGCGCCCGGTGCGCAATGGCCAGGTCGAGTTCCGCTACCCCGGTTTCACGTGGGGCATCTACCTGGACGCTCCCGAGGTGGGCTGCACGGTCTTCGGAAACGTCCTCTACAGCGTCCCGGTGTGCGGGATGCTCAACCACGAGGGGCGGGACAATAAGTGGGAGAACAACATCATCGTCGACGCTCCGGCGTTCCGCGCAAGCAGCGGCAACTACCCGGACCTCGACCGGCAATCGTACTCGTACATCGAGACGCTTCGTGACAAGGGCGGGTACGACACGTACCTGCAGCGCTACCCGGAGTTGGCGGGCTACACCGACGACACGGCCAGCCACAATACCTGCGCCCCCGGCGAGTTCGTCCGCAATATCGTGTACTACACCGCCGAAGGCGGGAGGATGATGCGGGAGGAAAACAAGTCCGCCTGGGGCGAGGGGCAGTTGGCCTGGACCTTCCGGGGGCCGCAGTCGGCCTTCGACGGCTTCCGCTTCGATGGCAATTGCGTCCACGCTCCTCCGGAGCTGCCGCTGAAGTTCTCACTCACCGTGACACCCGGCCCGGAGAGGCTGCTGACCTGGGAGCAGTGGCGCGCGACGGGTCAGGATCAGGGCTCGGTCATGGCCGATCCGCTGTTTGTTGACGCCGAGAAGCTCGACTTCCGTCTACGGCCCGAGTCGCCGGCCCTGAGGCTGGGCTTCCGGCAGATTCCGCTGGAGCAGATCGGTCCGTACGAGGACGAGCTGCGCGCCTCGTGGCCGGTGGTAGAGGCGCCCGGCGCCGCGGCCCTGGGTGACTTCACCACCCGTCGGACTTTCAAGCTGCCGGGTCAAGAGCCGGTGCCGGCCGCCGAGCTGCACACCCGCGGCGGCCTGGCCAACCTGGCGGCGAAGCTCGCGGCCGGCGGGCCGGTGACGGTCGTGGTCTTCGCCGGAGGCAACCACGCCCAGGGCGGGTGGACAAAACAGGTGCAGGAGTGGCTGGGGGCCGCGTACCCGCAGGCACAGATCACCGTCATCAACGCCTCCATCCACGGTGGCTTCCGGGGCTCGGGGCCCAGCGTCTTCCGTTTCGGCCACGAGGCCCTTCGCCACAGCCCCGATCTGGTGGTCATCGACTTCGCCGCCGATGATGGCGAGAGCGATGCCGAGGCCGTCCGCGCCAATGCCGAGGGTATGGTTCGCCAGGCCTGGAGAAGCGATCCGGAGATAGACCTCCTCTTCGTCTACGCTTTCCGCCAGGGCTACGAGACCGACTACGAGAAAGGTCTCTGCCCCAATGCCGTCTCGGCCTACGAGCGAGTGGCGGCGCACTACGGGATACCCGCCATCAACATGGGAGTCCGCCTTGCCGCCATGGCTCGCGAGGGCAAGCTCATCCTCAAGGCCTCGGCCGAGGAGGCCGCCGGGACACCGGACGTGCCGGTGTTCAGCAATGATGGTGTCTACGTCACCTCGGCGGGCAATGGCCTCTACGCGCAGGTCATCACGGAGGGTCTCGAGAGCCTCCTGGCCACCGGCCCTCCGGGCCCGAATGTGCTGCCGAAGGCCATGCGCGGCGGCAACATGGAGCGGGCGCTGCAGATACCCATCACCCGCGAGATGCTTAGCGGTGACTGGGAGCAGGTGACTCCGCCCGCCATCGGCACCGCCCGCTTCGATAGCCACTTCGAGAGCCTGTGGGTGACCCGTTCACCCGGCGCGGCCCTGACCTTCACCTTCACCGGAACGCGCGCCTGGATCTTCGACGTATTCGGGCCGGGAACGGGGCGGGCGCAGGTCACCATCGACGGGGTGGACAAAGGAGTGCGGCAGCAGGTGGACCCATGGTCTTACTACTACCGCATCGGTGGGCTGGAGCTGGCCTCCAACCTGCCACCCGGTGAGCACACGGTGAGAGTAGAGCTCCTGCCCGAGGCCCCCGACCGCACCGTGCCCATCGAGGCGGCGCAGAAGGCCAACCAGTACCGGCCCGAGGACTTCGATGGTGTCGCGCTGCACTTCGGCGCCATCTGTGTGGTGCAGACGGTGGAATAGCGGCGGCGACCACGGTGTCAGACGAAACGGAGACATGCTGCCTGCGCGGCCTGTGCGCCGCTGTCCACAAAGGAGATGGTTCATCTGCGAACTGCTCTTCTGATCCTACTGTGTCTATGTGCCGGCCTCGGCTCGGCCTCGGCGGACCTCTTGCTGGGGGCCGTGGTGCGCGGTGACCTCCCGGTACGGGCTCCCGAGGGTGTCGAGCGGCTCCTGGCCGACGCCGTTCCGCCCGCCGGCAACGCCTGGCCGGTCGAGGACCTCTTCCTTCCGACCGATATCGTGCAGGCCGCCCGGCAGGCGCTCGGAAACGGGGCCGAAGGCCTTTGCCTGCGTGCCTTTCGCCCCGCGGGCTGGGATGACCGGCCTGTGGATTCCGACCTGCTCGCCGTCTTCTCCCGGCGTTACGGGCGCAGTCCGCGCCCCGCGCCCTTTGACGGCGTCGACGGCGCGCTGCTTGCCGGCCTCAGGGCCGAGACCATCGGGAGGGTCCTGCCGGACATTCGTGCCGCGGCGCCCTCACTGAAGCTGGCCCTGGCCTGCGATGCCGCCGACCTCACCGCCTACTCTGCCTCCGCCCTGGGGCTGGATGTGCCCGGCTATCTGGCCGCCGGGCTGCTGGATGAGGTCGTGGTACGGTGCTCAGAGCCGCGGAGCCTGATGGGCCTGAAGCTCGCCACCGACCGCGAAGTGACCGTATGGAGCTGGTGCAGCGCCCAAGACGCAGCGCAGTTGCGGGGTGCTGTCGCCACGGCCCTGCGCTGTCCGGGGGTGGACGGCCTCATGCTCGACGCCCCGTTGCCTCTGGACACGATGGTCGCCGATGTCGACGCCGCCCGGGTGCGGCATGTGGCTCTTCGTCAGCGGCAGGAGGAGCTGGCCACAGCCGTGGCGGAGGGGGACCTCGTCTCCGTCGCCGGCTTCAAGCCGGAGGGTCAGCTTGACCAGGCGAACATTCACGACGTGGCCCAGAGCTTCACGGTGGCCGACGATACCCTGGTGGCCGCCGTGGGCATCTTCGCCTGCCTGCGCGGCGCCGCAGGTGCGGCCTTGCCCGAGATGCCGCTGAGTCTCCGGACCGATGGCGATGGCAGGCCCGGCGAGGTGCTGGGCAGCGCCCGCCTGTACCCCGACGATCTCAACTCCGAGCCGCGGTACAAGTGGGTCTACGCAGAGTTGGAGAGCCCTGTCGCTTTGCAGGCCGGGAAGACCTACTGGCTGCACGGCCCCGAGGTGACCGCAGGGGGCTCCTGGTACATGTGGCGCGTCCTCAAGGGCGATGTGTACACAGAAGGGCAGGCCTGGAGCAGCAAGTACGACTACTCCGCGGTGGATTGGGTGTTTCGTATCCTGGCCAAGAAGGAGGCCCGCTGATGCGCGGGACCCTTATCGTGTCCATACTGGCGGTCTGCGTTTGGCCGGTCGGGGCGCAGGAGCCTTTTGTGCTGAGTTTCGAATCCGGGCTCGCGGCAGGCGTGGCTGAGCCCCTGGAGGCCGCCCAGGTAACTCTTGTGGCCTCCGAGCAGGGACAGGCCGCCGAGTTCGGTCCGTTTTCGCGCCTGGCCTACGCGCCGCCGCCCTTCCTCACCGAGGGCTTCGACATCCGCCTTTGCGTCCGGCACGAGCAGTCCCTCCCGGACCTGCACTATCGAGAGATCGTGTATCTCTACCACGAGACACCGGACGGCAAGAACCGCCTCTGCCTGCAGAAGCGGGGCGGCACCGACTACATCCTCTTCTCGATGAGCGACGGCACGGGCAGGGCCAAGGGCGCCGCCTTCGCGGGCAACTGGTTCGCCCTCAAGTCTCCGCCGCTTCAGTGGCCCGCCGGGACCTGGCATGAGCTGCGCCTCATCGCCGACCGCGTCCGGGGTCAAGCCGCGTTGTATGTCGACGGTGCGCCGGTGGTCGCGGCGGAGGGCACGCAGTTCCCCCAGGCGCTGGGGGACAGGCTGTGGCTGGGTAGCCTGGCGGGCCGCTCCGGCCTGCAGGGCCGGATCGATGACGTGAGTATCTTGCCCGTGGAGGGAGAAGGACGATGACGGCACCTGTCAGATGGCCCCTGGTGGCCCTCGCCACCATGCTGGTGTGCTCCGCGGCCCTCGCCGGCGCCCTGCCCGGCAAGGAGCTCACACTCAACCTGGACTTCTTCGACATCTGCATCGGCACCGACGCCTGGGACATGTCCGATCATCGCGGCGAGATGGACCGCCTCATGCGCCTGGCCGCCCACTACGGCGTGGATCGCGTCCTGTTTCGCGTCTCCATCTGCGGCGTGGTCTGTTACCCCTCGAAGGTGATGTACACCGCCGACGAGAGGTGCTTTGCGGGACGCACCGAGGAGATGCTGGACACCCCGCTGGGGAACCTGCCCTCATACCTGCCCAACATGGCCAAGCTCATGCAGGAGACCGATCCGCTCGCCGACTGCGTGGAGTTCGGCCACAAGTACGGGATGGAGGTCTGGGCCTGGGTCACCAGCTATGACAGTCTCTACTACGCGTTGGAGGGCGAGTTCTTCCACGACAACCCCCAGTACACGTGGGTCAGTCGCGACGGTAAGGACCACATCCCCGGAGTGCCCTGCTACGGCTACCCCCAGGTGCGTGAGAACCGCCTTGCCGAGATCGCCGAGCTGCTGGAGTACGACGTGGACGGCGTGTATCTGTCCATGCGCAGCCACTCGCCGTGGCCGACAGACCGCCCCGGCGCCCGAGAGTACGGCTACAACGAGCCGGTGATCGCCGAGTACCGGCGGCGCTACGGCTCCGATCCGCGAGAGGCCGCACGCGACAGCCTCGAGGAGTTGCGCTTCGTCAAGCTCAAAGGCGATTTCTTCAAGCAGTTCCTGCACGAGGCCCACGGGCTATGCACCGCAAGCGGGAAGAAGCTGGCGATGAACGCCTCCTTCGACTCGGTGGACCCGCTCACGGCGGTGCGCATGTACATCCCCGCCGACGATCTCTGCCGCGAAGGTGCCGTGGACGAGCTGTGCATTCTCGAGGGCACGTCCTCGGACCTCACCCGCTGGCGCGTGCTGGGCAAAGAGAAGGTCAAGGTCACCGCCTGGCACACGATCCACGGCGCCACCTACGAGCAGAGCAATGCCCGCTGGCGGGCCGGGCTCCTGGCGGCCCTGCGCAATCCCACCATCGACGGCGTCTGCTTCCATGAGTTTGCCAATGTGGTCTACCTCAACATGTGGGATGACATCGCCGGCGTCGTCGGCGAGCACGGGGGGAACTAGCCGGCCCTGCCTCGCGCAGGCGATCCGCCGCTCTCAAATCCGATGGGCCCGGGGAGGTACAGCCATGCGTCTGTCTGCCGTCCTCCTGCTGCCATACGCCCTTCCGCTGTGGGCCGCACGGTTCGACGGCCCCTTCAACCTCGACGACGGCGTGACGTTCTACGTCGTGAACCCCGACAACGCGCCCTTCGAGGTGCGAGTCAGGTGGCACGACTACCGCCGGGAGAGCTACCCGCGGCCTACCCTGGTGCGCATCCTCGACCCCGCCGAGAATCTCATCCTCCGCCACGAGTTCGCCGGTGAGGTCACCACTCCCGTGCCGTGGGATGAGGAGACCTTCTCCATTCCCGCAAGCGGCGCCGGGGTGTACCAGGTCGTCGTGGTCGGTCACAGCGGCGGGCGGGTGGAGCTGGTCACCGAACCCGAGCTGGAGTTTGGAGTCTTCGGACACCTCCAATGGCTGTGCGGAGCCTACGAGCAGTTCTCCGACGCCTACTTCTACCTCCCGCCCGGCCTGGACCGACTCCCTGTCGAGGTGAGCAAGCAGATCGAGAGCCTGACGATCCGCGATGCCGCCGGGGCCGAGGCGCTCAAGCTGGATGGGGAGCATCCGTCCGGCGTCGTGGACCTGCCTCCGGACGGCCCGCGGGTCTGGCGGCTCTCGGCAAGCGGCGAGTCGTACCGGATGGACTTCAAGGGCCTGCCCATCATCCTGTGCCCCGGCCGGTCCTGTGCCGAGGCGATTGCGGCAAGCGTCGATGTCATGCCCGACGGCACGCTGTGCTTCCACAAGCATCAAGTGGCGGCCTGGGAGCTCCTGCAGCAGTACAAGCGGCGCCCGGCCTCGGACTATGAGGTCCCCATCACGCCGCTCGACGAACTCCTGCCCGCTCTGCTCACCGATCCGGCCCGCAACCAGCTTCTGTTCGGCAACTACGGGGTCATGGCTCTCCTGCCGGCGATCCTCCGGGACCAGTGCCTCGCCCCGGGGAGCCCCTGGTTCGGCTCCACGGGCGAGTGGCTGGACGAGCGGGGCGAGGCCCGGGAAGGCAATCCGCTCGCGGACTACGACCGCCGCGGTCTGGAAGCCCTGGCCGCCCTGGGCAAGAACCTTGCCGCCATGTACTGGCTGCAGGCCGACTTCAACCCCTACCACCACAACGGCCAGCTCCTGAACCGTATCGTCATCGCCGCGCTCTTGGATCTCATGGTCATGCGCGAGGGCGAGTACGTGTTCCCGCAGAACGTCTACTACTTCGGCAACCACGGATTCGCCCTCTGCCATAGCCACAGCGGGGCCTTCTCGCTGGTCTACAAGGATGCGCCCGAACCCGTCCGGGCCGTCTGGTTGGCAGGGCAGCGCCGCCTGACCGACCGGCTCATCTACGGCAACGTCGGGGGGTGCACGAACCAGTGGACGGTACTGCTCATGGGCCTGTGGCGCTACTACGAGGGGACCGGCGATGAGTGGTACAAGGCGGCGGTGCTGCGCAATGCCCACTGGCTCACCTCGGGCCAACTATGGGGCACAGGTGTGCGCCCCGCCGGGTACATGACCGAGGCGATGGGTCCCGACGCCACGTACAACGGCATCACGGGACATTACCTGTCGTATCTGTACCATGCCACCGGCGACGAGGAGATCCTGGCGGCCCTGCGTGACTGCTACGAGTTGCTCAACCACACCATCGTCTCCGAGCCGGAGGGCGAATGGCTGGGGAGCAGCGGCTTTTGCCACCGGACGCCCGGCGACTGGGTATCGCCCCAGTACGGCGCCGGCCTGGGGCCGATGGCCAATGACCTGCCGCAGGCCGGGGTGCGTATGCCCGACCACCTTGCCTGGGCCTATGCCCGCCCGGCTCTCGACGCCGCCAGCCGCGCCGCGGCCGAGGAGGAGCTGCGCAGGGTCGCCGGCTACCGGCCCGAGGACTCCCTCCGCAGCGATCCCGCCAACCGCGGACGAGCCCTGGGCGCCTTCGACATCCTCTTCGCCAACTGGCAGACCTTCAGCGACGAGTTCATTCCCGCCAGGCTCCCCTGCCGCGAAGAAGCCTCCTTCACCCGCAACTTCGGCGACGAGTTTCTCTGCGTCAAGCGCCCCGCATACTACGCCTTCCTGTACGCCGGTCGCGCCTATCAGGACTGGCAGCGAAACACGTGGCCCAGTCAGTACAACCGCCAGTTCCCGCGCAATGACGGCCTGTGTCTGTTCTGGTCGCCGGAGTTCGGGGTCTCACTGCTGAGCAAGAACTGGGGGGCCGCGCAGGGCAATACGCTGCTGGCCGAAGCCGCCGACGGCACTATCCACTGGCCCTATTACTGGGCAACGGAGGCCTCGCTCGATGCCGCAAACGCCACCGCGACGCTCTGCGGCAAGATCCACAAGACGCCCCTGAGCTACGAGCGTGAGTACCGCTTCGGGGATGAGGGCGTGGAGTGCGTCTTGACGGTCCGCGCCGAGGCCGACTGCGAGCTGCAGTCCCTGAGCGAGTGCATCCCGCATCCGCTTCCGGAGGGCAAGCCGGGAGGCCTGAAGGTGCGTCTGCTCTCCGCGGATGGAGCTGAGATCGAGGGCGATGGGGAGGCGAAGAGGCTTGTGTTCACCAATGCCTCGGGCCACGGCCACGCCCTAACACTGGCCGTCCCGGCGAAGATCCAGGTGGGACAGGACCACAGCATCGACCACTACGAAGGCGAGCATGAGTGGGGCCGGGCGCTCATCGCCCTGCCCACCGGCTGGCAGGTGGGCGAGAGTTGCCAATTGCGGTACACCCTGGCACCGGTCACGCAGCGGTGAATGGTGGAGCACAGAGACCCCGAGAACGGCCGAGAACGGTGGAGAGCATCCGACCCGGCATGGGATGGACGCGAACGCGGGGCCGTCGGGCGGCGCCGGCGCTGTGCTCAGTACGGCGCCGGTGTGGCGAGCCGGCCCTGCAGCCACCAGATCGCCAGGGTCAGCAGTGCCAGCAGGCCGTAGAAGCCCAGCGCCACAATCAGCGGACGGACATCGAGGTGGAGCACGCCCTCGCGGGCCAGAGCAGCGACGAGCCGCACTGCGGTTATCAGCACCATGACCATGGCCAGGAGGTACGCCGCCGTGAGGGCGCCTGCCGCACCGGATGTGGGCGAGAGGACCGAGGCCTGGGCGAGTGGGGCGCCCAGTGCGTTAACGAGCACCGCGGCAATGATCCACTGCCCGACGCGCCGCATCAGGGGATGCACCGGCCGGTAGGGCTGCTCGTCGGCAAGCTCGCGCGGGTCGTCCTCCCGGTCGGGCGGCACCAGCACCTGGGCGGGCTGGATCATCGGCCACGCCGCCACCGGCAGCCAGCTCATGGGCAGAGACGGGCGCCTCACGGCGGGAATGCCGGAGCCCTGCAGCGTGAGAAGCAGCAGGTCGGCGCGGGCATCTCCGTACAGGCCCATGTACGACGCGATGGTCGGCCAGTCGCGGGTCCCTTCGGCAGCCATCTCCAATCGCCTTCTAAGCGGCCTTCGTGCTCGTGGGCTCGCCTTGCCTGCACTGGAGACCAAGCGCGCCCCCGTTGGCAGTGTGCTTGGCAATCCCGGCGCATCGCTCGGGTGGCGCCATGGAGGTGCGGCCGAGGACTCCGGCCGGCCCGGCTCCTGTCATTCCGGAGCCCGGGCGGCGCACGACCGGGCGAGGAATCCCCCTGCATGCCGCGGGATTGCTCGACTTGCTCCCTCCGGGAGCGGACGCTCTGGCAATGACATTCCTATGCGCGCGTCGGTTTCCCGGCCGCAGCTCCAGAAGGGAGCCCCTACTTGTCCGGGACCACCATTACCCCAATCCCCCTTGGCCCCTGCACCTCCTATCTCCTGCGCGGCGAGGGAGCCGTCCTCGTCGACGCCGGCATGCCCGGCGACGAGCGTCGCATCCTGCAGGCGTTGGCGGCGGCGGACCTTGGCCCCGGCGACATCGCGGCTATCATCGTCACCCATTGCCACATCGACCACGTGGGCGGACTGGCAAAGCTCAAGGAGCTCACGGGAGCCACAGTCGCCGTGGGGCGGGCGGACGCCGACTGGCTCCGGACCGGCACCAGCCCGGTACTGCGGCCCAGAAGCACCGCCGGTAGGGTGCTGTCCACCGTCATCAGGCCCAAGCCCTATCCGGCCGTGGAGCCGGATTTGCCGGTGGATCAGGAGCTGCCGCTGGAGCTCTTCGGCCTCCCCGGCAGGATTGTGGCCACTCCGGGCCACACACCGGGATCTGTATCCATCGTGCTCGATGGAAGGGAGGCGATCGTGGGTGACCTGCTGATGGCCATGGTGTCGCCCCGCCGCCCGACGCTCCCGATCTTCGCCGACGACCTCGAGCAGGTCAAGACGAGCATCCGCACGCTGCTGCAGATGGGTTGCCATCGCTTCTACCTGGGCCACGGCGGACCGTGCGAAGCAGAGCTGGTGAGACGGCTGGTGGGGTAGCGGCGGCGGGAACGGCGGCGGGTGGCGGACAACGGCGGGAACGAACCCGCAGGGTGGGAGCATCTGTCATCACCGTTATCCTGTCCATCCTGTTCCACTGTGGTCGCCGCGGCCGTTGCCGCCATCCTGTCCATCCTGTTCCACTGTGGTCGCCGCGGCCGTTGCCGTCATCCTGTCCATCCGCCGTTATCCTGTCCATCCTGTTCCACTGCCGTTGCCGCGGCCGTTGCCGTCATCCTGTCCATCCGCCGTTATCCTGTCCATCCTGTTCCACTGTCGTTGCCGCGGCCGTTGCCGTCATCCTGTCCATCCGCCGTTATCCTGTCCATCCTGTTCCACTGTCGTTGGCGCGGCCGTTGCCGTCATCCTGTCCATCCGCCGTTATCCTGTCCATCCTGTTCCACTGTCGTTGCCGCGGCCGTTGCCGTCATCCTGTCCATCCGCCGTTATCCTGTCCATCCTGTTCC
>Ga0334883_1005690_pt1 | contig 10840 bp, 7 predicted proteins | sample GraSluR1_MG_6_FD_207230 | JGI IMG/M metagenome (GOLD analysis project Ga0334883, IMG submission 207230) | Sludge microbial communities from methane-producing bioreactor in Wageningen University, Netherlands - Granular Sludge_09_05-R1 | ecosystem: Engineered > Bioreactor > Anaerobic > Unclassified... | reverse complement strand
ATCGTGCAGCCGCGCCCGACGGCGCGGATGCTGCTCCTCATACAGCACCTCTCGCACGAAGCCCGCATCGAAACGATACTGATCATGCGGAAGCGCAACCAGAAGATGCGCCCTCTCGGCCGCCTCCAAGATGTCGATGACCTCATCCTCGTCAGACCCGCTCATCGACAACAACGCCTCGAAATCAAACCGATATCCCAACACGGAAGCGTTGGAAACCACCCGCCGCGCTCCCTCCGACAAGCGATCCATGCGCCGCGCCACCGTCTCCGCCATCGCCCGCGTCGCCGGTAAACGCCAGCGTGAAAGCAGGGCCGGGTTCGCATCAGCCGCATCGAGAACCTCGAAAATGAAGCGCGCCAAACCCTCCGTGGCATACACCATCGCCGCAATGAAGGAACGCGGCGCATCCGCCTGGCGCCGCCGCACGATGATCGCCGTGTCCTCCACGTTGAAACGACGCAGATCCATCCGCACCGCAGCCCGATCGCGATCCTCACCGTAGATCAACTCATGCAACGCGTTCTCGCGCCGCAGACCATGGTGGCACCACACAGCCAAAACGATCAGCGGCACTTGCTTCACCACCGCCAAAATCTGGCGCAGTGTGTCCAGGCTCGCCGCATCGGCATGGTGGATGTCCTCGAGCACCATCATCATCGGACGCTCACTCGCCATACGCTCCACATAACGCTGCACCGCACCCACCAGCTCCGCCTGACTCGGAGCCGGTTCGCTGTGGCTGTCCGCGTCGGGATGTTGCAAAAAAGTCTCGAGATCCGGGACCACCCGCGCCAGCAGCGCCACGTCGCTGCCCAAAGCGTCACCGAACGTCAACGCGTCGCGCCGGCGCAGGTCCATCCGCAGAATCTGCATGAACGGCTCGAAGGGTTGGGCCTGCGGCCCCAGAGAACGTCCCGTCAGCACCTGCAAACCTTGCGCTTGCGCCCGCGCCGCTGCCGTCTCAGCTAGCAACGACTTGCCAACGCCGGGCTCGCCACCAAGAAAAAATGCGCTCCCATGCCCTTGCAGACCTTCCTCGATGAACTTGTCCAACAGCGCCAGCTCCGGCAAACGCCCGACCAAGTCTGGAATCGTCAGCGCTTTCGCCACAACGCGCCCCTGGCCCTCGCCACGCAACTCGGTCCCCATGAACTCAGTCGCCGCCGCTCCAGGTACCATCTGGCTCAGCACCCGTCGCAACGCACCAGCGAAGTCCGCAGCGCTGGCAAAGCGCCGCTCTGGCTCCCGCGCCATCGCTCTGACTAACACCTCCCACAAGGGCGCAGCGATCTCCTGAGGGCGCTGCCGCGGATGCGCTGCGACCTCCGTCAGCCGATGCGTCAGCGTCACCAGTGGGTTGGCTGACGCGTGAGGTAAGGTCCCCGTCAACAACTCATAGAGCACGAGCCCAAGCGCGTAGACATCCGTGCGCGCATCCACCGCCTCGCCGAGCGCTTGCTCCGGTGCCATATAGGCCAGCGTTCCTACCAACGCCCCGTCTTGGGTCAACTTGTCCGCACTCAGCCCCGCCGCAATACCAAAATCCAACAACTTCACCCGCCCTTCTGACGTTATGCGGATGTTCTCGGGTTTGATGTCTCGGTGCACGATCCCATTGCCATGCGCATAAGACAGCGCCGCGCACACTTCGATAATGGCCTCCACCTGCGCCTGCAAAGACGACCACGGCGCGCCATTGATCGGATAGCCAGGCAAATACTCCATCACGATAAAAGGCAGATCCTCGCCATCTTCGCCCAAAGCGGCGTCTTCCTCAGCACGAGACACCCCCGCGCCTGCCCCCTTCCCGTGGGGTAAGGGCAAAGAGCAAGTCGCCGATGTCTCATAAAAGGGATCCACCCCAGGCGAGCCACCCAACATCTGCAGCAGCAAGCGACTCGGTGCAGCGCAGTCGAAATCGAAGACCGTCACGATGTTGGGGTGGTTGAGGCGAGCCACGGCCATCGCCTCATGCTTGAAACGCAAACGCAAATCGGCTCGGTCGATTCGCGGCAAAAACTTGATCGCCACATCGCGATGGAGACGATGGTCATGTGCCTTGAAAACGCAGCCCATCCCCCCTTGGCCTAGCTTGGCGTCCACACGGTAGCGCTCTTTGAGGTAGACCTCATTCCCCATCGCCTGCCTCCCAGCGCACGCCCAGAAAACCTCTCTCGCTCAAGGCTGGCTCGCTTCCTCCGCCGCCTCCCCTGCCGGCGACGCCCCAGCCCCTTCGGCGTCCCCTGTCACCGCCGAACCTGCCCCGCCCTCTTGCGGAGTCTCCTCGCTCTTGGCCTCGGTCTCCAAATAAAGCTGGTAATCAAAGGCCAAATCAAAAAGCTCCTTGAGGCTGATCGACGCCTCGACGAGCACCAGCGGCGCGTTGTCCTCAGGGTTCACCGTGAGCTCGTCACGCTCGACCAAGAAGCTCATCACCGACTCCGGTCGGATCGACCGCCGCATCCTATCGATGCCCAACATCCCCGCAATCACGATCCCAGACACCTCCAACGTCTGCCGCTTGGAGAGCTGCAAATAGGGCTGCATCAGCCGGTGACGCTCATCTGGCGTCAGCCCCTCAGCCAACAACTCCTCACCCGCCGGAATCCGAGTGATGACCCGCAGCTTCTCTTCATCCGCAGTGACGTTGGGATCCACCTCCAGCGCCGGGCGCACCCGCTCGGCGAAACTCTGCGACGCCCGCCTATAGAACGCCTCCTGGGTCAGCTCTTTGACCCGATCCCGCATCCGCTTGCGGAACTCCGGCGAGGGACGGATGGTCCGAAACACCTTGTCCACATGCGCCAGCTCCTTCTCTTGCAAAGCACTGGCTTCCTCGGCACTCAGACCAGCATACTGACCACGTAGGTTCTCGAATTGATAGTCGTAGAGTGAGGTCAAGAGGGCAAAGGCTTTGTTCTTCGTGTTGCTCACCCCGAGCTTCGTCGCTTCCAAGGCAGCCTCCTCGATCTCCACCTCCACCTCCGGAGACTGACGATACTTGCCCGCGCGCCACACTTGTTCAGCCTTCAACAAGTAGGCGTCCCCCAACTTCTCATTCAACTCCTTGCGCACCCCTGCCTGCTGGAAAGTCTCCAAGGCGCCGCTCAAATGCTTGAGCGCCTCTTCGTACTTCCCCTGCTTCAGATACACGTCAGCCATGCCCATCACCGCATCGATGCGATTGGGATCGATGCTCAGCGCTTTCTGGTAGTGCTCCAGCGACTCATCGAAAAGGCCGCGATCAAATGCCGATCGCCCCTTGCCGACCCACTCGCCCGCACTTGGCTCACAACCCAACACCAAGAATGATACCACCAGGAGACCTAATAACTTGCGCATCGTCTTTCCCTGTCGCTCGGGCACACCTCAAAGACTGCTCTTGTTTAACCGCCTTGGACGCCGGCGGTCAAGGGAGCACACTGCCGCCAACCTAGAGCAGCAGCAGCAACAACGACATCACCAGCACCACCAAAAAGACCACCCCCACCATCCACCACAACACCTTGGGCAGCATCCCCAACTGAACCCCCGGGGCCGGCCCCAGGGCCAACGGCGCCACTCCAGGGCGCAGCTCAGCACCAACGCGAATCGTCGGCGAAGCCACCTGAGAAGGGCCCACGACCAACGGCCCAGCCGCCTCAACCCCACCCCGCACCATCGCCGTCGGCGCCGACGCCCAGGCAAAGTCCTCCCGGGGCTCCGGACTCGGCACCAGGGACGGAGCCGTCAACCCGCCTCCCCCCAAATCATCGCCGACGGCCAACGCCGCCACCCCACTCACCGACGAGCGAAAGCCATCTTGGCCCCACACCAAGCGCTCCATCTCCGCCTCCCACGGCGCAATCAACAAGCGCTCGAGGTCCCGGTACATCTCATGCGCCGACCCATAACGCATCGTCCAATCCTTGGCCAAAGACCGCCGCAACACCCCCTCCAGCGGAGCCACACGCAACTGCGGCGGCAAAACCACCACCTCCTCCAACTGACGCCGAATCGTCTCCGTCGGCGTCGCCCCCATCATCAGCGATACCCCAGTCAGCAACTCCGCAAAAATCAGCCCCACCGCATAAAGATCACTGTGCGGACCTATCCCCTGACCCAATATCTGCTCCGGCGCCATGTACTGCGGCGTCCCAAAACCCACCCCGCCCGTCAAGTTCTGCGCCGTCAAATCAGCATAGGTGCCGTCAAAAGCCTTCGCGACACCAAAATCCAAAAGCTTCACCACATCGTTGCGCAAACCCAAAGGGCACAACATGATGTTCGAAGGCTTCAAATCCCGATGAACCACGCCTTGACCATGCGCCTCGGCCAGCGCGTCCAGCACCTGCAAGATCACTTGCGTCGAACGCGCCAGCGACAAACGCCCCTCGCGGCGCAGCACCTGCTCCACCTCTACTCCAGCAACATACTCCATCACCATGTACAGCATGCCATCGCCCAGGCTGCCATGATCGAAAATGCGCACCACATTCGGATGGCTCAGCTTCCGAGCCAGCGCCACCTCGCGCTCAAAACGCTGCAAATAGTCCGGCAGCAGCGGATTCTCCTGCCGGCGTGACACCTTGATCGCCACCGAGCACCCATCCTGCACCCGCTGCGCCAAATAAACGTCACCAAAGCCTCCCTCACCAACCTTGCGGACGATGCGGTAGGACTGCCCAATGATCTGACCCTCTCTCATGCCGCTCTGCCAGACTTCCTCACCACGACCCTGACCCCTTCACCCGCCAACCTCCCACACCAATCACTCCGCTGCTGCCCCCAGGTCGTACACCCGAACCCCGCGAAAGGCCACCGCAGAAGTCCAGTTGTTAAAAGCGAAATAGGCATGCTCCGGCCCACGCAAAGGCGAAGGATCATCGAAAAGCAAAAAGGGCTCGCCATCCACAAACCAACGAACCCGATGATCCGTGCGCACCACCGCCATGCGATACACCCGGTCCTGCACCACCCCACGGCTCGCCCGAGTCACCCGGTCAGGACCATGCTCGTCCAAACGCGCAAACCAATCCTCCACGTTGCGATGGGCGCCAAACACCAGAATATAGCCCGACTCGTGCCGCACACCGTCGCCAAAGATCTCCACCTTGATGTCTCCATCTGCAGTCAGCGCCCGCGCCTCAAACTCCACCCGCACCTGCTCCGGCAAGGGCACCTTCAACCACAACGGCGGCTCGTTGCGGACATTCTCCAAGCGCAACCAGCCCTCGGCCACCTTCGCCTTGGGGTGAGCCAGCCACGATTCAGAAAGCGTCGTCCCAGCAAAATCATCCGAAAAAACCAGCCGACCCCCTTCCAAACCATGGGAATCAAACAGCGCTGCCGCTACACCACGCCGCTGCTGACGCCCTGGGTCAGGCTGACAGCCCAACATCCCCAACAGCAACACCACGCCAAAGCATATCGCCTGCCACACTAGCCTTTCCCTACAACCCACGGCTCACTCCCTATCTCCGTCAAAGGCCCCATCCACCATCACCACCCGACCCGACTGCGTACAAAGCGTCCCCATCAACACCGCTACCTCAACACATCGCTCCACGCAGGACTCCACCGCCCCCCCATCATCCGCCGCCTCGACCTCGCCCGTCGTCGCCACCCCCTCCTGCTCCACCCCAACCTCTTCCTCCTCTCCCAACCCGACACAGGTCAGCGCACACAAGCTCTCCAACGCCAGGTCTACCGCCTCCTCCAGCGTCGGCGCCAATGCAAAGGCATCCCGCACCTCCCCCTCCGCCTCAGCCCGCACCTGACAACGCACCTCATCGCCCCAGGACCAACCACTCCCCAACGCCAGCCACACCAACAGCAGCATCCCGACGCGTCTCATCCCTTCACCTCCTCACCTTCGCCACCCTCGACCACAGCCGCGGCCCCCAACGGCGACCCAGCTTGCACCTCGTCTCCGTCTGCGCTCACTTCTTCTTCTTCTGATCCACACGGCGACAAGTCGTGCCCCTCCTCTTCTGCAACCATGGCCAATTTCTCTTGCGTGTCTCGCCACGCCGGACGTCCACCCTCATCCTCCGTGGCCACGGGACCGGCCGCCAAACGCTCGCGAATGCGACGCTGAATCGCCGCCTCCGCCGCGCGCTGACGCTCGGCCAACTCCGCCTCCGCCCGTGCCTCGGCCAAGGCCATCTGAGACTGCTCCGCCTGCTGGCGCATCGATTGCGTCAACTGATCCGGGTCCATCCCCATCTGGGTCAACAACTGCCGCGCCTCCGCATCCAACTCCGGCCCCTCTATCTCACGCTCCGGCACCGTCAAAAAGACCTGCATCATCTCCCGGTACCCCGCCATCTCCGCGGCCTCGCCAAGGGGAACCTCTTGCCCACGCAGCGCCACCGCCGCCAACAACGCCACCGTCGCCGTGTCCAGATAACGCGGCGCTGGCCCCTGGCTCGGCGCAAAATAATCGACCTCCCCCGTCTTGGCCCGCAGGTCCTGCTCGTAGTCCTTCACCACCTGCTCCAGAATCTGCCCCAACTCGGCATACTCGCCCCGCAGCAAACAGGCCAAGCCCAAACAGAGCTGGTCATAACGGCGCACCTTGCGTTCCGCCCCACCCGCCGGCATCCGCTGCAGGGGCGCCCGCGCCTCGGCATAGGCGTTCAAACCCAAAATCGCCTCATCATCGAAACCTCGGCCGATGGCCGCCAATACACCCGCATAAACCACCGCCCCCAAACCCGCGAGCTCGAAATGGTTCGCACACGAACCGCGCCGAAAATACGACGTCAACAAGTTCGCCTCGCGAAACACATCGTCAGGAGCCTCACGCGCCATCAACATCATCAACGGCATGCCATAGGTCGCCGATAGCTCCAGCGTCAGCAACGGCGTCCCGCTGATCAGACCCAACTCCACCGGCAACACCCGACGAGTCAAGAAAAACTCAATCGGCCGCAACTCCAGATGCAGCGTGTGCCGGTTGTGCAGACAGCGCGCCGCCATGAACAGGTCGTCCGCGACCTCACCCATCGCCTCGCCTCGGGCAAAGTTCAGGCTGGCCCGCGACAGATACCAGTCCAGGTTCCGGTAATCCAACTCGTCTACGTGCTTGAGAAAAAACGCTTCGCACTCCGCCAGACGCGCATCCAAAGCCGCACGATCCACACCGCTCAGGCGCACGGCCCCAGCCACTCCCTGCTCTTCCTGCATCTGCCCCTCCACCTCCTCAACGCACCTCCTGCCCTCGTCACTTTGCATGAGCCCAGCCACCAAGGCAAACGATATCAGCACTTCCTCCCCCACCACCACCCTACCCCTGGCCCGCAAAATCTGGCATAGCATCCCTCCAAAGGTGCTGCGCTCCCCCCAACCACGGCAGCACCACCCAAACTCACCCTCACCCAGCGAAGCACATGCGCCACAGACTCTCCCTCCGCCAGCACTCGCCCCGCTCCGCCACGGCGCGCCGCGCCTCCACCGCCTGCCTCTGCCTCATCGCCCTGTGCACCCTCGCCGCATGCAGCCGCGACAGCGCACCCCAAGCCTCGGGGAATAAACCTGCAGCCAAGGAGCTGCGGGTCCCCTGCCCCCCTGACACCGAGCCCAGGACCCAGGTCGACGACAAGTTCCGCGAAGCCTTCTGTGTCAAAAGTGGCATCGGACGACACGGCCCTTGGCATCAGTGGGACACTAAAGACCGCTTGACCGCCACCGGCACCTACCATGAAGGAAAACAACAGGGTATCTGGACCAAGTACGGCGACAACGGCCACAAAACCCTCGAAGGTGAGCTCGTCGATGGCAAACGACACGGCGCCTGGATACACTTCTACCCTGCCGGGCAACAACGCAGCCTCACCACCTACGAACAAGGCCAGCGTCAAGGACTCTTTCGCGCCTGGTATCTCAACGGCACCCTCATGAGCGAAGGACACTTCCTCCATGACCTCGAGGACGGCTGGTGGACCGTCTGGGCCGAAGATGGCAGCGTCGCCAAACGTTGCCAAATGAGTGACGGTATCGAACGCCAATGCGAAAGCCCGGGACTGGGAGAAGCCGAACAAAAATAGCCAACCCCAACCCTTAGGTCGTACCCACGACCCGCATCACCTCGTCGAAAGTCGTCTCGCCTTGGGCCAGCTTGCGAATCGCCACCTCCTTCAACGTCAGCATACCATCGGCGCGCGCCGCACGAAGCAGCTCCGTCGCATCAGACCTCTCATTGATCAAACGACGGATGTTCTCATTGACGGGCATCACCTCAAAAACCGCGCTGCGCCCATACAAACCCGTATAGCGACAGGTCGGGCAACCCACCCCAACCTTGATCGGCAACCGCCGCTTCTGCCTGCCCGTAAAACGCAACTCCAGCGCAATCATTTGATCTTCCGTCAGAAATGCGTCTTGCTTGCACGACGTACAGATCCGCCGCATCAGTCGCTGCGCCACCACCCCCACCAAGGTCGACGACAGTAAAAAGGGCTTCACCCCCAGATCGAGCAGACGAGTCACCGTGGAGGCCGTGTCGTTGGTGTGCAGCGTCGATAACACCAAGTGACCCGTCAGCGCCGCTTGCACCGCCATGTGCGCCGTCTCTTCGTCCCTGATCTCACCCACCATGACGATGTCCGGATCTTGCCGCAACACCGTCCGCAACGCCGAGTGGAAGCTGAGGCCAATCTTGTTGTGAACCTGAACCTGGTTGAAAGAGTCGTAGACCATCTCCACGGGATCCTCGATGGTCGTGATGTTCACATCGTTCGACTCCAAATAGCGCAGCGACGAGTACAATGTCGTCGTCTTGCCACTCCCCGTCGGCCCTGTCACCAACAAAATCCCCGTGCGGTGCGCCAAAAAGCCGCTGTACAAGCTCAACTCGTTGCCATCCAAGCCCAAGCCGGGCAGGTCCTGCAACAGGTTCTGCGGGTTGAAAACCCGGATGACCACCTTCTCGCCAAAAGCCACGGGCATCGTCGACACCCGCAGCTCCACCTCCTTGCCCCCATCGTCGGTCTTGATGCGACCGTCTTGCGGCCGCCGTTTCTCAGCAATGTCCATGCGCGACATCATCTTCAGCCGCGACACGAAGGGCGCGTGCACCACCCGCGGGAGCTGATAAACTTGGTGCAAAACACCATCGATCCGCAGACGAATCACACTGAACTCCCGCCGAGGCTCAATGTGAATGTCGCTGGCCCGTTGCCCAAAGGCATAGTGAAGCAGGTAGTCCACCGCGTTGACGATGTGGGCGTCCGTGGCCTCGATCTCGTCCACCCGCTTGATCGAAACATACTGCTCCAGATTCCCCAGGTTCACCTCGCTGCGATGCTCATCGGCCGCTGCCTTCACGCTCGAGCGAAACCCATAGATCTCCGTGATGATCCGCTGGATGTCCGTCTTGGAAGACAACACGAAGTCCGGAGCAAACTGCAACGTCCGTTTGATCGACTCCTGCAAAACCACGTTGAAAGGGTCCGAGATGGCCAAAATGATACGACCGCCATCTTGACCCACGGGCAGCACCGCATTGTGCCGGGCATAAGCCCGGCTGAAGGTGTCCGTCACCAAACGCGCATCCAACTTCAGGGGATCGATCTTCATGAAGGGCATCCCGACCTTCGCCGCCAAGACCTCCATGATCCGATCCTCATTCAGACGACGGCCATCGCTACCCTGCAGCTCCGCCGCCGCCACCACCTCCACCGGTGACACCTGGTAGCGCGCCCGCCCACCAGGCACCTCCTTGTCCAGCAATATCCGCTGCCGCAAGGTGCTCTCGCGAATCTTCACCAAGCGGATCTGCTCCTCCGTCAACAGACCCTGCTCTTGCAACAGATTCAGCACCCAAGCCAACACCAACTCTCTGGGACGCCCCTCGACTGGGCTCATGGCCTTCTACTCCTCAGGCGACCTGCAGGCGCCTCTGCTGCAACCTTCTCCACCGAGAACGCTAAGCCTTGAAGGAAAAGGGCGGACGAAAAACCCCCTCCTCACTGATGATCGCGCTGATCAATGACCCGGGCGTGATATCGAACGCCGGATGACGGGCTGGAAAACCGGCCGGCGCTATCGCCACGCCCGCCAACTGCGTCAGCTCAACCGAGGGGCGCTCCTCTATGGGAATCTGGCTGCCATCGTGCGTGGCTGCATCAAAAGTCGAACTCGGCGCCGCCACATAGAAAGGAATCCCGTGATGACGCGCCAGCACCGCCAACCCATAAGAGCCAATCTTGTTGGCCACATCACCATTCGCGGCGATGCGATCCGCACCGATGATCACCGCGTCCACCTCCCCGCGCCCCATGAAGTAACCCGCCATGTTGTCCGTAATCAGCGTCGCCGCGATACCCTCCCGGGCCAGCTCCCAGGCCGTCAGACGCGCCCCCTGCAGATAGGGCCGAGTCTCGTCCACCCACACGTGGATCCCCGCCGTACCCTCGCGCTGGCTGCGCGCGTGCGCCGCTCGCACCACACCCAGGGCGGTCCCGTACCCCCCCGTCGCCAACGCGCCAGCATTGCAGTGCGTCAAGAGGCGCGCCCCGGGCGCCAACAGCGCCGCCCCATGCTCACCCATCCGCTCATTCATCGCCACGTCTTCCCGCCAAATGCGCTGCGCCTCCTCCCACACCAAAGCCACCCGCCTGGCCCCATCCGCCGAAGCACTCCCCTCGACCACCGCAAAGACCCGCGCCAAAGCCCAAAAAAGGTTCACCGCCGTCGGCCGCGTCCCCGCCAACAACATCCGCTTCGCCTGCATCGCTGCCACATAATCCGGCGCCGACACGGACTCCCGCGCCGCAAAAACCATCCCCAGAGCCGCCGCAATGCCGATCGCCGGAGCACCCCGAATCACCATCGTCCGAATCGCCTCGGCCAC
>Ga0334883_1005674_pt1 | contig 10862 bp, 8 predicted proteins | sample GraSluR1_MG_6_FD_207230 | JGI IMG/M metagenome (GOLD analysis project Ga0334883, IMG submission 207230) | Sludge microbial communities from methane-producing bioreactor in Wageningen University, Netherlands - Granular Sludge_09_05-R1 | ecosystem: Engineered > Bioreactor > Anaerobic > Unclassified... | reverse complement strand
GCCGGTGGAACTCGCCGTCGAACCGTATCATTGCCGCCGTGTCTCCGCGCTCCGCGCTCGCGGCAAATGCGCCGTATGCCTTTTCGATTCCCTTGACCGTCTCGTCGTCGGCTTTTTCGGCGGCGCGGCGCGCGGCTTTCGGCTCTATGATCAGGCGCACCTCGAAATGATCGAATATCGGGGTTTTGTTGTCCTTCAACCATCCGGTGAACGGATCGCGCTCCTCCTCCGGGAGGTCGGCAATGAAAATGCCCTTGCCGTGCTTTACGATGACTCGGCCGCGAACCTCCAGAATTCGGACGGCCTCTCGAACGGAGGAACGGCTCACCTCAAGCTTTTTGACAAGATCGTTTTCGGAAAGGAATCTGTCGCCGGGGGCAAACGATTCCTCCGCAATCATCGTCTCGATCGCGTCCGTTACTCTTTCGGACAGTCGTACTCTTTTTATGGGGCCCATAGTTTCACCCGCTTTTCGCAAGATGAGGACATAGCGGACATCTTCTTATCAGACAAGTTGATTGTACCCCTGTTTTCCACGCTCTGTCAAGAGAGTAAAAGATTCAGAAAGACAAAGAAAGATACCGTTCCAGGACGGCGCGCAACGATTCCGCCTCTATCGGCTTGGAGAGGAAGTCGTCCATACCCGCTTGGAAACAGCGTTCGCGAGTCTCGGACAGCACGTCCGCCGTCAAGGCTACTATGGGAGTACGCGTCCCGCCGGCTTTTTCGAGCTCCCTGATGGCGGAGGTCGCCTCGAAGCCGTTCATCACCGGCATGTGCATATCCATGAAGACAATATCCGGCGCGTGCGCACGGAACATCTCCACAGCCCGCTTCCCGTTCTCCGCCTCAAGAATGGTGGCGGAAGGGAGCATGCGCGACGCGAGCAGCCTCAGAAGCGTCCTGTTCATCCGGAGATCTTCAACCACGAGGAGCGTGCAGGCGCATGCGGAAATCCGAAGGAAACCACGAGTCTCTTTCCGTTCGCTCCTCGCGTCCTGCGCGTCGGGCGAAGCTGCGCCCTCCTCGTAACGGGCGGCAAGCGTGAAAGAAAACCTGCTTCCGTTTCCCGGCGTGCTCTCAAGCTCAAGAGAGCTCCCCATCTTCTTCAGAATACCGTTCGATATTACAAGGCCGAGCCCGGTCCCGCCGTATTTTCTCGTATTCGACGCGTCGGCCTGAGAAAAGGGACGAAAGAGATTTTTTCTTTCTTTCTCCCCTATTCCTATTCCCGTATCACGGACGGAAAAGGTGAAAAGTCCCGTGTGTTCGACGCCCGCTGCGGGCTGAAAAGAGGCGGAGAGTTCGACTTCGCCCTCCTCCGTGAACTTGACCGCGTTCCCCAGAAGATTGACAAGCACTTGCCGCAGTCGCAAGGGATCAACATACACGGAGCGCGGAAAGGGCGGGTGAATGGTCGAAAAGACTCGCACGCCTCTGCTTACTGCTCCGTGGCCGGCGATGATCAAGGAATCTTCGAGTAACCGGGAAATATCCGTCTGTAGAGTCTCCAGTTCAAGTTTCCCCGCCTCTATTTTTGAAATATCAAGAATGTTGCTTATTATATCCAAGAGTGCATATGCGGACACTTTCGCGTTGTTCACATAAGAAAGCTGCTCCTGGTCGAGGCCCGGGGTGCGCAACATATCCAAAAAACCGACGACTCCGTTGAGCGGCGTCCTGATCTCATGGCTCATATTCGCCAGGAACTCGCTTTTTGCCCTGTTCGCGTTCTCCGCTTCTTTTCTCAGGTCTTCCTCTCGCTCCTTCGCGGCGCGCAAACGGCATTCCGTCTCCTTTCGCATGCCGATCTCCTCGTTCAACCCACGGATGGTTTTCCGCAGCGCCTCCGCCATCCTGTTGAACGATGCGGATAGCTCTCCCACCTCGACGATTTCACAGTCGACAGGAAGATCGGGCGGGGTTCCCCCCCTGGCGATCGCTCCTGCGGCGGCATTCAGGCGAAGAACCGGCTGCGCCATTCTTCGGGCAAGAAGCAGGGCCGCGCCGAAAGAGAGGAGCACGGCAAAGAGGATAACCAGCGTGGTCGTCCGGTTGTTTTCATCTATCCGGCCCATGAACTCCCCTTCCGGCGCCGTTACGGCGATGATCCAGTCGAGTTCTCCCGGGCCGCGCAGCGATTCGGTTCGAAGAAAACACCGTTCGCCGTCGGTTTCAAAAGCAATCTCTCCGTCTTCCAGAGCGCAGTTCGATGCAAGTGCGCCGGCCAGAGAGCGCGCCGCTCCCCCGATTTCCGAATGCACGCTGTCGACGGCAGGCAAACGCCGGGCTCCTCCTTCTTCGTACAAGACGAACGGACGTTCCCCTCTCGAAGAGGCAACCAGGAGTCCCGAGCGCTCCATGATGAACGCGGTTCCCTTCCCAAGAGGGAGCGCCTGCAAAAACGCGGAAAGCTGCGAAAGGGAGAGATCCACCGCCGCAACGCCGAGCAAGTCCCCATATGCGTCGTACACGGGGCGGCTGGCGGTGATGGCCATATCCTGGCCCGTAAAGAGAACATACACGTCGCTCCAGACGCCTCCGCCGCTTTTTTGAGCGCGGATATACCACTCTCTCGTCCGCGCGTCGAAATTCGGAACTTCAGCCAATAGTTCGGTTCGGGCGCCGTCCTTGTCTATCGAGTACTTCCGGAAGACGCCCGCACGTCCACCGGCCGTTTCGATAACGTAGCGGGAGTCGAAGGGGGCTTCCCTGCCGCTGTTGACCAAACCTCCCGACGTATTGCCGAAGTAGATGCTGGAAACCGAGGAGAAAACGTCTATCTGCTTCCGGAAATGAAGTTCGAGCGCGCGCTCGTCGAGGGCGTTCAGCATCCCTGCGCTCAATACGTCCGCATTCAGGCGGTTGATGACATGCGGTATGTGGAGAAAATCGCGCACATGCCCGCCGATATGCGTCGCCATATCGCCTCGCAATCGAACGGCAATAGCATGCACCGCCTCCCGTCCGCTCCTCTGGGAAAGGTACCCGGCCACGCCCGCTGAAAGGAGGACAAAAAAAGTGAAAGAAAGAGCAAGAGCCGCCTGCATCGAAAGAGCGCCCGTTCTTTTTCTCATTCTCTTCAAGCTCTACCAACCCTTACCTGAAACGCCGTGAGTTCGGAATCATTATAAAACAAGAGGCGCCGGAGAACCAGCCGCACCCGATTTTCTTCCGAATTTTCATACAGAGAGTACGCCGAAGGCCTACGGAAAAAGAAAGGAGGCCATATTCTTTACGGCCTCCCTCTTCTTCGTTGGTTTCAAGGTCCTATTTCAATCGCTCCTCCGGTCGTCTCTTCAGGTTTTTCCGGAGATACTGGCTGTAGAGAACCGCTACCGGGTTGTGCCCGAGCACACGGTCCTTGACGACGAAGGTCGTTACGGGCGCCTCGGAGTGACGATAAAACAGGCTGTCGTGCCCCACGCAGAGACCGAGCACGATGTTGAACTGACTTCCCGCTTCGTTGAGGCGGCGCGCCTGTTCAACGGGATTGCACGACACTTCTCCTAACCAGGGGCGAAGCGCCGCGTCAACGTCCGCCTTCTTCATCGAGGACACTTTGCAGCATGCGGAGAAAACTTCGAATTCCTCCGAAAGGATCTTCCCCAAGAGAGCCGCTTCTTCCTTGAATCCGATGCAGAAAGCGATGCCGAGACGCGTATACCCCATCCGGCGGGCGAACTCCATTATCTCCTCCAGCCTGTTGAGGGTGCAGTAGTAGAGCGCTTCAACATCGGAAGCCGTCTTGAGAAGCCGAAGGTCTTCTTCATTTCCCCGATAGAGCTCCAGGCTGTCGAAATCGGTGCACGGCTCCCCCGTAGCGCAGCTCTTCGTCTCGCAGAGATGACATTTCATTTTCGTCTCTCCCGCCCGGCAACAACAGCTCTCATCGTCATATCGGCGGCCGCTCCGCGCGTGAGCAGGGAATCAGGCATAAAGACGCCGGAGGCCCCCACGCGATCCAGGACGCCCTTCTCCGAAAGGAAGTGAATCGGGCCCGCGAGCCGCGAGGTCGATACAATGTCGCTGAAGCGGGAAATAAACTCTTCGGGAGTTGCCCTGTACCCTAAAATCCTCGCCAGGGCGTCGGCGTAATCTCCCCTTGAGATAAACGACGAAAGCCCGAAAGTCGGAAGAGCGTACAGCAACGCGTCCTTCTCTTCACCGAACGATTTCTGGAGCAACGTTTCCGCCTCCGCTCCGGTCAATGGGGCGTCTACGCCGAACACGCCCTTGTCGAGTCCGAATAAACGGGCCAGCACAACCCGGTTGTTGTAGATATCGTCTATTTTCGCGGAAGGGGACGAAGGCAGGTCAAGGGGTGTAAACCATCCGTAGAGGTTGGACATCTGGACGCCCGGCCAAAAGAGATGGTTTCGCGGCACATCGTGGTACTCGCAGAGAGAGAGCGCGCTTCCCGCCTCCAATAGGTGCAGCTGCACCAATCTCGGGTCGAGAGCCCTCGCCGATTTTCCCTCTCTGACGGAGAGCGCCGCTATCGTTCCCGCTGCCTGTCCCGTGAGCATCGATATGGGCTGAAGACGGAGCGCGCCGCTGACAAGACGGGACATGGAGAGGTTCTTTTCCGCGGCGAGCAATCCGTCCACTTCGACCGGGATGAAACTGCCGAAGGGAACCTGGAAAGGCCCCTGAGGCATATCGGTCCGGATCGACGCCGAGCTCTCGCCGAACTCGGTTTCGAGGTCCGCGTCGGTATCCCCCGCATGCAGGTCGAGTATATACCCGCCGATCGCCATGGACGTCGCAATCTCTCTTCCTCCACGCCCGTCGCGGTAGCTCTCGGAGTTATACCGTACCGTCTTCGAATTCGGCGTTTCAATGCCGACAAGACGGCGGCTCTCTCGCACATACGGTAGCGGAGGGAAGCGTCTGACAATCTCGGCGTACTCGTTCGGCACGATCCCAAGCGTCTTCGTCACCGGAACCTCGGAATAGAACTCGTCGTCCGCCACGGACCACGGTTCGCGCAGCTCGTGCTGGACGTAGTAGATAAAGTTCAACGTCTTCAACAGAGCCCGGGCGTTCACATCCCTGCGGAACTCCGGATCTTCGAGATACGCCACCGGCAGGCCGCCCTTCCCTTCCCACTGTTCGGCGCCGGGGAAGTCGTTCCCCCAGTTGATGCCTGTTTTGGTGATCTTTGCCCATCCGTCAGCACTCGCCGCAGTGTAATCCAGGGGATTCGACGAATCGGGCAGCCCTCTGTAGGCATTGTGCGTGGGAAAGTCGACCGGCATTCTGAGCGGATACTTCCTGAAGGAGTTCCCTCCTTCCACCACAATTTTCCGAAAACCGTCGAGATATTTCACGTATCCGGGGGGGGGCGTCGTTATTCTGAGATTCTGCGGAATTCCGTCGGGGTACTTTTTTATCACCGCCACCCAGGTGATGTCCTGAATTCTGGAGTTGGAGTCGATGATGGGGCTCTTCGAATTCCCCGCCCTGTAGAGCGCGTTCGCCATGGGAAGAATGTCGCCATACTCGGTAGCGTCGATCAATACCGAACACGCGATATTCGTTTTACGCCCGTCCAGGTCCGCGGTCACCCCCTGTATTTTCGGGCCGCGCCGGTGAACGGCGGTCACGCGCGAACGGAAATACACATCCAGCAGTCCCGCTCCCTCGCGCGAGGCTCTTTGACCGGCCTGCTCGACCATCGACAGCAGCACATCCCTGCCGACGGAGGGCTCGAAGGCGATGGTGTTGCCGTCCCAGTAGCATGTCGATACGGATTTTTCCTTCTTGAAATAGTGGTAGCGCACATTTTCGCTGAATTCGCCGTAGATACCGGTTTTGTTGCCGCTGAGATCGTCCATTGTGGAAACGGCGGCGGCGGTCATCTGGCCGCCGAGCCAATCGGTCTCCTCCAGCAGGGCGACGCGGACGCCGAGGCGTGCGGCCGAGATAGCGGCGCTCGTTCCTCCCGCCCCGCCACCCGCTATAACAACGTCGTACTCCATGGTATCCCGCTCGGCGAAAAGAGGCGTTTCGTGCAGAGACAGGAGAAGCGCTGCCGCCAACAGAAGCAACCCCATCCGCCGTAAACGGTGTGGTAAAAAGGAATGAACGCTTAGGCATTTTTTCGGATTCATCGTCGATTCTCCTCGTATAAAATTGGTATGTTCGAAAAGTATTATACAACTCTTCTTCCTATGCAACCCCCGAAGGAGTACGGTACAATATTCGTCGTCGCGAAGGAGGGGTTCGATGATTTTCACTGTACGTTTTTACGGCGTCCTCGCAATGGTTCTCGGCGTTCAGTCCGGAGCGCCGGTCTCTTTGGAACTGATCGAGGGGAGCGAGTACGGCTCCGTCCTCGACGCCATCCATAAAAAATACGGCGATCGCTTCCCCCCGGCCATGTGGGACGGGGAAAAGGGGATGTTTTCATCGGGAGTGCTCGCATTCGGCGACGAAGGCCGTTTTTTACCGCGCACCCGTTCCGTCTCTCTGCCGAAGTGCGGCGAGATTCGCTTTCACCTCCCCCTGTCCGGAGGTTAGTCGGCCCGGTGGACGATACGCCCTCCGACCATCGTGAGGTCTACGCGCGCCTCTTTTATCTCATCTTCCGGAATGGAGAAAATATCTCTGTCGAGGACAACGACATCGGCAAGCATCCCTTCGGCAAGAGTACCTTTGCGGTGCTCCTCGAACGAGGCGTACGCGCCCCCCCGAGTGTACAGATCGACCGCCTCGGCGACGGTGAACTTCTGCGACGGATTCCATCCGCCTTGAGGCAGACTGTTCTCGTCTTTTCGCGTGACTGCGGTATAGATACCCCACAGAGGGTCGAATTTCTCGACGGGCGAGTCCGAACCGCCCGAGAGAAAAACGCCAAGCTCCTTCATCGTTTTCCACGCATAGCCTGCGAGCGCCCGCTCCTCGCCGATACGTTTCAACGCCATCGGACGATCGGAGGGGACGAACGGAGGCTGGATGGCGGCTCCGACTCCTAGCCGGGCCATGCGTCGGTACTGCTCCATATCCCCCATCTGGCAATGCACGATATAATGACGCGCGTCGCGGGGTTTTATCAGAATCGCCCGCTCCATAGCGTCAAGGCACATATTGAGCGCGCCGTCGCCGATAGCGTGCGTCGCCACCTGCATACCGGCCCGATGCGCAGTCAGAACAAGGTCGTTCAGTTCATCGTGCCCGTAGATGGGGACGCCGAAAACTCCCGGGGCGTCCGAGTACTCTTTCCGCAGCAGCGCGGTTCTCCCTCCCATCGAGCCGTCCGTAAGAACCTTCAGCGGACCGATATGAAAAAACGGCATGCCGTCGCCCGTCCGCCAGCCCGTGGAAAGAAAATGCTCAAGCGCCGGGCGGTTCCGGAGCAGCAGTTGCTCGGTAATCCGCACCGGCATGGCATCCTCTTCGCAAAGAGAGAGATAGAGATCGATAATCTTCTGAAAATCGCCGCCGACGCTGCCCAGATCGTCCGAATGAATCGAGGTAAGCCCGACTTTCGAAGTCTCTTCTCCCGCGCGCACCACAAGTTTCCGCAACTTATCGGACCCCGGGAGAGGCAGTTTCGAGCCCGCCCACTCAACGACCGACTCGCGGATGACGCCCGTAGGTTCGCCTGCGTCGTCGAGATCCACGACGCCTCCGGCGAACCTGCTCTCGGCCGTAAGCTCAAGAAGCTTTATCGCACGGGAGTTGAGCACGACGACATGGCCGCAAACTCTGGCGAGCATGGCGGGGTTCTCCGGCGTCAGGTCGTCCAGATCGTCCTTCGTCGGAATCTTGCCGTCGTCGAAAAGCTCATGGTTCCAGCCGCGTCCGATGACCCATTCGCCGGGTTCGGGCCTTTTTTCGTCGAGAAACGACCGCAGCCGTGAACGCATTTCATTCACGGAACAACAGCCAAGAAAGTCGATTCGCTCGAGAGAGAGCGCATACGCCAGAAAGTGCATGTGCCCGTCGATGAAACCGGGGAGGGCGAGCCTTCCGGCAAGATCAATCTTTTCGGCATCCTGTATCGCGCACACTTCTTCCGAGCTTCCGAGACGGACTATATTCTGTCCTTCTATTGCCATTCCCTCGACGAATCCTCCCGGAACCGCGATCTTCCCGTTGTAGAACACGCTTTTCCTCACTCTTTTTCCTCCTCCGCAACAATTTGGAAGCTCTCTGCCAGCTGTTGAATCTCATCCGGGAAAAGCGCCTCCGACGCGGGAAAGGAGCAGGCCTCAAGGTCGCCGTTTTCAAAGAGCTCTCGTCTTTGTTCGGCGGAGACGCTTTCAACGCTTCCTTCCGCTTCGGAATAGAGAACGGCGAGCTTTCGCCCTGCCGTGTCGCCCCACTCGACAAGATATCGGCCGTTACCATCTTCATCCTCGGAATAACCTGAAATCCGCATTCGGATCGACCTCCATATTCCTTTGGCTCCATTATACCCTTCTTCTTTTCTTCGGCTATAATCGTGCGAAACATTTGCGAGAGGAGCGGTACGATGGAACAGCTTCCACGGTCGAAAGGATGCTTCGTCTGCGGAAATTCGGACGACAACCCCAGGAGCCTCGGTTTGTCCATATTCTGGAACGACGAAGAGCGGAGAACGGAAATTCCGATCCTCCCGAACAGTACGTGGTGCGGCTATGAAGGCGTCGTCCACGGGGGAATCATCGCCTCCGTCTTCGACGACGCAATGGCCTGGGCGATTCGCAGGGAGAGCGGTTCATGGGCCGTTACCGGAGAGATATCGGTCCGCTACCTCCGCCCCGTCCTTGCGGGCACACGCTATGTCGTCGAAGGCCGGGTGGAAAAATCGTCAGGACGACGAATTTCAACCGTCGCCGTCATGAAGGAGGAAAACGGGAAAAAAGTAGCGGAGGCCAACGCTCTCTTCGTGAGAATACGGGAGAAGGCTATTTCCGAGGGAGAAGAGCAAATGGAGTGAATGCTCATCGTGGTTGCGCCGCTTGCGTCATTAAAACCGCGATATGATATACTGTCTTTTGTTTGATTTTCGTGGGAAGGGGCAATTATTGTTCAGAAATCTCTGTACGCGAAAAATCCGGTCTGAACAGCTTCAAATTGAGCGTTCTAAAGATGCCGGCTATTTCAGTACCGGGAGATTATCGTAAGGGAGCGTGGGAACGGGTGAGTGAAAATATCAGGGAAGAGAGCCTTGCGCTCTCGGAGAGAATTTTGGCGTTGCGTCGGGACCTGCACCGTCATCCGGAACTGAGTTTCAAGGAGTTCCGCACTGCGGGCATCGTCGCCGGACTCCTTGGAGAGCTTGGAGCGGAGGTCTCGGAGAATGTGGGCCGTACCGGCGTCGTCGGACTGTTTCGCGGCGGAGAAGGCCCTGTCGTGGCGATTCGCGCGGACATGGACGCACTTCCCGTTCTTGAGCAAACGGGACTTCCGTTCGCTTCGGAGACCGAGGGCGTGATGCACGCCTGCGGACATGACATCCACACAGCCTGCGCATGCGGCGCGGCCATGCTGCTTGCGAAACGCGTCGGCTCGCTCGGCGGAAGCGTGAAGTTCATCTTCCAGCCCGCCGAGGAGATCAACGAAGGGGCGAAGGCCATGCTGGCGGACGGAGTCATGGAAAATCCGAAGCCGGACATGATCTTCGGTCTGCACAACCATCCCGAAATCCCCGCCGGAAAAGTAGGAGTCAAAGAAGGCGGTCTGATGGCCTCGGTGGACACCATCCGCATCACGGTCACAGGAAAGGGAGGACACGGCGCCCTTCCGCACAGGGATATCGACCCTATCGCCGCTTCGGCGGCCGTTATCTCGGCGCTCCAGACCGTAGTGAGCCGCAACATCGATCCTCAGCAGCCGGCGGTCGTTTCGCTCGGGACCATCCATGCGGGAACGGCGAACAACGTCATCCCCGACAGCGTCGAGATGACCGGCACCGTCCGCACCTTCGACGCGGATCTCCGCGCCTCGATGGAAGGCATGCTCCGCAGAGTCGTCGAAAATACCGCAGCAGGCCTCGGTTGCAAGGGAGAGCTTTTTTATCGCTACGATCTACCTCCCGTAATGAACGCCCCCGACGCTACGGAGATAGGCCGCCGGGCAGTCGCGGCAGTCGCGGGAACGGACGGCGTCGTCGTCCCCGTCCCCTCGATGGGAGGCGAGGACTTCGCCCTTTTGCAGGAGAAAGCCCCCGGATGCTTCTTCTGGCTCGGCGTAGGCAATCCGGAGATAGGGGCCGTCCACCCCTGGCACAGCCCCTTGTTTACCGCCGACGAGTCGGCCCTCTCAGTCGGAGCCGGCGTCCTGGCCCAGTCGGCGCTTTTTGCGCTGCAATTCTTAAGAGGAGAGTGAGTACAATGAACAAAGCCCTGCTCGATCCGAAAATCCATATCACCGTCCTTCTCGTCACGGTGCTCAGCGAATTCATCGGAATTAAACGAATCACTGTCGGCCCCGGCGTGATGCTCTTTTTACCCATGCTCTACGCCCTCGTCATCACGGGAGCGCTCACGATAAAACGCCTCGGCTTCTTCAAGAGGGAACAGAGCGTCGCCGCCTCCCCTCTCATCACGCTCTCGATTCTTTTCCTCGTCGCACGGATCGCGGTCATCATCGGCCCCAACATCATGACCATCATCGCCGCCGGTCCCGCGCTGCTTTTGCAGGAACTCGGCAACTTGGGCACCATCTTCCTCGCGCTTCCCGTCGCTCTTCTGCTGGGGCTCAAGCGGGAGGCCGTCGGCGCTACCCACTCCATCGCCCGCGAACCCAACGTCGCTCTCATCAGCGAAGACTACACCCTCGATTCTCCCGAAGGGTTGGGCGTTCTGGGCGTCTACGTCATCGGAACGCTCTTCGGCGCCATCTTCATGGGCCTCTTCGCAGGCTTCCTT
>Ga0334883_1005671_pt1 | contig 10869 bp, 4 predicted proteins | sample GraSluR1_MG_6_FD_207230 | JGI IMG/M metagenome (GOLD analysis project Ga0334883, IMG submission 207230) | Sludge microbial communities from methane-producing bioreactor in Wageningen University, Netherlands - Granular Sludge_09_05-R1 | ecosystem: Engineered > Bioreactor > Anaerobic > Unclassified... | reverse complement strand
CCATCGTCGGCGATTTTGGGCCGGCTCACCCACAGCCCCAAGCGCGCCTGCACGTCTTCGCTCGGGTTGATGTAAGCGATGTAAGGCTGGTTGTCAGCATCAAAGCGGAGCACGTTGTGGTTACCCGCGCCACGGCCGTGATCGACCGCCAGAGCTCGCCAGGCACCGCCTGGAGAGCGCAGGGCGAGCTCCAAATCGGCCCGTCTGAAGTCATCGCTCTGCATCCCGCCGGCATGCACGTCTTTGTAGGCAATGCCAGCGCTCCCATCCGGAGCGAAAGCCAGGGAGGGGAAATAGCCGACGACTTGGCCGAAATCACTCGCCGGTTCACCTGTGGCCGCCTCCCCGCTCTGGGAGACCACCGTGGTCAGTGACCATTGTCCAGGCCCCTGTCGCTGCAGCAAGCCGACATTGTTCGCGCCGCAGTAGCGATAGGCCGCGATGGGCTCCCCTGTCATCGCGGCCAACAGGACCGTGCCATCCTCCTGAGCGCCCAAAGACAGGCCAGGCGGCTCGGCGACGTAGAGCGGCTCGGTCACCACCTCCGAGACCCACCCCGAGGCCGTGCGCTCGGCATAGCTCAGGGTCCACCGCACCCGCAGTGGCGGATCATCGAGCCCTAGCTCCTCGCAGGGGCCATCCTCGCGCCCGGAGGTCGAGAAAAAGGCCACCGCCCCGCGCGAGCCCAGCTCGACAAGCTGTAGGTGCAAACCGACGGCCCCTTCGGCGACGATCTCCGGCGCCGACCACGGTTGGCTGGGTTGAATCTGATCCCGCGGGATGTCAATCACGTCCTGTTGGGGATCTTTGCTCGCGTCGTCACTGCAAGCCGCGAGAACGAGCAAGATGAGCAACCACTTCGCCCGCATATCAAGGACGTCCACAACCATTCGCATAGACCTTACAAGGGGGTTCACTACAGACATTGGCCACCTTCTCCAGGCAGAGACGATAGCTCTGGGTGACGCTCCAATCCCGGCTCGTCGGCATGGCCATCCCATCGCGGGCAAAGAGCAGTAAATCGCGTACAGAGATTCTATAGTTATAGGTCGGCGTCGCCGTATGGCCTTGGTAGGCATAGAAGCACGAGTCGCCCGCTTCGGCGCCGCCCAGCGCCCCGCTCTTGGCGCTCTGGCTCTCTCTCTCGGTGACATCGAAGGCGCTGAACCAGATCGCGTCACCCGTGTGAACGCTGACCACGAAATCCACGGGGCCCGCGTCGGTGGTGTAGTTGAGGCGCAGCGTGCAGTCCTGTCCAGGGCAGGGGTGAGGATAAGAGAACCAATCGATGTCGCCATCGTAGGAGAGCATCCCCTGCACCCAAGTACCTCCAGCAGCGCAGCACACTCCTTGGGTACAGTCATTGACGGGGATCGCCGTCGCCGGCTGTCGCTGCGCAGGAATGTCCGCGCGTGGATCGTGATGATAGAGGTTGTTGGGTTCGTTGGCGTCGGGCTCCTGGCGTACCCGCACCCGCAAGCTGTAGTTGTTTTTCGGTGCTGAGCCGTTGGATTGGAAATCGCTCACCATCACATAAATCAAGTCGTCACCGTCAAGCGGCGCCGAGACCCTGGCCACGTGCGGCGGCGCCGGCTGCGTGGGAGCGCACTCGGCCTCTGAGACCGGGCAGTGAAAGCGACGCTGTACCACATTGGCACCGCAGACATCGCCAGGCAGGCAGACCGCCGCCCCGGCACACAGGCCTTCAGTGAGGCAGGTGTTGAAAACACCGGCGCAGTCCCAGCCGTTCGTGCACGGCAGGTTCAACGCCGTGCAAGACGCATCGCTGCTGCATGGCGTGCTCCGATGCGGGCGGATCAGAGCCAGCGAGAGCTGTACCTCGGCGTTGAGCTGCCACTTCTCGCTGTTCGAGAGCCCCTCCTGATCCAGGACCACCTCGGCCTCGATGATCCCCGAACCACAGCCACTCAAGGGCAAGGAAAACCAGTCCAGGTCTCCTGGCGCCCCAATGGTGCCCGTGGCCACCACGTGAGTCGTCCACTCGCCACCACAACTCAGCGCGCTCTCCCGCAGGGGTGTGGCCTCGCGCGGGTGGTTGTTGGGCTCGTTGCGATCTTGATCCAAACTGTAGAGGACCCGCAACACATAGCGTTCATTGGGATCGGCCTGAGAGTCGGTGAAATCGGAGACCACGAGGTAATAAGTCCCGGCCCGCGGCAACACCTGAAAGCGCTCGATGTGCGTGGCCTGAATCTTGGCGCTGCGGTTGCTCTCGACGAAGAGCTGGTTGAGATCCTCATCGAGCAGGCGCAGGGTGGGCTCGAAGTTCGCCTCGGGCATGGTCAATAGCACCTGCAAGAGCTGGCGCTCGGGGACAGTGATCTTGAACCAATCCTGGTCGCCACGGCAAGCGATGGCCCCCACCACCTCCGTACTCGGTCCCAGCGGCACCGCCTCGGCCGGGCTGTCATTCGGCTCGGAGGGATCGCTCTGGGCCGAGGTCGACAAGGTCAGGGTGTAGCCATGGCGCGCATCTTGGGCGTCGTTGCGGGCATCCCGCACCACCAGCAGATAAGTCCCTGGGCTGAGGCAGTGCACATCATCGACCTCTTGACCGACTTGGGTACCCAAGGTCGAAGCGACGGGCGCACCTGGGCTCGAGTCGGGCTGTCGCTCCGAGAGCACATAGGAGATCGACACGGGGCTGAGGCGAGAACTCATCTTGAGCTGAATACGCAGGACATTCTGCCCAGGTGGAATCTCGAACCAGTACCAATCTTCATCGCCCAGGGGGCAGATCTGACCACTCACGCCCTCACCGAGCGTCAGGGCACGCGCCTGCTCAGGGCTCCCGTGGGTGTCGATCTCACACTGCGCCCCGCCTGGCTCGTAAACATCGGGCGAGCTCTCCGGTTCATCGCAGGCCCACCCGGCGACGCAGAGCAAGCCACACAACACGCGCAGAGACAGGGCGAGCCCACGCTCAGGGAACAAAGCAGTGAACCTTCGGGTCAAAGTTGGCGACATCGACAAAGTGCTCCTCACGCAGCGTAATCTGACCCGAAGGTGGATTCTTGTAGCCGCCTACAGGGTGGTACTGGGCCATGACACAAGCCACCCGCACTGCGGCAAAGACACCCGGATCGTCGAAAGAAGACTCCCCGGCATAAACCAAAATGCGGTTGTTGCCATTGCCAGGGAAGCCCGGCGCAGCGGCCGCGAGGGTGGGCACCAGGGTGATATTGCTGATGGAAAACTCGTAACAACGTTGGGTACCAAAGAGCCCCAGCTCGATCAGATCGTAGCGATAAGCCGTCCGCGAGCGCAGGCTGGCATCGTTGCAGTGCGGATAGGTGCCCGTCGCCACCTCCATCCCATTGAGGATGCGATCGAAATCGGCATCCCCCGTGTGGTCTCGCTCCGTCGGGTTGGTGTTGAAGCGCACCTCGACGGGGTCGGGCAAGCCGTCAGCGTCGCTGTCAACGCCATTCTGCGCCGTGCCAAAAAGCAACTCCTCGCAGTCGTGCAAACCATCACCATCCCGGTCGGGATAATCGCACTTACCGTCCCCGTCGAGATCGGGACAGTCGCACCAGCCATCGTCATCGGCGTCGAGACAATCGTGGCCCAGATCGTCGAGGCAGCTCTCATTGGGATCGTGGACACAGTCACAGATCCCATCGCTGTTGGCATCGACGATACAGTCACAGTAGCCATCGCCATCGCTATCGACGCACTGGTTGGGGATGAAGCACGACACATTGGCCGTCAGTGGATCCAACCCCGAAGATCTGAACTGCCACTCGATGAAGTCATTGAGGCCATCATCGTCCGTGTCGCGCACCAAGGGGTCCGTCCCGAGGGCCAGCTCGCTGACATCCGCCAGGCCATCGCCATCTGAGTCCACCAAAAACTCACCGCACTCGGCCCAACCGCTCCCATCGAGGTCGACGAAGGTCAGAGGGTGCATGGTCGGGGGCCCCTCTGCCTCGGCCTCCACCTCCACCCAATCCAGATCCTCCAGCACATCGGCCTCGTCATCCTCGACTACGTCTTCTTCCGGCTCAGAAGGCACGGCGATGGGACGTATGGGAAGCTGGGTGACATCGGAAACGGTGTTGGTGTTGACCGCGATGAGCGCCCGCAACGAGAAGATGCGTTTGAGCACCGTAAAGTCGATGTGGACGAAGTCGAGGGCCTCGTTGGAGGCGAAGCTGCGGAAGCCACCGTTGCCAACCTGGGCCATCTTCTTGAGCAGCGACTGGGCCTCGAGATCGAAGGCCGCCACACTGTCACCCGCTAAAAAAGCCGTGTGGAAGGCAAAATCTCCCACCCTGAAGGTCGTCGCCAAACGCTGGAGGCTGCGGATGGCATCGAGGATATCCCCCTCGTTATTGCCGCGCGACTCGGACTGATCCGTGTCCGGGAGTCCATCGGAGAGAAAAATCACCACGTACTTGGAGCGCGGAAGTGACTCTTGATCGGCCCGCGCCAGCTCATTGCGGATCTCGTAATAAGCCTCACCGAGGGCGTTGGCGTAGTTGGTGGTTCGGTCGGTGAAAGCCAAGGCCTTGGTCGCCGTGTCCAGCAGCACCCGATCCGCCGTGAAGAAGGTGTCGGGAAGTCCATCGCCGTTGAGATCCACGGCGGTCCGTGACTGAGCTTGGGCCGAGAAGCGAATGATACCGACGCGCACCCCCTCCGGCCCCTGATCCAAGAGCCGCGTCCAGGTCTCGCGCACGGCACGCTCCCGCCGGGTCTCACCGGTGAGGGGATCAGGCGGATCGGTCACCTCCATGGACACCGAGGCGTCGACGACGAAGAGCACCCGCAGCGGAAAGACCAGGGTCTCTGGCTTCTGGGTGCAGAGGCTGCCACGAATCTCCAGCTTGTCGTCGCGAAAGATGGGCTTGGGCGGGATACGCTCCAGGGTGTTGTCCGTACACGACCAAAGCGGTAGGATCGACAACGCCAACGTGAGCAGGGCAAGACTTGGGAACGCACGGGTCATGGTGGTCAGATCACTGCACCTATTGAGGCGTGGATGAAAGCGCGGCGCGCGCGACGCACTTCTCTTCGAGAAGGGCCAGGAAATCCAAAAGGAGGTCAAACCCCCATGGCCGGTAGCAATGGCGATCGGCGCGGAAGGACTGAAGGGGCACGAAAATCTCAAAGGCCCGCGCCGGTAAAGCCGGCTGCAAAGCATCATCCACCAGCCCCTCGACCATGGAAACGAGCTCAGCGCGGTTGTAGAGCCGTTGGCCGAGCTGCACCTTGCTCGGCAGCAGGTCCACCACGAGCCGGAGCAGGTCATCGCGCGACACCGACGCGGGATCGTCGAAGAGGGGGCACAGTGACACCAAATCCAGCCCCAACTGGAGTCGCTCCCGCGTCGCCGTCAGCCCAGCGTCGCTCACATCGATGCGGCCACTGGCGGGATGCTTCAAAGTGGGGCTGGTGTAGAAAGCCTCCAAGCAGGCCACCCGCACCTCCCGGGGCACACCCGAGAGTCGCGCCGGTCCTTCGAAAGCATAGAGCATCAAGCGATTGAGACCGCGCTCCTTGGGCAGTGGGGTGATCACCATGGGGATCCGATCCACCGAGTAGCGGTAACAGTGCCGTTCCTCCTCGTTACCCGAGGCGTTGATGAAGATCTGCATACCCAGATCCTCGATGCCGTAAAGCATGCGGTGGGCCCGGTAGTAATCCGCATCGGGATGGGTGGGGTTGGTGCCGGCGCGCAGCTCGTCGATGTTGATGATGCCATCGAAATCGCTGTCGTGTCGGGCATCGTCCACCAAGGGGTTCATGCCGGCGACGAACTCGTGCCAATCGGTGACATTGTCATTGTCCGTGTCGGCCAAACTCGGATCCGTGCCCAAAAAGAACTCCTCGCAATCCTTGAGACCATCCCCGTCACCGTCGCGGTTCGACTCACACGGAATGGGCGGCATGTTGGCGTCGCGCGGATCGAAACCGCGCAACAGCAGGGCTGCCTCAAAGGCGTCCGTGTAACGGTCGCCGTCCGAATCCCGGTTCTCGGGATGGGTGCGCATGGCCCGCTCGACCACGTCGGCCAGGGTGTCGCGATCCATGTCAGACATCAGCCCATCTGGGGTGAGGACGCTGTGCTCGTTGACCGCCATGAAAGAGAGCAGCGATAGTTCAGCCCGCAGTGAGGCCACGTCGAAACGCAAGAAGGCGTCGTTGGGCTGATCCAGATTCACGTCGCGGAAAGTGCCGTTGCCCGCTGCGGCCATCTGCTGCAACAAGCCCATGGCCTCTGACCGGGTATAGCCAAACTGCGCCCCGGCGCCGGGACAGACACTCTCCACCACCCCTTGGGAAGAGAAGAGCAAGACCGTACTCAAAGTGATCTCACCCACCCCATAGATGTCTTTCAGCTCGAGAATGTCCTGGACCCGGCGCAGAATCTGGGGCGGCTGGTTGTACTCTGGGCAGATCCCCGACATGTCGACGTAGAGCCCATCGGGGATCTCGATGGTCGTGTTGCACACCCCATAGAGATTATCGGGAGCCAGGGTGTTGTCGTTGACATTGGCGCAGTCTGGGTCAGCGGCGTCGATCAGCCCATCGCCGTCGTTGTCGACGCCATCGGAGCAGGTGCGCCGATCATCTTCGCAGCCGGCGTTGCAGCGCGGTTCGGGCACCCCGTCGGAGACGAAGACCACATTATAGCGCGTCCGGGCCCGCACCGCCGGCGACTCGCCCTGCAGATCCTGCTCGATGATGGAGAGGGCCGTCGCCAACGCACCTTGATAGTCCGTGGCCGGACCCAATCCACCCGCAGGATCGAGGAAGGGAGCGATCTCACCACGGTTGCGCGTAAACGACTGGTAGCGCGACCACGAAGAGAAACCGACGAAGGCAAGCCGCGTGTTGGGCTTGGCCAGGAGGTCATTGACCGCCTGATTGAGCGCCGCAAAACGCCGGTTTTGGCTGTCCGTACACTGCAGCGAGGCGCTCTGGTCGACGAGGAAGAGCACCTTCACCGGGTAGGTGACGTTGGTGGTGCGTTGGGTGCAGTACTCACCGTCGATGCGCAACAGGTTGTTGAGGATCGGCGGCGGATCCGGCGGCACGGCTTGCAGAGAGGCCTCCGTGCACGAGGCCACCAGAGCTACGACGACGATCAGCGCCCAGAGATTGCCGCAGGTTCGGTACATGTTGACAGGTCTCAGCCGAGGCAAGAGCGATACAGGTTGGGCCCGCCGCCGACCAGCCTCGGGCCAGACTTGCTGACGCTAGGCACTCTAGCGTTTTCTGCGACGCAAGACCAGCGCAGCCAACAAACCAAGCATGAGCATCGAGACACCGCCCCAGCCGCGAGGCGAGCTCAGCAGGAGGCTCTGACAACCATCGGCAGGACCGGCACCCAGGGACACGGGCGTGCCAGACACCTCGATGCGCATGAGGTGCGTCGCCGTCTGCTCGACCTGACGCGAGACCTGGTCTTCGAAAACCGTCACCGCCGTCACCTCGATGTGATAGGTGCCGGGAAGATCAGCCACGAAACGCGGCACCGATTTGTCGAGATAGCGGTACTCGAAGGGCGTCGAAACCGTCACGGCACCGCGCGGCTGCTCGATGCGCGCCGAAGAGCCATTGGGCAATGACACGATCCGCCAAGTGTAGCGCATGGCCTGATTGCGCCGGTTGGCAAAGAGACGCAGGCGCAGAGACTCACCCGTCTCGGTCACCACGTCGGGACTGTAGACCCGCAGGCTCGCGTCCGTGGGATCCAAACAGTTGGCTTGATCGCCCAAGACGACGAAACAGAAGTCCAAGTCACAGGCGTCACCGATACCATCGCGATCGGCATCGGCCTGATCCGGGTTCGGCACGGTCGGGCAATTGTCGAGATGGTTCGGGATGGTGTCGCCGTCGATGTCCAAGTCGCATGCATCGCCTACTCCATCGCCATCCATGTCGGCCTGATCCGGGTTGTAAACCAGCATGCAGTTGTCCGCGTTGGGGCCGAAATCGCGCACACCGTCGCCATCGGTGTCAGGGAAGCAGAGGTCTTGTTGATCCGGAGAAGGCGAAGAAATCTCAGCGTTCATCGGGCAGGGGTCATCGAGGTTGTTGATCCCATCGCCGTCGATGTCGGGATCGCAGGCATCGCCCACCCCATCACCGTCGAGGTCTTCTTGACCGGGGTTCGGCACCGTCGGGCAGTTGTCCTCGGCGTTCGGGATCTCGTCGCCATCCATGTCGTCATCACAGGCGTCGCCAACGCCATCGCCATCGATGTCCGACTGATCCGGGTTGGCAACGTTGATGCAATTATCACAGGCGTCGCCGATGCCATCGCCATCGGAGTCCAACTGATCCGGGTTCGGCACCCGCGGACAGTTGTCGGAAGGATCCTCGATACCATCGCTGTCATAGTCGTCAGCAAACTGGTAGGTGTCACCCAAGTCCGTGTTATTGATGAGAATCGACCCGCCACCGCCGCAACCGCCACCGCCGCTCTGCTCTGGCGTACCACAGTCGCCAAAGAGGTTGTCGCACTCAAAGGGCGGGTCTTCTTGGGCTTGGGCATTGCTACCAAGCGCAAAAAACATGGCCACGGAAAAAACGACCGCAAATTTCCATCGCATAGGAGCCTCCTCGGCTGTTCACTGGCACAGGTAGGAACACCTCCCCATCCGGGGTTATCACTCTCGGCCACAAGGCCGCAACGACGCAAGTTGATGCCACACGTGTAGTCTAATGAGCGCAACTGTATTCGTCCATAGCGCGAAAAAAAAATCCCGCCCCGTACCCGCAGCGCTCTGGCCAAAGGAAATTTCCCGAGCAAATTCAGCCTAGCGCCGCACCGCAACCCGCCCATCGCTCCCAAGACACTCACGTCACCCTCGCACGCGCATCTTGCGACTTGCCCTTGCACGGTGTTATGCACAGTGCATTCTGGCTCCCTTCAGGGGCAAGCTGGATCGCATGACTGGGGTCTGGCGTCGTGGGTGGCTCGGGTGGGTTTTCCAATGGGGATTTTGGTGGGTTGAACCAGTGAGCGGCATGGGTAAAGACGCGGACGCACAAGAATCGCCACCGGTTGGTCCCTCCGTCGCCGCCGCGGGCGCTGACGCAGAGCGGCCAGAACTGGGAAGCACTGGAATACGGACCCAGATTGCGCGCACCAACGACGACGCGCCTGAGCCAGCGGCCACCAACGGGTCCGGGAAAGAACCAGCGAACGCGACGGTCAACCACGCGCCCCCAGAGCAGACCTCACCCCCTACGCGCACCGATGCTCCCCAGCCCGAGCTGAGCCCAGCCCCGGCCACCGTCGCGCCCGCCGACGCAGACCTCACGCCCGGGTCCGTCCCGGGGACCGCGCGCCCATCTGCGGACGTGGATCCCAACAGAGGTGCCCCGTCCACGGAAGCAACCCTCGACCAGTCCCTCAATGATGCCGTTATCTTGGGGCCCATCCCCGAGGGTGAAGAGGACTTCGCAGGCGTCAAGGAACAAGGCCTCGAAGAGATCTTCTCCAGCCTGCCCACCGCCGATTTCGCGAGCCGCACTGGCCTCTCCGAGCAGACCCGCGAGCTGCCTGTTTTGCAAGCAGAGGAACTCTGGTTCGCCCATCACAGCCCACCGGAGTCGCTGCTCAACCTCACATCACTCACCGTCGAAGGACGCTCCCTGCGGCTCATGAGCTGCATCGCCGTTCAGACTTACGAGCGGCGCTATCGGGTGCTCCTCGACGGCCAATCGACACCGCTCGTGCTCAAACAGGGGGCCAAAGACGCGCCCTTCGTCCGCTACGGTGTCGAATGGCGCGCCCTCCAAGACGTCCACGCCGAGAATGTCGTGCCGGGATTGCCAAGGGTGCACGCCTTCTGGACCGACGACGACTACCAATACCTCCTCATCGATCCCTCTGAAGGGCACGCCTACGTCCATCTCTACGACGCCGATGACGTGACCATGGTCGATCACGTCCGCATCCTCCGCGAGGTCGCCCGCCTCTTGGGCCGCCTCCACCAGAGCGGCTACATCCTCTCCAGCCTCCGACCCACCTCCTTTGACGTCAAGCGCAACGGCGCCAAATGGCAGGTGACCCTCACGGACTTTCTCAACCTCTGCGAGACCGTCGAGCGCCCCCCCTACCCCCTGGCCTCACCCTACACCGCACCCGAAATCGGCGAGCAGGGGCCAGCCGACGAGGGCGCTGACATCTACTCGCTAGGTGCCCTGCTCTTCCGCGCCATCACCGGGCACGAGCTCGCCATGGGCACACCCAAGACCCCTTACTGGGAGGTGCCCAGCGTCCTCGTCCCCATGGTGCACCAGGTCATCAGTCGCACCCTCAGTCTGCCGTCGGAGCGCTTCTTCGACATCCGCGACGTCGAGCGCGCCCTCATGCAGCTCGAACGCGAGCAGCGTCCACAGATCCGGGTGGATGTCGCCATGAAGAGCTCCACCGGCATGAACCCCCTCCGCATCGTCAACCAAGACTCAGGCGCCTACCTCGAGTTCAAAGCGCACCACCGCACCCAGCAGCGCCACTGCGGCTACTACTGCGTCGCCGACGGCATGGGCGGCCACGAAGACGGCGACCGCGCCAGCGAGCTCGCCGTACAAGGCGCCCTGCGTGCCTTCCAAGAACTCCTCTTTGACACCGATCACGACATCATCCGCGCCAACATCGCCGCCTACTGCAAGAAAATCGCGGCGGCTGGCAGCCGCTGCCTCGTCGAAACCGTCGCCAGAGAGGGCGGCGCCAGAAGAATGGGGACCACCTTCACCGGCGTCCTCTTGGTCGACAATCAGCTCGCCCTCGCCCATGTGGGTGATTCCCGGGCCATCTTACTGCGCGAAGGCAAACTCAGCTTTCTCAGCGAAGATCACAGCCTGGTGGGCATGATGGTCAAAGCG
>Ga0334883_1005667_pt1 | contig 10872 bp, 8 predicted proteins | sample GraSluR1_MG_6_FD_207230 | JGI IMG/M metagenome (GOLD analysis project Ga0334883, IMG submission 207230) | Sludge microbial communities from methane-producing bioreactor in Wageningen University, Netherlands - Granular Sludge_09_05-R1 | ecosystem: Engineered > Bioreactor > Anaerobic > Unclassified... | reverse complement strand
TTTTTCATCACAACTAACATCAAAACCCCCCTTTCTAAAGCTCTTGTCCCCTCCGACGCCCATTCGCGCCCCCGTTTTCAACCCAAAAAACGGCTCTCACAAACCCCGCTCGGCGGCCCGCGACCGCCCTGAACCTCCTCAATCATCTCCCCTTTTCCTTTTTTCGACCCCATTTCAACCCCCGAAATCACCGTCTCACAACCACCTTCTCAAACTTCAATTGTATGAGTATTATAACCGGACACCCCACCAATGTCAATGATATATCAATGAATTATTAAGTCACACCCCTTTTCACCCCCAAAAACCCCCTCCCACGTCAAGAGACTTCTTATTATAGCCCCAAAACAAAAACAATTTGCACCCATCCCCCATTTTTTTCTTCCACCCCTCACGCCGAAAACATGAATTCCGGAACCCGCTGCACCTTACCCTCCCCATCCACACAAGCCAACATCGATCTACCTTCTGCCAGAATTAACCCCGTTTCCAGCCTCTTAAGGGCATATTCATGCCCAACCTTGGCCATCGATATCTCCGTACACCTCGTCGTCAATTCGAGCTGCTCGTCATAAAACGCCGGCCTCCGGTACCTCACGTTAAGCTCAACAACCACAAAAAACACCCCTGACTGCTCTAAATCGCGGTATACGTACCCGTTGACCCGCAAAAGCTCCGTCCGACCCATCTCAAACCAAACCGCATAAACCGAATGATGCACCACCCCAGCCTGATCCGTCTCGCAATACCGAGGCACAATCCCAATCTTATGACAATCAATATTCATTCAAAACCTGCGTTTTCAGCCTCAAAACCCGCGATTCCACCGCCTGCATCGCGGCTCACACATCCTACCCCAAACCCACCCCTCAGCCAACTCCAAATAATGCGGCGTTTTCAATCCAAGCTCCCCACACAAAGCGCCACGGCAAGCTTCTGGATATAATAAGGATCCCCCGGTCCATGCGGGATATCCACCAGTTCAGCCAGCCTGACGCGGTCACGCCCTGCTATAAAAGCTTGTGCAGCAAAGCCTTGCATCGTCAACTGCGGCAACTGCATGGCGTTCTCATGCGACGCCGGGCTCAACGGACCCCATGCCAGAAACCAGTAAGGCCTCTGCTCGTCAAGGTACTTCACCACCAAAGGCTCCGCCGAATCCGGTGCGTAACGTCGAACCAGAAGCCCGATCTCCGGCGTCAGCCAGGTCCACCGCGGTATCCCGCGCCAAAGCGAAAGCTGATTGCTCGAAACATTGCCCCGCGGATAGCGCCGAGCCTCATCAAGCCGCTTCTGCAGCAACTGCCGAGTAGCCGGCAGCAGGTGCCCGAGCGCTTCATCATCGCCAAATTGCTTTGCCATGCGGCAAAGGGCGATATGACCCGTCAGGCGGGCATTACCCCAGTCAACGTTCGCGCCCGTCGCACCGCCATAAGTCTGTGCCTGGCGCAGGCGCGGCCAAATCTGCCGAATATCATCCCATCGCCCCGTGCGATCCGCCCAAAGCCATGCCGCATAAGCCCGCTCCAAGCCGGGTTTGCGAGCCATCCAGAAGAACCGCTCTTCGTGCTTTGTCAAAAGGAATCGTTCACGCGGCGCTCCCTCGCCGTGTTCATATCTCGGCAAATCGACAATGGGGTTCGGTTTGCCCCAGCCGGCCTGGACCCACTGGACCACCTTTTCCTGAGTCTCCTCAGGCAGACAAGGATACGCCCAAGACAACGCCTCAATGTCATCCGCCGGATCGGTAAAGAACTCCAAATGGTCTACGGGATGCTTGCCGCCCATTTGCCTGTACGGCATCCAGCGGCGCTGCCAGACGAGCTCCAGGACTGCCAAATCAAGCCGCTCGGCCAGATGCAGCCCACCAGAGTCGCTCGGTGGCGAAACTGCCGGATGAGCCCCGAATATAATAGCATCGCACTCATCGGCCGTGAGCAGCGGGTAACTGCTCTCCAGAGGCAACTGTCGCGTCCCCGGTGGGATCGGCAGCCCCTCCGGGTAGTATCGCACTTTGTCCTCGTCATCCGGCGGAGCGACATAGTCCCAGTCGATCGGAAAAGTCTCGGCGGCGGCCCGAGCCTCGTCAGCGGTAAACGGCTCAATTCCCCAGGCCGCAAGCGATCTCTTATTCTCGAGCTTAGGAGCCGTTTCCGCAGGCTCCAAGGCTATCAGTTTGCCGCCTCCGATGTAAAAAATACGCCCGGCCGCAACAACCGCAGGCATATTCGCCGCATTGTGATTGCCCGTGGCGTGTTCGCCGGGTACGCCGCGGCCGAAGCCGCGCGGCAGGTCTTCCTGGCCGGCATCTATCTGGTCGATCTGGCCTCGCACCAGCCGGTGGATAATGCCTGCGCCATACGAATGACTGTGTGTGAAATAATAGACCCCCGCACCCCTGTTTGGCTTGGATCGGTCGGCGTAATGCAGCAGTTCGCCGTGGTGGTTCGCCAAATTCAGCAGGTAAATGCCTGCGGCTGTCAGGACACAGCTTTCGTCGCCGATAAGCCCAAGTCCATGCCCCGAATTGACTGCCGACTCGTCGAAGAAAGGCTCCAGACGCCCCGTTTTCGTGTCGAGATAGGCAACGTTGGTCTCTCGCTGGTAGCCGCCATAATGACTCGGCAGCAGCGCCCATATCTTGACAACGACCCTGCCGTCCGGCGTAACGACAGCCGGCATGAACTGACTCTGCGCGTGTGCACTGTAGAGCGCCGGCACCGTAAACCTCTGCGAACCGTCATCCGGCGACAGCACAAACCTGACGCGACACAAAGGATCGGCGGCAAGCTCTTTGAGCACCTCATCTTGGGCACGATCGAAATAGTCACCCCGCAGGAAGACATCCCGAACGTGCCGGTCGAAGCGCTCATTGGCTTCTTTGGAAAACCGCCAGTTGGGCACTTTCGAATACGTGCCGGGATATCGCGTATCGGGCTGCGACAATTCGACAACGCCGAAGATAGTCGCCTCGGCCCGATCCCACGGGCGATGGGCGCGCCACCAGTTGAAGAACGGGATCGTCGCGACGTGAATGGAGCCGTCCGGCGCGATCACCGGGTGAAAACAGCGGGCCGTGACCCCCGGCAGTTGCTGCGAGACCCATCGCGCCGCGCCCGTCCGTGCATCGATGCAGTGGACCCGCATATCCTCGGGCATCACGTACAAATGTCGGCGGCGCAAATCAAGTGCCGGCGACTGACAGATAGGCACGCCGGCATCATACTTCCATTTCGGGCGTCCGGTGGCCTCATCCAGCGCGTACAACTTGCCGTCCCTCGACCCGATGAAGACAGCGCCATCCCACGGCAGCGGGCTGTTCCAGACAGCCGCGCCGGTGGCGAAACTCCATTGCCGTGCAGGACTCCCCACACCGGGATTCGCCGAAAACGCCTGCACGGTGCCGTCCGCGCAGCCGACGACTACCAGGCCGCCGGGAGTTACACAGCCGGTGTGAAGGACAGCACTGCCGGTTTCGCCCGTCCAGACATCTCTACCCGAAGCGACATCGATGGCGTATAGCCTGCCGGCCAACGTGCCCACGTACAGCCGCCCGCCTGCAATAACGGGCTGTATCGTCGGCATGAGTCCCTCCTCATGAAAGTAGCGGACCCAGGCCCGTCGCACCGGAGGCGGGACCTCCTCCGGCGTGCCACCCGTGCGATGTACATTGCAGGCCAGCATAGGCCAGTCCATAGCCTGCGAGACGCCGACTGACAGAAGGAGAACCATTACTATCCAACGGCTGCGGGAACCCAAGCGGCAAGTCGACATGATAGCCTCCAATAGGACTTACAAACATAATGCCGAGCTAATGCGTATTATACCGGGTTGTAAACCTGTTCACAACAAGGCATGTATTTGAGTGTGCAGGCCGCGCAGAAATGCCGAAATATGAAGGTGCACAATACGAAAGAGCTACGAAAACCACGTGTCGCCCTGCGGCGACCGCAGGGAAGGGGGAAAACATGCAGCAGTTTCAATCAAGAAAAGTGGTTGTCATCGGCGCAGGCAGTGTGGGCGCAACCTTCTGCTATAACCTCATGCAGACCGGCCTGGCCAACGAAATAGTCCTTATCGACGTCGACCGCCAGCGAGCCGAAGGAGAGGTCATGGACCTATGCCACGGCCTGGCCTTCGTGCCGCCCGTCCAGATACGCACAGGTCATTATCCCGACTGCGCCGACGCCAACCTCATAGTCCTGACAGCCGGCGCCAAGCAGAAGCAAGGCCAGTCACGACTCGAACTCGTGCGCAAAAACACTGACATCGTGTCGTCAATATGCGAAGAGATCAACACCTATACGCACGAGAGCGTGCTCGTTGTAGTTACCAATCCCGTCGATATCCTTACGTATGTGGCCATTCGCAAGTTAGGCTGGCAGAGAGGTCGCGTGATGGGCTCGGGAACGGTTCTGGACACGAGCCGGTTGAGGTACTTGCTCAGCGATCATTGCGGGATGGACCCCCGGAGCATCCATGCCTATGTCCTCGGCGAGCACGGCGACACCGAATTCGCCGCATGGAGCATGGCGCACGTTGGCGGCCTCAAAATCACGGAATACTGCCGGACGTGCGGACGCTGCGAATTCCAGACCGAGCACAGGCGAATTGAAGAGGCCGTGCGGAATTCAGCCTACCACATCATAGACTACAAGGGCGCAACATACTGGGCGATCGGCCTTGCGCTGCTGCGGATCGCCGAGGCAATCCTGCGGAACGAAAACAGTGTGCTGACGGTCTCCACCCTGGTGGCGGGCGAATACGGGCTGCGGGACATCTGCCTGAGCCTGCCCTGCGTCGTGGGCAACAACGGCATCAGTTCGATAATCCAGGCAGGCCTCTCCGAGAGCGAACAGCAGGCGCTGACGGCATCGGCCAATACGCTGAAAGAGACTTTTGCAGAGGCAAACACCACACTGACGACACATTAGTGGATCCATGTGCCCCTGTAATTGAAACCGGCAGGTCGGGTACGTCTCTCCGGCAAGGGAGTTTTTTTGAAAAAACGGATTGAAATGGCTGGTCCTTTGCGTATAATGCATGGTTTGCTTTTGCACAGCGGACGCTCCAGCCCAACCCTGAAAAGGAAGGCCGGAATCCGGCGACTTAGTTACAAAACACAGTAGATAACAGCCAGTTGCGGAGATAAACAAATGAAGGAAGGCATTCATCCGGAATATCATGTCGTGAAGGTGCGTTGCGGTTGCGGCAATACGTTCGAGACCCGCAGCACCGCCAAGGACATCCATGCGGAAATCTGCTCAATGTGCCATCCCTTTTATACGGGCAAGCAGAAATTCGTCGACACCGCAGGACGCATCGAGCGATTTCAGAAGAAGTTCGGGTCCGAGTACTTCAAGAACAAGAAGTAGCTACGCTCCGTCTACAACTTGCGCTGTCGGTCATGATTTAACAGATTATGCATTGGCAGCGTAATTTTTTTGTACTTACCGGGCGAGGGACCGTAGAACCGATGGTTGAATATGGTGCAGCAGCAGGACAATTTGTTGACAAAACTCGATGAGCTTGACGCGAGGTACGCGCAGATCGAAACACAGATCAGCGACCCTGCAATTGCCGGCAGTCATGAGAAGCTCATCCCGCTCAGCAAGGAGCAGGGCAAGCTCAGGCCGCTGGTCATGAAGTATCGCAAGTTCAGGGAAATGGCAGGGCAGATACAGGACGCCGAGACCATGATGGCCGATGCAGATCTCGATGCCGAATTCAGAAAACTGGCGCAGGAGGAGATCGTCCAGCTAACCGGGCAACAATCAACGATCCTCGAGGAGATCAAAGACACACTTGTCATGGCCGACGACGCGGCGATCGACTCAATCATCATGGAGATTCGGCCGGGCACCGGCGGCGACGAGGCGGCACTGTTTGCAAGGGACCTCCAGAACATGTACGTCAAATATGCCGAACGCCGTCACTGGAAGGTCGAGGTGCTGGACTTTGCCCCGACCGAAATGGGCGGGCTGCGCGAAGTTATCATGAACATCAAAGGGTCGGGCGTCTGGTCGAAATTGGGCTACGAAGGCGGCGGACACCGCGTGCAGCGCGTGCCCGAGACGGAGTCGCAGGGGCGCGTGCACACATCCGCGGCGACCGTAGCGGTGCTGCCGGAACCCGAAGAAGCCGACGTCCACATAGATCCCAACGAAGTTATCGAGCATGTCAGTCGGGCGGGCGGACCCGGCGGACAGAGCGTCAACAAGCTCAACAGCGCCATCAAGCTGGAGCACGTGCCTACGGGCATTACCGTCAGCATGCGCGAGGAGAAGAGTCAACACAAGAACCGCGCAAAGGCCTGGCGCATACTCCGAACGCGAGTCTACGAGCATTATCAGAGCCGCATCGACAAGGATCGAGAAGACAAAAGGCGGACAATGATCGGTTCAGGAGACCGATCGCAGCGCATAAGGACCTATAATTTCCCGCAGAATCGCCTCACCGACCACAGAATAAACTTGTCGCTCTACAGCCTTGACAGGATAATCCTCGGCGAGATGGACGAATTGATCGCGGCTCTGCAGGATTACGACAAACAGCAGCGACTGCAAAACCTCTAAGAGGCCGAAGAAACGGGGGAGTGGACCTTTGGCGGAGCAAAAAGGACATACAAAGGCTCACGCGTGCCGCCCCGCGAAAGTGCAGGATGAAAAATGATCATTGTCGTCACGGGAACGGTTGGCATTGACAAGAAGCGCTACTTGGAGGAGGTCTGCGCGCTGGCAGCGGACCGCGGGACCGAAATTCAACTGTGCAGCATCGGCGACATGATGTATGCCGAGGCGCCAGATATTACCGCAGGACGCATACTCGACATCCCGCTCAAGCGGCTCCACAACCTGCGCCGAAGCGCGATGAAGGACATTATCGCGCAATCGCGTTCGGTGGAGCATCTTATCGTAAACACGCATGCAACGTTTCGCTGGCGGCACGGCCTATTCCCCGCGTTCGATTTCGACCAGATGCGGCAGTTGGACGCCGATATGTACGTCTGCCTCGTCGACGGAGTCGAGGCTCTGCACGTGCGGCTCACCGATGAGCACCCGATTCGCCATTCGCTCAAGGACCTGCTCGTCTGGCGGGAAGAGGAACTGCTGGCGACCGAGATGATGCAGCGGGGAACCAGCGCCGCTGCGCAGTTCTACTGTCTTGCGAGGGGCGTCGAAAGTCCGACTACGGAGACATTCTACCGCTTGGCCTTTGAGCCGCAGCGCAAGAAGGCGTACCTGAGCTTTCCAATGACGCACGTGATGGACCAGCCGGCGGCCGTCGCCGAGATAGGGGACTTTCGCGAAAGAATGAAACAGATGTTCACGTGCTTCGATCCGGCGGATCTTGAAGAGGCATACCTGCCGATCTACGCCGCCGAGGCGATCTCCACGGGCAGCAAGCACATCGATATAACCGCGCTTGGCCGCAACGTCCGCTTCGATGCAAGGGACGTGGTGCAGATTCGGAACGACATAAACAGCCAGATATACGCGCGTGATTTCGCGCTGATCGATCAGTCCGACATGATCATTAGCCACGTACCAGGCCTGCCCGACGGACGGGCGGCGATCTCCAGCGGAGTCGAGCGCGAACTCCAGCACGCGCACGAGGCCGCCAAGGACGTGTACGTCGTCTGGACGGCGCCGGCAGCCCCGTCGGTCTTCGTAACACAGACTGCCACGAAGGTCTTCTCGACAATGGCCGAGGCGGCGGCGTTCTTCAAGGCCGAGTACGCGATGGCGGAGACGTAACATGTGCCCGAATCGGCGACAAACGCCAGGCGGCACAAAACCTCTACAATCAAACGGACCGGGTCCCGGATCGAGTCTCACTGCGCATTGCACGAATCTTACAATGGACGTGGCGCCGGAGGCGCTTACGGAAGTCTTTGCGGCACGGCCGATGTCGTCAATACTTGGGGGCAACCGGTCCGAATGCGATGCGAATCGCTTCAGCGTCTGGGCGGCCGATCCTCGCGAGGTCATGGAATGCGACGCCGATGAGCAGTATCCGCTGGAGCGCCTGCAGATCGAGCTGAACCGCTGCGCATTTACACAGCGCCCCGAAGGAGCGCCCGGCGGTATGTTCTTCGGCGGATGGATTGGATACTTCAGCTACGATCTCGGCCGATTCATAGAAAAGATACCCGCAACGGCTGTCGACGATCTGCGACTGCCCCTGATTCGCCTGTGCTTCTACGATCGTGCGATTTGTTATGACCGCATCGAACGGCGATGGTGGCTCGTCGCACTGGAAATGCCCCACGACGCCGAACCGCCGCGGCTCAAACTCGACGGCCTGCTCGATCTGCTCAAGGAAGCACAGCGCACGCCCCTGCCGAACGTCCCCCGGGGCGATCTTCAGGCCGTCGACGTTTCGCATGTCCAGTGCAATATGAGCCGCCGCACTTACTACAACGCACTGGAGCGGATCATGCGATACATATATGATGGCGACGTCTACCAGATAAACTTCTCGCAGCGTTTCGAATGCCAATACGATCGCCCTCCGATTGCTTTGTACCACTGGCAGAACCTCCATAACGCCAGTCCGTACGCCGCATACATCGATGCCGCAGATTTCGTCATCGTAAGCGCGTCGCCGGAGATGTTTGTGACCATCTGCGACGGACGGATCGCGACCAGACCGATCAAGGGCACACGCCCGCGACTTGCCCCGGGACCGCGGGCTGACGCAGCCAACAAGGCGACTTTCCTCGACCTTGTACGCAGCGAAAAGGACCAGGCCGAGCTTAACATGATCGTCGATCTGGAGCGCAACGATCTCGCCCGAATCTGCGTACCCGGGACTCGCCATGTCTCGCAGCCGCGAACCATTGAGACCTATCCGACTCTCTTTCACGCAGTAGCGACAGTCGAAGGCCGACTCAGGCGAGGATGCGGCCTGACGGATGTGCTGCGGGCGGTCTTTCCAGGCGGGTCGATAATCGGGGCGCCAAAAATCCGGGCGATGGAGATCATAGAGCAGTTCGAACCGACTCGCCGTGGCGTCTACACCGGCAGTATCGGCTGGATCGGCGTCGACGGAAGCGCATGCTTGAATATCGCCATCCGCACGGTTATCATCGCCGCCGGCAGGGCCTGTGTACAGACCGGCGGAGGGATAGTAGCCGATTCGGATCCGGACGCCGAGTGGGAAGAGACAATCACCAAGGCGCGGGCGCTTCTGGCCGGAATAGCGGCCGTGCAGAAATCGTAACGACAGGATGGCCAGTCATGGCAAAGGTCTATCTCAATAACACGCTTGTGGACGCCGCGGATGCAGCGATACCGCACAATGACAGCGGCTTTCTTTACGGCATGGGCCTGTTCGAAACCATGAGATCGCGTGCAGGCAAGGTTCTTCGACTGGACGATCACCTCCGGCGCCTCTTCACAAGCGCTCAGGCGTTGCCCATCAATCACCCATACACCGCCGATGAAATCACGAATGCGATTAACTCGCTTCTCGAAGCCAACGGACTTTCCGATGCGCGGCTGCGCATGACGCTGACAAACGGCCCCCCTGACGCCGAAGGCCGGACTCATCCCACGCTGCTTATAACCGCGACAGACTTTGCACCTTATCCACCGGAGTACTACGAAAAAGGCGTGCGGGTAGTCCTCACCGACGCCCGCCAGAATCCGACCGACCCGCTCAGCGGACACAAGAGCACCTGCTACGCATCGCGCCTATTGGTGCTCAATGCCGCCCACCGCAAGCTCGCCGCCGAAGCGCTCTGGTTCACAACCGACAACCGCCTTGCCGAGGGCTGCATAAGCAATGTATTCCTCGTCAAGGACGGCAAAGTGCTGACACCCAATTTGTCGGCGGGTATCCTGCCCGGCATCGCAAGAAAGACCGTCTGCGAACTGGCCGCAGACGCGGGTATCGCCCTGGAGGAGAAAGACCTCAACGTGCACGACCTGTTGGCCGCCGACGAGGTCTTCGTCACCAACGTCGTGATGCTCGTTCTGCCGGTCGTCGCCGTCGAGGCCCACACCGTGGGCGCCGGCAAGCCCGGCGAAATGACCAAACGCCTGCTGGCGTTGTTCAACGAATACATTGCCGCACACTGACTGCAAAGGACTCGAAATGAAAATCGACAAGATCGCCGCCGAAATCGACAAGATCGCGCCGCTCAAACTTGCGCAGGACTGGGACAACGTCGGTTTGCTCGTCGGCGACCCTGACCGCCCAATCGCACGGATGCTGATAACCATCGACATCACACAGGACGTCGTCGCCGAGGCAAAGGCCTTCAAGGCGGACCTGATACTGAGTTACCACCCGGTAATCTGGGATGGGCTCAAGAAGATCACAGCCGCGGGACCGAGCCAGGTCGTCTACGATCTGATCCAGGCCGGCATCGGCGTCTACTCTATCCACACCGCCCTCGACACAGCCGCCGGCGGCGTAAACGACGCACTCGCCGATGTGCTCGGCCTGATCGATTGCACCCCCATCGGCGATTATGTCGACGATCCCGCCGCGCCGCTCTATAAGCTGATCACCTTCGTACCCGCCGCCGACGTCGACAAGGTCGCCGAAGCGGTCCACGCCGCCGGCGCCGGCCGGATCGGCAACTACGCAAAATGCTCTTTCCGCGTAGAGGGCATCGGCACATTCCTGCCCCTGCAAGGCGCAAAGCCCGCCATAGGAAAGCAGGGCAAATACGAGACAGTCGACGAGGTGCGGTTCGAATCCATCGTCCCCGCCGCCAGCGTCGCCTCCGTAGTTGCCGCCATGCGAAGCGCCCACCCCTATGAAACTCCCGCCTTTGACGTAGTCCGCCACTGGGATGTCGAAACCAGACTCGGCCTCGGTCGTATCGGCCGGCTCCCCAAACCCAGACCCCTTGACGAG
>Ga0334883_1005658_pt1 | contig 10890 bp, 5 predicted proteins | sample GraSluR1_MG_6_FD_207230 | JGI IMG/M metagenome (GOLD analysis project Ga0334883, IMG submission 207230) | Sludge microbial communities from methane-producing bioreactor in Wageningen University, Netherlands - Granular Sludge_09_05-R1 | ecosystem: Engineered > Bioreactor > Anaerobic > Unclassified... | reverse complement strand
AGATGTTTTCCGCGGCTTCTCCGGCGGTTCTCGCGCTGAATATCTTCTTCACCATTGAGGGCATAAGTACGGCCAGATCGCTGTAGTCCTTCTCCTTCTCTTCGAGAAACGCCACCCTGTCCTTCAACTCACTGGATTCCCGGCTGAGATTTCTGGCTCTCAAGGCAAGACCGGAAAGCTTTTCGTTCAACTCCCGGGACTTCTTGCGGTGCACCCCTGAAAGCACGATCCACATCAGCACAGCCCCCAGCACCAAGCCGACTGCGGGAAGCAGAAAATCGTTCATTGCAGAACCCCTCTCCGGGCCGTCAATCCAGCCCGAGCCGTTTCAGTATTCTCTTCTCGTTCCCCGAATGTATGTCCATATCGCAGGCATGTTCAATCTCATCCGCGGTCAGAACTCCGGAAATCTCCGGACTTCGCCGTGCCGCTTCCAGAAAGGAACCGACTTGTTTCACCGCGTTCAACGCAACATCCTGAATCATTCCATAGGCCCTCTCCCGGGTCACTCCCCTGTTGGTCAGGAGCAACATCAGAGCCTGGGAATGAAACCTGTCTCCGGACAGCTCCAGATTTCTTTGAACAGCTTTTCTGTCAATCACCAGCCCCCCCGCCAGATCAGCCGCCTTCTTCAAGGCATAAAGGGCCACACCGCATGCGTCTGGAAAGATGAACCTCTCGGCGGAAGAGTGGCTGATGTCCCGCTCATGCCAGAGAGCGGTGTTTTCCAGAGAAGTGGCAAGATATCCGCGAAGCAACCTCGCAAAACCGCAAAGCCGCTCGCCAATGATGGGGTTTTTCTTGTGGGGCATGGCGCTTGAACCTTTCTGGCCCCTGGCGAAAGACTCCTCCACCTCCCCCACCTCGGTTCTCTGAAGATGCCTTGTTTCCGTGGCAAAACGCTCAAGTGCGCCTCCCACAGCGGCCAGTGCGTAAAGAAACTGTGCGTGTCGGTCCCGGGCCACAATCTGGGTTGGGGCCGGTTCAAACCCGATGCCCAATGCGGCGCAGACATGCTCCTCCACCGATGGGTCGAGATGGGCGTAGGTACCCACGGCCCCGCTGATGGTGCCGGTGCATACGGATTTCAAGGCCTCAGACAACCTTTCCGAGCATCGCAGGTATTCACAGTAGTGCCCCGCGAACTTGAGTGCCATGGTGGTGGGCTCCGCGTGCATGCCATGGGTTCTTCCAATGCAGGGAATCCCAACGCTTCTCCGGACCAGCGAGGCCAGGGCCTCGCCATAAGCGTCCAGCGCTTCGCCGATAAGCCTTCCCGCGTCGCGGAACTGGGTGGCGAGACAGGTGTCCAGAATGTCGCTGGAAGTCATTCCGTAGTGAATATGCCTTGACTCCGGCCCCAGGCTTTCCGCGACACTGGTAAGGAAGGCAATCACATCATGGTGGGTTACCATTTCAATACTGTTGATCCGGTCGACATCAAAGCTGGCTCTGCTGCGGATAAGCTCGTAGTCCTCGGGGGGGACCAGGCCTGCGATGCATCTGGCCTCAACGGCAAGCACTTCGATCTCAAGCCAACGGGCGAATCTGGATTCATCGGCCCAGATGGCGGTCATCTCCGGTATGGCGTATCTCTCGATCATTCCCGCTCCATTCAGGGAAGGTCTGCGCCTTCCGTCAGCCCGGAATACACCCATGCGAACAGGGATCGGTCCGGAATGTACACCCTGTACCAGTTTTCCCCCTCACCCATGACCACCAGCGTGTCTCCCCTTGAAACCTGGCCAACTACCGCGTAAACCGTTCCCGGTCCCTGTCGAAGGTTGACAACATTCCCGATCACCACTGCCCGGTTCTCCGGCAGGTAAGATACCGCCGACGGGGTTGAGGCATCCGTCGGGGGAGGCTGCTCCACCACCGCACGCCCGCACGCCATGACAAGAACACCAAGCAAAACCGTCTTCTTCATGATGCCGCCCTGCAGATAAGCAGCGGAAAAAGCCCGGCGGCAAGAAGGCTGCCGTCTGCCACAATTCGAATACCCATCTCCGGGAAGAAAAGGTCCCTCTCCAGAAAAAGCAGGCCCGCGGCGAGAATGACCGGAGCCGCGATGAAACCCAGGCTGCAAAGGGGAAGAAGCCCGGTGATGAAGCCAACCAGATGGATCATGGAAGCGAGCAGGCAGCATATGAGAAGGAGGGTTCTGCAGCGCCTGCCGCCAAGGTTCAGGGGAAGGGTGTCCATTCCAAGCAGGGCGTCACCCTGAAGATCCACCAGATCAACAAACAGGCTTCTGGCAAAAAACAGCGCCATGAGAGAGATCGGCCACGCAAGCATGGAAAAACTCAGTTCCCGGTGGGCCAGGGTTGCCGCCGGCAAAAGTGACAGAAAATACCCCCAGCCCAGTGTGAAAAGAGCCTCCCTTGAGCCGGGAATGCTCCAGAACCCCCGGGGAATGAAAGGTCTGCGGGTAAGGGGCACACAATAGAAGACAAACAGCAGAACCGCCCCGGCCACCGAGGGAATCCACCATCCCCCCAGGGCTATGGACAGCAGAACCGCTCCCGCTCCCGCTGCAACATAAAGGGGAAGCAGTACACCGCTTCCCCTCTTCATGTGTTCCTGGCGCTCCTGGCTGGTTATCTCCAGATTTCTGGAGGCAAGCACCCCGGATATCCCTGTAAAAGCCCAGAGCAAAAGCCCGGCGCAAAGCGAAGCATTGAGCCAGCCCCGCCCTCCGAGAATCTCCTGCTGGGCCAGGCCGATGAGCACCGCTGCCAAAGGAACCTGAAAGCCGCTGTAAACAAGATTTCGGAAGAACCTGGCAACAAGCCCGGCGACCCGGGCCCCCCCCTGGATGGCCAGGAGTTTCGCCCTTACCTTGCGGATGCTCCACCCGGGTGTGGAAGCGCCGGCTGTGACCACCACCCGTTTGAACCTCCGCAATTCGTCCGCCGGTATCTGTTTCTCGTTCTCCACCTGGAAGACCGGCATTCCCGTCTCCCGGGCTATGGCCGACAGCCTGGCGGTGTTGGCGCTTCTGCTGCCGCCCACCACCACCACGCAATCCGCCCTTTCCATCAGTGATCGCAACTCGGCCTGCCTGCTTTCCGTGGAATCGCAGATGGTGTTTTCGCTTCCGCAGGAAGGCCACCGCGCCAGCAGGCGTTCCAGCGTAAGCCGCCAGTTCTCGGTACTCTGGGTGGTCTGGCTGATAAGAAACGGCCGTTTCATTTCACCCAGCGCGTCCACATCCCCGGGACCGCCGATCACCACTCCCCTGGTTCCCGTGCAGGAAAGGATGGCTTTCACTTCCTGGTGACCCGAGTCTCCCAGGATAAGAACATCATATCCCTCCGTCGCCCTGGCACCGGCAATGGCCAATGCTCGCCCGACTTTCGGGCAGGTCAGGTCCCGGAGGCAGACCGGAAGCTTCTGAAGCTCGGCCCGTTCTTCCCTGGTCACTCCGTGGGTTCTGAGAAACAGTGTTCCCTCCCGGATACTCCCCGGAGAATCACAGGTTGTCACTCCCCGCTCTTCAAGGGCTTTCAGTACCTGTGGATTGTGAACCAGAGGGCCGTACACCCGAAAGGGGCCACGCCCCTTCTTGATCTCAAACACCACTCTGTCCACCGCACGGCGGACACCCCAGCAAAAGCCTGCGGTTCTGGCTACAGTTACACTCATGATGCTCTAAAGATAATACATCAAACAGCAGAGGCCGACCCGAATGTCGGCTCCTGAGTGCTCATGACACAGTTGGGGGACACCTTACACTTCATCCCGACAGGAATGAAGTTAGGTGTCCCCCAATAGTGTCACAACCTGCTTTTGAACAGTGCCACACCTTACACTTCAACCCGACAGGAATGAAGTTAGGTGTCCCCAATGATTCTCGCTAGAACAGTGCTTTGACAGCGCCCCAGGTGGTTGTGTTCAGGGACCAGTTGAACCCGCCACGAACGGTCTGCCACCAGTCGCCGTAGTCTCCGGCGCCCATGTAGGGCTCACTCCAGGGTTCCCAGACGATCATGTCATCGCTGAAGAAGCTGTGACATTCCGCGGGACCCATGGGGCCGCCGTAGCCGGTCTGGTCTGAATAGATGCTGGGCCACTGCCCGGCGCTCATCTCGGTGTTGACTATGGTCCAGAAATTCTGCTCCACCGCAATCGGGGGATCGAAGTTGTGGAAGCAGGGCGCCTGGTGAATCGCGGTGACGATTTCCTGGGCAAGCAGATCCAATGGCCCCCACTCGTCGCCGTTCCAGACTTCGGAGTAGAATTCGTCGGTGTCCCACATGTAATCAGGGCTGTGGGAGATGCCGGCGTTATGGAACCAGACTTCGATCTGCTGGATGGAACCACCTTCGCCGTAAGGGTAAAAGTCCTGCGTGTTGAACCAGGTGCCTCTGTAGACCCCAGCCCAGACGATCCACCTGGAATCACCTTCCTCATGGAACCAGTACTGAATGGCATCCTGATCGAACTCACCAGGACCAGAAGCGCCGGAGTTGTCAAGCAGCGCGTACCCCGCGAAGGCATTCATCGCGAGTACCGCAAGAACAGGTGTTGCGTGCTTCATCACCTCTCCTTTCATATGAACGGCATCACTTCATCCACGGTAAGTGAAGCCGTTTTCGTCCCTTCGCAGTAATCCCAGTGGTGCTATAGTAGAAAGTGAAGTAAACCTTGGCAATTGTCAAGGAACACATATCGCGTTCTCATGGCATTGTTTGGTGAGACTATCGCAAAAAATGTCTAGAACATTGCCTTGACAGAGCCCCAGGTGGTTGTGTTCAGGGACCACCACCATTGAAACTCGCCACGGACGGTCTGCAGCCAGTCGCCGTAGTCGCTGGCGCCCATGTAGGGCTCACTCCAGGGTTCCCAGACAATCATGTCATCGCTGAAGAAGCTGTGGCACTCTGCGGGACCCATGGGGCCGCCGTAGCCGGTCTGGTCTGAATAGATGCTGGGCCACTGCCCGGCGCTCATCTCGGTGTTGATGATGGTCCAGAAATTCTGCTCGGTCTCAAGAGGAGGATCAAAGTTGTGGTAGCAGGGCGCCTGGTGAATCGCGGTGACGATGCCCTGGGCGAGCAAGACCGTTGGACCCCAATCGTCACCGTTCCAGACTTCGGAGTAGAAGTCGTCGGTGTCCCACATGTAGTCGGGGCTGTGGGAGATGCCGGCGTTGTGGAACCAAGCTTCGATCTGCTCAATGAAGAAACGACTGCTGACTGGCTCGAAGTCCTGCGTGTCGAACCAGGTGCCTCTGTAGACGCCGGCCCAGACTATCCACCTGGAGTCGCCTTCCTCATGGTACCAGTACTGAAGGGTCTCCTGATCAAACTCACTCGGACCCGAAGCGCCGGAGTTGTCGAGCAGCGCGTACCCCGCAAAGGCATTCATTGCGAGAACTGCCAGAACAAGAATCGCGTGCTTCATTACCTCTCCTTTCAGTATGAACGCCATCAATTCATCCACGGTTAGTGAAGCCGCTTGTTGTCTCTTCGCAGTGTTCCCAATGATACCATAACCCTAGCGTGTAATAAATCATGGCCATTGTCAAGGAACACATATCGCGTTCTCATGGCATTGTTTGGTGAGACTATTGGGGGACACCTACTATTGGGGGACACCTACTATTGGGGGACACCTAACTTCATTCCTGCCGGGATGAAGTGAAGAAATCCCCTGTCTCTATTGGGGGACACCTAACTTCATTCCTGTCGGGATGAAGTGTAAGGTGTCCCCGTCCCGGCCATGGCTCTGTTTGAAACACGATGGGGGGGACACCTAACTTCATTCCTGTCGGGATGATGTGTAAGGTGTGGCACTGCTCAAGAGCAGGTTGTGACACTATTGGGGGACACCTAACTTCATTCCTGTCGGGATGAAGTGTAAGGTGTCCCCAAACAAAGGGGCCGACCCGAAGGCCGGCCCCTAAAGGTTCTCGCAGTAACGGTCTAGAAAAGTGCCTTGACTGCGCCCCAGGTGGTGGAGCTGAGAGCGAGGCTGAACTCGCCACGAACGGTCTGCCACCAGTCGCCGTAGTCGCCGGCGCCCATGTAGGGCTCACTCCAGGGTTCCCAGACGATCATGTCATCGCTGAAGAAGCTGTGACATTCCGGCGGTCCCATGGGGCCGCCGTAGCCGGTCTGGTCTGAGTAGATGCTGGGCCACTGCCCGGCGCTCATCTCGGTGTTGACTATGGTCCAGAAATTCTGCTCCACCGCAATCGGGGGATCGAAGTTGTGGAAGCAGGGCGCCTGGTGAATAGCTGTAACGATGCCCTGTGCGAGCATGGTCATTGGACCCCACTCGTCGCCGTTCCAGACTTCGGAGTAGAAGTCGTCGGTGTCCCACATGTAGTCGGGGCTGTGGGAGATGCCGGCGTTGTGGAACCAGACTTCGATCTGATCGATGAGGAAACCGGTGCTGGCCGGGTCGAAGTCCTGCGTGTCGAACCAGGTGCCTCTGTAGACCCCTGCCCAGACGATCCACCTGGAATCGCCTTCCTCATGATACCAGTACTGGATGGCGTCCTGATCGAACTCGCCAGGACCCGAACCGCCGGAGTTGTCAAGCAGCGCGTACCCCGCAAAGGCATTCATTGCGAGAACTGCCAGAACAAGAATTGCGTACTTCATCCTTCTCCCTTCATCCGGGACAATTCTCCTCATTCAGACGAGAATGAAGTAAACTGCCCCGCAAAATTGCTACCCTTCTGAAACATTATAACCTTTTTCAAAATGGAATCAAGTAGCTCGGCAATTGCCTCACTATTGGGGGACACCTAACTTCATTCCTGTCGGGATGAAGTGTAAGGTGTCCCCGTCCTTGCTTCTATTGGGGGACACCTAACTTCATTCCTGTCGGGATGAAGTGTAAGGTGTCCCCGTCCCGGCTTCTATTGGGGGACACCTAACTTCATTCCTGTCGGGATGAAGTGTAAGGTGTCCCCGTCCTTGCTTCTATTGGGGGACACCTAACTTCATTCCTGTCGGGATGATGTGTAAGGTGTCCCCGTCCCGGTTTCTATTGGGGGACACCTAACTTCATTCCTGTCGGGATGAAGTGTAAGGTGTCCCCGAAAAGGTGTCCCCAAGCAAAGGGGCCGACCCGAAGGCCGGCCCCTGAGGTTCTCGCAAAAACAGCCTAGAACAGTGCCTTGACTGCGCCCCAGGTGGTGGAGCTGAGGGCGAGGCTGAACTCGCCGCGAACGGTCTGCAGCCAGTCGCCGTAGTCGCCGGCGCCCATGTAGGGCTCACTCCAGGGTTCCCAGACGATCATGTCATCGCTGAAGAAGCTGTGGCATTCCGCGGGACCCGAGGGGCCGCCGTAGCCGGTCTGGTCGCTGAGTGTGCTGGGCCACTGCCCGGCGCTCATCTCGGTGTTGATGATGGTCCAGAAATTCTGCTCGACCGCAAGCGGGGGAGCGAAGTTGTGGAAGCAGGGCGCCTGGTGAATAGCTGTGACGATGCCCTGGGCGAGCATGGTCATTGGACCCCACTCGTCGCCGTTCCAGACTTCGGAGTAGAAGTCGTCGGTGTCCCACATGTAGTCCGGGCTGTGGGAGATGCCGGCGTTCCAGAACCAATGCTCGACCTGATCGATGAGGAAACCGTCGCTCATCGGGTCAAAGTCCTGGGTGTCGAACCAGGTGCCTCTGTATACGCCTGCCCAGACGATCCACCTGGAATCGCCTTCCTCGACATACCAGTACCGAATGTCGTCCTGATCGAACTCACCGGGACCGGGGGCGCCGGAGTTGTCAAGGAGCGCCTGCCCCGCTATGGCCGACATCGAGAGTATTACGAGAACCGCTATTGCCTTTTTCATGGTTCTCCTTTCCTTGTTGTTGGTTGGTGCACGAACCCGCTTTTCAGTGGCGCAAGGGAAAGATGACATATATCAAAGAGTGCGTCAACCCCCGGTTTTCCCGAGAATTCTTCGAAGTTGGTCTCTCAAACGAGCCGCTTCTTCAAACTCCAGTCTCGAAGCCGCATCCATCATTCTCCGTTCAACTTCCCCCGCTGTCAGAGTGCTGTCATCATGCTTTACCCCGGCGGGCTTCCGAGGTTCCTTTGACCGGATCATGTCGGCGATTCCAGTGGTTCTGAGGATTTCTTCTCTGCTCTTCTCGATGGTTGCAGGAACGATCCCGTGCTCTCTGTTGTACTCGAGTTGAATGGTTCGCCTTCTGTCCATCTCCTCCATCGCTGCCTTCATTGAGTCGGTAATCCTGTCCGCGTAGAGAATCACCGTGCCGGCCCTGTTTCTGGCAGCCCTTCCCGCGGTCTGGATGAGGCTGGTTCTTGAACGGAGAAAACCTTCCTTGTCCGCGTCCAGCACTGCCACGAGCCTGACCTCGGGAAGATCCAGACCTTCCCTAAGCAGGTTCACACCCACAAGCACATCGAACTCCGCCAGTCTCAGGTCCCTCAGGATGGAAACCCGCTCCAGGGCGTCCACTTCACTATGCACATAACGGGCGGATATCCCCAGGTTGTCCAGATAGTCCGAAAGCTCTTCGGCGGTTTTCTTCGTGAGGGTGGTAATCAGCACCCTTCCCCGATCCTCGAGGGTTTTCCGTATCGCCTCCACCAGGTTGTCCACCTGACCCTGGGCTGGTCTTACAACTATCTCAGGGTCCACGAGCCCCGTTGGCCTTACTATCTGCTCCACGATACGGGAACTCATTTCAAGCTCAAAGGGTGCCGGAGTAGCGGACATGCAAACCTTGCTTCCCGTGATCCCGATGAACTCGTCGAGGAAAAGCGGCCGGTTGTCCAGGGCGGAGGGCAGCCTGAAGCCGTGGTCGACCAGGGTCTGCTTCCGGGAGCGGTCGCCCAGGTACATACCCTTTATCTGGGGAATCGTTCGATGGCTCTCGTCGATGAACACCAGCATATCCTCTGGGAAGTAGTCGATGAGACACGAAGGCGGCTCACCCTCCTCCCTGCCGGAAATGTGCCTGCTGTAGTTTTCGATGCCAGGACAGTAACCCGTCTCCCCCAGGAGTTCCAGATCGTACTCGGTTCGTGCCTTCAGGCGTTGAGCCTCCAGGAGTTTTCCTTCGACCTGGAACTGCCTGAGTCTGTCCTCAAGTTCCTGACGAATTCTTCCCATGGCAAGATTGAGCTGCCGTTCCCCTGTGACGAAGTGCTTGGCGGGAAAGACAGTGGTCTCCTCCATGTGTCCCAGCACATGTCCGGTGAGATGGTCCACCTCCCGGATTGATTCCACCTGGTCCCCGAAGAACTCAACCCGAAGACCCCGGTCGGCATAGGATGGAACCAGATCCACGGTGTCGCCCATGGCCCGGAAGTAGCCCCTGGCCAAGGCGATGTCGTTCCTGCGGTACTGCATCGAGACCAGGTCGGACAGTACCCTGTCCCTGCCGGGGCTGTGGCCCACCGCCAGTTTCAGCCCCTTCTCCATGAACGTTTCGGGGCTTCCCAGGCCGTAGATGCAGCTTACCGAAGCAACCACTATCACATCTCTTCGGCTGAGAAGGCTGGCGGTGGCTTTCAGCCTGAGCCTGTCCAGTTCCTCGTTGAGATCCGCGTCCTTCTCTATGAAGGTGTCGCTGGCGGGCAGGTACGCCTCGGGCTGGTAGTAGTCGTAGTAGCTTACGAAATACTCCACGGCGCTGTGGGGGAAAAATCCCTTCAACTCGCCGTAGAGCTGCGCAGCCAGAGTCTTGTTGTGGCTCACCACCAGGGTCGGGCGCTTCAGTATGCTCACCACCGCGGCAAGGGTGAAGGTCTTTCCCGAGCCGGTGACCCCGAGAAGGGTCTGCCATTCTTCGTTACCGCGGAGACCTTCCACCAGTTGCTCCACCGCCCCGGGCTGATGGCCCGCGAGGCTGAATGGGGCTTCCAGAAGGAATGGCTCGGGCATCTCAGCCTCTCAGGGATTCAATGCTGACCTCGAAACCCGATGCGGGTACCTGTATCCCCCAGGCGGAAAGAACGCCGGGATGGAACTCCCCTATCATTCCCGCCTCGACATCACCCAAAAGAATCGCGGCGCTTCTGCCGGGAATGAATCTGGGGTCGTCCTTCTGATGGAGTCTCAGGTTGATTCCCCTGTTGTGGGCAAGAACCCCCAGAAGGGAATGAACGCTTCCGAAATCAGCGCCGGCGCCGGCGGTTAGAACGCCCAGGCTCCAGAGGGTTTCGAGAACACCCTTCGGGGTTCTGCGAAGAACCTCGCCAACCGTGAAGAGCCTGTGGGGAAACGCGGCGTGAGCGCTTACCGATTCCACCTCAAGAAGGCAGGGAAGAACAGTGTTGCACACCGCGGAATACTCGGCTGTCATGGGGTTGCTGATTCTCACCGGGGGGTCCGGTGTTGCGGTGAGGCCGGTGATTTTTCCAGAGCCTGTGAGCACCGGTCTTACAATCTCTTCGCATCCTGTTCCCACCAGAAGAATCTTGATGGAAGAAGCCAGTGACGAATCAGGAGAACACCTTCCCAGAGTAAACTCCGAGGGAACCAGAGGCTCGATTCGGTTCAGGCCGTAGGCAATGGTGATGTCCTCCAACATGTCCCGGGGATGGATGCCGTCCCGCCTGTAGGGGGGCATAACCGCGGTGACACTTCCATCAGCGACCTCCACACCGGAGTAATCCATCCTGGCCAGAAGATCCGGCACCTGCTCCCCCGGAATGGCAAGGCCGATAATCCGCCGGATATCCTCCAGGGAGGCGGTGAGGGTGTCGGCGTACTTCACCGGAGTCACCGTAACGGAACCATCGGGGTAAACCACCCTGACCGGATGAATCGTCGCACCCCGGTCTTCCAGCGCGCAGGCAAGGATGGTGGCCAGAAGCTGGACAGTATGCCGGTCTGTGCCGGTGACCTCACAGAAAAGCTCGCTGTCTTCCGGTTCCACCCTGCCGGTACCCTCGCTGTTCA
>Ga0334883_1005654_pt1 | contig 10894 bp, 9 predicted proteins | sample GraSluR1_MG_6_FD_207230 | JGI IMG/M metagenome (GOLD analysis project Ga0334883, IMG submission 207230) | Sludge microbial communities from methane-producing bioreactor in Wageningen University, Netherlands - Granular Sludge_09_05-R1 | ecosystem: Engineered > Bioreactor > Anaerobic > Unclassified... | reverse complement strand
GGCACGGCTGTATCCTGGATGCTCCTTCTTGATGTTCCGAAACAGCTCCGCCTTTCGCTTGGTCTCGGCGGTGACGCCACGCCGGTTTCCCGAGCCACGCGTGGGCAGGTCAGCCTCAAGTACCGCATCCACCAGATGCTCTATCGTCTCCCCCCAGGTCTCGCCGGTCCAGCCGGCACTCACTTCGGTAGTATTGGCATATGCCGGTACAAGCCGAATCCAGCCCTTGTCGCTTGGTGAGCGCCGTACACGAAGTCCGTGCAGGTGCGGGAGCGTCCACTTGTCGTCCATGTCCTCGGCACATGCGTCATGTGCCTGGACAGTTGGAAGTTCGTCAGTCTCGTCCTCGGGCTTCGAGTACGCCTGGACGCTGAAGAGGTAAGCGTCCTGCTCCTGGAAACGCACCGAGCCACAGCTCCAGCACCCGTTCTTGCCCATGAGCATGTAGGTCTGCTGAGACCCGAGGGCTGTCTCGCCCCACTCTCCTGCCTCTGTCTCCACAATAAGGTCTCGCATCAGCAGAACGAGAGCGTCAAAGGGTCTGGATACACGGAGAGGCTGCAGACTGCCGTCCAGACATGGTTCGCGTGGTGTACCGCTCACATCGCCTCCTATCAGGCCGAAGAGGAGATGCCGGGCCGTTGTCGGATAGGCGACAACGCTTGCGGGCTTGGCCGAGCCACCCGGCTCTAGCATTATGTTACCATAGCGGGCAGGGCCGAGCAAGGTCCATGCCCCGCCCCATTCGCCACTCTCACTCTCCGTTCCCTATTGCGCGGGCGATGGCCTGCGCTGCGGCTTGGTCATCTCCGTGCAGCGCATGTGCGTAGGTGCTCATGGTGATGGCGCTGTTGGCGTGGCCCAGTCGCTGGCTTACTGCCGGCAGCGACAATCCCTCCGCCAGCAACAGCGACGCGCTCAAGTGCCTCAGGCCGTGGGGTGTCATTGGTGGCAGGCGCAGCCTTTGACATTCCCGGCTCGTGCACCATTCCACCGTTGAGTGGGCTAGTGGACGTCCTGCGCGGGAGGTGAACACCAACTCCTCGCCTTGCCACGTCTGACCCATTCGCAGTCGCCTCTTGGCCTGAATGGACCTGTGTTCGGCAAGCACACCGAACACCTCAGCCGGCAGTGCAATGCGCCTCACGCCGGCTCTGGTCTTTGGGGTAGTGACCACACGTCGTCCAGCGATCCGCTGCACCGATTTGGATACTCGGACGGCAGCGCTGGGGAAGTCCACATCCTCCCATGTAAGCGCCAACAACTCGCCCAGCCGACAGCCCGTGTACACGGCCAAAAACCAGAGAGGGTGAAGCCAGTGGTTTTCCGTCTCGCCAAGGAACACTCGCACCTCCTTGACGGTCCAGACTTCCTTGCGCTCAGGCCGATATCGCGGCGTGTCGACGCGTTTGCACGGGTTCGACGCCAGCCATGACCAGCGCACCGCCAGATCGAGTGCTTGGGACAAGGTGCGGTATATCCGCAGAGCGGTACGGTGCTGGCCTCGCTTCTGATAGCGGGTTAGCAGGCGCTGGACACGGTCTGGGGTGACGCGCCCGAGTCGAAGGGGGCCCAGTGTGGGTCTCAGGTACCGTTCACAGGCCAACCGGTAGTCGCTGAGGGTGCGTGGCTTGAGCGCTGGCCCCTTGGTGTCTAGCCATACGTCCAACAGGTCGTTCAGGGTACGGCGTCCTGGCGATGGCACCGCCCCTGCCGTCGCTGCCTGCTGCTTGAGCTCGTCCAGTTTGCTGCTTGCCTCGGCACGCGTTCTCCCGTAGACTGTTCGGCGTCTGCCGTCCACCTGGAGAGAGGCTTGCCAGCGGCCATCTTTGCGTCGCGTGATGGTCCCTTCGCCTGGTGCTCTGTTCGACATGGCTGCCCTTTCCGGGCACCAGGATGCTGTACTGTTGCTGTCAATCTCCTGACGGATGTGACCAACACAACCTGTAGGGGGTGCTGAGACGCCAAGGGGCTACCGGTAGTGGTGCGAGGGGCGGGAACCGATCGGGGCGGTCTCGAAAACCGTTGTGGCGCTTGCGCCACCGTGGGTTCGAATCCCACCCCCTCCGCCTTTCTCTTCTGCTATGCTCGTGCTCCTGCTATTCCCACGTTCGTACTCGGCGCCATCGTTCGAGCCTGTCAGACGCGGTTCCCTTGCACCAACGCCTCTTTTCATCATATCTCCGGGAGGCCTATCATGCCCATCTTCTGGGGCGATCTGCACAACCACTGCGGCATCAGTTACGGCTATGGCTCGCTGGAGAACGCGTTGGCGGCGGCTCGCGGGCACCTCGACTTTTGCGCGGTGACCGGCCATGCCATGTGGCATGATATGTACCCCCTGCAGCCAGAGACCGAATTCGTGGTGGGGTTTCACCGGCGCGGGTTTGCCAAGCTGGCTGCGCAGTGGGATCGGGTGCGGCAGGTCGTCGAGGGCGCCAACGAGCCGGGCGAGTTTGTCACGTTTCACACGTACGAAGCCCACTCTTCCGAGTTTGGGGATCATCATATCCTCTCGCCTTCGCTCGAGCTACCCCTGCTCGACCCGGCGGCGCCGGCCGCCTTGATGGACCTTCTCCAGGTGCCTGCTATCGCCGTGCCCCATCACATCGCCTACGCACCCGGCTACCGTGGCATCAACTGGGACGCCTATGCGACGGAGATCAGCCCGGTGGTCGAGGTCTACTCCAAGCATGGCTGCGGTCTGCGAGACAACGGCCCCTATCCCTATCTCCACACCATGGGGCCCCGCGATGGGCGCAACACGGCCGAGGCGGGCCTGAAGGGAGGGCATCACTTTGGCTTTGTGGCGTCCACCGACCATCATGCCGGCTTTCCGGGCTCGTACGGCGACGGGCGCGTGGCCGTGCTGGCCCAAGCCAAGACGCGCGAGGCGATCTGGGAGGCGCTCCAGGCGCGACGCTGCTATGCCGTCACGGGCGACAAGATCTGGTGCCAGATGGAGCTCGACGGCGTGCCCATGGGCGGCGTGGCGCCGGCCGGCGAGCGAGCTGTGCTCTCACTGGATGTCAGCGGCAGCGACCGCTTGGATCAGGTTGTGATCTACCAGAATGCGCGACCCTGGCGCACGCTGGCTGGCGAGGAACTCTGTGGCAAGGCGTCTGCAGACCGATTCAAGGTCCGGCTGGAGATGGGCTGGGGGCGCTCGCCCGATCCCTATCTTTGGCAAGGCACCGCGCGGGTTGCTGATGGGGCCATCGTTGGCGTTGAGGGCTGCTTTCGTGGGGTGAGCCGGCTGGCACCCAGCGCCGAACTGGCCGACGATCTGGAAGTGAACGCACTGCGGAACGGCATCCTTGCCCGTTCGGCGGGCGAGGTCGCCTGGGAGTGTACCAGCTTTGCCAATGTCTCGACGCTGCATCCACAGACCGCCTCCGTGGTGCTAGAGATCGAGGGCGACGCCAGGACCGAGCTTGTGGTGGAGGCCAATGGCGTGCGCCTGAGCCAGACGTTGGGGCAGCTCTGCGCCCGGGGGATCGCTCAGCATACACGCCCCTGGGCTTCGGAGGCGCTGTTCCTGCATCGGGCGGTGCCGGCTCGGGCCTACGGCTTCGGCCAATCCTGGGACTTGGGCCGCAGCGAGCCGGGCGATACCTGGTATGTAGAGATCCGGCAGGCCAACGGCCAGTACGCCTGGCTTTCGCCGGTGCTGATCGGCAGCGCTGGCTAAGGGGGGAACCCTCGGCCAGCGCTGGTCGGCCTGAGGCTTACTGGAGGCAGCCCCGCGCGGCGATGGGCCACACCGCCGCGACGATCCCGCCTTGCACGGCGAAGAACCGGTCGTGCAGGTTGTTGGTGGTGCAGCCATGGGTCGGGATCAGCGCCACCCGATCGCCCAGGGCCAGCGGCGAGCCGCCCTCGCGGTGCAACACGCCATGTTCCTCGGAAAGGTGCGCCAGCCGCCAGCCCTCTGGCGACCGCACGGGCGGGTTGCCAAACTCTGTAGTGGCGCTCTTTAGGCCGGCGTCCAACACGGCCCGATCCTCACGCGGCACCGAGATCACCTGGGCCACGATGGTCACGGCTGGCTCGAATCCCAGATCCAGCCCGCCGTAACGCGCATCCATGGTGGCATAGGAGCCGGGCTGGATTTCGGTAATGCCGGGGAAGCGGGCCGTCATGGCGGCGGTGCCGGTGCCTGCCGCCGAGACGACGTCGGCGGTAAGCCCCCGGTCTCGCAGCAGCGCGGCGGTCTCCACCAGCGGCGTGAGGGCGGCCTGGACGGCCTGCTCGCGCTCGGTAGCATCGGGGATCATCACGGCGTGACCCTCGTACCCCATCACGCCGCGCAGCTCCAGGCCGGGCAGGGCTGCCACTGTCTGCGCCAGCGCCAAGGCTGGCTCCATAGGGGCGACGCCGCAGCGCCCCATGCCCACATCCACCTCGACGAGGACTCCCACGGTGACGCCCGCCCGCTCAGCCTCCTTCGAGAGCATCGCCACGTTGTCGGCGTCATCCACCGCCACGGTGAGCTGACTCCTTTTGGCCAGGCTGACCAACCGCTGTATCTTGAACGCTCCCACGATCTGGTTGGCGATCAAGATATCGGTGATGCCAGCGTCCACCATCACCTCGGCCTCGCTCACCTTGGCACAGGTGATGCCGGCGGCTCCAGCATCCAGGAGCATCTGCGCGATCTGCGGGCATTTGTGAGTCTTGATATGGGGCCGCAACGCCACGCCGGCATCGCGGGCCAGGGCGGCCATGCGCTGAATGTTGCGTTCGAGCGTGTCCAGGTCCACGCAGAGAGTGGGCGTATCCAGGCTCGTCCACGGCTTGCCGATCCATTGCTGATGATCCATGCTCGGTGGCCTCCTGAGCGAGTAGGGTGCTGGGCTGTCTGTGTGCCGATGCTATCATGGCGGGATGGATGTGTCAACGGAGGTGCGTGATGGGCGACGACGCGAGCGGCCCCAGCCTGGGGCGGGAGGTGATGCTGCGGGCCGTGCCTCTGGCCATCATGGTGGCTTGCGCGTGGTGGTTCCTGGACGTCCCCGATTGGATCTGGCTGCTTCCCCTGGGGGCGGCCTTGTTGGTGCTGTTGGGTAGGGGGCTGCGTGCCATGGCGCCACCGCCGCCGGAGGAGCCGGAAGACCGCAAGCGATAGGCCTCCAGCGGCTTCACGCCGCCTGCGCGGATGCTTTACGCCGTTTTTATCAAAAGCGAGACCTGTTCGCCTAGAATGGCCGCATGTTGTTGATAGTAGATAGGGAATAGATCGGTGCAAACCAAGGCGACACAAGGCTGGGCGTTATTGGTGCTGGTGGGATGCTTGCTGCTAACGGGGAGCGCCTGGCCAGACGCGATCTCGGCCGAGACCGCCGCCAGCCAGACGGCCTCGGAGCATCAGCTCTTTCTCCCCGCCGTGCTCAAGCCTGAGGTCTTTGACCCGATCCCCGGGGCCAGCTATAGCACCCTCTGCATGTCTTGCGTGTCGGGTTGGGTGCCCGCCGATCGCGAGCCCAGCCAACACGCCGATCTGAACCTGGGTCTGCGAGGTTGGGCGGAGACGACGAGCTACCTGGGTTTGGTGGACTATTCGGGCGGGCGAGACGACAAGGCTCCGCAGCTCTATGCGCTTTTCGCCAACGAGCGCACGCCGTCGGTCTCGCGGGTCTACAAGGTGTATGACTGGAACTGGGCCACCAACCAGCGCGCCGGGCTGCTGAACACTTGGCCGGTGACGCTGCTCGGCGCGGCCACGACCAAGGGCGAGATCATCCATGTGCCCCGTTCGGGCTATCGCATCGGTACCGACAGCGGGGGCTCCTACTCTGTCATGGTGCTCTATGCGACCAGCTCGAGCATCACACTAAAGTTCACCCGTGAGGACAATGTGGTGCACGGTTACACCATCCATCTGGATGGTTTGCAGGTCGATCCTCAGCTCGTTTCCCTGTACCAGAGCTGCCACGCCGGTGGTCGGCGCTCTTTGCCGGCCCTGCGTGAACGCCAGCCTTTTGCCCGCGCTGGTGGCAGCGAGTTGCGCATCGCCATTCGTGACAATGGCAGCTTCATGGATCCCCGCTCGCGCAAGGACTGGTGGTACGGCCACTAGTGGGCTCTGCCTCATTCCATCGCGCCTCCTGACCAAAGCGGCCAGCTCCTGCAGGGCTGACCTGCCCATGCGTAGATTCGCCGTGAATCCCGCCGCTCGAGCCTAGACATCGGCATGGCATCATGCTATGCTAACATCCGAGCCGGTTTGGCTAGGCATATTCTGCGCTATCTGCTGTCGATCCGTGGCCCAGGTCATACTCGCCGGCCCGGAGGGGAGCCCTCGCGGTGTCGAGCTTGCGCGTATTCGTGTTTGTTGTTCTTGTTGCCATGCTTGTTTCCGCCTGTGGTGGGGGGCCGTTGCCTGCGCCGGCGATGACGGCCATGGCGACTACGGCTACGCCAGCCACGAGCGCGCCTACCACAGCACGAGAGACGGCGACAGTATCGCCCACGGCCCCCCTGCCGACGCCGAGCCGGACCCCCGCGGCTCGCGGGACGTGGGTATCACCTGCGCCGACTGCGACTCTCCGTGTCACCGCTGCCCCCACGCTGACCGAGACCATGGGCATCTTGTCGATCCCCGCCTTGGATCGGGATGTCGTGATCGTGTCCGTTGGCTGGGGGGTGCACGATATCGACGGGGCGCAGGTTGCCCTCTGGGAGACCGTCAAAGGAGCGGCGGGTCACCATCGCGGGACGGCCTCTCTTGGTGGCGATGGTAACTGTGTGCTCGGCGGTCACAGCGGCCCCGACCAAGACGCAGTGTTCGCCGGCCTTTGGGATCTGGCCATCGGCGATGCGCTCCTTGTCACCGACGAGCTGGGCGACGAGTTTCTCTATCGCGTCATATCGGTGGAGACGGTTCAGGAGACGGGGGCCAGCCTGGACGAGAGGTTGGCTCACGCCGCTGTGATGGATCCCACCGATGATGCCCGCCTCACACTGATCACCTGTTGGCCCGAGTGGGCCTATACCCATCGCGTCGTGGTGGTGGCGCTGCGGGAGGAGGTGGACTAAGCTTTGGTTCCGAACCTGTGCGGAGCGGACCGAGGGTGCAAGAGCGGAATGGGAGAACGCCGAGCAGGAGGTTCCCATGAACGAGGCACAGGGTAGGGCCCGACGTGAGGTGCGCCTTCGAAGGCTGTTGCCTATCGGGCTGGCGATGCTGGCGATGCTGGCGGTATCGTTGGCGGTCGCGGCGGAGCCTGGCTGGGTGGCAAGCTCCGGGGCTGCGCCCGAGGCCACCATCCCCGATCCGCCGGACTATAGTATCTCTGGCGTGGTATTCCACGATCTCGACGGCGACGGCGAGTACGCCGACGATGGGTCCGAGCCGGGTATCGGCGGCGTGGTCGTCTCTCTGGAGCCAGGGGGCCACACCTGGACGACCAACACGACGGACGAATGGGGGCCGATCGGCGGATACTGGTTCGATAACCTGCTGCCAGGCCAGGCCTATACGGTCACCTGCGCTGCAGTGCCTGGCTATGTGAGCACTAGTCCCGATCAGGTATCAGGGGTCACGTTGGGATCGGACGGCACCATTCCGGGAACGGGGCCGGCGGTCGTCCACTTTGGCAAGGCCATGACGGCCACCGTCGAGGTCCATCTGGAGCTGCAGGGGCGCCCAGGTCGACCTGACGCGAGCTGGTCGGTGCCGGTGACCTATACCGTGAGCGGCGTGTACACCAACGCTGTGAGCGCCTCGGACCTATACGGCCGCTTTGCGATTACAGGAGTGGTGGAAGGACGCCGTGACCTGGCGGTCAAGAATGTCCATACCCTCTCGACCCTCCTGACCGGCGTCGAGGTTAAAGCGCCTACCACGGTCATCACCATGACCCTGCTAGAGGGCGACGCCAACAACGACGACACGATCAATTCGGCCGATGTGGGCGTGCTATCCGCGGGTTATTGGCGGGCTTGGGGTCAGCCCGGCTTTGAGCTAGGGGCTGATTTCAACGAGGATCGCTACATCGATGCGCGTGATGCCTCCCTCTTGGCGGCCAACTATTTCGAGAGCGGACCGGTCGGCCCGGCAAGCATTCAGGCGCAGACGCCGGCTTTGCGGCTGACGCCCTCTGCGGCGACGGTGGCCGTTGGCGAGATCTTCACCGTGACCGTCGCCATCGAGAGCGGTGGCAGCGCTGTGCAGGCGGCCGACGTGTTTGTGGGCTATAATCCTCGCATCTTGCAGGTGGTGGATGCGGCGGGCGTTCCGGCTAGCGCGGCCCTTCCGATCACGGACACCTTGGGTGTGGTGGTGCGAAACCAGGTGGTGGCATCCGACGGCGTCGTGGCCTATGCGGCGCTGAGCACCAGCGACTATGCACCGGGGGCCTATGTGGATCTGCTCCAGATCCGGTTCAGGGCGCTGCGACCAACCGACGGCGCTATCACGCCCCTAGAGTTTCTGAACAGCGTCGCCACCCGCCGGGTGAGCCGCCTGTGCATCGACGGCTATGACGAGCTGATGAACCGATACGATAGCGTGATCACGGTGGAGGGGACGACCATGTGGCTGCCGAACGTGAGGCGGAACGGGTGAGCATCTGGCGTAGCCGCTGGATTGGGCGCATGGGCGTCCTCTTGGCATGCCTGGCGGCCATCCTCGTGACGGGCAGCGTCACGGTGGCCGACGGGGCCCCCTCGCCGCTGCGCTTGCCCCTGGTGGCGCGCAACGCGTCGGCGCCGTACCCGGTGAACCGGGTGGGCGTGGGCTTCCTACGGTATGGCAATCTGGCGGACTATCCCCTGGACCGGCTCCGCTTTGGCTGGTATTCGGACTACAGCTATAGCGTTACGCCGGAACGCCCATACGGCATCGAGTATGTGCAGCTTTTGCCGGTGGGCTCGGGCTATCCCCCCGACTGGACCAAGGTCCAGTCGGCTGTGTTGGCCAACCCCGGCTCGGTGTGGATCATCGGCAACGAGCCCGAGTGTGTCATCACCGATGGCGACGGAAACCCGATGCAAGGGAATCTGACGCCGCAGCAGTATGCTACGATCTATCACGAGTACTATGCCACGATTACCGGCTGGGATCCTACAGCGCGATTCGCCATCGGTGGGGTGGTGCAGCCCTCGCCGGCGCGCTTTCTCTGGCTGGAGCGAACGCTGCAAGCCTACCAGAGCAGCTATGGGGCGCCCATGCCCATCGACGTGTGGACCGTCCATAACATGATCTTGGAAGAGCAGCCGGATAACCTGTGGGGCGGCGGTGTGCCCAAAGGACTATCGCAGTCGGACCTGAACCTTGTGCAGACCAAGTATACCTGGTGGCCGATTCCCGAGCGCCTCATCGGCGGGCTGATGCGCTACGAGCCCTGCGATAACCGGCGGGCGGACTATTTCGAGAAGCAACTGTGGGCGTTTCGGCGCTGGATGGCCGCCAACGGCTTCCGAGACAAGGAGCTGTGGATCACCGAGTACGGCGTGCTCTATCCCGCGGTGCGTAGCGAGAACTATTGGCCGCTCTTTGATAGCTGGTACGGCTTTGGATGTGTCGGCCCCAGGCCGCAGAACGTCGAGCAGGCGGAGGCCATGGGGGCCGAGCTGGTAAACGAGTTCATGTCTCGCACGCTGGACTATGCCGCGAACACCAAGGATGCCAGCTATGGCATGCCGGGCGATGGCAACCGCCTGGTCCAGCGTTGGCTCTGGTACAGCCTGAATGGCAAATCTCACGATGAGGACCCCCACCACGGGTTCAACGGGAGCCTCGCGAGCTGGCAGGCGCCGCACGAGCTAACCGGGTACGGCTTGCACTGGGAGGCCTACTTTGCCCGATAGGGATAGACCGAGAAGGCGACGCACTGCCATCATCCCAGCGGCCGCCCTGATGGGGCTGGTGCTGTGGGTTCCGGTGAGGCCCTGGGGCGGGTTGGGGGTGGCCGGCACGGTGCCGCGTACGCCGCCGCCCACCTGGACGCCCGTGCCCCGCACGGCCACGCCGCGCCCCACCGCGCCCCAGCCGCCGCCCACGGCCCCGGCCGCCACGCCGGCCCCGCAGCCCGACGCCTGGCTGGGCCTCCATGCCGTGTATGATGCGTTGGCGCCGGGGCATCCGGCCGAGCTGGAGTTGACCCTGCACAACAGCGGGGGCGCGCCCCTGCCAGGCGGCGTGGTGACCTTGCCCTGGCCGGCCGGTCTCGATCTCGTCGAACAGTGGGTGGAGCAGGGTGAGGTCGCGCTGGAGGGCGCCGCTCTGGTCTGGCGGCCCGGCGATCTCGCGGCTGGCGGCACGCGCCGTTGGGTTGTGACGGCGGAGGGAAGCAGCGATCTCCTGCCGGGGACGCAGCTAGTGCTGATGGCCTCGGTTGCCTGGGAGTCGCAGGTACGGCAGAGCAATGCAGTTCTGCTGGCTGCCCCCCGCGCCCTGCTGCCGGCTACCGGCGGAGAGTAAGCGATGCCCGCCTCCGAGGCGACGTTGCCGCCTTTGGTCGCGCTGCCTCTCTTGCTGCGGTACCTTCCCCTGGTCGCCGGGGGCGCTCTGCTGCTGACGGCGCTGGGTTTGGGCTGGCGCGTATGGGCTTGCCGACGTGGCGCTCCGCTTTGGCGGTGCCTGCTGGCGGAACGCGAGCTACTCCTTTTCGGGACGGCCCTGTTGCTGATGGGGCTTGCCTTGGCGGCTGCGACACTGGTCTGGCGTGCTGTCTGGGGCACCGTGACGGGCGTGTATCTCGGCTGGTGCTTGTTCAGCCGGGGCGGACGCACGTCGTGGCCGGCTCTTGCCCCGGCCAAGGAGCAGGGGGATGCAGAGCAGCCGGGCGCTGAGAGCATCATCCCCGGCTGGGTGTTTCCGCTGCTCTGGGCGGTCGCGGCGGCGCCGCTCTGGTTCCCTGATGCGCGGCCTCAGGCCACGGTATTGGCG
>Ga0334883_1005650_pt1 | contig 10897 bp, 20 predicted proteins | sample GraSluR1_MG_6_FD_207230 | JGI IMG/M metagenome (GOLD analysis project Ga0334883, IMG submission 207230) | Sludge microbial communities from methane-producing bioreactor in Wageningen University, Netherlands - Granular Sludge_09_05-R1 | ecosystem: Engineered > Bioreactor > Anaerobic >... | reverse complement strand
GAATCGACACCTTGGGTATCCAGACGATTATCAGCGAGGGAGTCTATCAGTGTCGATCAAGTGGAGCGATTTGAAGGCGCTATTAGACGAGGTGGAGGCGGCGAGATGAAGACCGTTCGTGAGATCGTCGCTGACTACCTGCGATCAGTCGGCGCGGATGGACTGTGCCATCGGGCAGAGTGCTGCGGCTGCGGGCTGGACGACCTGATGCCGTGCGTCGATGGGGGGATTGCCTGCTGCGTCCCTGCACGAAAAATACCGTTTCATACCATCGACGAGGATTTTGACGACGTTGATTGGTCTTACGAACCGATGGACGAGGAGGCGGGGCGATGATCGACGATCTGCTGATGTGCCTGCGGGGGAGGACGGTCGCCCCCAGCGAGGCCGACGAGTTGATAGCCGCCATTCGGGATCGGACCGTCTGGCCGCGGACCTGGGGAGGGACGGAATGGATCGAGGAGGAGGACGCGAAGCTCGTCAAGAGGATGAGGGCTTGCGGAAAGCGGCTCCACGATATCAACGTTGCCGCCAGAGCGAAGGCAGATGAGGCGAGGTTGAAACGATGGAAGGCGAAAGGCAGGAAGGTGGTGCGGATATGATGCCAGTTGAAACCGATAATAATATGCCATTCGAGATAAAAGAAATTCCTGTCACGGCTAGTGGTCGTAGTTACATGGTGTATGAAGTCCCTCTTTTTCAGGGGGGCGTCTATTATGCCAATACCAGGGATAGCGCCACGCAAATTTATTTGCTCTCTAGAATATTGCATTTTGCGGAGATGAAATAAAATGACACCAAATCCAGGCACAAGCGCGATCCTGTCCTTCTTTTGGACAGGGTTGGGTCAGATCTATAACGGGGAGATCGGGAAGGGGATACTGTTCATGATCATTCAGGCAATCAACTTCTGCCTGATATTTGCGTTGATCGGGCTCCTGACGTTCCCGGTGTTTTGGCTGTACGGAATGTGGGATGCGAAAAAGACAGCTGAAGGCATGGCCGCGAAGACGGTGGGATGATGACCGAGTCCGATCTGAAAGGCGAGCTGGAAGAGTGGGGAGACGTGCTGAATCCGGGAAAGAGGAGAGACGGAGATGACAGATAGTATTTTGGACGGATGGGTAGATCAAGACGCATTGAAACGTGCCGCAACCATCTTTGCTGTCCCTCAATATTTGGTATTGGTAGACCTTATTCTAGTAAGCCACAGATGCCCATCCACCGAAAATATAATACTGGAAAGCATAAAATATGTCGGCCCGCTTGCAAGTTCGGTTGGATGGGATATACACAAAACCACCAGTATGTTGACGGATCTATATAACGAAGGATATTCTGAAACATTGAGCGAAGATGAACATTGCAAACCATCGGCTGGAGTTGAATTGCGTCGAAGGATAGCGTTAGGAATTATAGAGTAGGTGAATATTCCCGTAGCTTTTCTATTTTTCTTTTATTATTTTCCATATTCTCTTTTTCTCTCGTCTCCAAATCGGCCACGATATCAGCCAGCTTGCGGCGAGACGACCACGAAAACACCCGATCGCCACGGTGATTATAGCTCACGATCCCCTCCTTTTCGAGAGACCAAAGCGCGTTCCAGATGGTACTATTCTCCAAGCCAGTTGCGGCGGCGATTTCGGAGGGCGAAAGGATATCCTGGTTCTCGAAAGCCATGATCACGACGGCCTTACCGTGAGAGAATCCGAGCTTTTCCAAGAGGGCGATCCGTTCCATTGGATGATATAGTTTTACGTGATAATATAAAAACGTATTGAATGAGATGCGAAGAGTTTTATATTTGGTGTAATAAGATATTAGTGCATGGATCGACTTATGGCCCGGTGCGAGGCCGTGATCTCAAAGGCTCAGGGCGAATCGCTCGTTTTCGATGTACGGGCCATAGCACCGGGAACGAAAATTCCAGTTTATGACGCCGACCTAAAACCGGTATTGGTCGATGGTGTCCAGAAGGTCTTCGAGGCAGACGAAGATTTTCTGAAACGGTCGGTGGCCCTGTTTGATGGAGGTCACTTGAACCGGAATCATCTAGCAGATACCGATTTTGGAGACCTGACGAAAGCGTTCTATGATGGTGGCCTTTGCTTTTCCGGGATGTGCTCTTCTCCAGACGACATCGAGCTAATATCTGGAGGAAAATATAACGGCTGGAGCATAGAAGGCGAGTTCGTCGCTACTGAGAATGGCGACGCCCTGAAACCTACCCGGCTCTCACTCCTCACCGAAAAAGATCCGGCCTGCCCCTCGAATCGATGCGATACTCTGAGAATGGCTCTTGCGGCATGGGACGGGGCCGCCGCCACTGATCGGCTAATCAAGTTCGCTACCGACGAGGAAGGCAACATCGTTAGATCAAAGATTGACAAGTATTTTATGGAAGTCAAAGGAGACGGCACCAAGAAGGGCGATTATGGGTGGCCGATAGGTGACATCAAAGACGGCGAACCAGCATACGATGAGGCCGGGCTGATGGCAGCCTACAAGGCCGCATCCGGAGCGAGAGGAGCCGCCAAAGACGCCACGAAGATCAAGAAAATCAAGTCGATCTATAAGTCGGAGGGCTGGGAGTTGCCGAAAGGGTTACAGGGACGGGCGGCAGATCCAGTCCAGCCTCGTGAGGACTGGACCAACTGGGGCAATTTCTCGATTCGTGGCAAAGACGACGAGTCTGTATCACTTCACTGTTATCTCCCCGACATCGATTTTGGGGAAGGTACCGAGATCAAATCAATGGACGTAGTTGACGCAGCGAAATACAAGCTGCTGGCGCAGTATATCGTGAACACCGTGCTGGGAGTTGCCTCCGGCAACCAAGGAGCTGTTGTAATGGCATCTGAACCTAAGCCGGGGGAACCCGGAACTGTGGACCCGTTCGCCGAGATCAAGGCCGAATACGGGATAGAGAACGACGAGGCGCTTAAGGAGCTTCTGAAAAACGGAAAGAAGTATAGCACGTTGAAGACCGACTATGAAGCAGTGAAGGGGAAACTCGCCGAAAAGGAGACGGCGTTCTCTGAGCTGGAAACGTCACATACCGGCCTTCTGGAAAAGCAAAGACTTCGAGAGATCGCCGAAGCCAAGGAGAAGGTCAAGACGGCTTTCGTCCCTGGACTTTGGGAAGGCGAGATCGAGGAGGAGGCAGAAGGCGGCGAGAAGGTCAAGGTCGCCAAAGTCGATCGGATGGCAGAAGATTACGTGAAAGATCCGGCTGGATTCTATGCCGCAAACCGGACGTTCGCCCTGGCGGAAAGACCTCTTGAACCGAAGACCAAGCTCCAGGGAAGCGCGGCCAGTACCGAAGCCGATGAGATGTTTGCACAGAGACGGGCTGCTGTGGACAAAAACATGCAGAGGTCCGGAAGGTGATTTTGAATGGCTGATAAATATGACGTAGATGTCCGGCTTGAACTTGAGAACATGCCTGTCCGGGGCGCTGGTGTCGTGGTTCCCTGCATTCTTGAGGAGGGGGCCATTACGGTCTACTCCGGAAAAACGCTATCTGACGGGGCGGTTCGCAGAGCCGAGAGTCATTATGCGTTCGCCGCCGAGATCGAAAAGAATGATCTGGTAGTCCTGGCATCCAACGCGGCATATACCTACGATGGTTGCCAGGGGATGCCAGTTGTTGCCAAGCCCGTCACTACCAGCGGAATCCAGGGAATCGTTCTGGACGATCCTCGAAAGCTCGTCGCTAGACCCGCCAACACCACTGCCGCCAACTCTGAAGCGAAGAGGATCGCTGGAAAGTTCTATCGGGTGGCTCTGGTCTGGTTCCCAGCGTTCGCCTACACCTCTCAGCTCGCCAACGGTGCCAGTCCCAACATATCCATCGGGGGCGCTCTGATCTATGATGTGTCCTCTGAGGTTATGATCGGCGGCGGAACCACCAGCGGGATCACGGCAGCCCATGTCGCTACGGCTGACGGAGTTTACATCGGCTGCTTCTGGGGTCTGATGACGGCGGGAGAATCCCAGGCTTAGGAGGAGATAGAAATGGCTCTTGAAAACAATTCTCTGTTTACGGACCCGGAAGCGATCACCGACCTGGTGGACCGGATAATCTCGCCTCGGATGTATCCCATCGAGTTCGCGGCCCCGTTCGTCAAAACCGACGATGGCAGCATCCCCATAGTCAGGGATACCTATAACGAGACCAACGACCCGCTCAAGGCCCTGCCTCCAGAGGGGGTTCCTCTTGACTGGGAACCGTCCGCTGTGCAGGTGACTCTTGGAGAACTGGTGACTTTGAACACTCAGATGCGGAAGGTGGAGCTGAGGTTCAAGAAATCGGATTGGGACAAGCCCAACGCTGATTACGCCGTCAACAAGTTCTACACTTTGGCCGGGGACAACCTGGCTCGCCAGCTTCAGAGACAGTGCATCACCAACCTCCAGGCGACCTATAACGTCACCACGACCCTCTTCACAGCGAAGAAGGGAGATGCCTGGTCTGAGACGACCGCCGATCCTCTCAAGGCTCTCAGGGCGCTTGCTGGAGACTTCGGGAACGTTGGTTCCGATCTCAAGACCGTCCTGGTGGACCAGACCAATTGGCGAGAACTGCTGGACCATCTTGAGGTCAACGACTATGACATGACCTACGCTAGGGAACAGGTCGCTCCCAACCGAGCTTTCGATCAGGAGGTCTTGGTCATGAAGCTGAACGTGAATCCCCAGATCAACGTGGTCGGGATTCGGAACAGTTTCATCACCGAAGGCAGATTGATCGCGGTGGGTGCTGTGGACGGAATGCCAGCGGCGAACACCTACTACTACGAAGATCCAGGATACGATGTCCAGCGGCTTCCTGAGTTCGAGAACATCCCGCTCCAGGTCAACACCTATGACAGCTTGAACGGGAAATACAACCATGTCGAACTTTGGATCGACGCCAAGACTGTAGTCCAGAAACAGAACGCCGTAGCTTACGAATCGGGGGCGGTAGTCTGATCTCCCCCGATCAGTTTAACGCTCTGATGGCCGGGCTGAAAGAAGAGGGTCTGGAAGACAAGGTCCGTAACAACCCGACCAACCTCTTCATCCGGGGCATCTTTGGATCTGGCGTCGAAAAGATTTTCGCCATTCTGCCTGAAGGGACATGGCCTGACATCTTCGAGGTCGAAGACCCGCCCGCCCGCCAGAAGAATGCGCCAAGCGGCTACATCATGGTATTCAGGAAAGATCCGGGAGCCGTCGCGGAATCCCGGAGGTCACGTGGCAAGCCTCCTGGCGGGAAAGGAGACGCCGGTGAAGGTCTGGCGGGAGAATAGGGGGCGACCGCCCCCACAAATATTTATTATATTTAAGTCATAATTCAGGCGGTGTATTATCATGAAGGCGCTCCAAGATTACGATCTGCACCACGGCGGCGGGGGCTCTGAAGCCCGTCCTCTGCGATACCGACGGCAAAATTATCACCACCACTTGAGGGGGCATAAATGACCATCACTCTTGAACGGGACGACTGGATCCCGCTCCTGGAAAAGGCGGGCGTGGCGGCGATGTTGACCGACGTTGCCCGCTACCTGCCAACGATCGACGAGCTGAGAACCGACCTAAACCGCTTCTGCATTGATAACGGTATCGAGCTCCAGGGCTTTGGCGACACCCAAATACAGCAGCTCGTGGCCGATCTCGTCCTGGCCGAGAAGCTCGTCGGCGTCGAGATCGCCGAGGGGTCCAACGTCCAGGGTATCGAGCGGGCGGCGGCACCTACGGCCTCGATCCAGGGCGGGACTCAGGCTTGGGTCTCTCTGTCGGGCCTGGAGCGGCCTTTCGTGGTCCGGTGGTACGTGAACGGTGCCCTGAAAGCGAGCCAATTGATCCCCGAGGGCAACTCCGACGCGAGCGTGTCGAAGACGCTGGCGGTTCTCGGCGCAGTATCTGGAGATACCGTCCAGATCTGCCGGGTGGTCGAGGGCGTTGTGGGCTGGACGACGTCGGCGGCGGTGCCCTGATGCCAGCGGCGGGGGCGGGGTGAGATGACGCATATTCAAATTACGCAATCCACGGACGATGGGCGGGCGGACATTGGATTGTACGGGTCAGAATATTCCACCACTCCGTTCGGCTGGAATAATACGTATGGGATGAATATTTGGCTGCGGTTCCCAAACGTAAATATCCCGAGACGTTCAATAATAACATCAGCATATATTACTATGGTGGTGCAGTCGAAAGTTGGCGCGGGTGGCGCGGCCAACATATACGCGGAGGATGCCGTCAGCCCATCATATCCCACCAGCTTAAATGATTACAATAGTAGAATAACAACAGCGTCATATGTGCTGTGGGAAGTGAGTGCGTCTACCGGGCGTGTAAATTCGCCGTCGCTCACTGCGGTGATACAGGAGATTGTTAATAACTATAACTGTGGCTCGATTCAATTTTTAATAAAGGGGGTGGGATCGGGACAAAATTTCACGGGATTCCGGGCGGTTGATTTCTATCCGACCGACGCGGCAAGATTTAATGTGGAGTATTCTCCACCAACCGGCGGCACCGGGTGGCTGATCGGCGGGCCTGGAAAGCATCCCCTCATCTCCGGCCCCGGAAAGCATCCTCTCGTAAGCTGCGGTGGAAACGCACTCATCGGGTGATCTGGCATGGAAACGAAAGCGGCAGGCTCTATACTGTATTTTGTGATCAACACCCACAAGGCCGACGGAACCCCGATCACGTGGGCGGGATCGCCATCCGTCGCCGTCACGAAAGACGGAGGCACCACCACCGAAACGGACGGCGTGAGCCTGTCGGTGGACGCCGGGACCGTCGTGGGGCGTCACATAATCACCATCGACACCTCCCAGGACGCCACCTTCTTCGCCACCGGTCACAAGTTCTCAGTCATCGTCACAGCGGGAACGGTCGATAGCGTCTCCATCGTCGGGCTCATCGTCGCCGAGTTCGAGCTGGGAGAAGTCCCGGCCAACGTCGCGGCCTGGAACGGCGGAGCCCTCCCTGTTCCCGCCGAGGCCGGTGACGCGATGACCCTCACCGAAGCCTACGATGCCGCCAAGACGGCGGCACCATCGGCGGCTACCGTGGCTGGAGCGGTCCTCGACGAGGCCCTGGGGGAGCACGACGGATGGCTCACCCTCCTCCTCACGGCGGCGGGCTACACGGCCCCGGCCAACTCCGACATCGCCGCCCTCCTCTCCAGGCTCACGGCGACGCGGGCGGGCTACCTTGACAACCTCACGAACCTGGATGCGTCGATCTCATCCCGGCTGGCGACCTCTGGATATACGGCTCCAGACAACGCTTCGATCGCCCTCATCCTCGCCGATACCGGGGAACTCCAGACCAATCAGAGCAATTGGCTTACAGCCGATCTTTCGACCCTGGAAAGTCGTCTGTCTGCGGCCAGAGCTGGATATCTTGACCTCCTGAACACCTACCTGGATGCTGCAGTATCGGGGGTGGTAGCTCCCACGGTAGACGAGATCAACACAAAGCTGGAGACCGAACACGGAGCTGGATCGTGGGGTGCTCAGGGGGCTTATACGATCACTCCGACAACGCCGCTCACAGATTCGGTATCCGGTGATCCTATATCAGGTATGACGGTGAAAATATATTCTAACGCTCTCAGAACCGAAACTTATCTGATAACGGAAGTCACGTCCGATACCGAAGGATCGTTTACGGCCCATGTCACAGCGCCAGGTACATATTATTTGAGAGCAATAAAAGAAGGGTACGCTACACTTGAATGGACGGAGGTGGCCGCCTAATGCCAGAAGTTACGCCAATTTCGGATTCGGGATCTATCGGGATAGATGTATATATCGACGCGTATTGGCCGGGGCTTCGGACGGCATTGAACGACTTGGATATCACCCTCCTTACCAGCCTGAAAGCTCAAGCCACCGCCCAAATAGCGAATTACGATACCTCTTCACTATCCACCGATGAACTTTATGCCGTTAACGCTCTGATCGTCTGTATCGAGGCCGGAGGGATGGCGGCGCTTAGTGATTGGTCTGAGGACCGCCACTATTCCCAGACCGTCGCGAAGCTTAACAAACCTGCATCAGTTGACCCTTGGATCGGCGAGTTCAACCGCAAGCTCGCCAGATGCCGGTATTCTGGGGACGATGGGACCATAGCCGCCAGGTACGCCGTGAAGTATCGGAGACCGTCGCCTCATATCGCTCCGAGGCTGGACCAGAACGATATACCCGGAATAGATTCAGAAGCTTCGGACTTCCGACCTGACACCCTGGAAGACATGGACATGGAGGGACCGTAGATGATCGGGAACAAACAAATCCTGATGAGGTCTCTCGTCTCATATTTTTATCAGGGCGGCGACTGTGAAGCTGAAGATGCCGAGTTCCAGCCGATGACGGGTGGATGTTGGGTTCTATGTGATGCTGGAGAAGGCGGAAGCGGAACCGTCATCATAGCTGGAACGTCTGGCGGCGAATCGGTCGAAGAGACCATATCAAGCTTCGACCCGGAAGGAAAGGCGGTTAGCTCGTATCGGTTTACGGCGATCTCGTCTATAGATGTTACTCTTATCGGATCGATCGAGATCACGCTTTATCCAGCATCCGAGACGGGTGATATTATAGATTATACAACATATTCAGAATCGTATGTGAGGGTCAACTGGAAGTACACTTCCAGCACGTCAGCAAACAAGGTCGTGGTGAACGTTGGCGGAAAGAAGATCGAAGCTGAGATCGAGATCAGGTATAATAACAGCCAAAATATAAATCTTGACGACTTACTGTATATTGATGGGTCGTGGTTCAAGGTGGATCAGATCCATTCTGAGTCCAGAGCCACGAAGTTAGCTTATCTTTCGAATACGGGGGCGATCGCATAAGAGACGATTTCGACTTGTTGGAACACATCAAAGGACATGTCCCAGACATCGAAACGGTCAGGGCAATCGAAGATCCGGATGAGCGCAAGAGACAGCGCGCTAGCCTGATCCAGCATATAGCTCTCGAATGCTCCTGTACGGCCTACAAGGATCAGCTCAAAAATCCAGAGCTTGTGTCGCTACTGGATAGCATCGGGGTTCTTCAGGCGCTAAAATCGTGGTGGGGCGAAGACTTTGAGAAATAGTAAAATAGAGAAAATTGAGATCGGTGTTTTCGCCGTGATGATATTTCTCCTGATCTGCTTTGGAGCGAAAGCCTTCGAGATCCGCCAGGATGTTGAAGGTAGCGGTGCGGTCGTCTCCAGGATCGCGGGACCTGATGGAGTGTCAACGCTTCAGTCAAGTTCCGGGAATGTTACGATAGGCCAAATATTCCGGACTGGAGGAACCCCCTATCAGTTCGTTGGCATCCAAACCGAGAACGGGCGGTTCGGTATTAATCGCAACATAGGCGCGAAATATGGCATGTTCATCAAGGGTGACATGTTCGCGACGGCTGCCATGTCCGGGAACTCGACCGAAGGAGGCGAGGTGTCGGTGAACGCCACCGTCGGCGGCAACTCTTCCGTCGATGAGGAGCTGGTTTCGGTGGCCGGAGATTGCAGACCGCACCGTTGGAAGATCCTGGAGACCGAGGCGAGTTTAGGGGAGAACGATAGCATGGTTCTGAAATCAAAGGTGGGATGGCCGTGAGCGGCGACAAACGTGGATGCGGATGCGGAGACGACACCGGCAAGATCGGGTTCGGATGCACAGGATGTTTGGGCGACATCGAAGAGATTGGTGAGGATGAGATCACCGAGAACATTTACCTCGACTGCATACCCTGGGATCAGAGTGAAAAGAGCCTCCCTGCTGGAATCAAGACTCTGATCCCTCGTTTCAGTGCTATTAATCTCGTCCGGGTCTGGGAAGTCTTGGATGTTGATACAGATGACGGGTTCCGGCTTGTGAAACCAAGAGATCTTCAGCCGGACGATATATTGATCGGGGCTCAAATGAGCGAGCCAGCATTCAAAAAGATATGCGAAGGATATGGAAACGATGCTCTCCTTTTCAGGCGGGCCGATACAGGGAAGCTATTGACTAGAGCATCGTGGGTAGGGAACTATGGCATGGACCCGTTGGAACTTCAAGCTCTGAAAGAGGGCAGACAACGAGGTGAATCGAAATGACTGAAATTCCGAAGATGTCTATCAATGGTGGAGAAGGATTTAAGATCACCCTTGCATTTTTGATGGTATACGTCGTACAGAACGCATTGGCCGCATGGTCGCACGATACCGTCATGTTGGACCTTGCTAAAAACTTTGGGTCCATCATAGGGATGATCGCTATCTTCTGGTTCACAACCCGAGGCCAGACCTCGGCGCAGACCATCGAATCCGAACCTCTGAAATACGTAACGACCCTGGCAGGCGACGACACGAAGGGTGAGTAAGAATGCCTTGGCGGATTATCGCGGATGCTGTGATGGGAGCGTGCGGCGGCAATCCTGCCATGATTATTTTGGCCGCGATGTTTCTCACAGTGCTACTTATCATAGTGCCGTTGGCGGTTTATATCGGTAAACAATGGGCCGACCAAAAAAAAGAAGAAGCTATAATAATGAAAGATATATTCTCAAGACAAGATGAATCTACAAAATCCATAGTCGCTGCACAAACCGCATCAACCGCCTCTATAATCGAGGCCCAAAATAAAATGACCGAAAAAATGGCGAACGCCATAATCAGCAGGATAAACGAAAACCACGACGAGTCAATGGCCGAGTTTGGCCGCAACGAGCGACATATCGAGTGCATCAAGGGCAGCGTAATAGAGATCAAGACTGCTATATCCAGTCATGACCGGAGACCCTAGTATATGGTTTTGGATATATATTTGTGTTGGGATGCGTGCAGTTTGTTTTTGCCTAGAATTGGCAAATTTGTTGATCTCGTTCTATTTGTGGCGGGAGGTGGGACACGGTCGATG
>Ga0334883_1005644_pt1 | contig 10907 bp, 6 predicted proteins | sample GraSluR1_MG_6_FD_207230 | JGI IMG/M metagenome (GOLD analysis project Ga0334883, IMG submission 207230) | Sludge microbial communities from methane-producing bioreactor in Wageningen University, Netherlands - Granular Sludge_09_05-R1 | ecosystem: Engineered > Bioreactor > Anaerobic > Unclassified... | reverse complement strand
GGTGTTAAAATGCCCCGCTCAAACTTGCCCATGATCTGATCTTTAAATTCAGGTTGTTCGAGTAGTTCAACTTCATTAAAACCTAATTTTTTGAGTTCGTTCAAGGTTTGAACCGGATCAATGTCTAACACTACACCACCAAAATCGAAAATGATATTTTTCACAGCCTTGAAGTTTTTCATAAGGAAAATTTTTTGTTGCAGAAATAAGAAGCAAATATGTAACTTTGCAGCTTCAAAAAAAAGGAATCTGTGTTTTTTCCTATAAAAAAAATGCAAATTCAGGGCCTATAGCTCAGTTGGTTAGAGCAACTGACTCATAATCAGTAGGTCCCAGGTTCAAGTCCTGGTGGGCCCACAAAATTAAAAAGCTGTTTTAATAAATAATTGAAACAGCTTTTTTGTTTTATCTCAATATGATAAACTATCCGCCAAATCATCTTTTAAACTAAGTTTAAACTTGATACTCTTTAAGACTATCAATGGAATGTATATTAAATGTCCAACGCAAATCACAGCAAGATGTTAAACACAAAAACCCGTACTTTTGCAAACCCATAACTATTATGACAATGCAATTAGTAATTCAAAGATGGTTTTTCATATTAGTTTCTATCACGCTACTTGCAAGCTGTAGTACAGGAAATAAACTTACAAAACCTCAGCAGGCACAACAGGCGTTTGAACAAGGCAAACTACAGGAATCACTTTCATTATATGAAGAATTAATAGCTGCCGATGAGGCTTCGGGATCAGTGGCCGAAAAAAACCACTACGAACAGGCTGCCGAAGTAGCTGAAGTACTTGGCCTCTCAGATAAAGCTGAATCGTATTACAAACTTGCGATTTACCACAAAACCGCCAGTCCGGAAGTTTACCAAAAACTGGGAAAACTGTATCGTGAGCAGGGAAATATTTCAAAAGAATCTGGTGTTTTGGAACCGTTGGAACAACAATTTCCTGAAAGCAAAGCAGCCAAAGCAGAGCGCACCCGCCTTTTTGAAATCTACACCGAAACTGCCCAATGGAAAAAAGCCATTGATTTGTGGCCACCCAATCCGCAAGCCCAACAAGATGAACACTTGCTTACTGCCTATTTTGACGCAAAACAACAAAGCGAACAAACCGAAGGACTGGATAAAATTGCTTTGCAACTTCTCAGTCTCAACCCAACACATACAGAGGCCAGAAGTTGGCAAGCCATTCAATTATATGATAAGGCTGAAGCCCGTTATCAAAAAGAAGTTCAGGATTATGAAAACAACAAAACCCGCAAACAGTACAACATCATGCTGAAGGGGTTGGACGCTTCAACAGCAGATTTTAAGAAAGCACTTCCCTTGTTCGAAAATCTTTACAGAGAAACACAAAATAAACGATTTGCTTTGTATATCGCTAATATTTATGCCCGTTTTGGTGATGCCGCCAATGCAGAAAAATACCGCAAACTCAGTCAATAAAATTATACCATGAGCGAATTATTAAATGATCAGCCCCAAAGAACAGAAATCAGCAGCCTGGGAGAATTTGGTCTTATTGATTACCTCACCAAAGGCATTTCACTGGCGAACGAAAGCACCAAGTTTGGCGTTGGAGATGATGCAGCTGTGATTGACCACAACGGATTTCAAACCCTTGTTTCTGTCGATTTATTGGTTGAGGGAGTACATTTTGACCTCACTTATACCCCTTTAAAACATCTGGGCTACAAAGCCGCCATTGTCAATTTTTCGGACATGGCAGCCATGAATGCCATTCCAACGCAAATTGTTATAGGTCTGGCTGTTTCAAACCGTTTTTCACTTGAGGCTATCGAAGAGATTTATGCTGGAATTAAACTGGCCTGCGAAAAATACAAGGTAGATCTCGTTGGTGGTGATACCACGAGCAGTCTTTCCGGATTAATGCTTTCCGTAACCGTTATGGGGAAAGCAAAAGCGGCAGATATTTGTTATCGTAAAGGAGCCTCCGAAAACGATCTGATTTGCGTGAGTGGTGATTTGGGAGGTGCCTATATGGGACTGCTTTTGCTCGAAAGAGAGAAAGCCGCTTTTAAAGCCAATCCTGACGTACAGCCTGATTTGCAAGGATTTGATTATGTGCTTCAGCGTCAGTTGAAACCCGAAGCAAGACTCGACATCAACGAAGCCCTTCAAAAAGCCGGTATCAAACCCACTTCGATGATTGACATTTCGGATGGTTTGGCCTCCGAAATAAAACACCTCTGCAAGGCGTCGAAGCTGGGTTGCCATATCTATGAAGAAAAAATCCCGATCGATATCACCACTGCAGGTGTGGCTGAGGAGTTTAATATGATTCCTTCCATTGCGGCTTTAAATGGTGGCGAAGATTATGAATTACTTTTTACGGCCCCAATAAAAGAACACGACAAAATTACAGCCATTCCGGGTGTTACAATTATCGGACATATGACAGCCAGCGAAGGCGAAGAAGTGATGATAACACCTGACAATCAATACATCAGCTTGCAAGCGCAGGGCTGGGATGCTTTGAGACAAAAAACTGCTGAATAGAAAATCTAATTTTTAACCTGCTATATGGAGTTTACAGATAAAAATAAACATCTGCAGGATAAATTAGCTGTAATCCCCAATAATCCAGGCGTTTATCAATACCTGGATGAAAAGGGTGCCATTATTTATGTGGGCAAGGCCAAAGATTTACGCAAGCGTGTGATGAGTTATTTCAGCAAACAGCAAACAGGTAAGCTACGTGTGTTGGTTCGCCGGATTCGCGACATCAAATTCATAGTAGTGGATTCTGAAACAGATGCCCTATTGCTCGAAAATAACCTGATAAAAAAGTTTCAGCCACGATACAATGTACTCCTCAAAGACGACAAAACTTTTCCCTGGATCTGCATCAAAAATGAGCCCTTCCCACGGATTTTCTCCACCCGAAATATCCTCCATGACGGCTCTTCATACTACGGCCCCTATGCTTCAGTAAAAATGATGAACACCCTGCTCGATCTGATCCGGCAGCTCTATCCCATCCGTACATGCAGCTTAAACCTAAAGCCGCAATTCATTGCACAGCAGAAATATAAAATCTGTCTGGAATATCACATTGGCAATTGCAGAGGCCCCTGCGAAGGCCTGCAAACCGAAGCCGAATATGATGTGATGATCAAAGACATCAGAGAAATCATCAAAGGCAATATCCAACTGGTTATCCGGCAGATGAAAAGCCTGATGATGGATTTTGCTGAAAAAATGGAGTTTGAAAAAGCTCAGGCCGTAAAAGAGAAAATTGAAACACTGGAACGTTACCGCAGCAAATCTACCATTGTGAGTGCTACTGTGCATGATGTGGATGTGTTTTCGCTGGTTGATCATGGGGCTTCTGTTTTTGTGAATTACCTCAAAGTGATTGAAGGTGCCATTGTGCAATCGCATAGTGTTGAACTCAAACGCAAGCTGGATGAGAGTGCGCAGGATTTGTTAACCCTTGCCGTGACCGACATCAGAAAAAGACTGGAAAGCACCTCAAAGGAAATTGTGCTGCCCATGAGGCTGACATTTGAACCTGAAAATACAAAAATCACCATCCCGCAAAAAGGCGACAAAAAACATCTCCTCGAACTTTCGGAACGCAATGCCAAACATTTTGGGATGGAAACCGAAAAACGGCGCAGCCTGATTGATCCCGAGCGGCATCAAAAACGCATCCTCAGCCAATTGATGAACGACCTGCGAATGCCCGTACCGCCAAAAACCATCGAATGTTTTGATAACTCCAATTTCCAGGGCGACTATCCTGTGGCAGCCATGGTGCAGTTTGTAAATGCCAAACCCAATAAAAAAGGCTACCGGCATTTCAACATCAAAACGGTTGAAGGGCCAAATGATTTTGCTTCCATGGAAGAAATCATTTTTCGACGCTACAAAAGATTGCTTGATGAAGAAAAGCCACTGCCGGAATTAATAGTTATTGATGGTGGCAAAGGACAGCTCAGTGCTGCCGTAAAATCGCTGGAGAAACTTGATTTGCGGGGTAAAATCACCATTATCGGCATTGCAAAAAGACTGGAAGAAATTTATTTTCCGGAGGATAGTTTGCCATTATATATTGACAAACGTTCCGAATCGCTTAAACTTATTCAACAAGTACGCGATGAAGCTCATCGCTTTGGGATAACCCATCATCGCAAGCAATTTGAAAAAGGAGTGATCAAATCTGAGCTCACCAGCATCGAAAGCATTGGTCACAGCACAGCTCAAAAGCTGCTGTGGAAGTTTAAGTCCGTTAAAAAGATTAGCACTAGCTCACTGGAAGAACTCGAAAAAGTAGTTGGCAAAGCCAAAGCTGACATTATTTTCAGACATTTTCATCCATAAAAAAACTGCCTGAAGAATCAGGCAGTCTTTCTTTTAAAATTCTCATGTAAGTTTATTGGAGAGTAAAGCGTACCGGGAGGTTGAATGAAACCCTCACCGCTTTACCACGCTGACGTCCCGGTGTCCATTTAGGCATGGCTTCAACCACCCGAACAGCTTCTTCATCACAACCTCCGCCAATACCACGAAGCACTTTTACATTCGAAACTGATCCATCGGGCTCTACTACAAAGTTCACAAAAACCCTGCCCTGGATACCACTTTCGCGTGCCATGGCCGGATACTTGATATTTTTGGCAATGTACTCCATCATCTTGGTCTGACCGCCCGGAAATTCAGGCATCGACTCTACCACTGTAAAGATTTCGGCCTCAACAACTTCTTCCTCTTCCATTACCGGTGGAACATACACCTCAATCTCTGTACTCTGATCTACTTCCACATCAATTTCAATCTCATCTTCTACTTCCACATCATCTTCTACCACCTGAAGCACGGTTACCTGCTTTGGTGGTGGTGGTGGTGGTGGTTTTACCTTTTGCTCTGTAATTGGGATGATTTCTTCCGGAATATCTTCAATACTGCGCTCCATCAAATCGAGGGTACGCTTGTCGTAACTGCGATACTCAAAAGCAAAAAACACTACGGCCAGCGCAACGATCAATCCGATCTGACGCATCAGCACTTTTTTGTTTTCAAGATCTGCTTTTGGTGATTTTTTAATTTCCATAGTCAATGATTTGGCTATTAATTTGACAGCTTCTCTTATGAAGCCGCTAAATTAATAATTATTACGTTAAACTTTTGTTCTCACGCTTATTTTTTCTGATTACCAGCTTAAACAACATCACACCAATCAAACATCCGATTATATTGGCCAACAAGTCAAACAGGTTTCCATGACGTCCTACAAATACGTATGCTTGTAGAAACTCAGTAAGTCCGCTGTAAAAGAACCCTATTATCAACACGTTTCTTACAATCACAAAACGTTTTGATTCTTGCAAATATTGTGCCCGATATCCCCACAGCAGCAAAAAAGTGAAAACACCAAATATAAAAAAATGAACCAGTTTGTCTGGTGAGAGCCAATCCCAGAATGACACCACCTTGGGAAAATAATCTCCGGGCAAGCCAGTAAGCAATAAAATTATCAGTGCCCACAAGCTTCCCGGCCAATATTTTCTGGTTAATCTGTGCAAAAATCAGTTTGATCAGGCTTCAACTAGTGCTTTGTAGGCATCTGCATCAAGGAGTTCGTCCAATTGAGCAGAATCAGCAATTTTTACTTTTACAATCCAACCTTCGCCATAAGGATCTTTGTTAACCGTTTCAGGAGCATCTTCAAGCGATTCGTTAAATTCGATCACTGTGCCACTTACCGGCATAAACAGATCAGAAACAGTTTTTACGGCTTCTATCGTACCAAAGGTTTCTTCAGCATCGAGTTCTTCATCAAGGGTATCAACTTCAATAAAAACGATATCGCCCAGTTCTTTTTGAGCAAAATCAGTAATCCCAATAAAGGCTTGATCGCCTTCCACACGGATCCATTCGTGATCCTTGGTGTACTTTAATCCGGCAGGAATATTCATAAGACAAAAATTTTGGTTTTATTCTGGCTTCAAATTTACACTTTTTTAAATGTCTGCCAGCTTAAATTCATTCTAAAATACATGAAGAAATCGTGAATATTATTGTGCCAGGCTAAAACGCATCGTGACGCCACCCGCTGTATTTGAATTTTTGAACTGACTCGAAACAAAAGGATCCGACATATCGCGTCTGAAGTAAGCTTGCATACTCAAGCGGTTGCTAAAGGTATAATCGGCTGTTACGTAGATATTTATTTTTCGTTGTCCGGCCGAGACCTGGCTGTTGCGTTCGTCAATGCGTCGAAGCGTGGTTTTATCGGTTCTGAATCCAAGATCAACCTTCAAAATCAGATCATTCGAAGCGCGTGTAGCATTTCCACCTGTGACAGACGAAACGATAAACGATAAATTTCTAAGCCGGTAGCCTGCCCCTATTATCAATTCATTCCCGACAACTTCCGTCAATTGGTTGTTGATAAAACTCAAAGTAAGATTCCTTTGCTTTTTAAATTCCACACGGGCAGTAAGGCTGTTGTGCAGCCCAACATCCACACCGAGCAAGGGTGCAAACTGCTCCGAAATTGTAACCTGCCCAATATCATATTTGGGAATAAACATATTACTGTTTGCATACGTCTTGGTGGTATTTTTCGGATCGTACTCAACATTGGTTCGCCAGGTACTTACTGAATAAGCCGAACGATAGGCGTGGGTAATATTTACTGTTTTGAACAACCGCTGGATAAAAGGAATCTGGGTAAGACCATTATAATTCACTGTCCAGTTGGGGATTGGCCTTTTCGGGAAAGGATTCAGGCTGATGGACTCCGGATTTTTACCTCCGTAAGCTGATAAGAAAGAATACAAGACTACTTCAGGTGAAATAGCTCCATAGCCATGGGGATAGAAAGCTTCTCCAACAGAATCATAAATGTATCGCTCGCCCTCTTCAACCCATTTGGCATTGCCATAGGCCAACCGGTTAGCTATTTCGAGCCGGTTAGTCAGCAATTTATCAAAAAGCTCGGAGCTTTCATCACTTCTGGCTTTCACAAAAGAGGTGGCCCACATGCCATACGACATACTAAAGTTTCCGGTTTCGGTTGGTGAGAATTTTTTAAACTCACCCAGGGTATCAGCCCTGAAATATTCCTGGAAATTGAGTGCATAAGTGCGATCGGCATTAATATCAATACGGAGGCCCGGCAATGGTTCCAGGTTGATTTTATAGCTAAAGGTCTCTGTAAATTTCTTTGCAAATGCCCTGTTAAGCAACGAATCGCGCGTGAGCCAGTCGTTATCTACGGCTAAGCTGCGAATATCTGCCTCATCTCCCAGCACAAAACCAAGACCGGGAGCAGAAGCTGCCAGATTAAGTCCAAAGATATCAGGCTCAGGAAGGAAGCCCGGAAGGAACATTCCATTGTTTTGGGAGTAATTCAGATTGGCTTTTTTAACACTCATGGCTAATTTTAGCACCTGATCTGCAACAATCTTGAAATAATTCACTGCAGGTTTGGCTTTAGTTGAATCAGCATTTTCTTCTGTTTGCTGGGGTCGGGCACCCGGCCGGGCAGCTCCGGGCCTGGGCGACGGCCCTCCCCTGCCAACAGATCTTTGCGGGGTGTTCAGCGTTTTAAGGTAGCCTATCTTGTTATAGAGTTTCACAAAATCAAGGTTGCCATTCAGCTGCTTGGTGTTTTGGTTCTCAATACTATTACCAATGCGATCCTGCACCGAGAGTGGTGATGCCAGCCAGGTGTAAGCTCCCTGATAAGCTGCTGAAGCCGTTACCCAATTCAGAAGTGGAATTTTATTTATCGGAAGGGTATAATTCAACCGCAAACTTTGATTATAGCGTGTTTTGGTTCCAAAACTTAATATTTCGTCCCAAATCGTATCACGATTCATCTTCCATTCCGTTGTTCCTCTTTCGGGATTCCCTGCCGGTTCATAGATAAAGGCATTTGCCCCTGCCGAAAAATCAAGGGTAAGCGAACGGGTCAGGTCAAATTTAAAGTCGTAATTGCGATTCCAGTCCCATTGCTTGGCAAAAATTGGATAGGTAATAATTTCACCTTCACTTTTGTTTCTGAATTTCTTCTCATTGTACTGTCGGTTCATATCGGTACGGAAAGCGAAATTCTTGGGAAGGTAATAGAAATTAAAATCCTTGATCAGCTGCATAAAGGGTTTGGATGCCCATTTTGAGGATTTGAATGGCTGAATATTTTTAGGATTAGCGGTGAAATTATAGCCCAGGCCGCCCCGATAGGTCTGCCGGATGTCGTATTCCACATCGATATTTCGGTGGTAAATCTCGGTGTACGAATAGGAAACATTCCAGTTTTCAACATCATAGATCCTGGGCTGACGGGCGTTTCTCGTGCGGTCTTTACGCACATTGACGAAATTGATGTTTTTGCGTTGGGTGTAGTCGTTCACCAATCTCTTAAGCGAATCCTGATCGGCTTTATTGTCTAAGGCATCCAACTCATCTTTCATTTTGATATCCGGATTGAGCGGATTGTATTCTGGTTTGATATGCGATTCGCCATAATCGAAATGCATCGGAATACGTACACCACTTTCTTCGGGCAAAAATTTACCCAGGTCAATATCTGTTGCTATATCAAAATTGGTAACCGCCTCACGTGCTGTTTCATTCACTTTCATGTCCAGGCTTCCAAAGCCGGGCGTACTGTGTGAGCCTGATACTACCACACGTCCCACATCGGCCAGCAACGTTTCGATGCGTGCTGTAGCTGCCCATCCGCCTTTGTTGTTGAAATCAGTCACACGCAACTCATTCACCCAGATGATAGCACTTTTGGGGTTGCCGTCATCATTCGAAGTGAGGCTCAACTGTTTGGGATTACGCACCCCAATCATTATCCCCATCACATCGCTGATGCTTGGATTTCCGATCACCTTAACAATATGGTCGCCCAACTGCTCGATATAAGGATAGATAAGACTGATATCACTATTGGGATTGCGCATGGCCATATTGCGGTTTTGCTTCACCTTGACCAGTTCATCCAAATCAATATCAAACTCATTGGCTGAAGGCCAAATAACCTCAGAATCAGTGGTGTACCAGGGAGTAAAAGTTAAGGGAACCTCATATTCATAATAGTTCTCCGTAAAGTCGGAACCCAACCGGATAAATACCGACAAATCACCATAATTCAAATTTTCATGGTCATACAGTTTCTCGGCATGAACATACATCTTCAGTTTTTTATACTGCCGGAAATCAAAATCAGTGGTTTTAAAGGCGGCACGTGCATCGCCATCCAGCAGATTTTCAATAGTCATCTGCATGGATTGCTCATTGAGGCGTACCAAAGAAGTTGTACCATAATTTATCTCCTGATCAATACCTGGTGGAACCTTGTATGGGATGGGCGAACGATTACCGTTCTCTTCATAATTCACAGCTGAGATATCAAACTTGGTATCATTGCCATTATCGCCTACCACATATTCGCCGGGTGCCTGTAAGTTCTGGCGGTATTTGCGCCATTCGCCACGTACCAGCTCAAGGGTAGCAAAACGGAGCACCACAGGTTTTTCGAAACCACGCATAAACATACGCATGAAACGGATAGACCGAAAATCCTCTATGTTCCCAACCACTTTCTCGGGTTGACTAATGGGGATGCGAAACTGATACCATTTCACTTCACCATCTGTTCCGTTATCCAATTTTATATTCTTAGCCTCATGAATGTCGGCGATAAAGTTTTGCCCGACAACCATATTGTTTGGGTCGAGTTTGATGCGGTATTGGAAATAACGTTCGGCCTCACTCAGTGTATTGTCGCGATTGATATCTTCCACATTTGGCATTGTAGTGGCACTGGTGGGATAGGCTTCCGGGTTTTGATCGTCAGAAGGGGAGTTTCCTTCGGGACCATTAAAGTTTTTGTATCGCTCCAAAACACTGCTATAACGTGAATCGGAATCCAAAGCCGAACCTCTGAAATACTGATAGTTATCAGCTGATGGATCAGCTAAAGCTTTTTGATATGCCTCCGATTGCGTACCAAACTGCTCGCGAATGATGTCCAGGAAGGTAGGCTCATGAAAACTGGCTTCATCGGCATCGTTAAGCCCATCATATCCAATATCCTGATACTGTCTTGAGCCGGAATTGTTATTAAAAGCTTCTACCAATGCCTGCATGGAGGGCACTCGCCCCCAGATCGTAGTATCAACATTTTCAACCACTTCGGATATAGGAAGTCCGTTTTCGTATGATTTACGACCATCTCTTAAAATATCTTCAGAAATATCTCCCAGGTTGATGTACAATTCACCAGGGTTATCAGGGTCTTCCGAAAACGGATCCATCATCCAGAATTCGAGATATTCAATATTGGTCTGTTCAAAGTCAGATGATTCGATGCGGCGCATGACACCACCCCAGCGCGATTCGGGCGACTGCAGCGTTCCGTCTTCATTCATACCTTGCGAAAAAGTTCCGGGTGCCACATCATAATTATACGGGCCTCTTTCTTCGGGATAATATGCCAGATTAAACACCGGAATATTGGATGGAGTTCCGGACGGGATCTCCTTATTCGGAAACACCTCTCTTTCGAGCACCTGTCGCACGCTGTTTTTCGAAAGCTCATTTCGATCTACATTGGGTGGCCTGAGGGTGCCATACCGATCGTAGAAAAGTTGATCAATGATATACCAGGCTAGTTTTGCTCTGTTCTTGCCATAATCTAATCCGGTATTGGGGGCTGCTTCCGGAAACATATCAAACTGACCTTGCGGGGTACTAGCCAAAAACCAGGTATGCACCTGTCGCAAGTCAATAGTTGATTTGGCACCTTCGAAATCGTCAATATAGGACGTTCCGGTTTTTCCGACTGCACGGGCATGACCTGGCAAAAAATGTGCAAATTCAGCATCAATATTGATTTTCGAAACTTGTT
>Ga0334883_1005642_pt1 | contig 10913 bp, 8 predicted proteins | sample GraSluR1_MG_6_FD_207230 | JGI IMG/M metagenome (GOLD analysis project Ga0334883, IMG submission 207230) | Sludge microbial communities from methane-producing bioreactor in Wageningen University, Netherlands - Granular Sludge_09_05-R1 | ecosystem: Engineered > Bioreactor > Anaerobic > Unclassified... | reverse complement strand
AATTCTGCTCTCAGAATCAGCTAGACGCTGCCCAATCGACTCGCACACCACAATAATTCACAACGAGCAAGCCCCATGCCGGCTTTGGTCGTGGATTGTGGTTTCCTTTGACACGTGTCCCGCTTCGACCCCATTATGGCAGCGGCTCTCTCAGTGCCCTGCCCACAGGGCTGCCATGACCACGCCACGACAAGGTGATACCGTGCCAAAGGTCCTGCTCATCGACGCGGAAGAAGACGACACCACCATGCTCCAAGAGCTGCTCCTGAGCCATGGCGCCGAGGTCCACCCCCTGCAAGACGCACGCAAAGCCCTCCAAAACGCCCGCGACATTGGCCCCGACCTCATCGTCCTCGCCGTCGAACTCCCCGGTCTCAGTGGCTACACCGTCTGCGGCCAGCTCCGCCGCGATCCCACCACCCAGCACATCCCCATCATCATCACCAGCTCCACGGCGACACCCGACACCTTCGCCCAACACCGCAACCTCAAAACCAACGCCTCGGCTTACCTCCACAAGCCAATCGATCCCCAGAACTTCATCGCCACCGCCGCCGAACACATCCCCCTAAACGCCCCCAGTGCGCAGAGTGAGCAGGACATCATCTTCGAAGAACCGGACTTCACCAGCGGCGATATGCCGCTCTTTGACGATGATGCCGACGAAATCAGCATCGGCGACCTGGATCTCCCCCCCCTCGGCGCCGAAGAAAGCGTCATTGGCGATCTCGACCTCGAAGCCCTCATCGAGGCCCCGAGCATCGACGCCATCATCGATGCACCCATCAGCCCACCCACAGCCCCCGTGGCCCACTCACAACCACCCCCACAACCACCCCCATCGCAGGTGCTCAAGTCGCCAGTCCCCCGGAGACCCCAATCCATCCCGGCGACGCCTGCCGTCACACCGACGCCTGCCGGCACACCAGAGATGGGCCAACAGCTCCAGCGCCTCCAGGAAGAAGTCGAGCGCCTGCGCGACATCGAGTCGACCCAGCAAAACACCATCGATCGCCAACAAGATGAAATCACCGAGCTGCGCGAGCAGATCGATCGCTTGGCCGAACAACTGGCCGCCTCTCCGCCCAAAGATGAGCTCGATGCCCTCACGGAAGAACGCGACGAGCTGCGCCGGGAGAAAGCACGTCTCGCGGATCAGTGCCTCTCCCTGGAAGAAGAAATCGGCCACCTCCACAGCCTGCGCCAAGAACAACTGCAGGTCTTGCGCGACCAAATCACGGCCTTTCTCGATTAGCCAGAGACCCCCACAAGCCGACCGCACTTGAATCCTGGTGCCAAGCGAAGCACAATGGACGACGCCACAACGATGGCGTCTCGCCCCTGCTCCACCGCATGATGGACTGCACAGCGCGTCGTGCCCAGCCAAGAGTCAGGCATGTTCACAGGTGCTCCCGGCAACCCGCCCGCCTCCGCTCCAACCCTAGGACAAGCCGGCCCAATCCTCCCACACCCTGCGACCACCCTCATCCGCTTCGTCTGCACCGTGAGCCTTGGCGTGGCCCTGCTTGCCTGTACCCCTGTCGAGCTCGACCCAGAAGACCTCACCCCCCAAGAAGAACTCTCCAACCAAGCCGTCACCGTCCAGATCGTCTCCTTCGTCGAGTGGTCCTCCCAGCTCGATCCCAGCAATGTCACCACGGGCGTCGTCATCCCCGACTACGATGAAAGCCCCCGCTACGGCGTGGGATACCGCGTCCAAGCCGGGGGCGCCGCCGCCCTCTCCACCTACTGGCACGAAGATCGGCGGCGGCACCCCGGCCGCACCCTCATCGTCGGCGTCGGCGACTCCTTTGGCATCTCACCGCCGCTCTCCTCCTTCTTCGAAGAACGTCCCGCCATCCTCGCCCTCAACGCCATGGGCGTCGACTACGACACCTTCGGCAACCACAACTTCGACCACGGCCTCCCCCACCTCCAAAAAATGATCGACCTGGCGGATTACCGCTACGTCATCGCCAACCTCACCAGCGTCCCCCAAAACATGCGCAGCGTGGCGCCTTTCGCCCTCCATGACTTGGGCGGTCTCCCCGTGGCCATCATCGGCGTCCTCGACACCGAGGCCCCCAACCTGGTCTTCCCCGGCTCCTTCGGCACCATGACCGTCACCGCCCCCGTCCCGGCCTTCCTCGAAACCTACGCCTTGGCCAAAGACATGGGGGCCCGCGCCTTCATCGTCCTGGCCCACCTGTGGGCCGTCGAAAAACAAGGCGTCCTCTCTGGACCCCTCATCGACTTCACCCAGGCCATCGCCCACCTCGACGGTGTCCTCGCCGTCTTCGGCGAAGCCGGCGATAACCCACGCCTCTGCCAGGTCACGGCCGACGCGTTGGACTGCTTCACCGTCCCCTACGATCAGCTCGATCACCACTATCCCATCCCCACACAAAGCGGTGTCCCCTTGGTCCAGAACCGCTCGCGCGGCCGCACCTACACCCGTCTCCTCGCGGAGGTCGTCCCTGCCACCGGCGAGCTCCAGCAGAGCCACATCGAATTCGTCGTCCCCGAAGTCTCCCGGGTCGAAGCCGACCCTGCCATCGTGGCCATCCTCCAACCTTTCCGCGAGGCCCTCGACCAAGTCAAAGGGGAACGAATCGCCACCATCGAGGGCAGCTTCGTCGTGGAAGACAGCCTCATCCGCACCAGAGAACTACCCGCAGGCAACCTCGTCGCCGACGCCATGCTCGCCTACTCCACCACGGACATCGCCGTCATCAACAGCGGCGGCTTCCGCTCTTCTCTCCCTGCCTCATCCTACATCCCACAAGATCCAAGCCTGCGCCGCCCCCCCGCCGATCCGCCATGGGATCTCCTCCGCGGCGACATCGACGCCATGCTCCCCTTCGTCAACTTCATCGTCGAACAGAGCATCACCGGCGCCGAAATCTGGGACATGCTCGAAAACAGCGTCTCCGCCATCGGCACCCAAGAGTCGGGGATCTTCCTCCAGATCGCCGGCTTCCGCTTCTGGTATGACGCCACCCGCCCACCGGGGAGCCGCATCTGCGCCGTCCAGCTCGACAACGACGACCCCGTACGGCGCGACGCGACCCGTTACCGCATCGCCACGGTCGACTTCTTGGCCCAAGGCGGCGATGGCTACTTCTCCCTCACCAACGACCAGGGCATCACCCGTGACCTGCTCACCGACGTCATCATCAAGTACATCAGGGATCGTCAGAGCATCGGACCCGACGCCTATGTCTCCGACCCGCCGCGCATCAACCGCGCCGACGGTGACACCAGCCTCTGCCCTTGAGCGCACCGCCACACCGAGAACGCCTATGCCTCCTCTGGCCTTCCCCCACCCCCGCACCATCCCTCGCCACCCTCTGCCTCGGCACCCCCGCCGCCTCACCCCCGGCGCGGCCCGCCTGCTGCCCCCACTCCTCCTCCTGCTCTTGCCAAGCCTCGCCTGGGCGCAGCTCGGCCCCAACCTCCGCCCGCCGGGCTTGCCCGCCGACCACCCCATCGACCAGGCCAAGGTGACCAGCGGTGAGGGCCCCACGGACGGTGGCGCCTGGCTCCTCATGGGGGAGTGGGAGCTCAACGCCGACGACGTGGTCTTCTCCGCCTCCAAGAAACGCCAGCTCCTGGCTGAGGCACCGAGCACCATCCACGTCATCACCGACCGCCAGATCGAACGCCACGGCTGGCGCACCCTCAGCGAAATCTTGCGCCAGGTCCCTGGCGTCCAGACCCGCACCTGGCTCGCCCAGTACCAGTCCTTGATGATCCGCGGCCTCCTCGGCACCGAGGTCAACAACACCCGCATCCTCTGGCTCCAAAATGGCGTCCCGATCAACGACATCCGCGATGGCGGCATCTGGCTCGACGAGACCTTCCCCGTCGAACTCATCAAGCGCGTCGAGGTCGTCCTCGGGCCGGGCTCCTCTCTCTACGGCGCCGGCGCCTTCCAGGGGGTCGTCAACATCTTCACCAAAGATCCCCGCGACGTCCCCGAATTCGGCGAGTATCGCCTCGGCTTCGGCTCTTCGGGCACCCTGAAATCGAGCGCTCTCGGCGCCGTCAACCTCGGCGAGCTCGGCCTCCTCCTCTTCGCCTCGGCCAACACCACCCAGGGACCCGGCCTCATCAGTGACTACCGCCTCCGCCAAGAGGAGCGACTGGCCGGCGCCACCGCCGTCAGAAACGGCGACAGCCCCATCGATCCCACCTACGACCCGGGCCGCGTCCCCTTCAACTCCGGACGCGACTGGCAACACCTCTACCTCAAAGGCGTCTACAAAGGCTTGCGCGCCTCCGTCGGCTTCTCCAACATTCAGGCCGGTTTCGACGGCGCCGAGTTCTTCCCCGCCACCCGCTACAAGTTCAACCGCCAAGAACTCTCCTCCGAAGTGGTCTTCGAAGGGCCCCTCTCCAACAGCATCAGCGTCTTGGGCCTGCTCTCCTACCGCTTCTACCGCAACGACTACACCGACTACTTCGACCTCGACCTCGAGACGGTCGTCAAAATCCAGGCCTACGACGACGTCCTCACCGATCCCCGCTACCCCAGCCGCCTCGACGAAAAGGTCACCTACGTCACCGACCAGCACAAGCTCTTCTCCATCGCCCAGATGCAATGGCGCCTCTTCACCACCAACGAGCTCATCGTGGGCCTCGGCGGTCGCTTCGAAGCCATCGCCGCACCGGAGTTCCAAAGCGACAAAGTCAACCAGAGCTTCATCAACGGCTCGGTCTTCCTCCAAGACGAGCAGCGCCTCTTCGACAACAACCTCATCCTCACCGCCGGGATCCGCTTGGACACTCACCGCGAATTTGGGCCCCAGCTCTCCTTCCGCGCCGCCGGACTCGTCAAATGGAGCCGCTGGCTGGTGCAGCGCCTCTCCTATGGCACGGCCTTCAAAGAACCCGCCATGTCCCAGCTCTACATCGACCACTTCAACGCCAAGGGTAACCCCGACCTCGACGCCGAGACCCTCCACAACGTCGAGCTCTCCACCGTCATCCGCCCCTTCGAGCGCGTCACCCTCCGCCTCGACGCCTTCGCCACCTGGATGGACAACCTCATCCTCAACGAGTTCGACGCCCGCCTCGGCGTCCCCTACCTCGGCATCGACGGCAAGTTCGTCTCCTTCCAAGAAAACGCCGCCCGCATCCTCGGCTTCGAGGTCTCGACCCGGGCCGAACTCTTCGAGGGCTTGAGCCTCTTCGCCCACTACAACTTCCTCGACTCGCGCACCCGGCGCTGCCCCACCTGCGACTTCCAAAGACTCGACTACGACGCCATGCACCGCGCCGGCCTAGGACTGACCTGGCTCACCAATGACCTGGTCGGCAGCATCGCCCTCTACTACATCGGCGAAACCACCGACACCGAACCCTCCCTCCCAGGCGAAGAGGTCAGCGACAGCACCCAGGAGGCGGTCCCACATTACCTCCTCATCCAGCCCAACCTGCGGGTGCGCCTACCGGGCAACCTCGGCGCCATGGTCCAAGCCTCCTATGCCATCTCCGAAGGCATGACCCAAGCACCCAGCGCCTACCACTACTACGAAATGGCTGGCGTCCCCGTCCCCCGACTCTCCTTCCTCGCCTCGCTCATCTACCCCTATCAGTGAGCCCCCTCAGCGGCCCTTGCCCAGCTCTATCAGCGGCAAGGCCAACAACTCCGCCAAGCGACCGCCCACCTGATAGGTCACCAGCTTGTCATGGGTCGCCTCGACCAGCGGCACCGGCGTCCCATCTCCCTTGGCCAAATACAGGGCGAACGCCTCCATGGCCACCCCCTTGCGCCCCGGCCACGGATAATCGATGAGACCAAAGACCACATGGGTCAGCTCACCCCGCCCCACCCGCGTGCTGCCCACGGGGCAAAAGACCTCGACCTTGTTCACCAAGGCCACTTCCGCCCCTTCTCCTTCGGGATCCACCTCCCCCAAAGCGGCCACGCTGGCCGCCTCATGGGTGAACGACGCCAACCGACGTCGCAACGTCACCGTCTTGCTCGACACGCGCAACAACACCACCGCCGCCAAAGCCAAAGCCAGCGGTAAAAAATAGTCCAAGGGGTTGCGCACCCCGTACCACGCCCGCACGTCGTAGAGCACCACGGCGGCGCACACCCCAACGGCAACCCAGCCCAAAAAGCGCCAGCCCTCCCGCTCTCGCACCTGGCGAATGCCCCACAGCGACCAGCCCTGTTCACCCTCCGAGCGCAGCTCCACCGTATCCAGTATTGGCATTGGCTCACCTCACGCCGGGCCCCCCCAGCTCACGGCACCGCGAAGGTCGGCGTCCTGATGAAAGGGCTGTGCAAGCGCCACCCGTCGCGCTCGTATATCATAATGATTTTACGCCCCTGACCCTGACGGCTGATCGCAAAAAGCTCCTTGCGCCGCCGTGTCTCCGCTTCGACCTGCCCCTCCACCTCGTCCCGGAGATCTTCCAGGTCGGCGATGAACAAATCGACCAGTGGATCAAAAGGAATCTGCTCGTCACCAAAAGAAAGCACCCCTGCCGCCAAGACCGCCTCGGCGCCAGCACCATTGCTGGCGTCTTCAAAAAACGCCACCGTCTCCTGACTCATCAGCTCCACCGCCCGCTCCCAACGCCCTTCAGCCAGCGCCGCATAGATCTGAATCGCCGCGCGCTTGGCATCGAGAAATCGACGCACCCGCTCCTCGTCGCTCTCCTCGCGTTGCTCTTGGAACGACACCCACTCCGACGCCGGTGGCGCGGGTGGCAAATCATAGAGGCCGCCACCGCAGGCCGTCAGCAGCAGCACCAGCATGCCCGCGCCCCACCCGAAGCGCCCACCTACCCACCTCCGCTCCCAGCTCTGCCACATCATCCCTCACCCATCTCCTTGCCGCGCCCCTACCCTCGCCCTCGGCCGCCATGGCCTGGCAAGGCAGGACTATGAGGGCCCACACGACTTGTCAACCTGTGGACGCGCAAGAGGAGACCTCGAAGTTTGACCCCTAGGAGCGACTCTGCTAATCCAAAATAGGGGTTGAACTCCATCGCCTCTGTTTTGCCCGCTTCTGGAAACCGCGTGAGCCACCACAACGACCAAATCTTCGACATCCTCCCGGCCAACTCGCGCATTCCCGCCTCGGCGGCCCGCGTCGTCGCCCTGATGCGCTCCGACAACGCAGAGAACATCGCCTTCGACGGACCCATGGTGCGCGCCAAGGCCAACCTGGTGGTCGTCTACACCCTGCGCGGCACCTACGCCCTCTACGTCTACTTCAATTTCACCGAGCAGCAGGGCGGCCTCCTCATGGGTGGTATGCGCTCTGAGGCCCCCATCGCCCGCTACGGCGAAATCGAAAAAAAAGCCCTGAACTGGCTCGAACAGGCCGGTTTTCACATGCGCCCCCTCATCCTCAACACCTTGGACGCCCAGGAGCGCTACCGCGCCCTCCTCGATATCCCCTTTGCCATCAACCACAACGGTGACGCGACCCAAGGAACGGGCGGCGTCATCACTGAAGGGAGCGCGCCTCCCATGCTGAGCACCCTGGCCGCCGGCCAGGACCTCGGCGAAGTCCTCAGACAACTCAAAGCGCTTCTGGTCGCCGGTTGATGAACCACCCCGACCGCATCAGACCTGTCATCCACGGAGGGATGTCATGCCCATTGCCAACCAAGTCGCCGCCACCACCCACCTGACCCGGTGGCACTCACTCTGCCTCCCCCTCCTCCTCGCCGCCGCCCTCAGCAGCGGCTGTGGCGCCGGGGCCAAGCAGCAAGAGACCCTCAAACAAGCCGATTTCCATTACCAAATGGGAACCAACCACTTCACCGCCGGCGAGACCGCCCAGGCCATCCGCGAGCTCACCCTCGCCCTGGAGCTCGTCCCGCAACACGCCGACGCCCACCACCTCTTGGGCTTCCTCTACCTCGGCCGCATGCAGTACCCGGAGGCCGTGCGCCACTTCCGCGCCGCCCTCGACACCAACCCCGATCTCTTCACCTGCAAGAACAACCTCGGCGTCGCCTATCTCTACATGGAGCGCTGGGAGGACGCCGCCGCCGTCTACGAAGATCTCCGCCGGGCGACCCTCTACACCAGCCCATGGTTGGCCTACGCCAACCTCGGCTGGGCCTACTACAAAATGGGCCGCCTCCAGGAGGCCATCGAGGAGACCAAAATGGCCCTCTTCCTCAACCCCGAGATGTGCCTGGCTGCCAACAACCTCGGCATCATCTACGCCGATCTCCAGCTCGAAAACGAAGCCTTCGAGAGCTTCAAAGAGGCCATCTCGGCCTGCCCCAACTACGCCGAACCCCACCTCCACATCGGCCGCCTCTACGGCAGCCTCGGCAACAGCCAACGCGCCGTCAGCCACTTCCGCAAGTGCGTCGAGCTCTCACCGCGCAGCGACCTCGGCCACCGCTGCCGCAACAACATCGATCTCTACCGCAACTGAACCCCCGACGGGACGGCGCTAGGTAGCCACCCAGGCCAAAGCATGATAGCCAGCACAACAAGGGCTGTCCCCTTGGCTGGCTTCGAGAAACGCATGCCTCCCTTTAGCGCCAACTCTCTGCGCCCTCTTCGACCGACCTCGCCGCGGGAACTCGAAAATTTTCGCAAAGAGATCAACTTCCTCCGCGCCTTGCAGGGCCCCGCTCCGGCCACCCGTGGCCTGCTCACCCTCATCGCTGCCGTCTTCCTCGGCGCCTATCTGTTGAACTGGAGCGTCGTCACCCCCAGAGTCGGCGCCCCAGCAGACCCTCTCCTCCCCATGCTCTTGGTCGGAGCCAAAATCAACACGGAAATCGCCGCTGGCGCTTGGTGGCGCCTCCTCAGCGCCGCCTTCGTCCACGGCTCCTGGCTCCACGCCCTGGTCAACGCCTACGGCCTCTTCATGCTCGGCGGCGTCGTCGAGCGCCTCTTCGGCACCCGCCGCTTTCTCTTGATCTACGCCGTGGCGGCCTTGTGCGGCGGCCTCGCCTCCTATGCCTTCAACACCCACCCCAGCGTCGGCGCCAGCGGCGCCATCTTCGGGGTCTTTGGCGCCGCCATCGTCTTTGGTTTTCGACACCGCAGCTCCTTGCCGGCCCACATCGCCAAGGCCCTCTCCGTGGGGATGCTCCCGTGGCTCGTTTTTTCCCTGGCCTTCGGCCTCTTGCCCATGATCGACAACGCCGCCCACCTCGGCGGCCTCGCCGGAGGGGCCGCCCTGGCGGCCGTGCTCGGCACCCCCCTCCAAGGACAAGAGAGCCACCGCTTCGCCACGCTCCAAAACATCGCCCTCGCCCTGTGCGCCGCCGTCATCATCACCGTCTTCTTCAGCGCCGCGCGCTACACCTACAACTGCACCAACGACCCCGCCGCCTGGGAACAGTGCGTCGAAGCGGCTGGCTTTTTCGAAACCGAGGCCTCGCCTAAGCCCTGACGCCGGCTTCCGCCCTCCTGACCAAGCGCCGTAGGGAGAACACGTGGCTCAGCTCAACCGCGAATTCAACTGCATCGACCTCCGCGTCGCCCTCATCGGGCTGCCCCCCGCCATCGACACCACCTGGAACGCCCTCCTCAAGCTGGCCACGGCGACCCAGGGCGACGCCTCCCTCTACATCCCCCAGCGCGGCCACAACCCAGAGCTCTTCCCCGGCTATGCCCATCGCATGCAGATCATGCGCTGTCCCATGCTCGATCGCGAGTTCCCCCTCCTCCACCTCGCTGCGCACCTGGCGGCCACTCGCCCACTCAGCGACAGCGCAACCACCACCCTCGTCGACGCCCTCTTCCTGGTCCTCGACTGTAGTAAAGAACACACCAGCCGCAGCCTCACCCTGTTCAACCTCATCAGCGACGCCCTGCCCCTCTTCGCCAACGGCGTCGCGGACGCACCTATCCCCCGCGTCCTCATCGCCGGGGGCGCCCCCCTCCCCCAGACCTGGGCCAAACACCAACACCACTGGCGGCATCAGGCTGACGCCCTGCTCCTCTCCCCCCCGGCCCTCAACGAGAGGACCCTCAAAGACGCCCTGCGCCACCTCAGCGAACGCTGCGAAGCCGCCTGGCACGTCGACCCACCGCGCATCACCGAGCCCATCCCACGCCTCGACCTGCACGGCGACGACGCCGATCTGGGGGAGCGCCTCGCCCGGGCCAACGCCAACGCCCCCCCACCCGCCACCCGCACCCAAAACCTCCTCCAGCTCGCCAACCTCTACCGGCGCGCCGGCCACCTGGCCAACGCCAACGCCTTCTTGGCCGAGGCCGCCCTAAACCCCACGGACGCCCTCTGGCAACACCTCGACGAGGCCCCGCTGGACCCCCTCTCAGCCACCTGTCTTCGGAGCTGGCCCTTGCCTCCCGGACCCGTGCGCGGCTTGGCCAGCCTCGACGGTGGCCAGGCCTTCGCCGTCCTCCAGGAAGAACACCTGCTCTGGGCCGGGCGCCAACACGACCAGCTCCAGCGGCTGCGCTGCCCCCGGCCCCTGAGCGCCACCATCGCCAGCCTCGCGGGCCAGGAAATCCTCCTCCTCGACCGCGCCCTTCACGCCTACGACCTCGCCCGCAACCAAGTGCGCAGCGCCCCCACCCCCCTGCCGCGCCATTGGCTGGACGCCAACCCTGAACTCAACCGCTGTGACGTCTCGCCCCACAACGACGCCATCCTCCTCGTGGGCAACCGCGGCCTATGCCTCGCCTCCATCTCCCGCCTCGACACGCGCCACTGCCTCGACCGAGACGACCTCCTGGACGCCTTCCTCAGCGGCGATGACGTCCTCACCATCCACCGCCAAGGCGGCGTCGGCCACTGGCGCGCCAACACCGACCTCATCGAGCGCGTCTACGACTTTGGCGCCCCCATCCGCGCCGCCGCCTTCGACCCCCTCACGGGCACCCTGGCCGCCCTCTGTCTGTGGGGGGGACAGGTGAACTTGCACCTCGTTGACGCGCAGCGCTG
>Ga0334883_1005639_pt1 | contig 10921 bp, 4 predicted proteins | sample GraSluR1_MG_6_FD_207230 | JGI IMG/M metagenome (GOLD analysis project Ga0334883, IMG submission 207230) | Sludge microbial communities from methane-producing bioreactor in Wageningen University, Netherlands - Granular Sludge_09_05-R1 | ecosystem: Engineered > Bioreactor > Anaerobic > Unclassified... | reverse complement strand
CGATGCCGCAGATGAACGGCTTCGAGATCTGCCGGCGTCTGAAGAGCTCTCCTCGGCTGGCGGAGATTCCGGTGCTCTTCATGGGATCCGCCGACGCCGGGGACGAAAAGGCGCGCGCCTTCGCCGCGGGGGGGGTCGATTTCGTGACGAAGCCGCTTCAGGAGGAGGAACTTTTGGTAAAAATACGGACGTTTCTTCGGATGATGGAGATGCAATGCGAGCTTCGAAAGCGGGAACGCGCGGCGAAGACGCCCCGCGATGAAGAAAGCTCTCCGTAATCCACTGGAACGAGGGCCCTCGCGGTACTGATACAATAGGAACGGGAAGAAAGAGAAGCGGCGAGCCGCGGACTTTCCGGCGATTCGCTTTCGTCCGGATCGAACGACGGCGCACGGAGGTGTTTCCATGGCTTCGATGCTCGAACAGCACATACTGCTCACCCCTTTGATCGGCTACTCGTTTCGCCGGATCGTTCTCGACGACTCGGGCAAACCGGTCGATTACGAATTCCTGGAGGTCAACGAAGCCTTCGAGCGATTCACCGGGCTTCCGCGCAAGGATGTGCTGGGGCGCACCGCCAGAGAGGTCGTTCCCCGAATCGAAAGCGCGGCCTTCGACTGGCTCGGCATCTACGGCGAGGTCGCCCTCCACGGCGGTTCGAAGGAATTCGAGCGGTACTCGGAGCTCTTGGGCAGATGGTTTCGCGTGCACGCCTACTCCGATCGGAAGGGCTTCTTCAGCGTGCTTTTCCTCGACGTCACGGAGAGGAAAAAACAGGCGGAGGAGCTCGCGGAAGAAGCCGCGCGGAGAAGTCTTCTCATGGAGCAGTCCAGAGACGGCATCGTCATCCTCGACGAGAACGGAGGCGTGTACGAAGCGAACAGGCGATTCGCGGAGATGCTCGCTCACCCGTTCGAGTCAATACGGCGTCTCGCGATCTTCGATTGGGATTGTCTTTTCCCTCGGGAACGCCTCGTCGAAATGTTGCGCGCCTCCGACGAGAAAGGGGCGCACTTCGAGACGAAGCATCGACGCAGAGACGGCGGTGTCTACGATGTCGAAATCAGCACGAATGCGGCGTGGTTCGGCGGCCATAAGCTGATTTTTTGCATCTGCCGCGACATCACCGAACGTAAGAAGGCGGAGGCGGAGATGCTCCTTCTCGCCGCGCGTCAACACGCGATGCAGGTCGCCAAGGAGAGCGCCGAAGCCGCGAACCAAGCGAAAAGCGCCTTCCTGGCGAACATGAGCCATGAAATCCGCACGCCGCTCAACGCCATTCTCGGATTCGGCGCGGCGCTCGAACGCGACCCCTCCCTCTCGGAGAAGCAGGCCGAGCAGATCCGCACGATCAACCGGAGCGGACGTCATCTGTTGCGCCTGATCAACGACGTTCTGGACATGTCGCGGATCGAGGCGGGGCGCCTGACGCTCAATCCGGCTCCCTTCTGCCTCCACGATCTGCTGGACGACCTGGAGTCGATGTTCCGTCTGCGCGCCGAGTCGCGGGGGCTCCACCTCGAAATGGAGTGCGACTGCGACGTTCCTCGCTACGCGGTGGGGGACGAGGCCAAGCTGCGGCAGGTGCTGCTCAATCTGCTGTCGAACGCCGTAAAGTTCACGAAGGAAGGAGGGATCGCGCTGCGCGTCCACGCCGATTCGAAAACGCCCGCCGACGCGTCCGTCGATCTCGTAGTCGATGTCGAGGACACCGGCCCGGGCATCGGCCGGATCGAGCTGGAACGCATCTTCGACCCCTTCCGCCAATCGGACGCCGGGAAAGCGGCGGGAGGCACCGGCCTCGGACTCTCCATCAGCAGACGACTCGTCGAGCTCATGGGCGGCAGCCTTACGGTCGAGAGCACGCCGGGCGAAGGAAGCCGCTTCACCGTCTCGGCGCCCTTGCGCCGGAGCGAGGAGGGCGCGAGCGCTCAGAGCGATCCCCGCCGCATCGTCGGCGTGGAGACCGACGGAAAGGAGTTTCGGATACTCGTGGTGGACGATAAAAAGGAGAATCGCGACGTGCTGCGGGCGCTGCTGGCCCCCACGGGATTCGAGCTGAAGGAGTGCTCGAACGGCGAAGAGGCGCTGGAGCTCTTCAAGGAATGGTCGCCGCACGCGGTGTTGATGGATATGCGCATGCCGATTATGGACGGCTACGAGGCCACCCGCCGGATCAAGGCGGACGCCCGGGGCGCGACGGTCCCCGTCGTCGCGGTTACGGCCTTCGCTTTCGAGGAGGACGAACAGAAAGCGTTTCGGGCGGGAGTGAACGACTATCTGAGGAAGCCGTTCAGGCCCGACGAACTCTTCTTGGCGCTGGGCAGGGCGCTCGGGCTCCGGTGCGTTCACGCCGAAGAGTCGTGCGGAGGGGAAACGCCGTTGACAAGCGAAGCGTTGGCCGTCATTCCCGCCGAGATGCGCGCCGAGATGCGCGCCGCGGTGAAGTCGGGCGACATGGCGGGTTTGCGAGAGCAGATCGCCGCCGCGCGCGCGATCGACGAAGCAACCGCCGAAAAACTCCTGGCGCTCGCCAGACGATACGACTACGAGAGGCTGCAATCGCTTCTCTCATCGGCGCCTCAACACGAAATGAACGAGGGGAGAGCACGGGAATGAAGCGGAACGGAATGAAAGCGACCGTCATGGTGGTGGACGATACGCCCGCCAACCTCGACCTTCTCGACCGTATGCTGCGGGCCGCGGGATACAGAGTGCTCGCCTTCCCCCGCGGGCGGCTGGCGCTGGAAGCGGCGGCCGAGACTCCGCCGGATCTCATCGTGCTCGATGTTCTGATGCCGGATATGGACGGCTTCGAAGTCTGCCGCCGCCTGAAAGCGAATCCCCGGCTCGCCTCCGTTCCCGTGCTCTTCATCAGCGCGCTGGGCGACACGTCGGACAAGCTCCGCGCCTTCGCCTGCGGAGGCGCGGATTACATCACCAAACCGTTCCAGGAGGAAGAGGTGCTGGCGCGCGCGGGCGCGCATCTCGAAATCGCGGCGCTGCAGCGCCGACTGCGGGAGCAGAACGAAAACCTCGAGCGACTGGTCGTCGAGCGTACGAGAGAACTCGTCGAAGAGCGTGCCCGAGCGCTGCGGAGCTTCGCGGAGCGGATACGCGGAGCGCGATGGGGCGAAGAGCGCAGCCTGGGACTCGACGGCCCCTCCACCTCCGCCGTCTCCGAGTTCGGCGCGCTGTCGGAAGCCATCGAGGAGCTGGCCGAAAAGACATACACCAGGGAAGAGTTGCGGGCACGGTACGTCGGCGCTATGATCCGAGCCGAGGAGAAGGCGCGCAAAATCTTTGCCCGCGAGCTGCACGACGGACCTCTTCAGTCGGCGGCGGCCGCGATCAGGCGAGTCCAGATGGCGAGGGAATCCATGGACGAGAACTCTTCCGGCGAGCTTCGCGAACTTCTGGATACCGCGGAGGAGATCATGAAAAACGCGGGGGACGAGCTTCGGGGGTTCTGCGAGAAGCTCTCGCCGTCATGGGTCCGACTTGGGCTCGTCAGCGCGATCGACGAGAACGCAGCTACGCTCTCCCGCGCGCACGGCGATGCGAACGTCGAGGCGACGACCGACGAGACGCTGGACTCGCTCCCCGAGGAACACGTGCTTGCGCTCGTCCGCATAATGCAGGAAGCGGTGTCGAACTCGGTCAGACACGGAGACGCGCGCTCGATTCAGGTACGCGTACGGAACGAAGGAAGGACTGTCCGCTTCTCCATCCGGGACGACGGCAAAGGGTTCGACGCGGGCGAACACCCCGGGACGGAATACGAACGCCTTCGCACCTCCGGCCGCAGAGGGCTGGCCAACATCAGCGAGCGCGTCCGCCTGCTCCGCGGGACGATACGCCTGGAATCGAGCCCCGGCGAGGGGTGCAGTATCGACATCGTCTTTCCCGATCCGCGCGAAAAGGTCGCGGACCAATAAAAAGCTCCGGCGACGCTGCTTTTCTCGCAACATTTGAGCAGAACGCACTGTTTTTCATTGTTTTTTGACGCGCCTACTCTATAATAATGAAAGCAGAAAAAGTTCGAACGGCGGGCGAATCCGAAGAGCACTCCGTAAAGGCGGCCTCTCTCTGAAAAGGAGCTGAAAAGGCTCATGGACAAGATGCTGGACATCGTTTTCAACTTGGGAATGCTCGCTTCGCTGAGCATTTTGTCGGGCTTCATAGGCGCGGACGGAGAGCGCCGGGGGCGAAAACTCCTGATGCAGGGGGCGCTCTACGGAACGGCCTCGATACTGGGGATGCTGCATCCCCTCGTCCTGGCGCCGGGGCTCATCTTCGACGGCCGGTCGGTGATGTTGAGCGTCTGCGGTTTCTTCTTCGGTCCGGTCGCGGCGGCTCTCGCGGCGTGCATGGCGCTTGTTCTCCGTATCCATCAAGGCGGCCCCGGAGCCGTGATGGGAGTCTTGGTCATCGTCTCCTCCGCCCTCGTCGGCGCACTCTTCCACCGCATGCACTACGGCAAAACCGGCCGGGCCTCGGCCCGCCTTCTTTACCTCATGGGGCTGCTGGTCCACGCGGCGATGGTCCTGCTGATGCTCACTCTTCCCGAAGACCAGGCGATGAAGACCATCCGCCTCCTCGCCCTCCCCGTGATGGTCGCGTACCCGCTGACGACGCTCTTCATCGGGAGAATCCTCTCGGAGTTCGACGCGCATCGGCGGATGGGCGAGTCGCTCAAGCTCAGCGAATCGAACCTCCGCAGATCCAACGAAGAGTTGGCCGCCAATCTGAACAAGCTCATGAAACGGGAGAAAGAGCTGCGCTTCACGAATGCCGTACTCCGGACGCAGCAGGAGACGTCGCTCGACGGCATCCTCGTCGTCGACGGCGAGGGGGGCGTCATCTCCTTCAACCGCCGTTTCACGGAGCTGTGGGGCATTCCCGCCGACGTTGCCGCATCGGGCGACGAGAAGAAGCTCTTGAAGCGAGCGATGGAACGCCTGCTGCACCCCGCCGAGTTCCTCTCGAAAGTCAACTTCTTGTACCAGCACCCTCATGAAAAGAGCCGGGACGAGATCGAACTGATCGGCGGCACGGTGTTCGACCGCTACTCCGCGCCCATGCTCGGCACGGCGGGGGAGTATTACGGCCGCATCTGGTACTTCCGGGACATCACCGGGAGCAAACGTGCGGAAGAGGAAGTCCGAAAGCACCGCGAACATCTGGAAGAGCTGGTCCGGGAGCGGACGAACGAGCTTGAGGCGGCCAAGGAAACCGCCGAGCGCGCCAACATGGCGAAGAGCGCCTTCCTGGCGAATATGAGCCATGAAATTCGTACGCCGCTCAACGCCATCCTCGGATTCGGCACGATCCTCGAACGCGATCTCACGCTCTCCGAAACGCAGGCCGAACAGGTGCGCACGATCAACAGGAGCGGCCGCCACCTTCTGAAACTGATCAACGACATCCTCGACATGTCGAGGATCGAGGCCGGGCGTCTTGCGCTGCACAACGCGCCGTTCTGCCTGCAGGATCTTCTGGACGACCTGGAAGCGATGTTCCGCGTGCGGGCGGAAGAAAAGGGGCTTTCGCTCTCCTTGGAGCGCGACGCGAATCTCCCCTGCAACGTCGTCGGAGACGAGGCCAAACTGCGCCAAGTGCTCGTGAACATGACCGGGAACGCCGTCAAGTTCACCAAACAGGGAAGCGTGACGCTCCGCGTCCGCATGGAAGCGCCCGCGGAAACCGGCCCCCGCCTTGTGCTGGAGGTGGAGGATACGGGCCCCGGCATTCCTCCGGAAGAGCTGACGCACATTTTCGACGCGTTCCGTCAGTCGGAGGCGGGACGCGAGGCGGGCGGCACCGGGCTCGGACTGTCGATCAGCAAGCGCCTCGTCGACCTCATGGGGGGAGAGCTCGCCGTTCGGAGCACCCTCGGCGCGGGGAGCTGTTTCACCGCGTCGATACCGGTCGAACCGTCGGCGGAAACGTCCTCTCAACCGAAGACGCCGCCGCGCCGCATCGCGGGCGTGGAACGCAACGAAGCGGAGGGGCCGCTGCTCATCGTCGACGACGTCAAAGAGAACCGCGATATTCTGAAGGCGCTGCTCGCTCCTCTCGGCTTCGCGCTGAGAGAGGCGGAAAACGGGCGGGAGGCGCTTCGAATATTCGAGGAAGAACGCCCCTGCGCCGTGCTGATGGATATGCGGATGCCGGTGATGGACGGCTATGAAGCCACGAGGAGAATCAAGGCGAGCGAAGGGGGAAGTTCGGTTCCCGTCATCGCGATTACGGCGAGCGCCTTCGAGGACGACGTTCAGAACGTGCTGAAGAGCGGCGCCGATATCTGCATCCGAAAACCGCTCAGTCCCGAGGATGTGTACGAGGCGCTGGGGAAGCTGCTCGACATACGCTTCCACTACGCCGACGAGCCGCGGACGGCGGAAACGCGCCACGAGGCGTTTCTTTCCAGGGAGGCGCTCGCCGCGCTGCCGGGCGAAACGATCGAGGCGATGAGAACAGCCCTTCAAGACGGAGATATCGATGAACTGGAGTCGCTGATCGAGGGAATACGCCGTTTCGACGGAGATCTGGCCGAAAACTTGCTGCGACTGGCGAGACAATACGACTACTCGGCGTTCGGCGATTTCATCGCGCACGGCGGGAGGGAATCGCACGGACACTCTTCGGAACACCATCGGAGGGGATCGGAATGAAACGCTTCGACGCGCCGGGAACGGAAAAGACGCAGACTTCAGGGACCAAACTCGGAGCCAGAATCGTACTGGCCGTCGGCTGTCTCTTGCTGCTGGCCATCGTTCTCTTCGCCGGAATTCTCCTCCGACGGATCGCGTCCGACGGCAGGACCGCCATAGAAGAGTACCGCGCCTCGGAGATCGACCGCCTGAAAAACGACCTGCGCGAACAGGTCGACATGGCGTACCGCATTCTCGTCGATACGTACGAGAAGTCGACGCAAACGGAGTATATCGTCCACACGTACGGAGAGCAACTTCGCTCGGTGGTCGATATCGCGGAAAACCTCGTCCGGCAGATAATGAACGCGGCGGAGGAAGAACAACTCTCCCTCGAAGAGGCGCAGCGGCAGGCCATGAAAGCCTTGCGGGCCCTGCGGTTCGACGGCGGACTCGCCTACGTCTGGGTCAACGACGTCTCGACTCCGTTTCCCGTGCTCCTCATGCACCCGACCTTGCCCGAACTGGACGGAGTCTCCATGAACGCTCCCCTTTTCGACAAAGCGCTGGGGAGCGAGAAAAACATCGGAAAGGCGATCTCCGACGTGTGCGCGCAATACGGCGAGGGGTTCGTAGAGTATCTGTGGCCCAAACCGACGGCGGAGGGCTTGCTCCCCGAAATGCCGAAGCTCTCGTATGTCAGACGGGTCGAAGAGTGGGGGTGGATCATCGGCACGGGAGTCTACGTGGACGAGGCCCGAAAAAACGCGATCGGACAGGCGCTTGGAATCATAGGAAATATGCGTTATGCGAGAGGCGAGGGGTACTTCTGGATCAACGACACAAACCGACCGTACCCTAAAATGATCATGCATCCGCAACTCACCGGAACTACGATGGACGACCCCCGCTTCAATGTTGCATTGGAGGGCGATAAACACCTCAGTACCCTGATCTTGGATATATCCGAGCAATACGGCGGCGGTTTCGTTGAATACATGTGGCCCAAGCCGACGACGACGGAATCTCTGCCGAAAATCTCTTACGTGCGCCTCTTCGAGCCGCTGAACTGGATCCTCGGGACAGGAGTCTATCTCGACGAGATCGAGAAAACCATCGCCTCCCGAAAAAACGAAAGCGAAGAACAGCTCGCTTCCATTCTGAGGAGCATCATTCTGGTCGCCATTGTTCTCTTCCTCGCCGCCTTCGCGCTTCTCTACCTCGTGGTACGGGGCATCGTCCGGCCGATCGTTCAGCTCACCGCCGCCGCCGACATGGTGGCGTCGGGAGAGATGGACACGCCGCTCCCGGATTCGGGTCCGAGGGAGATTCGCTCGCTCTCCCGCTCCTTCAACCGGATGACGGAAGAGCTGAAAGAACGGATGACCGCCCTCCGCGAGAGCGAGGGACGCTTCCGCAGGCTGGCGGAGAACTCTCCGGACCTGATTTTCAGAATTTCGCTGCGCGACGGACGTTACGAATACATCAGTCCGGCCGTCACCCGGCTGCTCGGCTACTCCCAGGAGGAGGCATACGCCACGCCCCTCTTCGCCCGCAAAATCATCCACCCGGATTTCAATCAGTTTTTTGAAAGAGCGTGGAAGGACCTTCAGCGCCGCGAGGCGCCCCCGACGTTCGAATTCAAAGTGCTCTCAAAGTCGGGAGAGGAATTCTGGATGTATCAGCGCAACGTGCTGATCTGCGGAGACGATGGAGAACCGGTCGCCCTCGAAGGCCTCGTCACCGACATCACCGACAGAAAAGCGGCGGAGGCCGCCCTGGAAAACTACCGGGAACACCTTGAGGAGCTGGTCCGTGACCGCACCGCCGAACTTCGGATCGCAAAAGAAGCGGCGGAACAGGCCAATCGTACCAAGAGCGCCTTCCTCGCCAACATGAGCCACGAGATCCGCACGCCGCTCAACGCGGTCCTCGGGTTCGCCTCGATTCTCGAACGCGACGGAGGCCTCTCCGAAGCGCAGACCGATCAGGTGCGCACCATCAACAGGAGCGGACGGCATCTGCTGAAACTGATCAACGACATTCTCGACATGTCCAGAATAGAGTCGGGACAGCTCGACCTCTCGGAAACGGAGTTCTGCCTCCGCGACCTTCTGGACGACATGGAGACGATGTTCCGCTCGCGGACCGACGCCAAGGGGCTGCACTTCACGATGGAACGTATGGAGAGCGTTCCCCGCTACGCGGCGGGGGACGAGGCGAAACTGCGGCAGATACTCTTCAACCTGCTCGGGAACGCCGTCAAGTTCACCAAAGTCGGCGGCGTCGCCGTGCGCGCCCGTGCGGACAAGGAGAATGAAACAGAGGACGCCGTCCGCCTCCTCGTCGAGATAGAGGATACGGGACCGGGCATTCCGGAGAAGGACATGGAACACATCTTCGACGCGTTCCGCCAATCCGAGGCCGGACGCGACGCGGGGGGAACGGGGCTCGGCCTTTCGATCAGCAAGCGGCTCGCGGAGCTGATGGGAGGTTCGCTCGCAGTAAGAAGCCGCGTCGGGAAGGGGAGCTGCTTCACGCTTTCCCTTCCGCTGAAAACGGCAACATCCGGGCTTCATTCCGCGAAAACGGCCCGGCGGAACATCGTCGGCCTGGACACGGGAAACGCCGCCTTCAGAATACTCATCGTCGACGACGTCAAGGAGAACCGGGACGTGCTGCGCGCAATGCTCTCTCCGGACCACGCCCGCCGGAGCGGGGACTCCCCCTTCGAACTGCGGGAAGCGGCGAACGGCGAGGAGGCGCTGTCGATCTTCAATGAATGGTTCCCTCACGTCGTGCTGATGGATATGCGCATGCCGGTCATGGATGGCTACGAGGCCACACGGCGAATCAAATCGACTCCGGGAAGAGGCTCGGTTCCCGTCGTCGCCATAACGGCGAGCGCGTTCGACGACGACAGGGACGCAGTCCTCGCGGCGGGCGTGGACGGATATATACGAAAACCCCTCAGGCCGGAGGAGCTTTTCGAGACGCTTGGAGCCGTTCTCGGTCTGCCCCTCATCCGTAACGGCAACACCTTCGGGGCTTCCGGAGACGAAGAAACGCCGCTGACCGGAGAGCGAATGGGGGCGCTTCCCGAGGAGCTGATCGCAGCCATGCTGGAGGCTGTAGAGAACGGCGATATTGCGGTCCTCGACGCTCTTATCGCAAGAGCGGACGGTATCGACGCGGAGGTCGGAGAAAAACTCAGGGCGCTCGCCAAGCGGTATGATTATGAAACGCTCTCCAGCCTGCTGAAGAACAGGGAGAGAGGCTGAGCGTCCTCTGCCGGACTTCGGAAAACGAAAGGGACGAAGATGAAAACGAAGCTCCTGCCGACGACATGCCCGGAGAGCAGGAACGGACTTCGCCGGCTCGCCCGGAGATACGACTACGAAACGCTCGCGGCTCTTCTACCCGAGGAGGTGGAATCCTCATGAACGATCAGAACGAACAGACGACCATCATGCTGGTCGACGATACCCCTGCCAATCTCGAGCTTCTTCGGGCGATGCTGCACAAAAAAGGGTACAAGGTGCTGGTCTTCCCCGGCGGAGACTCGGCGCTCCGCGCGCTCGAACGGAAAGAACCCGATCTGATTCTGCTCGATATCATGATGCCGGAGATGAACGGTTTCGAAGTATGCGGACGACTGAAAGCGGACGAACGCCTCCGGGAAATTCCCGTGATCTTCATCAGCGCGCTGGACGATACGCAAAGCAAGGTGAGAGCCTTCACCGCCGGAGGAGTGGACTACGTGACCAAACCGTTCCAGCCGGAGGAAATCCTGGCGAGAGTGCAGACGCACGTCACACTGCGGCGGATGCGCAGAACGCTTGAGAAACACATGTCGGAACTCGAAGAACTCGTCAGGGAGAAGGTGAAGGAGATCTCCGAATCGCAGATGGCGACCATCCATGCGATGTCCAAACTCGCCGAATACCGGGACGACCAGACCGGACGGCACATCGAGCGGACGCGCGAGCTCTGCGCCATGCTCGCCCGGAAACTTCGGGAGAACCCGCGCTACGCGCTCCTCATCGACGAGTCGTTCATCGAGAACATCTATCACGCCTCGCCCCTCCACGACATCGGCAAGGTGGGCATCCCCGACGCGATCCTGCTGAAGCCGGGCAAGCTCACCCCCGAGGAGTTCGAGATCATCAAGCGGCACCCGCGCATCGGGGCGACGACGCTGAGCTGGGTGCGGAGCAAGTACCCGCAGAACGCCTTCATCAACATGGGCATCGCCCTCGCCCTCT
>Ga0334883_1005634_pt1 | contig 10928 bp, 9 predicted proteins | sample GraSluR1_MG_6_FD_207230 | JGI IMG/M metagenome (GOLD analysis project Ga0334883, IMG submission 207230) | Sludge microbial communities from methane-producing bioreactor in Wageningen University, Netherlands - Granular Sludge_09_05-R1 | ecosystem: Engineered > Bioreactor > Anaerobic > Unclassified... | reverse complement strand
AGTACCCTGTGGAGGAATGAAACATGCTCATAGTCGCCTGTCAAATTTGCGGAGAAACAAAAGTCATCGCCGGAACGCCCGACGGCGACGGAATGGCCCGCGTCATGTGGATCTGCCCGGTCTGCGGAACGGGACAGGTCATGCAGCTCCCGGTCGCCTCCGACGCCAGGAAGTCCGATCTCCGCTCCATCGTCTGCGGCATGGCCCTTGCGGCCCACGGAGGCATGGAGGAAAGGCCGTGAATGGCGGCTACTTTTTTTACGACAGCAAGAACGCAGTCTCCGCCTCCGAACTGGCAAACCTCTACCGCTTCACACGATGGGGGAGAAGCCGCTCCGTCGAAGACATCGACCGGATGCTCCGCGGAACCTCGATGTGCTTCAGCGTCCGCCACGAGGAGCACCTTGTCGCTTTCTGCAGGATATTGACGGACTTCGTTTACAGGGGATCCCTGTGGGACATCATGGTGCACCCGGATCATCAGGGAAAAAAGGTGGGAACCGCGCTGCTCGACTATACGCTCAACCACCCGGCGATCAAGCCGATTCCTCTGATCATCACCTATACCAGCGAACTCGCTCCCTTTCTCGTTCCGCACGGCTTCGCCCCGAAAGAGGGCGCCCTCATGCTCCTGAGGCGGCCGATTGAGTATTCTTGAGGAGTTTTCGCGCTTTGCCGCGCACCTTTTCTGGCCCCGGGCGTGCCCCTTCTGCGGCGCGCTCGGAGAGTCCGCGTGCGTTCTCTGTCTGTTGCGGCGCCTTGAGCCGCCGATGCCGATGGAGCTTGATGGCCTCCCGCTCTGGTCGGGCGGAGAGCACGACGGCGTGCTCCGCGAGCTTGTGCTCGCGCTGAAATACGGGGGAGACCGGGCGCTCGGCGTCGCCATGGGGCGGGCGCTGGGGCGCGTCTTTCCCCGCCCGGAAGCGGACCTCCTCGTTCCCGTCCCCCTGCACCGTGGGAGCGAGCGGGCGTACAACCAGTCGCTTGCGCTTGCGGAGGGGGCTGCGAAGGAGTGGAAGCTTCCGGCCCGCGAAGGGCTCGTCTGGAGCGAGCGGCGCACAGAACAGACCTCTCTGGGGCGGGATGAACGGAAAATGCTTCCCCGCCACGTCTTTTCTCCAATGCCGGGGCGCGTCGAGGGGAAGAGAATCGTCCTTGTGGACGACGTCGCCACAACCGGCACGACGTTGGAGCGAGCCGCGGAAACAGTGCGTCGCGCAGGGGGCGTTCCCGTCCTCGCACTTTCGTGGACCTGCTCGCAGCGGACTAAAGAGAGGGTGCGCAGCGTCCGATAACAAAGTGAAGAGAAAAGTTTCTTCTTTTGGGGTGATGAAGATGATCGACAAGATTTCCGGCGTGTACGGACCAGGCGTACTGGACAAGCTCAACGCGAAGAAAGGGTACAAACCTCCCCGCGAAGAGGGAAAGGGCGATGGAGTGGAATTCAGCTCCTTTGCCGTCGCGCTCGCGAAAGTTTCCGGCGAGCTGAAGAAAATACCCGACGTTCGCGAACAACTCGTCGAGGATTTCAAAAGACAAATAGCCGAGGGGACCTACTCACCGGATATGAACCAAGTGGCGCGAAGCCTTATCGGCGCGGGGCTGCTCGACCGGGAGGAGTAGACGTGCCTTCACCGTCCTCTCTGGGAGACGCGCTGGCCAAGCAGGCGGAGATTCTGCGCACGCTCGGCGAAGTTACTGTACGGCAGAGAGAGGCGCTCAAAGAAGGGCGCCTCGAATTATTACAGGACCTCTTCCGCGAACAGCAGGCGGCGGGGTTCGCCGCTGAAGCCGCCGAGGAGCGGCGCAGACGCGCGGCTTCCGAACTGGCGGCCGCGCTCGGGTGCGAATCCAACGTATCGGCCATTTGTTCGCGTCTCCCTGAACAAGCGGCCCTGCTGCTGAAAAAAGAAGCCGACGAAGTCCTTCGGCAGGTGAAGGTGCTTCAGTCGGAGATGTATATCCTCTCCTCGCTCGTCGAGGAGAACCAGCGCCTCAACGGCATGATGGCCGCGGAGTGGCGACGGCTCGAAGGAATGTACCCGTCCTCGCGCTCCGGCGTTGATTTCAAAGGATAAGGAGGCAGCCATCCCCATGTTGAACAGCTTTTTCGGGCTTGAAATGGGCCGCCGCGCCCTCGACTACTTCCGTCGGGGAATGGAAACCGCCGGGCACAACATAGCGAACGCCGACGTCGAGGGATACTCCAGGCAGCGAGTCGAGGCCTCTACGACCACCCCGTTCACCGATCCCGCCTTCAACCGTCCCGCAATTCCCGGGCAGATCGGCACCGGCGTCAAGGTGGACGCCATCGTTCGTCTCCGCGACGCCTTTCTCGATATCCAGTTCCGCGAGGAAACGACCGTCAAAGGCTACTGGGAACAGATCGACCGCGCGCTCACAACGTTGGAAGTCTACGTCAACGAACCGGGCGGCAAAGGGCTGAAAACCTCGCTCGACGAATACTGGACCAGCCTTCAGGAGCTGCACAAGCGTCCGGACAGCTCCGCCGTCCGCGAGGAAATCGTCGAAAAGACGAAAAATCTCACCGTCTACCTCGACCAGCTCGTCCGCAACTACGACGAATACAGGGTCGCCATGAACCGCGAGGTCAAGCTGATGGTGGAGGAGAGCAACACGCTCATCGACCAGATAGCCGCGCTCAACGTCACCATCGCGCAGGTTCAGGGCGCAGGGGGAAACCCCAACGACCTTATGGACCGCCGCGACCTCTTGGTGGAAAAACTCTCCAAATTCATTGACATCAGCGTCAACCCTCCCTGCCTCGAAGGCGACGGCGAGTTCAAGATCGACCTGCACGGCAAGCTCCTCGTCCAGGGCGACAAGACCCGCCACCTCGTCCTCGTCGACGTCGTCGGCAACAACGGATTCTTCGACGTCCAGGTGGAGGACAACCTCTTCGACATCGTCTCCAACACGAACGTCCTCCACGCCATCGTCGAACAAGGCGCGCCCGAAGCCGTCCACTCCGTGAGCGTCCAGCGTCTCGCCACCGAGACGGCATGGTCCGTAGGCCAGGGCGACTCCTCGTGCCCCGAGCGGGTGAAGCCGGAGACGACGACCGAAGCGCTCAACCTCAGCGGCTCATTCTCCATACAGGTTGGAACACAGGGTACCCGTACCGCATCGTCCATCTTCACCAGCGACCCTCCCGGGGTCGGGGTAGTGCTCGAACCGGGAGATGCCGGCGATGAGTACATCTTCCGCGTCTCCGCGCACGATACGGAACGGAATATCACAGTAGCGTGGGACGAAACCGATCCTGCCAACCCGCGCTGGAAGATCTCCGTGGATGGAGTGCTCGCCGGATTCTCCAACACGGACTCGCTCACGTTGAACGACCTGCACTCCGCGCTTGCCGGGTTTGCTCCCAATGTTACAGTTTCGGTCAACGCGGCGGGAAGCCAACTCGGCTTCGCCGCGATGGACAACGATCTTCTCTCCATTGTCGACATCAAGGGCAATCTCGCCTCGACGCTGGGCATCGACAACGACGCTCCCGTCGTCACGATCGACGTCGTCGAGGAAGACACTCTGGAGACGATACGGAACAAGATCAACAGCGCCTACGGCGCAACTTCCGGACTCGACCGCCCGGAACAATGGCTCCACGCATCGATCGAACTCGACCCGGTCACGAACAGCCACTATCTCGTTCTCGAGAGCAACACCGCAGGCGAGGCGCACAGGATCAACATCCTCTCGGATGAAAAGGGGAGCCTCCAGATCGCGAAGCGGCTCGGCTTCCTCAACGGCGCGGACGACAGCACCAGCTACCGGACGATCTCCCGCGACGCCGCCTTCACCTTCGACGGGAAACTCTACCTCTCGGAGAGCAACGCGTTCCGGAACGCCCGCCGCGTGCCTGTTCAGAACGACTACTCCGCGACCACGCTCGAAGAGGTCTCCGAGGGCATCCGTCTCGACCTCAAGTCCGAAGGACAGTCGAGCATCACCGTCCGCCACCACATCAAAGGCGGCGCGATCAAGGGCGTTCTTGAGGCCCGGGACGATATCATCCTCAATTTTTCGGACGCCTTCGACGAAATGGCCTACACGCTGGCGAGCGAAATGAACGCCCTTCACTACGCCGGACACGGCACGGGAGAGAACGCCGCGACCACCGGGTACGCTTATTTCACGCCAATAAGCACGCGGTACGGCGCCAGCCGCAATCTCTCCATCAACCGCGCCATCGACGAGGACCGCAGCCTGATCGCCGCGGCAAGCGGCGACGGAACCGGACATACGCTGGGCGAAGGGGACGGCAGCAACGCCCTCCGCATGGCCCAGCTCAAACAGACGAAAGTGCTCCAAAGCCGCAGCTCCGACTTCAACACGTTCTACGAGGCGTTCATCGCCAATCTGGGGTCGCAGGGGCAGCGGGCGCAGACCATGCTCAAGAACCAGAACACCCTGCTCAACCAGATCGACAACCAGCGCCAATCCGTTATGGGCGTGAACATCGACGAAGAGATGATGGACATCATCAAGTTCCAGCAGGCGTTCAACGCCATATCGCGCTACATCACCACCATCGACGAAATGCTCGACAGGATCATCAACGGCATGGGCGTCGTGGGCAGATAAAGGACGGAGGGAGGAGTCATCATGTCGCGAGTTACCAATTCAATGATCCAGAACCTTATGTTGTCGGATATGCACAACAACCTCTCCCGGCTGCTCGACTATCAGCAGCAGCTTGCCTCGGGAAAGAAACACGCCCGCCCGTCCGATCATCCCATCGACGTCACGCGGGAGCTGGCGCTTCAGACCACGCTGCTGGAGAACAAACAGTACATCCGCAATCAGGACGACGCCATGACCTGGCTCTCCAACACCGACGCCGCCTTCAACCAGATGACCGACGTCGCTCACCGCATACGCGAACTCACCATCTACGCGGGGAACGGCGCGCTCGGCCCCGGAGAGACTCAGGCCATCGCCGCGGAGATCAAAGAGCTTCAGGAGGAGTTGCGCAACATCGCCAACTACTCGGTTGAAGGGCGTTTTCTTTTCTCCGGTCTCGCGACCGGCGTCCGTCCCTTCGAGCGCGACGCGCAGGGGAACGTGGTCTACAACGGCAACACAGGCAAGGTACAGTACGAGGTGGAGAAGAGCGTCGTCGGCGACGTCAGCTTCCACGGCCGAGAGGTCTTCCAGCAGTCGTACACGAAGAATACGCTCACCAGCGTGGAAGTCCCGATCGACTTTCTGTGGAAAGGGCGGGACGAGATCATTCAGATTAAAGTCGGCGACCGTACGGTGAAAGTCCATCTTGCCGAAGATTGGACCGACAGAAACATCAACGGCACAGTTGACATCACCGACTACAACAGATTCCGCGATCATGGCGAAGTGGAAGGGCTTACGCTTGACGAAATCGCCAAGCGCATCAACGAGAGCATTGATATGGGCGACGTCAGTCGCCTTATCTCGGTCAGCGTACAGAAGGATGCCACCAACGGAACGCAGCGTCTTGTCTTCCAGAGCCATACCGGCGAGCCCATCCAGGTGACCAGCTGGCCGGAGACCGACCTGGCGCAACAGACGCAGAGCATTGTCAGTTCCGGAGCATGGGCTGCCGGCGACGGCACGATACGCGTATTCTTCCCCGAAGGCGGCGAGGATGTTACATTGACAGTCGACGCTACGGACGATCTTGATTCTATCGCCACAAAGATATCCACCGTTCTTGGAATCGAGGCTAGGCTGAATTTCGATGGCGACAGACTGATAGTCAGCGCAAGCGCATTATGTCAGAAGTTCAGCATGGAACTCACTGGCGCGGCGCGTGCGCTTTTCTCCGCGTCCGCGGACGATGTTGTCACGGTGACTTCGGAAGAATCGCTCCGCCCCGTCGATCACAGCCATATCGACTTCGCAACCTTGATGGGGATGGAGACGACGCTGAAGAGCAGGCAGTTCGGCGACGGCGAAACGTTTGCCATCGGCGTAGGAGCGGATCTGCACCTTCGCTTCGAGAGCGGAAAAAATGCATCGGAACTCAAAATTGAAGGCGGCCCGACAGTTGATCTGACAATCGACGAGCTTGCCGAGCGCATCCGACAGGTCGCGGGCGACTGGCTCGAAGTGGTGGTGCAGGCGGACGAGACCGAGAACGGTTTAGGCACCAGCCAGAGCCTCGAAGAAATGACCAAGCGACTGATCCTCCGTCCGAAGGACAACGAACCGCTCGTCGTCATCGACAAGAATACTTCGAACTATGCTATGGACCTCGGGTTCTCGACGGCGATACAGAGCAACGGAGCAGATGCAGAGTTCCCCGACTTTCTCTGCCTTGATAAGAACATGGCGGCCCGCCTTCAAGTCACGGTAGGCGGCAAAGACTTCACCGTCAAGCTCTACCCTGAGGACGTTGCCGTCAATGCTTTGGTATCGCCTGTGGTTGCCGATCAGGTCAAGGTCATGGAGCAGATCGTGAAACAGGTGAACGCCGCCGCAGGAGAGGCTATGCTGGGGTACACCGTGCTCGACAGTGCAACTGGGCAGACTTCATTGTACGCAAAAAACGGCGAAGCCCTCAGAATAATCGATCTGCCTATTGGGGATCCATCATGGACGCCGTCCTATTCCGCGGGCATTGCGCTCCAGATGGGGATTGCCTCCGGGATAACAAGCACTGCCGTACAGGAAGATGTTCCAGTTGGTCCGGGGACGATCCGCATCGAATCGCTCGGACGCATCGTCGATGTGGATATTTCTGCGGGAGATACGCCGCTTGCCGTCGCCGATAAAATTCGCAAAGCCGCGGGAAGCTGGCTCGACGTCGCGTATTTCGACCCCGAGAAGCCCAACGCCGCGAATAACGTGCTCATGAACATCTCTGCCAAAGACGGTTCTCCCATTTCTATCTTTGACGTATCGGGAAATGTAGCGAGGAGCATCGACATAGACAATGCCATACGGGGTACCGTCGATGTCACAGGTTGGGCTCTCAACGGCACGCCTGCCAACAATATTCTCTCTATCGAGGTCGACGGCTATACACACACGATCGATCTCAACGCAATTTTCGACAGCAACGGCGGCGGTATCGGCATAGAGGATGTCACAGCGGCCATCAATGCCCGTTTCCAAGGGCAGGACGTGAAGGCGCAGCTGGTGGACGACACGATCACAGGCTATAAACACCTTCTTCTCACGTCGCCGCGAGGCTATGCCATCGAAGTCAAAGGAACAGCCCAGGGTTCGCTTACGGGAGCGGAAACGACGACTCTCTCCCGCGCAGGCACTCCCCCAAATCCCCCCGACGCTCACTACACATCGGCCCGTTACACACAGAATATCGTGGTCCGCACGGCCTCCGACACCACGAAGACCGACTTCTTCGGCGTCCTCGAAAACCTCGCCAACTCCGTCACCGCGGAGGACCGCGAAGGGCTGAGCAACACGATGCTCGGGCAGATCGACGACTTCATCGACAACCTGCTCCGCTGCCGCACCTCGGGCGGCGCAATTCTGAAGCGTTACGAAAACAACCAGGCCCGCTTCAAGCAGAACAACGTCTACGTCACCGAACTCTACAGCAAAATCTCGGACATCGACCTCGCGGAAACCAGCACAAACTTCGCGATGGCCCAGGCGGTCTACCAAGCAAGCCTCGCCGTCATCGCCAAGATCGTCCAGCCCACCCTAGTGGACTTCCTTCGCTAACCGCAAACAATCGAAGCCCTCGGTTTCCCGGGGGCTTGGTTTATAATAAGCAACGAGCCCCTACATCTTCTCGCAAAGCGCGATCAGGCGGTCTGTCTGATCCGCCATGAAGAGGGGGATGTTCAGCACGTCGCCGTCGAGCTTGAGATTACGCAAGGAGAAGCGGATGCGGAGGGGAACGTCGGCGCCGTAGATCTCTTTGCATTTTTTCAGACTGCGGCTCTCCACGTTGCCGCCCGCCTTCACTTCGATGGGGTAGACTGCGTCCTTTCGCTGCAGCAGAAAATCCACTTCGTACCGGGGGACGCCCTCTTTTGTCCAGTGCCTCGGCGGTACTTCGAACTGGTCGGTGAGCGCCTGCACGATATAGTTTTCGCTCAGCGCGCCGTTGAATTCGAGGAAAAGACGCTCGCGTTCCGCAAAGACGGAGGGATCGAGAGCCGCCATCCGGCGAAGCAACCCTGTGTCGACCATGTAGATTTTGAACGCGGAGATATCGTCGTACGCCTTCAGCGGGAGTTTCGGCAGTTCGTTTCTGTATGTCTTGAACACCAGCCCGGAGTTGCAGAGCCATTGCAGAGCATCTTCGTACTCCCTCGCCCGGGCGCCCTCCTTGACCACCCTGTATAGGAACTTTTTGTTCTCTTTGGCGAACTGAGAGGGGATGGAGTTCCATATCATGGAGATCTTGGGAACGTCTTTCCGCTCGGGGTGTTTGGCGAAGTCGCGTTCGTAGGCGTTGAGCACGTTGGAGAGCGCCTGCTGCATCGCGTCGGTGTCGCGCTGCTGCGTCCAGATTTTTACGGACTCGGGCATCCCTCCGGTGATGAAATACATTTTCAGATTCTCGTACAAGGGGTTGAAAAATGCGTCCGGCAGAGGGTTCACGTCCTCGATGCCGTCGAGGTATTCGGCGAGATTCCCGTTTCCGTTCGCCATCAGGAACTCGGTGAACGTCATGGGGTTCAGGTTGAGAAAGTCGACCTTCCCCACCGGAAATGAAGCCGTTTTGGCGAGCATGACGCCGAGAAGGGAGCCCGCGCAGGCGAGGTGGTATTCGGGGGCGTTTTCACAAAAGTACTTCAAGGCGGTGAGCGCGTCGGGGCACTCCTGGATCTCGTCGAAAACGATGAGGGTGTCTTCCGGGTCGATCTTCTGCGCGCCCGCCATCGCCAGGTTTTGCAGGATGCGCCGAACATCTTTGGTTGTTTCGAAAAACTGCCTGTACTCCGAATGCTCCTCGAAGTTGAAATACGCGACATTCCGGTAGCGTGTCCTTCCGAACTCTTTGAGAGCCCATGTTTTACCGACCTGTCGCACCCCGTTGAGAATAAGCGGCTTGCGGTTTCCGGATTTCTTCCAACGCTTGAGTTGAACGAGGATTCTGCGCTCCATGACGTCGCCCCCTTCGGCAGGTTCTCAAAACATGGTAGCGTGAGAGGGGAACAATGTCAACGTTTATCACGTAATTATTGACATATCCGTGATTTCAATCACAGTTTCCTTAGAAATTTGTGGCTTTTACAGTATTTTAGGCTTACTTTTTTGTTTTCTTTGCTGTTTATATTTCTGCGGTCTACTGCGGAACACGACGGTGAGAGTGTACGCACTCCGAGAAGAGAGGCGTAGCGGAAGAGCCCATCAGTTCCGGCGTGCCGCGACCAGCTTGTCGAGTTCCTTCCGGGAGATCTTCGAGTATCGCAGAATCTTCTCCGCGGACTCGCCCGCATCCAGCATCTCGGAGGCCACGGCGAGCGCTTTCTTCGCCTCGCCGATCTTCTTGCCTCTCTCCTGCGCTCTTTCCTCCATCACGCTCAACAACACGATCTTCCCCTCCTTCCTTCGCTGTTCTCTGAATTCATCGTACGCCTTCCGGAGTTCCGGGCTCTTCGGATGCAGCAACGCGTCCATGAAGCGGAAGAGCGCCAGCTTCTCGTCGTGTGTCCACCCCTTCGCGTCGAGTTTCTCGATCAGCCTCGTCAGGTAATCCAGTTTGAGCGTTTCGCTCCGGTCGCTCTCAAGCGCGCACTTCCCGGCGTAGAGCGCCCAATCAAACGGGTTGTTGCTGCTCTCAAGCTCGTCTGCGTCCAGCTCCCACAGCTTCAGCGACGGATACTCGTACGAAACCCGGTTCCTGTAGCTTTCCCGCAGGTACATCTCCTCTTCACCGCAGGGCCGTTTCGCAGTAAGGATGGCGCAGGATACCGCATCCGTAACGTCGCTTCTCTTCTTGAGATGCGTCACCCGAAGAGAGGAGTTGTAGAAAAACATCCGCTCCGGCAGGTCGCCCCCCTCAGGCCCTTGTATTTCCACGTGGAGGATCAGCCATACGTCGCGTCCCGACACGGTCGGAACGCGGGCGAGAATGTCGGGTATCTGCTTCGGCCCGTCGACGTACACCGTCAGCTCCTCAAGCTCCTTCTCCATGAAGACCGGCTTCCGCGAGGTGTCCAGATCGTCGGCCAGTTCAGGGAGAATCCTTCGAAGGACGAGGAGGAAAAATTTCTTTATGATCGCCTTCCAGTGTTCGTCGATCTTCCTGCGTTCCCCTTTTTCAGTCGTCTCCGTCGGGGCGTCCTTTAGCGTCGCCTTGACGTGACTCTTCTTTTTCCCCTTCATTTCGGCGGACCCCTTCGAAGCGCGTGCGATGACGTTCGGCCCCCTTCATGTTTTCGACAGCCGGAAGCTCCGCCCAGGTTATTGCGCGTCTTGTTGCACGAGAAGAGTATAGCTTCATACAAGGCCTTCTTCAAGTCCTGCTTTAATGTGGCCTGACGAGAGCCGAAGCGGACTATGAGTGGATGCGGCAAACGCCGGCGCTTTTTAAAATCCTCTCTCCGGGCCGACGCCGAATTGAAAAAGGAAGGTCCCGCCTGGCGACGGAGGCCTTTCATCCATTCAGGAAGGTTCTCAAAGAGTACCGATGAAGTACAAAACATTATCCACGAACAATGTTTTTCCGCGACGCCGTGATCTGAGGTCCTTTCTGTTCATCCGCATCCTGAAGAATCCGTTGAAAATCCCCTACTGCCCCAATAGCGAGAGCACGTTGCGCGGAAGCTGGTTCGCCTGCGACATCATGGACATGTTCGCCTGCGTCAGTATTTGGATGCGCACGAAGTTCATCATCTCCTTCGCGTAGTCCAGGTCGCGAAGGCGCGAGTCAGCCGCCGACAGGTTCTCCGAGGCCACGGCCAGCGCCGATGCCGCGTTCCCCAGCCGGTTCGTCA
>Ga0334883_1005621_pt1 | contig 10940 bp, 14 predicted proteins | sample GraSluR1_MG_6_FD_207230 | JGI IMG/M metagenome (GOLD analysis project Ga0334883, IMG submission 207230) | Sludge microbial communities from methane-producing bioreactor in Wageningen University, Netherlands - Granular Sludge_09_05-R1 | ecosystem: Engineered > Bioreactor > Anaerobic >... | reverse complement strand
CCCCAGTCAACAACAATTCCGTCACAATGGATATTGAGTTCCAGCGGGGGAAGCAGTTTAATTGCCGCTAAATTTGGGATGGGTTTAAGCATTGCCAAATTTATAAACGGTTTTGTTAGTCCTGAAGTGGCAGAAACATACCGGAAAAATTTTAAACCATCAACCGAAAATACTGAACCTCAGGTAATGGTCGCCATTCAGGTGGTTTGTGCCGAAACCGAAGAAAAAGCAAACGAAATGCGGAAGTTTATTGATTTCGTTTTTGTGCAATTTGAAAAGGGGAATTTCAATAATTTTAACGATGAAAACCTTATCAGGAATTATCGTTTCTCCTCCCTGGAGCAACAAATATTAGACAGAAATAAAGGGCGCATCATCTCGGGAACAACCGATGATGTGAAAGAACAGCTCATTAAATTATCAAACGATTTTGAAACGGATGAAATTATGATTACCTCCATGTCTGTTGATTATGGAGCACGTAGAAAATCATTTGAATTTTTGGCAAACGCATTTGAGTTAAAGCCTGTTATATAAATCTCTTATTTTAAATAATTTACACTTAAAAAAATGAAGTACAGACAATTAGGAAAATCAGGTTTGATGGTATCCGAACTTTGCCTGGGAGCTATGAGTTTTGGCGGCGATGGCTACTGGAAAGTAGTCGGCAACCTGGATTACCCAGCCAGCAAAAAATTAGTGGATATGGCTATTGATGCCGGCGTAAACTTTTTTGACACGGCCGATGTTTATTCCCGCGGTCAATCCGAAGAAATTCTGGGTAAAGCACTTAAAGAGAAACGCAACGAAGTAGTGCTTGCCACCAAAGTAAGGGGGCGGATGAGCAAGGAAATCAACGATGTGGGCCTGTCCCGCAAACACATTATTGAGAGCTGTAATAATAGCTTGAAGAGATTAGGCACCGATTACATCGACCTTTATGTGATGCACAGTTTCGATCCTATTACTCCGCTTGAAGAAACTTTGGGCGCTCTATCGGATTTGGTGCATCAGGGAAAAGTGAGGTACATTGGTGCCAGTAATTTCACGGCATGGCAGTTGATGAAAGCTTTGGCAGTATCGAAAGAAAATCATTTTGAAAAATTTGTATCACTGCAGGCCATCTATTCATTGATTGCCAGAGATGTGGAATACGAATTGATTCCGCTGCTCGAAGATCAAGGTTTGGGATTGACCCCATGGTCGCCGCTGGGAGGTGGTTTCTTAACAGGAAAATACAGGAAAGATAAGCCCATGCCCGAAGATTCCAGAAGAACCAAAGAACAAGAACAAAACTTTATTCCGATAGATTTGGAAAAAGGCTATGTTATTGTAGATGCGCTGGAAAAAATTGCCAACAACCACAACGCGAGTATTTCGCAGGCAGCATTAAATTACCTGCTCCGAAAACCGGTGGTTTCTTCTGTCCTGGTGGGTGCCACCAAACCACACCAATTGGAAGATAACCTTAAAGCAACCGAATGGGAAATGAGTGCCGACGAAGTAAGCCATTTGGATGAATTAAGTAAATTAAACCCAATTTATCCACATTGGATGTTGCAATTCACTTACATGGACAGAACCAGTGCGGAAAATTTCTTTTAATAATTGAAACAAATCACTGGCGTAAAAATGAATAACATGAAAATTCCGGATGAATTTCAAAATTTGAAACCTTATGATATGAGTTTGTACTCGTACTCATTTGTTTCAGGGAAGCAACAGCATTACATAGATGTACAATACTATTGTGATGAGAACTTATTGAAATTCTACGTCAGGGTTTTATTTCACATTGAAACCCAGGGAGCTCCTGGAATTGTTCACGGTGGTGCCATTGCATCTGTAATGGATGAAGCCATGGGAGGGGTAGCATTTTTAAACGATATGCCTGCTGTTACCGCGAGCTTAACGCTAAATTATCACAGGCCACTACCGGTTGAAACAACCATGTATATTACTACCTCAATCGAAAAAAATGAAGGTAAGAAAGTCTATATCATGGGAAAAATGTTTGATGGAGATGGGGTGCTTTTTGCCGACTCAAAAGGAATTTTTGTGAAAGTACCCAATGAAAGGATTGGTTTATAATCTAAAAAATAAAAACAGAAATTATGATTAAAATTGGAATTATCATTGGAAGTACCCGCCCTGGGCGCAACGCCGAAGCCGTTGCAAAATGGGTATATGACCTGGCATCAAAAAGAAACGATGCTGAATACGAACTGGTAGATATCAAAGATTTTAATTTGCCCTTGCTGGATGAACCCATTCCGGCATCAATGGGGCAATATATGAATGCACATACCAAAGCGTGGGCAAAAAAAATAGAAGCACTTGATGCGTTTGTTTTCGTCAATGGCGAATATAACCATTCGTTACCGGCTGCATTAAAAAACGCTTTGGACTATTTATATGCTGAGTGGAACAACAAAGCTGCCGGTTTTGTAAGTTACGGTTCGGCAGGAGGTGCCCGGGCTGTTGAACAACTTAGGCTGATAATGGGAGAACTTCAGGTGGCTGATGTACGCACACAGGTTTTACTTTCGCTGTTTACCGATTTTGAAAACTTCAGCGTTTTTAAACCTGCTGCAATGCACGAAAACAATTTAAACACGATGCTCGACCAACTAATTAGCTGGGGAACTGCATTGAAAGCTATAAGAAATTAAGCGAAGCAGAATGGGAAAGTTACCCGTACATTTTATACCTCATGGTGGTGGCCCGTGGCATGTAATAGAAAATGCCATGGGCGACCCTATCGGGTATGGTTGGTTAAGGGAATACCTTGAAAATTTTGGTGAGCAGTACAGCCAAATGATAAAAGCGATTCTTGTTGTTTCAGGGCATTGGGAAGAGGACTTGCCAACGTTGCAATTCAGTTCAAATCCACCTTTGCTGTACGATTATTATGGTTTCCCCGAATCCACCTATCATTTAAAATGGCCAGCTCCCGGTAATCCCGATTTGGCTGAACGCATTGAAAAGCTATTGCATTTGAATGGCTTTGAAACGAAAAGAACATTCGAACGTGGATTCGACCATGGAACTTTTGTGCCTTTGATGATTGCTTTCCCTGAAGCCAACATTCCGGTGGTTCAGCTTTCGCTGGTTAATTCACTAGATCCTGAAACACATATAAATATTGGCAAATTGCTTGAACCTTTACGAAATGAAGGCGTTTTGATTATAGGTTCGGGAATGAGCTACCACAATATGCGTGGGTTTATGTCGGGAAGTTCTTCGGCAGCAGGCATTTCAACACAATTCGATGACTGGCTCACCCAGACAGTTGAGATAAATGATACTAAAAAACGAAATGAAATGCTCATTAACTGGGAGAATGCACCGAAAGCAAGAGAAAGCCATCCAAGAAGTGAACATCTGACTCCGTTGTTTGTAGTTGCCGGTGCTGCAGGCAACGATAAGGGCTCTCGTGATTATTCGGGATTGCTCATGGGGATTAAAGTTTCAGGATATAAGTTTGGATAATTGATAAAAAATAAAGTGAAATGAAATGGAAGAAATGAAAACAGGAGAAAAGAAACCCGTGACCATAGAATTTTTTCATGATGTGCTTTGTGCATGGTGCTATGCCTTTTCGCCCCGATTAAAAAAATTAACGCAGCAATTTCCCGAACAGGTTGCAATTGTGCATCGGGCATTTGCTTTAGCTCCATCAAAAGACGGAATAGAACGAATATTTGGTTCAAAAGAACAGGGAAAGAAAGAGATTATAGAACATTGGCGTCAAGCCAACCTCAATGATGATGAACATAGAATGAATCCGGATCTTATGGCGTCCAGAGATTTCGATTATCCTTCTTCTACTCCCGGTTTGACCGCATGCAAAGCTGCCGAACTTCAAGGTGGAAACCTTATGCATGGCAGAATGTTCGACCGCGTTCAAAAAGCGCATCTTACCGATTGTCTTAATATTGGCGATTTTAATACACTGAAAATGTGTGCCAAAGAAATTGGACTTGATGTGGAACAATGGGAAAAAGATTATAACAGCGAAAAGGTAAAGCAAACGCTAAACGAAGATTATCAGCAGGCACGGTTGTATGGAGTAAATGCAGTACCCACTATTGTGGTCAACGGTAAACATAAACTGAGTGGGGCACAACCCTATGCCGTTTTAGACGAATGGATTAAAAAAATAATCTTAAGCTCCTAAAGAACAAAAAAGGAAAATATCCATGAAAATAGTAATCACATTTAAAACAGTTCCTGCACAAAAGAAATTACTAAAGCAATTTTCAGGAAACGGCACGGAAACCGTCTTCCTGGAAGATAGTCCAAAGGAACTGATTGCGGATATTGTTTCAACTGCTGATATATTGTTATCCTGGAACCCGGAAAAAGAAGGATTGTACGATCTTGTAATGTCCTGCAAAAATGTAAAATTTATCCAACTTCTTTCCGCCGGATACGACCATGTTAAACTGGAACGTTTTCCGGATTCCATGAAAATAGCTGCAAACCAGGGAGCCTATGCCGAACCCATGGCTGAACATGCCCTGGCAATGATACTTGCCCTGAGCAAAAGGTTGTCAATCTATCACAATCACCTGTCTGATGGAATATTTAATCAACTAAAAAGCACTACTAAATCAATGAGGGGTTCCGCCCTGGGAATAATTGGTTTTGGTTCGATTGGGAAAGCTACGGCAAACTTGCTGAAACCATTCGGGGTGAGGGTATTTGCCATCAATACAACAGGCAAAACCAATGAAGAAGTTGAGTTTATCGGCACCCTTAACGATTTGGATTTTGTGTTTAAAAATGCCGATTCGCTCCTAATTTCCTGCCCGCTTAACGAGCAGACAAAAAATTTAATCAACAAACAAAAACTGGATTTAATGAAACCAAATGCCGTTTTGGTAAATGTGGCAAGAGGACAAATAATTAATGAGAAGGATTTGTGTGAACACCTGAAAACCCATCCCGACTTTTACGCCGGTATAGATGCCTGGTGGGTGGAACCGTTTAAATACGGCAAGTTTGAACTTCATTTTCCTTTCTTTGAATTGCCCAATATGCTGGGCTCGCCACATAATTCGGCCATGACGGAGGATGCAATGATAATAGGGACAGAAAAGGCTATCGATAATATAAAACTTTTTGTCCGGGGAGAAAAAGTCAACGGACTGATTCATTAATACATTCAAGCTATATGACAATAGATAACATGAAAATAAAATTAACCATTGCACTATTAGGTCTTACACTTGTTTCCTTTTCTCAGAAAAGTGATTTAAAGTGGTTGGATTTAATGCTTGCTAACTACGAATACCCATACAAAGTGGATTATATCAACCTGAACATCCAACAGCAGGATTTAAAAATGGCTTACATGGATGTTAAACCGGCAAACTATAATGGGAAAAATATGGTTTTGCTGCATGGTAAAAATTTTAATGGCGCATATTGGAAAACAACTATTGAAAGATTGACACAAGAGGGTTTCCGGGTGGTTGTACCCGATCAAATAGGCTTTGGCAAATCATCGAAACCTGAAAATTTTAACTATACATTTCAGCAATTGGCTCTCAATACAAAACTTCTATTAGACCATCTTGGCATCATAAAAACCAGTGTATTAGGGCATTCTATGGGTGGAATGCTGGCTACCCGTTTTGCGTTAATGTATCCTGAAGTAACGGAAAAATTAATTCTGGAAAACCCAATCGGGTTAGAAGACTGGAAAAAGACAGTTCCCTATAAACCGGTGGATTGGTGGTATCAGGTTGAGCTGAATCAGACGTATGAGAAAATTAAAAATTACCAGTTAGAAAACTATTACGATGGCAAATGGAATCCCATGTATGACCAATGGGTTGATCTTTTGGCCGGGTGGACACTGAATTCTGATTATCCAAAAATTGCGTGGAACGCGGCCCTCACCTTCGATATGATTTTTACGCAACCGGTTCTCTACGAGTTTGGAAATATCAAACCTCCTACTTTGTTGATTATCGGCATAAGGGATAGAACAGCATTGGGAAAGCCATTGGTGAGCGAAGAGGTGGGAAAAACGATGGGACTATACAACCAACTTGGAAAAAGCACAAGAGACAAGATTCCAAACGCGAAATTGGTTGAACTTGACAATGTGGGTCATTTGCCTCATATTGAACAATTTGACATGTTTATTTCGCCATTGATACAATTTATTAATAAATAATTTAAAATTATGAAAGCAGCACGTTTATTTGAATTAGGAAAACCTCTTCGGGTTGAAGAGGTTGCACTTCCCGAATTGAGGGACGAAGATGTTCTGGTGGAGGTAAAAGCCACATTTATCGCACCTTCCATGAAAGATATTACTCAACCTGGCGGATTTTTTGTCCGCCCAACTTTGCCTGCCATTTTGGGTTCGGATGCAGTGGGCAACATCTCAAAACTTGGTAAACATGTGAAAGGGTTGAAAGAAGGTCAAAAAGTTTGGGTTAATTCCCTCTTGTATTACCCGACTGATGAGTTTGCTTTGAAAGGACAGGAAGGATTGAGCGAGTCCATGGCTTTTCAGGGAATGTTTACATTTAACCCAAACAATGTGCATTTGATGGATGAATATCAGGGCGGATTTGCTGAATATATCAAGGCGCCTTCATATAACATCATTCCTTTGCCGGAAAATTTTCCGGTTGAACATGCAGTGCGTCTCGGCTATTTGGGAACGGCATTTCATGCCTTAAAAAGAGCTCATGTTCATTACGGGTCAACAGTTTTGATTAATGGCGCCACTGGAACTGTAGGAACAAGTGCCGTTCTACTGGCTCTGGCGATGGGAGCTTCAAAAATAATTGCCATTGCCAATAAAAAAGACAGGCTTGAAAAAATCAGGCAAATCAATCCGGCCATTATTGAGACACTTTCACTTCAGGATGGCGAAGTGACGGGTAAAATAAGGGAACTTACCAACGGCCAGGGCGCAGAATCGTTTGTGGATTGTTTATCTTATGTCGATACTTCTTCCACACACCAGTGTTTGTTCGCTGTAAAAAAAGGTGGTACAGCCGTTTGCATTGGGGGCGCGACAGGAAACATAACCATCCCTTATGCGTTTTTGTTGGGTACCGAAATTAATATTACCGGGTCGCTTTATGTACATTCATATGAAGTGAATGAAATAATCAGCATGGTAAACTCCGGAAGGTTAAATCTTGACTTCTTCGACACAAAGGCTTTTGCACTTGAAGAAATTAACGAAGCAATTGAGTTGGCAGGTTCAAGGATTGGTGGGTTAAACACGGTATTGGTTAAAATGTAAAATAAAAAAAATAAATGAATCCTATAACAAATAAAGTACGATTCAGAACAGTATTTAAAATCTGATAGTCAATATTTTATTAACAATTAAAACCACAAAAAAATCATGAAAATGAAAACAGTTAAAAACATGAAAAAAAATCTTTTGCTATTAGTATTAATTGGAAGTTCCGTCATCATTACAAGTTGTGGCGGCAATCAATCAAAAAAGAATACGGAAGAAAAAACAAAGGCTGTGGCCACTGCCGAGCCAAAGATAGTTAACGAGCAAGTGACCTATACTTCGGGCAACGACACATTAGTTGGTTATCTTTATTATGACCAAAACAGCAATGAAAAGAAACCGGGCATTATTGTCGTGCATGAGTGGTGGGGAAATAATTCCTATGCGCAAACACGTGCCAAAATGTTGGCTGAACTTGGATACACCGCGTTAGCCGCAGATATGTATGGACATGGCAAGGTACTGGATAATCCCAATGATGCACAGGAAAATGCGGGTGTTATTTACACGAATCCAGATTTATTAAAAGCACGTATGACTGCGGCATACCAGACCTTAATAAACAGCAATCGGGTAGCCAATGACCATATTGCAGCTATTGGTTACTGTTTTGGTGGAACAGTAGTTTTAAATGCTGCCGCCATGGGAGTTCCTCTCGAAGCAGTAGTCAGCTTCCATGGGGGGTTGGCTGGCTTTAAGGCTTCCCCGGCCATAAAAAACACACAGGTACTTGTCTGCAATGGAAGTGCCGACCAGTTTGTTTCGGAAGATGATATTAATAATTTCAAAAACGAAATGAACCGAGAGAACGCACCATTCGTATTTAAAGAATACGAAGGAGCAACCCACGCGTTTACAAACCCCGAATCGACAGAAGCCGGAGAAAAATTCAATATGCCGATTGCCTACAACGAAAGTGCCGATAAAGCTTCGTGGCAAGATATGAAAGATTTTTTTAAAGAACATTTTCCGGTAAAATAAGATATTTATGCTGGTGAAAACAAAATGAAAATCTTTCAACATAAATAAAAGGAGCTGTTTGCCCGCGCGATGGGAAATGCAAATAAAACCTGCGTAAAATTTACAATATCTTCAATATGCTAAATATGAATAGATAAAATAAAATTAAACCTAAATTTTTAATTTGTATGTTGCTACATATAATGTATAAACATATCTTTGTGCGAAATTAGTAATTGAAATTTTTTAAGATTGAAAATTATATGGAAAAACCAATCATAATAGAACTGTTTTATACATTAACTTGTCCAAACTGCAAAATAATGAAACGTTTGCTTGACGAAGTACTAAAAGAATACGGAAATAAATTTGAGCTAAAACAAACCATAGCAAATATGCCGATTGGAATGATTAGAACAATGAAATTAGGAATACACGCAGTACCTACACTTCTAATAAACAATGAAATTGCATTTAGAAGTGTTCCAACAAAAGAAAAATTAATCGATAAACTCAATACATATCAACAAATTAAAATTTAACAAAATGGAAGAAAAGAAAAAATTAAGATGTCCCCTTGGTATACCAGGAGGAATTATTGCAGCCTTAATTGGTTTAGTAGGTATTATCATGAATATCGTAAATTTTGATACATTTAATTTACTCATATCAATTGCCTTACTATTACTCGCTATGCCATTTGTGCGTGTTACAATGATGGTACATGGAGCAAATGACCGGTTAGATGACCTTGAAGAAAGAATCAAATAATTATTAACCGCTGATTAATTATCGGCATAAAATTAAAAAAATGGAAGAACCTAAAATTGCACAGAAATCGCCTTATGTATTGGATTTAGAATCCGGTACATATTATTGATGTGCATGCGGAAAAAGTGACAATCAACCCTTTTGCGATGGTTCGCATAGAGGAAGTGAGTTTACTCCAAAGTTGGTAGAAATAAAAGAAAAAAAGCAAGTGGCACTTTGTGGCTGCAAACATTCAAAAAACGGTGCATTTTGTGATGGAACACATGCCAAATTATAAAATTAATTTTTCGGAAATTGGCACATCAAAGCGATAAATTACCAACATTTTATTTACCTCACGGTGGTGGCCCATGGCATGTTATGGACGATGCCTTTGGTGACCCTGTGGGTTATAGTAAACTAAGAGAATATCTCGTAAAGTTTGGACAGGAATACAGTCAAAAAATAAAAGCAATTCTTGTTATTTCTGCGCATTGGGAAGAAGATTTTCCCACTGTGCAATTGGGTTCAAATCCGCCTTTGCTTTATGACTATTACGGGTTGCCTGAATCAACTTATCATTTGAACTGGTCGGCATACGGTAATACCGAATTGTCCGAACGTATTGAAAATCTAATTAAAGCAAATGGCTTTATCACAAAAAGAGAATTTAAAAGGGGTTATGACCATGGTACGTTTGTGCCCTTAATGATTGCTTTTCAGAAACCTAATGTTCATAAAAGGAATCTGGCTCTGATGAATTGGAAAAAAGCTCCTGCTGCACTGGAGAATCATCCAAGAAACGAACATTTAGCACCTTTGTTTGTGATAGCAGGTGCTACCGGAAATGATACCGGATTGATTGATTACGCAGGAACACTCATGGGTGTTAAAATATCAGGATTTAAATTCGGATAAAATATCAAAACAAAAACATATTATTAATTCAAATTTTAAAATTATGAGTACAGAAATTTCAAAAATGAGAAAAATTGTCGCCTGGATAATAGCAGGCTTATTAACTGCACTTTATTTAAATAGTGCAATTGGGAAATTGTTTCTTCACCCCGAACAAATGGAACAAATGAATTTGGGCACTTGGCGCATTATTATTGCGTTAGGCGAAATAGGCTCGGCTTTGCTGTTTCTGTTTCCAAAAACCAACCGGTTTGGCACTTTGTTATTAAGCTCTTATATGGGCGGGGCAATTATTATACACATGACAGGTGGCATGAGCATTATAATGCCAAGTGTGGTGCTTATTTTGGTGTGGGTCGTTTTTTATTTCAGGCAACCAGAATTTTTCAAATTGAAGTAAAATGAAGATTGAAGACGAAATAAAGGGTAGATTTCGGAATGAATATCATAAGGGGTTGATAAACCTGACATACACCTGCAAACAGTTGAGTTTTAAGTTTTATCAATCGCTAAAAGAACACGGACTTGCCGAACCGCAATACAATGTTCTGAGGGTACTGCGAGGTTTTCGTTCCGAAGCTCCCCTTTCCATTAGTTTTATTAAAGAACGCATGCTTGACAAAGACTCGGATGTCAGCCGTATTGTTGACAGGTTGGTTCAAAAAGAGTTAGCAAATAGGACAGAAAATCCCGAAGACAGACGCCAAAAATCTGTTAATATTACTGAAACAGGCTTGGCATTGCTTGATAAAATGTTTACTTGTGAAAAAAAAGCGGACACCTTGCTTAGTAATTTGACGACTGAAGAAGTTAAAGAATTTAACAGGCTGTTGGATAAAATCAGAGAAAAGAAAGAATAATGCACATGGCGGTATGCGGTATAGTTAATTGCCGGTGCAGTGTGTATTCGAGTGACACAGCTCGTATCAAAAGTAGTTGTAACTTGACAGGAAAGTGCTTCGAAATCGGCAACTAACCATACCGCCAAACCGTCGTCAGTCCGTCTAAAAACCCCTCAAGCCCTCAAGAA
>Ga0334883_1005619_pt1 | contig 10948 bp, 10 predicted proteins | sample GraSluR1_MG_6_FD_207230 | JGI IMG/M metagenome (GOLD analysis project Ga0334883, IMG submission 207230) | Sludge microbial communities from methane-producing bioreactor in Wageningen University, Netherlands - Granular Sludge_09_05-R1 | ecosystem: Engineered > Bioreactor > Anaerobic >... | reverse complement strand
GATTTTTAATTTTTTACAAAAACTAGCACATATAAGTGGAGCAACTGAATTTAAAAGATGTTCATTCAATATCAACATACTTCGTCCTACTGGCTGATCTTTACTTCCGCCAGATACCTCGATAACAAAATCAAATTCATCTAATTTTCTTGATGTTAATTTTGATTGTTTCTCATATCTTTTTGGTAAATTTTCAAGCTGACACGATGAAGCATCATCTAGATCTGTACCCCTGATCACTTTTACTTTTTCAGTATGACTTTGATCCTTATTTTCTTTTCCCCAGCCTCCACCGATGTGAAGTTTTGTAATTTCACCTACAGATTTTATTCCCCATTCTTCTGGAATTCTTCCCAGCTCACTATCAATCATTTTCACTTTTTCATGACCAGGAAATTTAAAATGAATAAACCATTCTTCATAAAGTCGTTGAGCGATTTCTTCAAGGATTTGAATGCGACGATTGTTTTTTGCAATTAAGTAATCAAATTGTTTAAGTATCAGAGATACTTGTTTTTGATATTCAATAGGAAAATAAGTAACCAAGAGTTGGTCTAAGTGATTTCTATTTAATGTTGGAACACCAGCCCCAGCGTTAAAGTCAGCTAAAGGTAAGTTTTTTAGTGAATAGTAAACAAAACTAGGATCATTTCCTTTAAAATCTTTAACCCAGAGAGATGTATTGTGTGGCCAAAATTTAGTGTTTACAAATTGTACGGTGCCCAAAGATCCGCTTCTCCCAGTAATAACTCCCGGAGGCTTAACTTTATATGAATCATGATATCCAATTATCGATGTTGACCCTACAACAGGATACTTTCCACCATTCATGTTTTTCTTTGTTAAATCATAACCTCTTTGTAGAGTGATGAATTCTGAAAGTGGTACTTTTTTCGACTTTATCATTTAAATATTTCTCTTAGATTTGAATGTATTTTTTTCTCTAACTCCCGTGATTCTTGATTTAAAGTGAAAAGCTCTTCAGATAAAGATGTTAATTTTTCATAAAAATCCTCATCACTCATTTTCTTTTTTTTCTTCACCCCCACATATCTTCCAGGATTTAAACTCCAACCGTGTTTTTCAACTTCTTCAATATCAACCACCTTACACAGACCCTTAATATCTTGATATGTAACTTCTGGAAATTGTTCTACAAATAACTCGTTATTTTTATACTCTGCATCTTTACCACGATAGAGTCTGACAATATCAGCAATAAAATCAATCTGCTCCTGTGTAAATTCTCGGTGAGCTCTATCTACTTGGTTGAATATCTCTCGAGCATCAATAAAAAGAATTTGTTTTTCTCTTCTGCTACCTTTTTTGCCTTTATCTAAAAACCACAATGTACAAGGTAAGGTGACGGTGTCAAAAAAGTTGGGACCAACTGACACAATTACATCAATAACGCCTTCTTTAATAAGTTTTTTGCGAATTTCTTCTTCTGAATTTCTCGCATCGCCCGCACTGTTTGCCATGACAAAGCCAGCTCGACCAGTTTTATTAAGAGTGGAGTAAAAAAGTTGAATCCATAAGTAGTTGCCATTATCTGGGGTAGGCAATCCATATGGAAAACGCTTGTCATTCTTCAATTTTTCTTTATCAATTCCTGACGAGTTAAAAGGTGGGTTAGCCATCACATAATCAAATTTCCCCAGACTATCATGCTCGTCAGCATAGTAAGTATTACCTTGAACAATCTCGCCTTCGATACCATGAACAGCCATATTCATTTTGGCAATGCGTACATTATGTGAGGATAATTCTTGACCATAGATAGCCAGCTCACGAGAAGGGTCTTTTTTGTGCTCAGTAACAAATTGGGCACTTTGTACAAACATACCGCCTGAACCACAAGCAGGATCATAAACACGACCAGTGAATGGCTCGATAATATTTACAATTAATTTCACCAAAGATGTTGGTGTGAAAAACTCCCCACCTTTTTCACCGCTGTTTTTATGAAAGTTTCCAAGAAAGTATTCATATATTTTTCCAAAAACATCTCCTTCGATATCAGGAATTGAATTAAAAGTACGAAGCAAGTCTAAAAGTACACTTTTTTCAATTCTGTTGTAGTCTTGGGGCAACACGCCACGAACATTTTCATTTTCTTGCTCAATTAAGTGCATGGCATTATCAATTGCCAATGCCACATCATCAGATTCTTTAAGTTTAGTTAAATAGCTATAGTGAGCTTGATCTGGAACAAATAATACCCCTTGAGCCTGATAATCTCCTTTAGAAATATCACGTCTGACTGAAGAGTTTTTTGTCTCTAGCTCCTTTTTGGCTTGATTAAATTTGACTGAAGCATGTTTAAGAAAAATTAAGCCCAAGACAGGCATTGTGTACTCGGATGGTTTGAGATCTGAGTTAGACCAAAGCTGATCAGCGGTTTTCCAGAGTTTTTGTTGGAGATTTTGAATATTCGTCATAGATATTTCCTTTTGTACCACAATTATATACTCTCAGTCAGCCTTGATCGAGAGTAAAATAACAAAAATTCAAGCGTTTGAAGCAATTAATCGAAGATAAACAACTCAAAAATTCTAACCTTAAGAACTTTAGCAATCTTTTCTAAAGTCTCAACACTTGGTTTTCTCTCACCTCTCTCGATGTAACCGATGTATGCTCTGTTGAGCCCTGCCTCATATGCTAAAGCTTCTTGAGTAATATTGCGATCTTTTCTAGTGCGACGAATGTTTTCTGCGATCTTGTGGTAGATAATGTTCTTTTTTGACACATATATATTCTGTTTTAAAGAGTACTGATGGTCGACTTACTACTGGTATAGATTTGTTGGCAAAACAGCGATAAAATACTTACTGACAGTCGCCAATATAAATTATAAGAAAGGTAGCGAATGCCAGAACAAGAAAAAAAGAATAACTGGTTCGTAAGACACAAATTATTAACTGTAATTATAGTGATAGTGGTAATTATGGTTATTGGAGGTAGCAAGGGAGACAATAGTTCCAACTCGCCCAGTTCTACCACAGAATCTAAACAGGAAGAAGCAACTGCAAATTTCAAAATGAATGAACTAGTTACAAGTGGAGATCTAGCATTCATAGTGACTAAGATGACAGAGGCAAAATCTTTAGGTAATGCCTATACGAGTAAAGATGCTCAAGGTATTTTCAAAATCATTACAATTGATGTAGAAAATGTAGGTAAAGAAACCAAGATGATCGATAGCTCAATGATCAAGTTAAAAGATGACCAAGACAGAACTTTTGAAAGAAGTATTGATGGGCAAACAGCCAAGGGTCTGGCTCAGGGTCAATTCGATCTCTTCTTACAACAGGTTCAGCCAGGCTTGAGTGTAACAGGGGAAATTGTCTTCGATATACCAGCTGATGCAACTGGGTTAGTGCTACAAGTAAAAGATAGCATCTTCGGAAAATCGATTGACATTATGCTCGAGTAGATATACCAAAATAGGAAAGAAGAACCCTGCTAAACAGGTGGGGTTCTTGTAAGGTTTAGCTTATATTATAGTTTAGCTAATTTTTTAATGGATCCTGCAATTAAAATTTGACATACTAATACTTTTTATGTTAAATTAAAATTAGCAAATCTGTTCTAGTTAGCTACATAGATATTAATAATTATATTAGGAAAATCAAAACTATTTATTATCAGAACATAATTTAAAAATTTACAAATATTATTAATGTTGAGTTTTTAAGATAACGCTCACTTTGGTCAGTGAGCAACATCCGCAAGCGGGTGCAAGATAACCAATCAAACTCATGATTGTTTATCTTGTGCCCGTTTTTTAATGGTCACAAGAGAAAGGCACGTATGCCAAGACTCAAAGTGACCCAAATAGCGGTCTCCAAACTCAAAGCTAGTGAGTATAACCCTCGCAAGTTATCAAGCAAAGCAGAAGCTGATCTCACCAAAAGTATTCAGCGATTCGGGCTGGTAGATCCAATCATCATTAACTCTGCTACCAATAGAAAAAATGTAGTTATTGGGGGACATCAACGCCTCAAGATTGCAATGAAGTTGGGCTACAAAACTATTCCCGTTGTCGAAATCAATCTTCCTGATCTTGAGCGAGAAAAAGAACTTAATCTTCGCTTGAATCGTAACACGGGAGAGTGGGACTTTGATCTACTAAAGAGTTTTGATGTTAGTCTTCTACTTGATGTGGGTTTTGATGACAATGACCTGAGTTCAATCTGGGATGACAATCTAGAAATAGAAGACGATAACTTCGACATTGAAAAATCAGTAAAGAAACACAGTGATCCCAAATCAAAAGCTGGGGATCTCTATCAGCTTGGTCAACATTACCTCCTTTGTGGTGATGCCACTAATCCTAAAATAGTTGCTCGTCTGCTTAGTGGAAATAAGGTAGATGTTGTGTACTGTGATCCTCCATACAATATTTCTCTTAACTACTCGAATGGTATAAGCACCAAAGGCAAGTATAAAGGTACAAAGACCAATGACAGTAAATCTGCAACAGAGTATGAGCAATTTCTTAAGCAAGCTATTAAAAACGCCTTGTCAGTTGCCAAGTCCAATGCACATATCTTCTACTGGTGTGATGAAAATTACATTGGTTTGTTGCAAGCTTTATATCAACAGCTTGGTATCAAGTATCAGCGAGTTTGCCTATGGGTGAAAAACAATATCAACCCGACTCCTCAGATTGCATTTAACAAGGTATATGAACCATGTGTTTACGGCACAATTGGTCAGCCACATTTAGACAGCAGAAGCACTAACTTCAACGAAGTTCTCAATAAAGAAGTGAGTGCTGGCAATCGTCTACCCGATGATATTTTAGATCTTTTCTCAATTTGGCTTGTCAAGCGCAAGGCTGGACAAGATTATCTTCATCCCACTGAGAAACCGGTTACTCTTCACGAAAAACCTTTACGGCGTTGCACAAAACCAGGAGATATAGTTCTAGATTTATTTGGCGGAAGTGGTTCAACCTTGATTGCCTGCGAACAGATGAAACGCAGAGCATTTTTAACCGAAATTGATCCTGTCTTTTGCGATGTCATTATTGATCGCTATCAACAATTAACTGGCAAGGAGGTAGTCCTATGCAAATAAAACAAGGCATGATTTTCCAGCTTAGAGAACACACTCTTGGCTGTGGTAGTAGTACAGATACAGAGTTTGTTAAGAAAGTGATTGGTAACAATACTGTTTGCTCAATTCAAAGTGACCCACCTTATGGAGTAGCGATTGCCAAGTCATCTCTCAATCCCACTATCCATAAGCCACTCGCCAACGATCATCTACAGTCTGATGCTGAATACATAGAATTCACTAGTAGCTGGTTAGAAGCAGTCAAACCATTTTTGGCTCGTAAAAACTCAGCTCATATTTTTAATAGTGACAAGATGATCTTTGCCCTTCGAGAAGGCATGATCCGATCTGGTTTTAAGTTTTCGCAGTTATTGGTGTGGGTAAAAAATCAATCAACTATGGCAAGGCTTGATTATTTGCCCGCTCATGAATTAATAGCTTTTGGGTGGTTTGGTACTCACAAATTTTACAAGGCTCAGGACAAGTCAGTACTCTATGCTCCAAAACCTCAAATGAGTAAGTATCACGCCACCATGAAGCCAATCTCACTTATTCGGCGACTGATCCTAAATAGCACAAAGGTTGAAGACACAGTCTACGATCCATTTCTAGGTAGTGGCACTACTTTACTAGCTTCTCACCAAACACTTCGCAAGTGTATTGGAATCGAACTAGAGCCTGAATATTGTCAAGTGACTATTGATCGTTGGGAGAAACTTAGCGGTTTGAAAGCTACTGTCAGAAAGGAGTCATATGCCAAGTGATCTTCAAGACAGAACCCAGCAAAACAGACAGCTAATGTTGGAACAACTAACAAAAACTCCGGTTGTACAAATAGCTGTAGAAAAAGTTGGAATCTCAAGATCAACCTTTTATCGTTGGAAAGAGGAAGATCCGAAATTTGCCAAAGAAGCAGATCAAGCTTTGACAGAAGGTATTGCCTTAGTAAACGACATGGCGGAAAGTCAGTTACTATCTGCGATTCGCGATAGAAATATCACGGCTATATTTTATTGGCTTAATCACCGACACTCAGCTTACAGCAATAAGCTAGAGATCACTGCCAAAGTTAAAGATGAGACCCTTTCGCTAGACCAACAAGAATTAATTAAAAAAGCACTTAAACATGCTTCACTTATCATAAAAGGAAACCATGAATAAATTACTAAATGAAAAAATCTTCAAGCAGGTCATCAATGACCGCAAAATGAGAGTTAACTTAACCGGAGAAAGCATACTATACTTTTCAGCAATCTACTTCCCTCACTACTTTTCTTTTGATTTTGCTCAATTTCAGTTTGAGATGTTGCAACTTGCAGAAGACACCGAGTGTCAATTCGGAGTAATTATTACTTTTAGAGGGTCAGGTAAATCAACGCTATTTACTACAATTACGCCACTGTGGACAATCATGGGTAATCAAGCAAAAAAACATGTGGTGATTGTGTGTCAAACACAAGAACAAGCCCGCTCACACATGGCAAGTATTAAGGCAGAACTTGAATCAAATGAGTTGTTGCGGGGTGACTTAGGACCATTTAAAGAAACCAATAATACATGGAATGCTCTGTCTTTGGAGTTTTCTAAATATGAAGCAAAGATTTCAGCTGTATCAGTTGATCAAAGTATTCGTGGACTTCGCTACAAACAGCATCGTCCAGACTTAATTATTTGTGATGACATTGAAGACTCTTCATCAGTTAAAACCAAGGATGGTCGAAAACGAATTCAAGAACTCTACAGTAGTGAGATTGCTCCACTAGGTGATTTTAATACTAAAATTATTATGGTTGGCAATTACTTGCATCCCAATTCTCTATTAGCTACTCTTAGAGAATCAATAAAGGCAAAAAGGATAAAGGGAAGAGAATTATTCATACCTCTCATTAATGATGAGGGTCAAATCGCTTGGCCACAAAAATTTCCTGACCTAGAAAGTATCAAGCAACTGAGAGAAAGAGTGGCTGACATGAGAGTATGGGCTCAGGAGTATTTACTCAAGGTTGTACCAGAGGAAGATCAATTGATTAAATATGAGGATATTTGTTGGTATGACGATCTTCCCGATGGCTGGGAGCCATATCTTGAATACAGGGCGGCAGGTATTGATCTAGCAATTAGTAAGAATGATAAAGCAGACTATACAGCTGTTGTATCTGGAACCGTTTATCGACATAAAGGTGAATGCCACATTTTTCTTGATCGCAATCCAACTAACAAGCGGTTTAACTTTCGAGAAACTATTGATTTTCTTATGAATTTCAAGGAAGTATATCCTGATACTCACTTATTCATTGAAAGCACTAGCTATCAACAATCTTTAACCCAACAATTATTACATGAGGGTATTGATGCTCATGATGTACAAGTTGGAGATACTAATAAATTGGGAAGATTAGCTACTGCGGGATATTGGATAAGACGAGGGCAGATACATTTCCCAAAAGAAGGAGCAACCAATCTAGTGAACCAAATAGTAAATTTTGGAGCAGAAAATCACGATGATTTGGTTGATGCCCTCACTCTTTTAACCTTGCAAGTAATGAAGTTCGCTAAAACGAAAAGTAAACCCAATTCTATAAACGGTAATAGAGTTAAGGTACGCATTACTGGAAGTCCTTATGATACTGTTGCCTGGAAAAGATTAAAGGCTATAGGGTTTTAATCTTTATGTAATTATTAAAAAATAAAAAACTAGCCTTATCCGCATTTTGATTTAAACTGCGGCTAGACTTATAGAATCTTTGCGGTACCTTGTGCCAGAAAGGAAGCAAGATGTCAATAAAATACTGCCTATATGCCCGTAAGTCTTCAGAGTCTGACGAGCGACAAACAATGTCAATTGATTCTCAAATTAAGGAGATGAAATCACTTGCAGAGCGTGAACAACTAAACGTGGTGGAAGTTAGGCAAGAGAGTCATTCAGCCAAAAAATCTGGGAACAGACCAGTATTCGTCCAACTAATCACAGATATTGATAGGGGAATGTTTGATGGCATCCTAGCATGGGCTCCAGACAGATTGAGTCGTAATGCTGGAGATCTAGGATCACTTGTGGACTTAATGGATCAAGGAAAACTGCATGAAATAAAAACATACTCTCAAAGCTTTAAGAACAATCCAAATGAAAAGTTCTTATTAATGATCCTTTGCTCACAAGCAAAACTTGAAAATGACAACAGAGGTATAAACGTAAAACGTGGACTTAAAGCTAAATGTGAGATGGGAATTCGACCAGGAGTTGCACCACTTGGATATCAAAATGTCATCAACAATAACCGTATCAGCGAAGTAGTCCCTGACCCAGAACGAGCCTGGGTCGTTCAAGAAATGTACAAGCGAGTAGGTGAAAAAGGTCATAGTGGCAGAATAATTTATAGGTGGCTTAAAGAAATTGGCTTCAAAACAAAAAATGATAAATTTTTGGCTTTAAGCAAAATTTATTCAACACTTAAAAACTCTTTCTATTATGGAGAATTTAAGTACGGAGATGATTGGTATAAGGGGATTCATGAACCACTCGTAACAAAACAACTTTGGGATAATGTGCAAAAACAACTTCAGGTTCCACCCAAGAATTGGCATAAAAATAAGTTTCCCTTCAAAACATTGTGTATCTGCGGATCATGTGGAGGCGGAGTCACTGCTGAGGAAAGATATAAAAAGCTAAAGTATGGGGGAAGCAATAAACATATTTATTATCACTGTGCCAGATCAGTAGATTATGATTGCGATGAACCATACATTACGGAAGCAGATCTCATTAAACAATTACTCGCTCATATAAATGCTGGGAATGTAAAAATTAACAAAACTAAGATAGCTAAAAAATTAAGAGCTGACATTGAAAGATTTCATAAGCTTAGATCAGAAGTATTACATCAGGAATATTTATCAGGCAATTTGGGAGAAATTGAAGCGTCAGCTGTGAAGAATAACGACGATGAGATGCAAATCAATTATCTAAAGCATGTACTAAAGACTGGAAGTGCAGATGACAGACAGGAAGCATTGGGAATGATTCGGACAAAGTTTACACTCTCGGCTAAACAACTCATTAAAAAATAATGTAAATTGTTTTATCAAATCGAATTTGTATAAGCTTCAATTAGTACCCTCGCTCGTTGTCGACATTCACCATCAGTGATTATCCTACGTGCTGGTGTTCGAGCATGTCTCATAGTTTGTGTGGTTTGCATCAGATCGCTTACATAATTTGCAGATTGATCAGCCAAGGCGGCAAGTTTATCTCTTCCGCCAACAGCGAGGCATAGCTCTTCTACAGCTTTATAAATTCCATATAAAGGTTTTCCACTATCCAACACCTCTTCGTGAAAGTAGATTAGAGCTTTTTGTAAGGGGATACTGACAAGACTCTTCTTTAAGAGTGGCAAATTATTCTTGAAAGAACTGCTATCAAATAAATCAGACTTAACTATATGAGCCTTCGCTGAGATTGATACTTGATTTACCCTCACGTGATCGTGCATTTTAATTTCTTCGTGTAATTCAATAGATATATTTTTTTCATCATCAGACTTCATATGCCACTTTTGATTCAACTCAATAGTAATTTTAATATCATGTGCGAGACTCCATAATTGAGTGATTTGATTAACTACATTTCTAGCTTTTGATTCATCCGCTTCATTATCAAAGCCAATTTCTAGAGCACTATGCTCGACATGGACTTTCATGTCATAAATATCTAAATCCTCAATGAGTTCAGAAAATGGATAAGCAGGATTAAGTGAGCCTCTTAGGCCATATTTAGTATTCATAAGCTATGATTTTTATCATTATAAATCAATTCTTTTTCACTTATAAGGCTGCAAAACTGAAAAATCTTTAAATCAAGGAAATTTAGCAAGCCCCATCAATCCATTCAGGGGTATTAGACGGGTCTATCAGAACTTTTCGATTGTTGCGGAAGCGGTGGGATTCGAACCCACGAACCGGAAAACCGGTCAGGTTTAGCAAACCTGTGCAATTGGCCACTATGCGACGCTTCCATGTTGTTAATCTACCACTTCAACAGTACGACAGAACACAATTATACCAGTAGTTTGCAGATTGTAGTAAGCTAACCTTTGACAATACTATCTACTCAATCCATGAATTCACTTAACCCAGTTACTATTAGGTTAAATAATAAAATAGTTTTTATCTTTATTCTTGAGGGAAAACAACAGCACTATAAATAATCTCCTGTATTATTTTAACCTGAATCACTTGGATTTTTAGAATCATCTTTTTTGGGTTTTTCCCAACTTGCAATATCTGCTCTCATTTGTTCCTCAGACACCTTAAAAGGCCACCTTCCTGCATCAATGTCTGCACTTATTTCTTCATCTGTTCTTTTTCCTACCAATCTTTCAAGAACTTCATCAAATCTTTTTTCGTCAACTGGACAACCTTCTGGTTTTTGCTGACTTTGATCAGTTTCTGACATATTTTCTACCTTTATTAATTTTTATTTGCTAACATTATAATTAATTGACTTTAAATTATATCTTGAAATGACAGGATTGTAAGAAGCTTGCGGTATGTAGTATGGTAAATTAAAAAAGAGCCAAACTAAAACACTTCCTTACAATTTTTGTCATATGTTTTGATTGAAATGAAGTGTCTTGGGAATACGGCGTAGCACAGATACTTTTAAAGAAAGTATTAGTGAGGAATTTTTTCAACTAAAGGACCAAAATTTATGTCCATTTAACATGATCATTATCGCTAACTAATGGACCATTTAAAATTCTAAACTTTTTCTTTGTATCCCAAACTTCAACTAATTCATCAAAATTTTTATCTGGATCCAACATCAATCTCGCCAAATCATCAATTTCTTTAAAATCTTTTTCTGTTAATTGATCAAATTTATAAA
>Ga0334883_1005616_pt1 | contig 10953 bp, 10 predicted proteins | sample GraSluR1_MG_6_FD_207230 | JGI IMG/M metagenome (GOLD analysis project Ga0334883, IMG submission 207230) | Sludge microbial communities from methane-producing bioreactor in Wageningen University, Netherlands - Granular Sludge_09_05-R1 | ecosystem: Engineered > Bioreactor > Anaerobic >... | reverse complement strand
CACGGAAAGCCGGTTAAAAGCCGCATAGAAAATGCTGGGTATCACGAAATGGAAATAAACCACCTGCCGGGTGGGCTGTTGTCCCGTGATATTGCTTATCTTTGATGCTCGTCCTGCAACAGACTCTTTAAATTCCTCAAAACTACGGAAAAAGAGGCATTCCCTGAACTCTTTACGGAAATATTGATAGCTTTGTGCATACCGTGACGCCAAAATATCATACTGACGCCTTATTGTTATTATAAAATAAAGATCAAAAAATTCCTCGCTAAAAAGTTTTTGTAGCAATTCGATAACTTTGTTCGGAGACGTAACAGAACGGTGCAGATCATTCATAGAAGCAGGATGAACAAATCGTCCTGTAAAGAGTTCATTTGAGAGCAAAAAGATTTCACTACTGCTATTTTCCCAAAAAAGAGATTCCGAAAATTTTTCCCGGACCCCCTCAACAAATTCATCATCAAATAAGCGATCACCAGCACCTAAAACTTCTTCATATCCAGAAAATTTAATACCTCCTTCTGGGGCATAGTGTCTTCCAAGATAAAAAACGCCTTCAATATGGGGTAAGTAATGTTTTTGCAAAGTTGTCGTCCCCGTTTTTTCGTATCCAATATGGACAAAAACCTTCTTTTTCTTCATAGAAACCCTTTCCCTTCAGATTAAAAAGTCCCAACTTAAGAACCCATCCAAAATAACACAAACGAACATTTCATAGGAATCGAAGTGCCCCAAAAACCGTAGAATGAAGCTTCGTATATTTCTTCACCCAGTACACAAGAAAAATATTCCAAGCAGATAGGCTCACAGCAGTTGCAACGGCAGCACCTTGTATGCCATAAGGAGGGACCAAAAGAATATTTAAAAAGATGTTCAATACCGCAGAAACAAGCACAGCTTGAAGCGATTTATGGGCAAAACCCGTCATGTTTAAGATGCTTCCCACAGAACCGGCAAAGCCATTGACGATTTGCCCCATACAAAGAATCCTCAACGCCGTAATTCCTACGGCAAACTCTGCTCCGAAAAGAAGGCTGAGAAAAAACTTTCCCCAAAGACACAAAATACTTGCGATGAGAAGAGTTGCAACGGCAATAATGCGAGTGGAAATGGTAATCATCCGCTGAAGGCGCTCCGTGTCTCCCAAAGTCCATAAACGCGCTATTTGCGGCCCCTGGGCCATATTGACCGAAGCTAAAACAAATGTCACCAAAGTAGATCCCTGAACCACCGCCTTATACACTCCAACATCTGCCATAGGACGCATTATTCCAAGCATAAGGATATCTGTCTGTTGATTAATGAGCTGAGCTAAGCCGAGAAACATAAAGGGAAGCGCCTCTTTAACCCATGTTTTTGTATCATTTTTTGCAAAACATGTTTTCATTTCTGTAGGTAAAGCATGCATATAAAGCCATGTGCCATAACCAAAAGATCCCAAATTAGCAAAAATTTGCAGTAACATAACATATTGCGGAGAAAAAGATTTTTTTGAAAAAGCAAAAGTCACACCAAGAAAAGAGAGGAAAAGAATGGGGCGAACGACAACCTCTGGAATTTGTCCCAACAGTACTTTTCGGAGTCCTCTGAGAGCCGCTATTCGCACTTGCTTGAGAGCCGTAATCGGTAGAAGAAGCAAGGCCCACAAAAAAGCCGCGCTTCCGGAACTCGAAAGCTTGGAATGATCAAACGTAAAAAAGAAAAGAAGCGCAAGAACGACAAAGAGAAAGGAAAGGGAAAAAACAAACTGGTGCGCCTTTTTAAGTAAGCCTTTCATAAGGGCAAACTGACCATTTGCATGATACTGGGCAACATTGCGCACAATAAGATTTGGCAGCCCCATTACGGTAGGAATACTCAAAAGGCCTACGATAGCCATGGGATATGCATATATTCCGTACCCTTCGGCACCGAGAATCCTTGCCAAAACGACACCCGAAACAAGCTGAAAGAAAAGACCAAGCACTTTCAGTAAAAACGTTCCCCCCGCATGCCGAGTAAGTTCCGCACGAAGGGATGTTCCCCGCACGAGAAAATGCCTTTTAAGGATTTCCATCAAATAAATTTTCCCCTCTGAGAAACCAAAATGTATGACTCGAAACGATCCGAAAAGAAACAGCCCCTGTTTCGAGTAAAAATACTACTCGAAACAGGGGCTGTCAAGGGTTATTTTTGCGGAGAAATCCTTTGGGGCTCTCTTTTTCTTTCCCCCTTCTCCATCTTCTCACGGTGCAAAGAAAACTCCCCGCTCTCCCAGATGCCGGGCCAGGGATTTCGCCAGCTCTTCGGGCTGCTCTCCCCGCTCCAGCCGCAGATCGAAGCGAAAATTGGGGGAGGAGGAGGTCTCTCCCAGAAGGCAGGTGATACCGCTTCTCTCCGAGGGGGCTATGGCCTTGCGGAGAATCGCCACATCCTGCTCTTCCAGATCCCGGGCAGTGACGATGGCGATGAGCCCCGCATCCAGAAGAAGGTGGGCCACCTCTCCCAGGCGGCGCATGTGTTCTTTGCGGTCCTGAAAGGCAGCGGCTCCGTTGCCCTCTTTTTTGAGATCCGCATCCACTCCGTAGAGCAAATTGCCCATGCCGAGGAAATAGGCCTTTTTCCCCCGATGGAGGAGATGTTTTTCCAGGGCCTTGGCCACGCTTTTGCGCTCCTCCCCGGTGGCGCCGGTAATGATCACCAGCTCGGGGTGCTGGTTGTAGAGATCCGCCCGCTCTTCCGGAGAGACCAGGCTGTGTTCCCACTTACGGTTGCGCACCAAAAGCTTGTTCCGCAGCCAGGTATCCGCATCCTCCAGGGCCTCCCGGATGATGCCCCCTCCGGCGATTTCGAAGGCGTCCACCAGCACGAAACGGCTGGTTTCCGCCATCTCCTCCGCCAGATCGAAGGCAAAGGGGGCCTGGGTTTCGAAGACGCACTCCCCCACGTCGTGCCGCTCCAGGCAGTTTTTATTCTGCTGTTCCAGAGTGGAGGCATCGATAACCTGCAGCACCTCCGCAAGCCGGGCTTCCACCTTGGCGGTACCCGCCTTGAGGAAACAGGTTTTTTTCCGGGTCAGGGGATCTCGCCCCAGCCAGAAGACGCTGGCCCGGAAGCGCCTCGCCACGGAGGGTTTGGGCTCTCGGGCAAGGGTGGCCACCTCGCCCCGGCGGAGAAAAATCTGCTCTTCCAGGGTAAAACCTGCGGCCTCCCCTGCGGCGGCGGCAAGAGGGGGCTCTCCGGAGAAGCGTTCCAGGCTTTTTACCCGGCTCTTTTTCCCTGAAGGATAGAAGACCACCTCGTCCCCCAGGGAGATCTTTCCCGAGAGGATGGAGCCCGCCACGATGCGCCGGTCGTCTCCTCCCCGGGTGAATTTATAGACCCCCTGAAGGGGCATGCGAAAAGGGCGGTTTTTGGGAGCCGGTTCGGAGACGAAGGCATCCAGCTGTTCCAGCACGGTGCTTCCGGTATACCAGGGCATAGCCTCCGAAAGGACCGCCACGCCATCCCCCTCCATACCGCTGACGGGAATAAAGGCACTGGGGGTTACCCCGATCTGCTCCAGAAAACGAGTGTACTCCCGCCGGATCTTTTGAAAAACCTCCTGATCGTACTGTACGAGGTCCATCTTGTTTACCAGCACCGCCACCTGGGTTATTCCCAGCAGGGAGAGAAGATAGCCGTGGCGGCGGGAGTTTTCCTGAATGCCCTCGGCGGCGTCGATCACCAACAGGGCCGCCTCGGCCCGAGAGGCTCCGGTAACCATGTTTTTGAGAAATTCGATGTGCCCCGGAGCGTCGATGATGAGATATTTTCTTTTTTCCGTGGCGAAGAAGCACCTCGCCACGTCGATGGTGATTCCCTGGGCCTGTTCCTCCTTGAGGGCATCCAGAAGAAAGGCGTATTCGAAGGGTTTGGAGTTGCGCCGGCAGCGCTCCCGCACCTGATCCAGTTTTCCCTCGGGGAGGGAGCCCGTATCCGCCAGAAGCCGGCCGAGGATGGTGCTTTTGCCGTGGTCCACGTGCCCCACGATGACGATGCTCATGTCTCTCTGCTGTGCCATCATTACATGTACCCTCCCCGGCGAAGGGCCTCCAGCCCTCCTCCATCCTCTTTATCCTGCTCCCGGCCGCTCCGCTCGGCGATGTTGGAGAGGGCTCCGGACTGGAGTTCCAGAATGATCTCCTGCACCGTCCGGGATTCCGAGGCGATGGGTTTGGTACAGGGCCAGCATCCCAGGGAACGGTACCGGGTGCCCTCCCCCTGGTTGAAGTAGAGGGATACCATGGGGATCTTCTCCCGGTGGATGTACTCCCAGATATTAAGCTCCGTCCAGTCCAGAAGGGGATGCACCCGCACGTGGGTTCCCGGAGCGAAGTCCGTTTTGTACTGGTTCCAGAACTCCGGGGGCTGATCTTCCAGATCCCAGTGGTTATCAACTCCCCGGGCGGAGAAATAGCGCTCCTTGGAGCGGCTTCCCTCCTCGTCCGCCCGAAGCCCCACGATGACCCCCGTAAAGGGAGTGCTGGACTGCTCCTCCTCGTACCGCCCCGCTTGATGGTTGAACCGATACCGGGGCCAGCTGCCATCCAGAGTGTGCTTGAGGGCCTCGGTCTTGAGGGCCTTGCAGCATTCGATGCGGGTGGCGTTGCCGTCGGGGAAGGTACGTTTCTCTTCCAGAGCCTGGCGGTTGATGCCGTAGATCATATCCAGCCCCCACTCCCGGGTAAGCCTATCCCGGTAGGTGATCATTTCGGGAATTTTGTAGGCCGTATCCACATGCACCAGGGGAAAGGGAACGTGCCCGAAGAAGGCCTTGCGGGTAAGCCAGAGGAGAACCGTACTATCCTTGCCGATGGACCAGAGCATGCAAAGATCCGGAAAAGAGGCGTAGGCCTCCCGCAGAATGTGAACGCTCCGTGCTTCCAGGGCATCGAGATGACTCTGCATGTTAAGCCTCCTCCTCTTCGGAAAGATCCAGATAGTTTTCCTGTCGGTTGATCATGTAAAACCCCTTCTCGTTTCTACTGTTGCGGCGATTGTACTGGAGAGGAGAGCCATCCATCTGACGCACGTACCCTCCGGCTTCTTCCACGATGCAGTGCATGGCGGCGGTATCCCATTCCATGGTGGGGCCGAAACGATAGTAGAGTTCCGCTCTGCCCTCGGCGATGAGGCACCCCTTGAGAGAGCTCCCCGCTGGAATAACCTCCCCCAGCTTCGGGGCATGCCGTTTCAAAAAAGCCTGAAGCTTTTCCGAAGGATGGGAGCGGCTGGTCATGATGCGGAGCGCCTCGGTACGGGAACTGGTGGCGAGAGGCGTTACCGCACCGTGATGTTCCAGAAAGGCCCCTTCTCCCCGGGCGGCGTAGTAGCACTCTCCCGTTACCGGAAGAAGCACCACCCCCAGCATGGGCTCTCCCTTCAGGGCAAGAGCGATGTTGACGGTAAATTCACCGTTGCCCTTGAGAAACTCCTTGGTGCCGTCCAGGGGATCCACCACCCAGCAACGATCCTTCCCGAGCCGGGAAGGATCGTCGATACTCTCTTCGGAAAGAAAGGCATCCAAAGGAAAGGCTTTGCGTATATGTTCCGCGATGAGGGCATTGGAGGCAAGATCCGCTTCGGTAAGGGGAGAACGGTCTTCCTTAAGGGTGCTCTGCACGTTCCCCCGCTGGTAAATCTGCAGAATGGCTTGCCCCGCTTCCCGAGCCGCCCGAAGGGCGATCTGAAGCTCCTGGTTGTACAAAGTCACGTGGCCGCTCCTTTCAAGTGCAAGGATTTTTATTTTCCGGTACTGGCTGCAGCATGGTTTATTTTTATTTCCGTTTCTACATCCATCTCTTTTTCCGCCTCCGCAGAAAGGGAACGCTTTCCCCAGAGATAGGCCCCGGGAATCGTCAGGGCCATGGCAAAGAGAACCAGGGGGATGTTCTGCCAGATGAAGAGGTGCGAAAATTCCTTGGCAAAAGCCGCGACACCGAGGAGAATAATGGTTACCGTAATGGCCTTACGCAGTAGAATTTCATTGCAGAAAGCCACGAGGTTTACCGAGAAGGGCACCGAGAGAAGAGATCCCGCCAGAAGAGGAATCCCGAGACCCCAGTTGAAAGCCACACTCCCTTTGAAAAATACGTAGAGGGCAAAACCCACCATGCAGGTTACTCCCTCCGCCAGGGAGGTTACCCCAACGGCACTCTTGGCGTCAAGCCCCGTAAGAATCTGCCCCCCCGTTACGAGAGGACCGTACCCTCCGCCGCTCATACCTTTATTGAAGGAGGCAAGCCCTCCGAGAAAGGCCACTTTTTTCCAGGAAAAGGTAAATTTGCGTCCCAGGGCGAGAAGATTGAAAACCCCCAGAAAGATAAGAAGAAAAGCGATATAGGCCTTTACCATGGCCTTGGGGAGGGAGACCGCGAGAGACACCGCAAGAATGGTGCCCGCCACTCCACAGAGAGAGAGCACCAGGGCGGTTTTGCCCGCTCTTTTTCGGGGAGAGAGATCCACGTTTCCCTTTTTATGATGCATAAACCCTGCGGAAAGCCCCGTAAGGATCTCGGAAAAAAGAATAAGCGGCACGATCTCCAGGGGAGAATACCCCATAAGAAGGAGCACCGGCGTAAGAATGGTGCCGTACCCGCCTCCAAGGGACGAATCAATAGCTTCGCAGAAAAACGCCAGAGCCCCGATAGTGATATACTCAATCACAGAATCCACCTCCCAAAAAATTAGGCTACGATAAGAGCCTTTTGACACTCTGATTGTAGCCTCATATTTTTTCTTGTCAAGCCTATTATCGAAAAAAGGAGTTTTTTCATGTCCAGCGAAAAGGTTACCATCAAGTTGCCCAAATCTCTATACGATAAGCTGAAGGCCATTACCGAAGGGAGCGGCTACAGCAGCGTTACGGAGTTTGTGGTACACGTTCTGCGGGATCTGGTAGCGGCGGATGCGGTGGCCCACAATCCGGAGCCCGACAAACTTACGGATCTTACGGATGAAGAGGTGGCCATGATCAAGCGGCGGCTCCGCAATCTGGGCTATCTGGATTAAAGCGTATCGTCATGGCTCCTAAAATCGCTCTTATCGGCCTGGATTGCGCGGCTCCCCATCTGGTGTTCGAAACCTTTCGGGAGGAGATGCCGAACCTTACGAAACTTGCGGAAAAAGGATGTTTTTGCCCTCTGCAAACGGTGGTTCCTCCCATTACGGTACCCGCATGGATGTGCATGATGACGGGAAAAGACCCGGGGGAGCTCGGCATCTACGGCTTTCGCAACCGGAAGGATTATTCCTATAAGGGGGTTCGCTTTGCCCACGGAGGGCTGCGAAAGGAACCCGCCCTGTGGGATTACATGGCCTCCCGGGGGAAACAATCTTTGCTTATGGGCATTCCCATGACCTATCCTCCCCGGCCCGTAACGGGAAATTTGGTGACGGGTTTTCTTACCCCCGGCCGGAACGTGCCCTTTACCTGGCCCGAGAGCCTGCGCTCGGAGGTGCTGGAAATTTCTCCCGCCTATCCCTTTGATGCGGAAAACTTTCGTACCCACGAGAAACAGCGCCTTCTGGAAGAGATTCACCTGCTGACCCGGGAGCAGTTTCGGGTGGCCAAGGAGCTTTCTCTCCGTAAAAAGTGGGACTTCTTCGCCCTGGTGCAGATAGGGCCGGATAGGATGCACCACGCCTTTTGGGCCTACCACGATGCATCCCACCCCAAGCACGATCCCCAAAGCCCCTTTGTAAACGTTTTACGGGAATATTACCGCCAGCTGGATGTCTATCTGGGAGAGCTTTTCGCCACCTTCCCGAAGGATACCCGCATTCTGGTGGTTTCGGATCACGGAGTGCAGAAGATGCACGGGGGCATTGCCCTGAACGACTGGCTGATTAGGGAGGGTTATCTGGCACTGAAGGAGATGCCCTCAACACCGACCAAGATCGAAAAACTTATCGAAGAAAATCAGGTGGATTGGAAAAACACCCTCGCCTGGGCCTGGGGAGGATACAGCGGCAAAATCTATTTGAACGTACGGGGGCGGGAACCCCAGGGAATCGTGCCGCCCCGGAAAGTCGCCTTCGTGCGGGATCGGCTGGCAGAAAAGCTGAAAGCCCTTCCCGGAGAGGATGGGCTTCCTTTGCAGACCGAAATCTATGCCCCCGAAGCAATCTACCGCAAGGCACGGAACGTGGCGCCGGATCTGTTCGTACATTTCGACAGCCTCGCCTGGCGGAGCCTGGGAAGCGTGGGAAACGATTCCCTCTGGGTACACGAAAACGATACGGGGCCGGATGACGCAAACCACGCCATGGAAGGAATTTTTATCTCCTCCGGAAAAACCCGGATTACCTCCATTCTGGATATATACGGGTACATCTGTTCCCTGGTGGAGTAGACCGAGATTTTGTGACATTTATTGCGGGGGAATAATCCTCTTTCCTTCCAGGTGCTTCAGAATGCATGCCAGGGATTCTTCCAGGGTCTGGATGCCGGAATTAACGGTTATTTCGGGGTTTTCCGGCGGTTCGTAGGGGTCCGAAATACCCGTAAAGTTGGGGATTTCCCCCGCCAGGGCCTTTTTGTAGAGCCCCTTCACATCCCGCTGGATCAAAACTTCCCGGGGGCAATCCACGAATATTTCGATAAAGTTCGTACACCTTTCCCGGGCATAGTTGCGCATAGCCCGGTAGGGGGAGATGAAAGAGACGAGAACCCCCACACCGTTGGAGCTGAGCATCCGGGCCACGAAGGTGATGCGGCGAATGTTTTCATCCCGATCTTCCCGGGAGAAGCCCAAATCCCGGGTAAGGCTTTCCCGCACAATATCCCCATCCAAACGCTGCACATGGGGAACCCCTCTCGCAAGAAGCTGCTTTTCCAGAGCGAGAGCAAGGGAGGTTTTCCCCGCCCCGGACCAGCCGGTGAACCAGAGAGTGAAGCCTTGGGGGTTGGTTGGTTGCGATGTCATGCGATATTTTCGACCTCCATCTCTAATAGAAAAGGTGTTTTTAAGAAAAATTAGATAATTAATGCAAAAAGCCTGCTGTCCTCTCAAAGTTTTTATGGATACATCGTATTTAAAAAATCCAAATGCTCCGCTAAATTTTGCTTGTTCACTTTTACTCCAAAATCCTGCGGCCCTTGGTAGGGCATTCCCATTATTTTCTGGGCAATCCAACGAGCAACTTCCGGCGAATAATGATGTGCATCTTTGAAGTAATCATTGTTTCCTGTAACCGCATTAGGATACATGAAATTCCAAACCTCTTCGAAATGGCTTACAAGATCCGCTACCCATTTCTTGTAATCTTCGAGTAGACCTTGCTGTACTAAAAGGGACAACAAGTTATGCGTTACCGGAGTGATAAAGACTACAAAACGAACGTCTGGAAAGGCTTTTTGCATTTCTTCGTAAAGGTGTATATTACTGACATATCTATAATTTTTTCCGTAGGCAGAAGCAGCGTAAAGAGAGATTTGTTCTGCCAAAACCTTTTCGAGAGATTTTTTAGGAATAGGTAACATCATCTGCCTAGACAGCACCACATTCCCCTGCCTTACGTAACAATTATTAAAATCATTTTCCCGCTCTCGCTTGACACATTGGATTGAATATTTTAATAAACGCAAATTAAGGAGATTTCGAAAGCGAAAACCCAAAGAATTAGCTCTGTTTATATACGCCTGTGGGGAATCGAAGTCGGCATTCACGCTTCCGCTAGTTCCACCAACAAAGCTTACTCCGAGAATTACCGTGGTAATCTCAGATTCGCTTCGTTTTGCCGCATAGGCAAGATAATCAGGAAACTCCGAAGGTCGCATACTGCTTGCGGCATAATTGAAAGCCTTGCCGGGGACATCCCGGGTATCCAGATAGGTTACCCGACTGTTCCCGAGGATAACCGTATCTATATCCACATCGTGGAATGTGAGCCAGTTCGTCTTTTGCTGACGTTCGTCGAACATGGGCTGAAATTTGCCGATAAAGGCCCCGTGGTTGAAACACCAGAACGGATCTACCGCATAATTTATTCCTCCCACGACTCCAAAGAGAAAAAGGATAATAGTTGCCACAACAATAAGCCAGCGTTTCCAGGTGAATTTTTTCATACCATAAATCCTTCGCTCTTAAAATTGAAAATACAGAAACTCGGAGATTCTATTGAGAAAAAAGACGCTCAGGGCAAAACAACCCCCGATGAAAAGCGCAGTAGAAAAAGCCGGCTTGCGAAGCTTTACAGTAGCCCATTCGTAGCTATTGGGCAAAAACAGGCACATGATAAGACAAAGGCCGAGAAGAAGGATCTCTCTTTTCCCGCCGATAAGCGTCCAATCCGGCACGCTCGAAAATATCACTCCCGTTTTTGCCATGATCTCCTTTATGGCAACGATGGGCATGTATTGCGGAGGCAGCACAAAACCGTGCAGGCCAAACATACCTTTGAGGATTTCCCAGGCTCTGGAGAAAGACGTGGCCCGGAAAAACACCCAGGCGAAAACCACCGGAGTAAAGGTGAGCAGCCACCCCGCCCATCGTGGCATACGGGGGGGGGTATTACGGGTAAAGCTTCTGAAGAGGTGGTTGACGCTCAAAAACATACCATGCAACCCGCCCCAGATGACGAAATTCCAGGAAGCCCCGTGCCACAGCCCGCCCAACAGCATGGTTATCATGAGGTTACCATAGCGACGAAGAGTTCCCTTTCGGCTTCCTCCGAGGGGAATGTAAAGGTAGTCTTTGAGAAAGGTTGACAGAGAGATGTGCCAGCGTCGCCAGAATTCGATGACGGATGTAGCTTTATAGGGAGAGTTGAAGTTAAGAGGCAGATCTATATTGAAGAGTTTTCCTAAAGTGGACCCCATCGTCAAGACAAAAAATCATTGTTTTTATAGCTTTGGCGAAAATGGTCGTTGCTATTTAATGTCAACCTTTTTTGCCTCTCCTCCGGAATAGACCTCCCAAGGTATCCGGT
>Ga0334883_1005606_pt1 | contig 10978 bp, 7 predicted proteins | sample GraSluR1_MG_6_FD_207230 | JGI IMG/M metagenome (GOLD analysis project Ga0334883, IMG submission 207230) | Sludge microbial communities from methane-producing bioreactor in Wageningen University, Netherlands - Granular Sludge_09_05-R1 | ecosystem: Engineered > Bioreactor > Anaerobic > Unclassified... | reverse complement strand
AAAGGCAACAGGCGCGCCGTCAAAACCATCGGCAGAGCGGATTTGCAGAAGCGCAGGATCTATGGTTTCTTCCAGGACATCACCGAGCGCAAGCGCGCCGAAGAGGCCTTGCGCACAAGCGAAGCCGCAGTCCGCAAGAAGCTCCAGTCCATCGTCGATCCCGAAGGCGATATCGGCGCCCTCGCGCTCTCGGACATCATCGATACCCACATCATGCAGTCCATGATGGAGGCTCACTATCAAGCCACGGGCATGCTGGGAGCCGTACTCGACCTCTCGGGAAAAGTGCTGGTGGCTTGCGGCTGGCAAGATATCTGCACGAAGTTCCACCGCTGTCATCCCGACACGCTCAGCAATTGCCTGGAGAGCGACACCCTCCTCACCCAGGGGGTGGCGCCGGGAACCTTCAAGGCCTACCGCTGCAAGAACCTCATGTGGGATGTGGTGACCCCCCTCATGTTGGGAGAGCGTCATGTGGGCAACGTCTTTCTCGGCCAGTTCTTCTATGATGACGAGGTACCCGACCGAGAGCGTTTTCGCGCCCAAGCCCAACGCCATGGCTTCGATGAGGAAGCCTACCTCGCGGCACTGGACCGGGTGCCGCGTTTCTCTCGGGAAGCGGTAGAGGCAGGCATCAGCTTCTACGCCAAGCTGGCCAAGGTCGTCGCCACTCTCAGCTACAATGCCCTCACCCAAGCCAGGATGCTCGCGCAACATCGACAGGCAGAAGAAGCGCTGCGCAAAAGTGAAACCCTATTCCGAAAGGTCTTTGAAACACTTCCCGTTGGCCTGTGGATCGCGGACCAACATGGCAAGCTCAAGCGGGGTAACCCCGCCGGCATCGCGATCTGGGGCGCAGAGCCCAATGTTGCTCAAGAACAATATGGGGTCTTCACCGCCAGACGCCTGCCCTCGGGCGAAGCCATCGCGCCCCATGACTGGGCCCTGGCTCACACGGTCAACCGCGGCGTCACCATCGTCGATGAGTTGCTGGAGATCGATGCCTTTGATGGCCAAAAAAGGATCATCCTCAACCATACGGCGCCGGTGCTGGACGATCAGGGGCAGATCTTTGCCGCCATCGTCGTCAACCAGGATATCACCGATCAGTTCCGTGCCACCCAGGCGCTCGAGCGCGAGCGCACCCAATTCTTCAAGCTGCTCGAATCCCTCCCGGGCTTCATTTGCCTCCAAGCGCCCGACTATTCCGTGCGCTACGCAAACCAACATTTCATCGAAATTTTTGGCGACCATCGAGGTAGACCCTGTTACCAGTTCATGCTGGGCCGTGACCAAGCATGCACGCCTTGTCCTGCTTTCGAGGTCTTTCAAAGCAAACAGCCACAAACGCGGGAATGGTCCCATGCCCTGACTGGAAGGACTTATCTCATTCACAAGTTTCCCTTCGTCGACACTGACGACACGCTGCTCGTCCTGAAGTACGGCGTGGACATCACCGAGCGCAAAGAGGCCGAAGCGCAACGCGCCAAGCTCGAAGAGCGCCTCCGCATCTCCCAGAAGATGGAAGCCGTCGGCAGCCTCGCCGGCGGTGTCGCCCATGACTTCAACAACCTGCTCTCGGTCATTCTGAGCTACACCCGCTTTGCCATGGAGGGGCTCAGCGATGGCGACCCCATCAAGGACGACCTTCAGGAAGTCAAAGAAGCAGGAGAACGGGCCGCCACCCTCACCCGGCAACTCCTGGCCTTCAGCCGCAAACAGATCTTGCAACCCAAGATCCTCAATTTGAACCAGGTCATCGCGGGCATCGAGAAAATGCTCCGGCGTCTCATCGGCGAGGACATCGAAATCGTACAGGTGCTCGCCCCCGATCTCGGCACGGTCCACGCCGACGCGGGACAGATTTAACAGGTGCTGATGAACCTCGCCGTCAACGCCCGCGACGCCATGCCCATGGGCGGCAGGCTCACCATCGAGACCGCCAATGTCGAGCTCGACGCGGAACACGCGGCGCAGCACCTTGATAGCAGGCCAGGTTCCTTCGTTCGCCTCGCGTTCTCGGACACGGGCTGCGGTATGGACGCGCAGACCATCGCCAGGATCTTTGAGCCCTTCTTTACTACCAAGGAGAAGGGCAAGGGGACAGGCTTCGGGCTGGCCACGGTCTACGGGATCGTCAATCAGAGCGGCGGCCATATCTGGGTCTACAGTGAGCTCGGCCAGGGGACCACGTTCAAAATCTATCTACCCCGAGACGTCTCGACGTCGGCACCGCAGACCACTAACGCCGTGCCTTCGCCCCATCACGCCGACGGAGACGAGACCCTTCTCGTCGTCGAAGACGAAGAGGCCCTGCGTCGGGTCGCCGTGAGAATTCTCTCGGCCTCGGGCTACCGGGTGCTAGCCGCAGCCAATGGCGACGAAGCGCTCCAGGTCAGCGCTCAGCACCCCGGCGTCATCCATCTCCTCCTCACCGATGTGGTCATGCCGGGGATGAGCGGCCGAGTGCTCGCCCAACAACTCACCCAGATGCGGCCAGACATCAAGGTCTTGTACATGTCGGGCTACACCGACAACGCCATCGTCCACCACGGCGTCCTGGACGCCGGGACCCAGCTCCTGTCCAAGCCCTTCGCCGCGACCGAGCTGACTCGCAAGGTCCGGGAGCTACTTGACGAAGGCTGAAGCCAAGTGGCTGATGAGCCCAGAGGCTGCGTGGGAGTGTCAAAACGCCGCCGCCGCAACAAGGCCGGTCGAGCAGCCGGCCACGCTTCGGCATCAGAGAGATCCGGCTCAGCCCAGAGCAGAGCAGAGCAGAGCAGAGACGCCCAGCTCAGCCTAACAGCAAGCCATTCACCGCCGCATCGATGGCGGCCCGCATGCCCTGGGCGTTGGCCACGCCTCGCCACGCAATGTCCATGGCCGTCCCATGATCGACTGAGGTGCGCAGCACGGGCAGCCCGAGGGTCGCCGTGATGGTGCCGTGGAAGTCCAAGGTCTTGGCGGCGATGTGCCCTTGATCGTGATAGAGGGAGAGGACGGCATCGAAGCGCCCCTCTTTGGCCATATGGAAGACCGAATCGGCGCCGATGGGCTCACTCACATCCACCCCGGCCGCTTGCGCCGCCTGGACCGCTGGGATGATGACCTCGCCCTCTTCCCTGCCAAAGAGACCGCCGTCACTGGCGTGGGGGTTGAGGGCGGCCATGCCCAAACGCGGTGCGGCCAAACCGCGCTGGCGCAGCGCCTGATCCACGGCGTGGATGAAGCGCAGCAGGGGCGCGACTTGCACCGCGTCCACCGCCTGCCGCAGGGAGAGGTGCCGGGTATAGAAGAATATCCGCAGGCGCCCCGTCACGAAGAGCGTCAACGGGGCCGGCGCGCCAAAGGCCTCGGCCAAGATCTCCGTGTGCCCCACCTGCGACACCCCAGCCGCCCGCAGAGCTTCCTTGTGGATGGGCGCCGTGACGATGGCATCGATGAGACCCGCCTCGGCCATGGCGCAAGCCCGCATGACGTAGGCGTGCGCCCCGCGGCCGCCAGCGGCGCTCACTTCCCCCGGCCGCACCGTATCGATGCCGGGCGTCGGGGTGTCGACCACGCTGATGCGGCCCGCCGCACCCGCGGCGAGGGTGGCCCCGGACCAGCTCTCGCCGTCCACGGCCTCGAAAAAGACCTCCAGACCAAGCTGGCGCGCGCAGCGCTCCAAGGTTGGTAGGTGTCCGATCAAGGCGACCGTCGCCCCTTTCGCAGCAACCGATGAGGGCTGCAACAGCGCCCGCAAAGAAATCTCGGGACCGATCCCTGCCGGATCGCCCGTGGTGATGGCCACTCGCATCAAAAAGCGCCTCCTCGCATCCAAAGCCATTCGCCGCCAGCCAGCGCTGACCCAGGCAATCTAACGCGTTCACACGCGTTTACTCTAGCCCGTCGGGAGAAGCACCTTTGTTGAGGTCCTGACACCGGCGCCGGGCAGCGGTGGGGAGGCGCACCACGTGCGTCGTTTTCGCTACGGACCCTCGTCATCCAGGCGCAGCGCCCGAAACACCGTTTCGTACCACGCCGCGTCGGGGCCCTTGCTGCCCAAGCCGTCTGGGGGATCGGGCAATGACACACCCGGATGATAAAGCCAGGACAGGGGAGGCTCGTCAGAGCTGAAGATCCGGGGCTCAGGCACAGTGGCTGCCGCCGCTTCCAAGGCATCCACCACCACGAAAGCGACAGCCCCTAATTCAGGCGAAGCCCCATGTGACAACGAGATGAGGCGCTGGGCGAAGGTCCAAGGCGCCGCAGGCGCGCCATCATCATCTCTGTCGTGACACTCGGCGATACGTTCGTTCGTCAGGACATCCGGGAGGGAAGGACCGGCCAAAAGAAATCGGTGACCACACTGGACCTCTACGGTGATGAGCTCCGGCGAGTGGCGTGGAGGCAGGCCAAGGCTCCGCGTCGGGATCTGGGCAAGGTCCAGCGGTCGTTGATGCACCACAGTGGCATCCAGGTGGATATCCGCTGGATAGTCCTTGACCCGGTGCGCAACGGTCAGAGGCACCAGACCGTTTTGCCCCAACAGGGAGACCCGGCACTCGCCGAGATGGGCCACGAGCGCCCCGTCGCCCGCAAAGAACAAAGCCACCATGCTGGCGCTCGGCCGCACCAGCCCCGGAGGCCACCGCCAGGAGAGCCGCTCCACCGCCGCGTGGGCCCGAAGAAACCCCTGGTTGACGGCCGCCTCGAGACCTTCAGAGCGGCGGCGACGCGTCACTTCACTCCACAAGCTCCAGGCGGCCACTTTGGCGGCCGGTCGCCCCTGTCCCATAACACCGCTGCCAGCCGCAAAGATGGCAATCCCCTCGGCAGGATCCACGAGATAGTCATCTTGGGAGTAGTGTCCCGCTTCGCTCGGCCAAAGGTAGCGCACGCCCAGCCCTTTCATACCAAGGCGGCAACCCATTTCGTCTTGTCTCATCATCGTCGTCCCAGGAAAACGCACCAGAACGCGCGCCACTCCCCATTACGCCAGCGCGCGCCATAAAACGTAAGATTTCACTACGCTTCTTAGTCCAGGGGCGCAGACGGATGTAGCGAAATCGACGCGAAAAAGCGAGACGCCTCGTCGGCGTAAAGGGCCCGCGCTGCCTCATCAACGATCCAGCAGGTGAGAACGTTGTGCTCTGCGTGGGAGAAAGCGACACAGGTGTGGAGGCTGGTGAAGGCCTCGGTGGTGAGGTGGCTGATGTTACCGTTGGGCGACGGGAAGGCCCCCCTGGTTTCAGCATGGCGCACCGCCGCGCTTTGCTGGCGCCCTGGCACGCCACTGACTTGGGTGTCCGTTTCGGCAGTGAAGGTGGCCTCGCCGCGCACATTGAGGCGCTCTCGCCAGGAGGCGAGGTTTTGGTCCGGCCCGGCCCATAAGACGATCCGCAACGCTCCAGAGTCCTGCACCAGGTAGGTGAGCGCCCCATCCTGGCGCAAGGTCAACGCTGACAGATCGGCGAAGAGGTCGAGCCCGAGCTGCAGCGCCTCCACTTCATAGTGGATCATGGGGACCCTTCCTTGCCCCGTCCCGTCTTCAGGAGGCCCAGCTTCGGATGCCTGCCACGCCAGAAAGTCGCCATCCAGGATGCTGACGTTGTCGTAGCCGTGCTCGGCGAGAGCTTGGGCAGCACCAAGGGCCTGGGCCGTGTTGCGGCCGTAGAGCACCACCTTGCGGCGTGGGTCCGCGCCAATGGTCTCGGCCAATCGGCCCACATGCCCAGCGGAGATGGCCGTGTCCGTGCCTGGCATCATCCCGGCAAGGGGCGCGTCCTCGCTGATTAGCTTAATCAACAGGAAGTCCTTTTGCCCTGTGGCGCCTGCCAACTCGGCCACAGACAGCAGGCCGATGCCGCGGCAGATCCCCTTGGCGCACGTCTGCTGGCGAAAACAGTCGCAGATTGGCTCGTCGACGGCCCTCTGCGATTCCCGGGCCGGGCCTTCGGTTTGGGGGACGCTCTCGCAACTGGCGGCAGCGAAGATGAAAGTGGCAATAATGAGTAGATAGAATTCGTTCATTTTCTGCTTCCAAGCGTGAGGCCTACGCTACGCGCATCGGGGATGGTTCGAGCGACTCAGCACACCCGCCTTGCGCGCACCACCGGTGGCCACGACGACGGAGCTGCTCAGTGAGAACGAGGATAGGGCAAGCGCGAGGGCGTGAGAAGCCTACGCACCCAGCCCCTCTCCCCGCACCCGCAAGAACGGTGGCCGCCCTCTCCGCCTTGTCGGCCACTTGGGCGCCCTTCACGGCAGGCCTTTACTCGACACCGAGCCCCTGTCATGCTGGTTTTGGGCACCGCCCCACCACCGTGAGTCCCTTCCCCTGGAGACACCTCTCGCTACACGATTCGCCCGCGCCTGGCCAGCTCCAACGACCTCCCCTGGCGCTGCCGCCCGACGGCGATCCCCCCAAAAAGGAGCATAAATGAAAAAAGTTTTATATATCGATATGGACAATGTCCTGGTTGATTTTCCCTCGGGGATCGCCCAACTCGATGCGGCGGTGCAGGAAGCTTACGCTGACAGGCTCGATGAGGTGCCGGGCATTTTTGCGCGGATGGCGCCCATGCCGGGTGCCACCGCGGCCTTCACCGAGTTGGCCACGCTCTTTGACACCTACATTCTGTCGACGGCGCCTTGGGAGAACCCCTCGGCCTGGAGCGACAAGCTCCAGTGGGTCAAAGCGCACCTCGGCGCGCCAGCCTATAAGCGGCTGATCCTGTCCCACCACAAAAACCTCAACGCTGGCGCCTTTCTCGTCGACGATCGCACGAAAAACGGCGCCCATGCCTTCCCGGGGACGCTCATTCACTTCGGCACCGAGGCCTTCCCAGACTGGCCCTCCGTCCTGTCCTACCTCCGCACCCAGGCCTGAGCGCCCCTCGCGGGCGAGCCGGTTCATGGCGTCAGCACCCCGACGACGCACGCCCCAGGCCCGTGGATCCCATCGCGCCGGAAGCCTCGCGTGGGGGCTCACCCCGAGGCTAGCTCAAGGCGTCTCGACAAAGAATTGTGGGCTGCTCGACAGGGACAGCTCGGCCACGCCGTCGCGCACGTCGATGGGGGTGCTCTGCAGGGTGCGGCTGTGGTCCCAGGCGTGGGCTCTCAGGGCCGTGACGTCCGGGGGCACGGTCAGGCGAGTGGCGACTTGGGCGGCGGCGTCATCGCCTTCGATCCACAGGAGCCAGGCCGCGCGGCCGTCGGCGAGTTGGTAGGCCACCCCGCGGACGCCTTGGGCGGCGCCCTCCCACGGAGGGGTGTCGAGGCGCGCGCGGGCGCCGTGGAGGAAGAGGCCGAGGGTCCGGTAGGCCACGCCCAGATCGCTGAGCGCGGCCTGCTCAGGGGTCTCGACGTCGCTCAGATCGGGGTACAGGCCCATGTGGCCAAAGGGATCGGCGCCGGCGTTCGGCGTGTCGCTGAGCTTGAACCAGTGGATCCCGTCGATGCCATCGGCGTGGGCCAGGGCCATGACCTTCATGAGGTAGTTCCTGGCGTAGGCGGGTCCGCTGGTCACGCCGGCGAGGGACGTGGCCGCCGCCCCGCTCTCGGTGACGATCCAGCGCTTGGCCGCGACGTCGTGGGCGTCGAGCACGGCCTGGAAGCGGGCTTTGTGTTCCAATAAGCCGCGGGCGCTGGCATCGGAGTGGCCTGGGCTGGCGAGGTGGGGGTAGTGGTGGAAGCTGACCACTTCGAAGTAGTGGTCGCCGCGGTGGGGGTGATCGGCGTCGACTCGGCCATCGTCGGGGTGATCGCTGTAGCGCACGATGGCGTCGAGGAAGCTGTCGTAGCCCAGGCCACCGACGGCGATAAAGGTATGGGGCGCCACCACCTCCTTGACCTCCCAGGCGATGCGCAGCATCCGATTGTAGTCGAAAATCGAGCCGTTGAAGCGCGGCAGGTCGGCCGCCGTGGGGGCACGCGTCCACCACGCCTGGGCGACGCGCCAGTCGCCGACCCAGTCGGGCTCGTTCCAGATCTCCCAATAGCGCACCCACTCACCGTAGATGGACATGGTGCGGAAGAGGTAGGCCGCCCAGTAGTTCTCTGGGTTGACCACACCCTCGGCCAACCAGATCGGCGCGTGCAAGTTGCGCGGAATGTAATAGTCGCGCTTCCAGTCCGGCTCCGCCGCGGGCATGGTCGAATGCTCCCGGGTGGGGCCGGTGACGAAGGCGATCAAGCGGTGCAGGCCGTCCTCGGCGTAGCTCCGCATGTCGGCCACCTCGATCTCGTAACCCCAGCGGTCGAGGTGGTACTCGGGCAGCTTGGGGCGCAGGCTGTTGCAGCCGGCGCGCGCCGCCAGGGAGGCCGTCGTGGCGTCGCCCCAGCTCGGCTTGGGGTTGCCCATGACGACGCCAAAGGAGAAGGTCTGAGAGAGGCCGGGTATGACGACGTCGTCCAATCCATCCACGGCATCCACGCCGTCGGCGACGTCGTGCACCAGCCCGTCCGGGCTGAGGCTGTCTGGACCGACGTCGCCGTTCTTGGCGCCGGAGTCATCGGAACAGCCCCACAGCAGCGCCATGGAACATAACGAAACTATGAACAGGTTCATCTGCATCGCCCACCATCCTTTGGATTGGCCCAACACTCCGCCCACCTTGCCCGTACTCGAGGGCGTCGCAATCGCCGAGAGGCGCTGGCACACCTGGCGCAATTCGCCAGAGGTGTCAACCTGTCGCGCGTAGTAAGCCCTCGTCTGCGGTGGCCGTCGAGAAAAGTCCTAGTTTCGGACAGAAATTGACCTGTTTGCGGCCATTTTTTCGATTTCCTTGGTGCAGCTTTCAGGGGTGGGGCATCGTCAACGCTGCACGCACGCCCTGGGCGCGTGGAACCAGAAGGCGCAAAAATTAATCTGTCACGCACCACCCTCCACCGTCGTTCTCCTCTCGTGCTCGCCCGCCGTGGCGCTGCCACAATTTTCGCCATGGTCCACTTTTCTTTTTCCTGACCATTTGTTATACCTCGAAAAGCTACTGCATGGCCCTGACCAGGTACGGTCACCACATCGCCACGAATCTTTCACTATCCCACGGAGAAGCCCGTGAAAAAGTTACTGCTGGTGAGTATTGGCCCCATACAAGACTTCATCGCCAGCGCCAGGCGCTGCCAAGACCTGTGGTTCGGCTCGAATTTGCTCAGCCGCGTCGCCAAGGCCGCGGCCCAAGCCATTCGGGCACAGGGCGGCGCGACCCTGGTCTTTCCCGGCGACATCGATCACGACGACGACGTGGCCAACAAGATCTTGGCCCTCCTCCCGCCTGGCATCGACCCCCAGAGCGCTGCCCAAGCGGCCCAAGAAGCGATGCTTGACCAGCTCATGGGCGACGCCGCGGCCGCCTTCGACCGGGTCGAGCCCAAGTATTTCCACCGCGACCGCGCCATGGCGCAGGTCAAGGACCTGCTCGAGTTCGTGTGGGTCGCCGTCCCCCTGCCCGACGGTGGCTACGTCTCGGCGCGGAAGCGCGCCGAAGCGCTCTTGGCCCAACGCAAGAACACCCGCACCTGGCAGCAGGTGAGCTGGGGCGCGCCCGTGCCCAAGAGTTCCCTCGACGGCATGCGGGAGAGCGTCATCGATGAAGCCGCTTATGACTTCTATCGCGAGAAACCGGATAAACTCCGCGAGAAATACTTCGTCAAGCCCGCCGAGCGCCTCTGCGGGGTGGGCCTCCTCAAGCGCCTCGGTCGCGCTGAAGAGGAGCAGCGCTTTCACTCCACGGGCCACATCGCCGCCGGCCCCATCCTCGCCGCCATCGAGCGCAACGGCGCCGCTTGTGACGGCCTGGTGACGGCTTACATCAACGCCATCGACTGCCTGAAGACCCGAGACCTTCGCTTGGCGCCCAAGATTTACGGACGCCAATACCAAGCCCAAGCCCACAACCCCTTCGCCGAGCATGAGCCCCTGTCCTACCCCCAGGGTCTCTACAGCCTCGACGACGACGCGCGGACCTTCGACGCTTCCCTGCTCATGCCCAGCCGCTTGCCTACCCTCTTCGGTGAGTTCTGGGGCAGCGGCCCTGAGAACGCCGACAGCCTCAGCGACCCTGGGAACGCCGACCGCTTCAAAGCCAGCAAGCTCAAAGCAGCCCAAGATGCCCTGCGCCGTCTCCTCAGCGCGGCCGGCGCCGGCGCCGAGCCCTGTCCCTACTACGCCATCCTCCTCGCCGATGGCGATCACATGGGCAAGGCCATCGAGGAGCTCACCAGCGCAGAAGCACATCAAAGCTTCTCCTCTGAGCTGTCGAAATTTGCCCAAAGCTGCCGGACGCTCATCAGAGATCACGGCGGCTCGCCCATCTACGTCGGCGGCGACGACATCCTCGCCTTGCTCCCGCTGCACACGGCTTTGCGCTGCGCCCGCGCCCTCAATGCGGCCTTCGCCGCCGCCATGCAGCCCCTCTGCGCCAAGCTTACCCTCCAGCCTACCCTCTCGGCAGGGCTAGGCGTCAGCCACTTCCTCGAGCCCATGGCCAACGCCCTGGACACCGCCCGGGCGGCAGAGAAGCTCGCCAAGGTGCGCCGCGACAGCCTGGCGATCATGGTCGACAAGCGCAGCGGCGGTCGTCTCGAAGTGGCCGGCCACTGGAACGAGACGTGGCCTCTCGACGCCCGCATCGACGACTGGTGCCGCCGTTATCACAGCGGCGCCCTTCCCCACGCCGCCGCTTTCGAGCTGGAGCAAGCCGTCGCTCCCTTCAGCGTCGACACCAAGGACCTCGCCACCACAGATGTGGCCGAGTTCAACGAGGTCATCGCCGCCCTCACCCGCCGCGTGCTCGCGCGGCGGCGTAGCCAACGCGGCGAGGCTGAGTTCGATGGCGCCCTCGCCGAGCGCATCTCTGCGCGCATCCGCACGGACAGCCTCGCCACCGCCCTGGAGCAAGTGCAGGCCATCGCCCACGAGCTCCAGATCGCCCGCACTTTCCTTGACGCCTACCACACCGCATGGGGGAGCCACTCATGAGCACCTGGATCG
>Ga0334883_1005604_pt1 | contig 10979 bp, 9 predicted proteins | sample GraSluR1_MG_6_FD_207230 | JGI IMG/M metagenome (GOLD analysis project Ga0334883, IMG submission 207230) | Sludge microbial communities from methane-producing bioreactor in Wageningen University, Netherlands - Granular Sludge_09_05-R1 | ecosystem: Engineered > Bioreactor > Anaerobic > Unclassified... | reverse complement strand
AAATTTTCGATCTTCTCCTCGGGAGCGATGGAAACCCCCAGCTCTTCGAGAAGCGCGGCGGTTCTCTTTTTCATGGCTTTCTTATCGAGAAAACCGCTCTTTGTACGAAGCTCCGACCCCAGAAAGACATTATCGTATACCGTGAGATCGTTCACCAGGTTGAACTCCTGAGGGATGATGCTGATGCCGAGTTTTTTGGCATCAAGAGGGGTTCGGATATCCACCTTCCTTCCCTCCATGTAGATCTCTCCGGAAGTAGGCTGATAGATACCGCTTAAAATCTTCATCATGGTAGACTTCCCCGCCCCGTTTTCTCCGATAATGCCGAGGATCTCTCCGGGGGAGATCTGAAAGGATACGTTGTGAAGCACCCTTACAGTGGAAAAGTCTTTGCAAATATCCGTAACCCGAACGAGTTCGTTCTTTTTATGGTTCATAGACGTCTCCTTTCCGGCGGTGATGCGGGGATAGGACATCCCCTGACAATACAAAACGATTGTACACTTTTCAGCCGAAATATGTAAAGGAATTTTCTTCGGAAACGCGTAGAAAAAAGAGCCCTCGGGATGGTTTTTCCCTGGGGCTCTTTCTTTATTAACCTTTTCCTTGCGAGTCGATTAAAGTTTGTTCTCTTGTATCACGCTCCTGAGTGCTGCTTTCGGAGAGTTTTTCAAGCTTTTTCAGACTCTCTGCAGAAGCTCCTCATAGGTGGCAAGCCCCGTCATTTTGGCGGCGTACCCTGTGAGGGGGACCATGTCCTCCCGCTCTATGTTAGCAAGGGCAAATTTCCGGTTCAGCGCCATGAAGTGCTGCATCCCTACGGTAACCCGGCGGAGATAGGAGAAGACACCCAACGCTCCGGGGAGAACCGAAGAGGCCTCTTTGCCGTAGAGTTCTTTGATAATACGATAATCTGCGAAAACCTCCTCAAGAGTATTCCCGAATCGGGCGTACTCCTTCGGAACCGTTCCCTTCTGCAGAGCCTCCCCCACCTGTCTTCCCACCGAGGCAGCCCCCATGGCTCCCCGGCCCAGGGCGATGGTTTTCACATAGGGGGCTCCCAGAGCAAGCCCCTTGTAGACCTGATCCTCCGTGGCAAAACCCCCCGCCATGGCGATATCCGGGAGGGGCTTTCCCGCCTTTTGCATTTTTTCGAGAATACGACAGGTGAGCACTTCAAGGAGCACCGTGGGAATCCCCCATTCATTCATCATCTTTACCGGGCTGTGTCCCGTGCCGCCCCCGGCTCCGTCCAGGGTTACCAGATCCACCCCCGATTCGGAGGCGATCTCCAGAATGGTGGCGATATCCCGGGGATCGAAGGGACCCGTCTTGAAACAGACTCGCTTTGCCCCAAGATTGCGCAGCTCCTGCACCCGCTTTACCAGCTCTTCCGGGCCCCAGAAGGGGAGCTTACCGATCTTTTCGAAGACCCGCCCCTCTCCCCGGGCGTAGGCCTCCGCCACGGCGGGATCTTCTGGATCCGGCAGAACCACGTACCCCATCTTTTTGAAACGGAAAGCATCCTCAATCTTCGGTACCGGCCCCATCCCCTGGATCCCCTTGGCAGCCTGGCCGAACTTGAGTTCCACCGAGGTAACCCCAAGCTTTTGGATGGCGTACTCCAGCACCCCGTGGTATTCATCGTCAAAGTTCCCCTGAAGCACCACATCTCCAAGTCCTCGATGGTAACGACGAAAAGCCTGGAGCATTTCGGCAATCAAAGGAGCCTCCACCACCCGGTTTCCCTCAAGTACAAGTCCGGGATCCTTGGCGATGACATCCTCCCCGATCACCACGGGAACCCCGAAGAGAGCCGCCCCTCCGAAGTACTCCCGCCAGGAAAGCTTTGCCATGGCGGGGAGTATGAAGGGGGCTGCGGTGGGAACGGCTTCATTCCTGCCGAAGGTAGAGGAGAGATCCGCCTTGGGAAAGGTGGCCTCGTAGGGATCTTCCGGGGCGCCCCAGGCTCCGAAGACTCGCCCGTTGATGTTGAAGTGGGAAAAATCCAGAGGGTAGCGTTTCTCCGAGGCAAATTGGTTCACATCCGCCAGATAGGGCATGATAGCTTCCGCCCCCCGCACCGCAGAGAGGCCGATCTCGCAGGGACCGAAGCATTTGGCGGTACAGACCGAACACATGCCGGAGATATCCGTTACGTGCTCCGGGGAACGCAGATGGGTGTTGCTGATGGGACTTCCCTGATAAGGGCTTAAGGACATGGCACATAACCTCCTTTTTCAGAACAGCTCTTCCTGGAGGACGTCTATAAGCCCTCCTTCCGCAAAAATGGGCGCTTTCTTCACAAGGATATTTCTCCCTCATCCTCCAGAGCAAGAGCAACTGCCTTCTGAACGTGCAGCTCTAGAGAGTTCAGAAGAGGAAGAGACGTATGTTCCGGTTTGATGAGGATGGGAATTTCCGTACATCCGAGGACAATAGCCTGGGCTCCTCGGTTTTCAAGGTTTTTCATAATCTCCAGATAGGTTTTTCTCGAAGATTCCAGAACCTTCCCCGCACAGAGTTCCTCCACGATAATTCTATCTACCTCCCGGCGCTCCTCCTCTTCCGGAAGAAGCACGGTGCGGCACCAGACTTTTTCAAGATGCCCCCGGTAGTAATCCGACTCCATGAGGGTCTTGGTTCCCAGAAGCCCCAGGGTTTCATACCCCTCGGCCTTCGCAGCCTCTCCGATGGCATCCGCTATATGCAGCAGGGGCAACCCCGTGGCCTCCTGAGCATCCTTCGCAAAGGCATGGGCGGTGTTGGAGCAGATGACGAGAAAATCCACCCCTGCACACTGAAGCTTCTTGGCGGAGTTCACCACAATGCCGCGAAAAGTCTCCATACTCCCCCCCTGGAGAACCGCCGCCACAGGGGTAAAATCGACAGAGGTCATGACACACTCCGCGGAGTGCACGCCTCCAAGTTTTTCCCGAACCAGAGTGTTGACTCTCTCATAGCATATAACACTTGACTCCCAACAGAGCCCTCCGATAAAGCCGATGGTCTTCATAAAGTTCTCCCCTTATTATCCCTCTAAAACCGCATAACCCCTTCAAGCACTGTTACTCCGGTTCCTCCCACTGCAACACGCACAATATCTCCATCTTTTCTCTCTACCGAAACTATTACCCTTCCGGGACGGCCTACTTCAAACCCCGCCTCGCTTTGTAGCTCCACCCGATCTCCGGTACCGAGGAGGTCATGATAGGCAAGAAAGGCCCCGGCACAGCCGTTGCAGGTTCCGCAGACGGGGTCCTCCGCAATACCTACAAGAGGAGCAAAGGCGCGCATGTGAAAGAATCTTTCAGGATTAAGCGTTTCGAGGCAGAGAGGAACCACTCCTATCACCCCATACTTTTCGCTGAAATTCCGGAGGCTTTCCATGGCAGGGGCAAGAGTGCGGACCGTTTCCAGATGCCGTATTCCCACCACAAGCCACCAAAGCCCTGTGGAAACCTTGAGAGGAACCTTTTCGAGAAGGTCCTCGGTTCTCAGATTCAAAATTTCTGCTATCTCTGCAACTGTGTCCGTCATCTCCCGGTATCGGGGACGGGCCTGAGTCATGGTAAAGAGGGGGAGCCCATCCAGAAAAGAACGTGCCACTTCCAGCACACCTACCCGGGTCTCCTGAGTAAATACGGAGCGTTCCGGCGAAAGATATCCCTTTTCGTGAAGGGCATGAAAAGTCCCCACCGTAGCATGTCCGCAGAGATCAACCTCTCCGTTGGGGGTAAAGAAGCGCACCCGAAAATCCGCCTTGTCCGAAGGAGAGACAAAAGCAGTTTCACTGAGATTCATCTCCCTGGCGATATGCAGCATCTCCTCATCCTCCAGGGAGTTCGCCTCCAACACCACCCCTGCGGGATTACCTCCAAAGGGCTTTTCCGTAAATGCATCCACCTGATAGATTTGAATCTCCTTCATGAATCACGTCACCGCCTTTATTATCAAGATTGCCTCGGGCATAGCCAGAGGGGTACTGCGTTTTTACACGAGAGGCTCCTGGCCTCCCGGATGTTCTTCGAGAAAAGGGGCATGTCCCTTCAAGCTTTCCCCAGCAGCTCTCGCCAGGCGAGCCACTCCCTCTTCAATGCGATCCAAGGCGGTATGGGCAAAGTTTAACCGTATGTACTTCTCTCGTCCCGCCTCATCAGGATAAAATGCCCCTCCGGGGAAAAAAGCCACTCCCTGCAAAGCTCCCCGAGAGAGAAAGCTACGCAGAGAAAGCTCTTCCGGAAGCCTGCACCAGACATAGAATCCCCCCTCGGGGGTTTTCCAGCTCCAGGGGATTTCTCTTGCATGTCTTCTCAGGCTCTTTTCCAGAAGATCCCGCTTTTCCCGATAGCCCCGGCAAATTCGAGAGAGGTACTCCTCGTAATGCCCCTGACGGAGGAATGCATCCAGAAGCATCTGAACCGCCGTATTCACGTGCAGATCCGTTATCTGTTTAAGTCGGGAAAAACGCTCGATCACCAAGGAAGGAGCCACCACCCACCCCACCCGAAGCCCCAGAGAGAGCACCTTAGAGAAGCTGCTCAGATATATCACGGAGTCCCGAAGGTCCAAGGCCTTAAGAGAAGGGAGGCGGTTCCCCTCGTAGCGAAGTTCTCCATAGGGATCGTCTTCCACCAGGGGGATCCCCGAGGTTCCCGCAATTTCCAGCACCTCTCGTCGTCTTTCCAGAGACATGGTTATTCCCGAGGGATTCTGAAAAGTGGGCAGGAGATAGAGAAACCTCGGATTGTGCCGACGAATAGCCCCCTCCAGAAGATCCCGTCGTATCCCCTCCTCATCCATGGGAATCCCCACAACCCGAGCCCCGGCAGCTCGAAAAATCTCCAGGGCTCCGAAAAAGGTGGGCTCCTCGGTGAGCACCACATCCCCGGGAGAGAGGAAACTCCGGGCAACGTAGTCCAACCCCTGTTGGGAGCCCGAAAGGATCATGACATTCCGAGAAGGTACATGCATTCCTCGATGCCCCAAAAGGGCGGCGATGCTTTCCCGAAGGGGGGCATACCCCTCCACGGGACTAGGAAGATAGAGTTTACGTGCATTTTCCCGATGCAGATTTTTCTGGATATCCTCCATGATCTCCCGTGGAAAGTAATCGGGATCAGGAAAACCCGAAGCAAAGGAAATCGTTCCTTCTCGGTTCGCCCGGGAAAGCATTTCGGAAAAGAAGCTTTCCGGAATCCCCGAAGAAGCGTTAAAGAGAGAGCGCCAATCCAGGGGTTCTTCTCTTACAGAGGCCTCTTTTTCTCGGGATTCCCAAATTTTCACCTCCGTTCCCCGTCCCACCCTGGCATGAAGAAATCCCTGGGCCTTCAGCTCCTGATAGGCCTTCACCACAGTGCTTCGGTTAACTCCCAGGCGATGGGCCATCTCCCGCTCCGGAGGAAGAGACTGCCCTTCCCGAAGCATCCCCGAAAGGATCTGCTCCCGAAGGGCCGAGGAGATCTGAAGATAGACGGGAACCCCGGAATGACGTTTCAGCCGCAAGTCCATTTTTAAAGGCCCTCCTCTCTCGGTTCTTAAAATATGGCGTTCTATCCTTTCGACATTTGCCGCCTGGACCGTCCAAACACCATTCTACCCCCCTCTTTTCGGTGTGTAAACTTCCAAAAAAGAAAAAAAATAGCCATCCAATGGAACAGGAAGCCATCCAAAAGAGGTTCTCTCTTTCATGTTGGAGTTCGCCCCCCCCTTTAGCCATAGGCCGCAACTTCTTCCTGTAGTATTATGGGGAGACGTGGTTCCCGGAATTTCCGGACACCTTCACAAATTTTCACTATTCTTATCCAAAGGAGGCTTGTTCTGATGGAAAGGAGACTTGGAGTAATCGCCATATTGGTGGAACAGCGGGAGCATGTTCCCGAACTGAATGCTCTGCTTTCGGATTTCGGATTTCTTCTTCTCGGGCGTATGGGGCTTCCCTTACGGGACAAGGGAGTCCACCTCATCTCCCTCATCATCGACGGCAATACCGATCAGATAGGAGCTCTTACAGGAAAACTCGGGAAGATCCCGGGAATCCAGGTAAAGTCCATGCTCACCAAATACCAGGAAGCTTCGGATGCGTAAAGAAGCCCCTTCCAAGCACCCTATCAAAAGCCCTGAAGAGGGTTTTTTCTCATGAATCATATCCCCGCTCCTTCGAAAGAGCAGGTTCTGCAATGGCATAAGAAGCTTTCCCTGGAGGATCTCTGCGCCCAGGCAGATGTGATGTGCCGAAAATTCTACGGGAGCACCCTCTGGATTCGGGGGCTTCTTGAGATTTCCAACCACTGCACCTGTAACTGCCTCTACTGCGGCATCCGCCGGGATAACCGGGAGGTCCGCCGGTATACCATGACCCGTAAAGAAATTCTCCGGGTGGTTCGGGATGCCTGGGATGCAGGGTTTCGGACCTTTGTGATACAGAGCGGAGAGTGTGCGGAAAAAACACGAGATCTCCTCTCTTTGGTAGAGGCCATGAGGGAGATCATCGGCTCCGAAGGAGCTCTTACCCTGAGCTGCGGCATCCTCTCTCTTCAGGAGTACCGGGATCTGAAAAAGGCCGGGGGGGATCGCTATCTTCTGCGGTTTGAAACCTCCTCCCCGGAGCTACACACCTGGCTTCGAAACGGGGTTACTCTGGAAGAACGCCTGAGAGCACTGCATCATCTTCGGGAAGCAGGGTTCGAACTCGGATCGGGGTATATGGTGGGACTTCCCGGAGAGACTTCGGAGATCCGACTGCAGAATGCCCTTCTCTGTAAGGATCTGAAGCTGGACATGGTGGGGATCGGCCCCTTTCTCCCACATCCCCGAACCCCCCTTCGGGAAGCCGCACCGGGAGATCCTTCCCTGGTGCGGGAGGCGGTGGCCCTGGTACGGCTTCTGCTCCCTCAATCCAACATTCCCGCCACCACCGCTTCCGCCACTCTGGGGAGGGATCTTCAAGGGCAGCTTTTTCGGGGTGGTGCCAACGTGCTGATGCTGAACATCACCCCTGCCAAGTACCGTCACTGCTATACCCTCTATCCCGGAAAGGCCACTCTTCCCGAGGACGTTCCTCTCTTTACCCAAGCCCGGGAGTTTATCCCCCCTCCGGGAAAGAGGGGGGATTTCTCCCGGGGAGATGCTCTTTCCCATGGGAGTGGAGGCGAAAAATCACGAAAGGAAACCCTATCATCATGAAAAACACCCCCCTCTCCGAACGAGTTCATATCGTTCTCTACGGACTCCGGAACAGCGGCAAATCCTCTCTCCTGAACAACCTTTTTCAGCAGTCCATCTCCATCGTCAGCCCCGTGGCGGGAACCACCACAGACCCTGTAACCAAGGCCATAGAGATGGAGGGGCTCGGCCCGGTGGCTCTCACGGATACCGCGGGGTTCGACGACTATCGGGACGCTCTCGGCCGTATGCGAGTGGAAAAAAGTGCCTCCCGGCTGGAGACGGCAGATATAGTGGTGCTGGTCTCTCCGGGGATCGCCCCTTCTCTTCCGAGGAGAGAGCTTTTCTGGAGCATCAGAAAGATACAGCACTTTCAAGACCTCTTATTCTGGTGGAAACCTTTGGAGACCGCCCGCTTCACTCCTCCCGCAGAGATCTCTCCTCGGGATTCCCCCGGGTACGGATCGACAATCTCTCGGGATCCGGGGTGGAGGAGCTGCACCGGCTCTTCGTCTCCCTGACGGATCATATCGAGCGGGAACGCCCTCCTCTGGAAGGGCTGGTCTCTCCGGGAGATCAGGTGATGCTGGTAACCCCCATAGACAACTCCGCCCCCAAGGGGCGTCTTATCCTCCCCCAGGTGGAGGTGCTTCGGGATCTTCTCGATAAAGACTGTACTGCTTTGGTAACCAAAGAGTTCCAGCTTCCTCAGGCCTACGCAAGCCTCGTCAAACCTCCCGAGCTGGTGATTACGGACAGCCAGGCCTTTGGATATATCAAAGATCTTCTTCCTCCGGAACAGCCTCTTACATCCTTCTCCATTCTCTTTGCGAGAAAGAAGGGAGATCTCTCCTACTTTACAGAGAGTCTGAAGGCCCTGAAAAACTTCCCTCCCGGAGAGAAGGTGCTGGTGCTGGAGGCCTGCAACCATCACCGGATGGACGATGACATCGGCACGGTAAAAATCCCCCGGATTTTTCGGCAGAAGGTACAAAAGGATACCCGTTTCGATCTCGCCCAAACCCTTCCGGTGGAAGAGAAACTCCGCAGCTATGCCCTGGTGATCTCCTGCGCGGGGTGCATGGTAACCCGAAACGTGATGATGCGGCATCTCGGCATTCTTCGAAAGCTCCGCATTCCCGCCCTGAACTACGGCATGTTCTTCGCCTGGGCCAACGGGCTCTTTCCCCGGGCCCTTCTCCCCATCCCCTCGGCGGCCCTCCTTCTTCAGGAGTAGAACCACTAAAAAGAGGCGGTTCCCTTAAAGGGCCGCCTCTTTTTCCGCATTTTAAGAAGTTCTCCGGGGTGCACTCCTTCGGAATTTCTACAATCTTTCGGGTATCCGGGGAGTCTCGGAGACTCTCTCCAGGGAGAGTTTGAAGAACCGAAGTTCTCGCTGAAGCTCCTCGGCTCCCCGGGCAAGTTCCGATGCCGCCCCCGCCACTCCTTCGATGGTGTTAAAGGTAGTGGTGGCAGATTTCCCCATGGCTCCCAGGGCGTCGTTCACTCTTCGATTGTTCTGGGTGATGCTATCCACCGAGGCCGCCATCTCTTCGGAACTTGCCGCCTGCTCTTGGGCGATGGCGGCGATGTTTTGCACCACCCCGTTCATGCGTTCCACCACCTTGAGAGAATGATGGAGTTCTTCATAGGTACTCTTCGTCAGAGCTACCGCCTTGTCCACCTGATCCCGGCTGGCCTGAACTTCTTCTCCCGCATCCTTTGCCCGGGAGCGAAGCTCCTCCATGATCTGCCCTACTTCCCGAGCGGCCTGGTTGCTCTCTTCCGCAAGTTTTCGAACTTCTTCCGCCACCACGGCAAAACCCCGACCGGCCTCCCCCGCCCGGGCGGCTTCGATGGCGGCATTCAGGGCCAGCAGGTTCGTCTGGTCCGCAATACCTCCTATGGTGCTGACAAACCCTCCGATTTTTTCTACCGCCGCCCCTACGGAACTCATGCTCTCGTTAATTTTCCCGGAACGTTCCCCGATGCCTTCCATTTCACGGGAAACTTCTTCCATGGATTTCATGGCCTTGGTGCTTACACTCCGAGCCTCTTCCGAGGCCTCCGCCCCCTCCGTGGCGGAGCTGGCGTTGGTGGAAGCTCCGCTGGAAACTTCCTCCACCCCTGCGTTGGTCTGCTCCAAGGCTTGGGCCACATCCTCGAAAAGCTGTTCCGACCGCTCCAAATTACTCCGAATCTCCTCCACCGCCTGACGGCTTTCCCGGGAGTGCCCCTCCAGGGATTCGGACATGGACACAAAGTCTGCCGCCAAATGCATAATGTTACGGAGCACATCCCCCACCCGGAGTACCATCTCCGCCAGGGCATCCGCCATATCTCCCGCTTCATCCCGGCTCCGGACACCAAAATCCTCCCGGGTTACCTGAAAATCTCCGTTTTTGAGACGCTCCGCCACCCCGGCCACTCTCCGAAGGGGGTTAGCCATCCGGCTGGCGAGAAAGAGCCCTATCCCCAGAGCTACCAGGCCCCCGGCGATCATCCAGATCAGAATCTGCAGGGTGGCACTCCGGCCAGCGGCGGCGGAATCTTCCACATAGCCCTGAGCCCTGGTTTTCGCTATATCCATGAGGTGATCCATCTGGGTCTCTGCAATCTTCAGCAAGGCCCCCTGATCTTCGAGAATAAGGCTTCGAAGCTCTCCGAAGACCCGGGAGGACTTATCCGCCACCTCCATGACACTCGCCAGCCCCGTATTGACCACCCCCATGGACATGAGAAGCCGGGTCTGCACGAGTGTAGAGAGTTTTTCCCGCTTTACTGTAGCGGGGAGTGCATCATCGCCGATGATCTCTTTCCCCATCTCTCCTACCTTATGAATATTATTGTGGGCATCCTTGATGCTTAGAAAGAGCTGGCGCAGCTCTTCATTATCCGTCTCAAGATTCGCCATGAACTGACCGAGGCCGCATTTTTCAGGATCCAGCACCCCCCGGAAAGGGCGAACCGTGAGAGAGGACTGCATCAGTTCCTTAGCCCAAACATTGTGAGCCGAGAGAATCGACATGATATCGAACTTAAATTCCAGAGGATTTTCAATGCCAAACTCCATAACCTCTTCGTTGAGAGAGACAGTTTTTTTCATGTTTTCCCCCATCTGCGTGAGGGTTTTCTCAAAATCCCCGAGAATTTTCAGAAATTCCGGGTCCTGCTCCATCTGCCGGAGAACGCCGATCTTTTCGAGAAGCTCCTTCTTCCTGGCCTCCATCTCCCCCAAAACTGCCCTTCGCTCCGAAAAGGGAAGCCCCTCCCGTGCTAGGTTCTGCTCCACCTTTTCGATCTCCAAAAGCCTTTTCTGAATCTCTCCCATGCTCTCCACCAGAGGGAGAGCCACGGTACCTACATAACGGTTCTTTTCCTCCAGAAAACGGATCCCCCGATAACCAATACCCCCGAGCACCATGCCAATCATGGCAATTCCCAGAAAAGCGGCCACTAACTTGCCCTTTATACGCATTTCTCTTCCTCCTTTTTTGGAACAACCCGCAACAACAGCCCCACCCCGCCGAGAACGACAGGAAAGAGAGGCCACCCCTCAGAGACTGCTACATCACCTATAAGAAATATTTTTCTCCTATTTCCCATATTCTACTTCAAAAGAGGCTTTTGTTGCAAAAAAATCGGTGATGAAAGCGCGTATATCCGAAGATTTTCTCTTTTCCCTTCTCCGAAAAATGAAGACACACACATAACGAGAGAGGGCCCCTTTCGGAACCCTCTCTCGTTATGTTTTGAGTGGTGTTACTGAAAACCGGGGAGATGAGAGCCTAGAAGCCCCCCATACCTCCCATGCC
>Ga0334883_1005602_pt1 | contig 10982 bp, 10 predicted proteins | sample GraSluR1_MG_6_FD_207230 | JGI IMG/M metagenome (GOLD analysis project Ga0334883, IMG submission 207230) | Sludge microbial communities from methane-producing bioreactor in Wageningen University, Netherlands - Granular Sludge_09_05-R1 | ecosystem: Engineered > Bioreactor > Anaerobic >... | reverse complement strand
GACAGAACTCCCAGCAAGGTTCAACGACTGTCCAGCGTTCCAGAAGCGGTTTGGATCTATCTCTGGCAAACTCCAGCTCGTCAGTTCTCAAGCCGGCCGAAATCAGATCGGAGCTCATGTAATGTATTAGATACTCCTGAAGAATGTCGTCCCGGCCTTCAAGAAGCTCTTCGCAATGCACAAGATGCTCGTGAGTATCTATCACGGGTATTGATTCGATTTCTCTCAGAAGAGTCAAGGAATCAGCGTCCATAAGACACCTCTATCGGGATTGATTTGCGATCGTACTCATATTAGATTATACCTTCCCTGACAGGTGATTTACGATATCCGCGAAGAGACCGAAAAATCGCAATGCTGCCAACTGTGACTGTTACTTAGTCGCTCTCCTGTAAGCCTGCTCTACCTCGCCCGCCCTTAGTTCGACCTCAATAATCCTCGAGATGAACTGTATTAGTGTTTCTCCGGTCGAGCCAAAGTTCTGTTCTTTCAGCTCCGTATACAGGGCGCCTGCAAGAACATGCATTCCACCGTCTGCATTCAGGAAGTAATCAACGGTATCGATTGATACTCCTGCCTTTTCGGAGAGATACAGCTCTAGAGCTCTCACAATATTCTCCTCGACATAGCCGTCGAAAGTGTTGTATCCAAAGCTTCTATCGTGATTTCGAAATCTTTCCATAACGAAGGGGTCTCTTTTCCAAACTCTCACAGCGTTCTTGAGTACTGGATCACTCATATCCACTATCGGATGCAGCATCTCGTGAATCGCATTTCTCAGTATAATATCATCCCCGTATCTCGGACTCGAGATGAAGTTTGTTTCGAAAAGACTTATGCCGTGTGGGTCTGTAAAGTACACTAGAAAGAGTGTTATTCTGTTCGAAGCCAGAGGAACTCCCACATGTGTTTCTATAAGCGTCACAATGTCTTTGTCATTCAAGTACTTTGTCAGTTGAGATTTCCGGTAATTGACAACGGCCCGGTTTCGATCAAGATAGCTCTCGAAATCATTGTCAATAAGGAATTGCACAACAACCTTGAGGTTTCTCTTCAGAAAACCGTCGAAAAGCAATCTGGCCTTCCAATCGAATATTCCGTAATCTCTGTGAATGCGGAAGAGTTTTTCCGATTCATCAATTGATTCCAGAAGCCCTGAAAGACTTTCTGAATTCTCTACGGAGAAAAGCGAAGACAGAAATGCCGATAGCACTACTCCAGAGTATTTTTTCACAGTGAAGAGTGTCCTAAGAGATCTGGAGACTTTCGGGGTGAAGAGCTCCGAGAAATGATCGAAGTCTCTCTGATAATGAGGAACATAGAATGGATCGCCGGTCAGAGCGTTCAAGAAACAGAGAGCTTCGAACTTATCGGAAGTCTTTATCTCCCAGATAGTACCATCGTGAAATAGACTTTCCGGAGAAGATCCGAGCAATGAAATCGATAATACTGCAACCATTATAATAACGCCTAGAATAGACCTTGAGAGTAGCTGTTCCATCAAATCACCTCGCCTCTGTAGTGGTATATTATATCAAGCAGACTTCAAGGAAGTATGGACTCAGTGTTTTTCTCACGGATATCTGAGCGGACTCGGCCAACCAAAACCAGTATGGTATTATCGGGTATAGAATAAGTGATAAGAATTTGAATCCGATCGTATTTTGAGGAGAAGGTATGAAGAGAATACTCGATGAGGCGTTTTTGCAGGACACCGTTAGCAGTATGATCGATATGAAAGAGATACACAGCGCAGTTATCCGTGTGGAAAGCGGGGATGGATCATTAGCCCTGACCGCCGCTGCCGGAGATATGATAAACGATGATCGATACTTCATCGCAAGCGTCACTAAACTCTACGTAACCGCGGTGGTTCTGATACTAAAGAGAGAAGGTCAACTGAGTCTAGACAGCAGAATCACTAGCTATTTCCCCGGGGGCATGCTCTCAGGGCTTCACGTTCTTGACGGCGTTGATTATACTGACGAGATAACCGTCAAACACTTGATCTCCAACACGTCCGGTATTCCCGACTACTTCTTTGGAAAGACTGCCTCGGGGAAGAAAGCCGCCACTGAGTTGCTTGAAGGAAAGGATGAAGCCTGGCCGCTTGAACGAATTCTTGATACCGTTCGGAAGATAAAACCTCGATTCAAACCCGGGCATACGGGTAAGGCTCTTTACTCTGACACTAACTACGAACTCCTGGGTGCGATAATTGAGAAAATCACCGGAAGTCCTATCGACATGGTTTTTAAGGAGTTAATCTTCGACAGGCTCGGACTGAATGATACATACTGCTTTAAAGACGAGAGTGATGAGACCCCAGCACAGTTGTACTATAAGACGAGCACCGTTCGACTTCCCAAATACATGGCTTCTGTAACTGCCGAAGGAGGAATAGTTTCGACCGCACAAGAGTGTATGAGATTCTTGAGGGCCTTCTTCTCGGGGGAATTCTTTCCGGCTGAGGAGATCAAAGACCTCAAGCAATGGAACATGATTTTTGGTCCAGGATTGTTTCTCTACGGGATAGGTATTGAGAAGTTCTATATTCCATTCTTCATGAAGCCTCTCTTCCCAATTGGAGAGACTCTAGGGTTCTGGGGACAGACCTCCGCCTTCGCCTGGTACAATACCGAAAATGACATATACCTCACAGGCACTGCAAACCAGTTGGGTGGTCGAGGTCACAGACTGGCCGGTAACGCGATCATGAAGATAATCAAGGCAAAAGCCGGGCAAATCTGAGTCGCACGATCGCTCTTTGTACATCAGACAGTATATTCTTAGAGCTCCGCTGCCCTCTCTATTTCCCTGACCAGGTCTAGAGCGAATTTTGCGGCCGACACTCCGTCAACCACATCATGATCCACCAGGATGGTGAGATTTAGAATACTCCTGATTTCCACCTTTCCGGCGTGAACCCATGGTTTTCTACAGATAGAACCTAACCCGATGCAAAGGTTGTGAATACTCCTGGGAATAATCCATCCCGAGAAGTCTCCGGCCATCCCGGCATTAGTTACCATCGCAGTTCCAATACTCTGTCTTGTCGAGAAGGGAGTTCTCAGGATGAGCTTCCAGACTATCAGACGAAGCCACTGCGGCATACTGAAGAAAAACTTGCTTAGTCTATTCTTGTTCTCCGTAAGAACATAATCCTTCGTACTGTCTACAGTCGCCCCTTTCATTTTCTCGATTTCTTCATGTATATCTTCTATTGACTTGGTATTTGCGCTTCTTATAACTCCAACAAGAGGAACCTTCATCCCTCCCACTTCTCTTTCTACCGGTATTGAAACATCCACGTCGTCGAAGACCACCTGTCTTCTCCTTTTGAAGTTGATTGCATGGACAGATCTGTTTTCGGCGATAGTATCGCCTATTACCTTCACGATCCACGAGTTGAAACTGATTTTTCGGCCCGACCTTATGCACTCTCGAATTCTCTGCCGCGCGAGAGTGACATCGGCTTCCACCAGTCCGATAACATGATGCTTCTTTCCACCTATTACTCCAACATCGAAAGTCGCTACTCTGGAACTTGGGTATTCCTTTGTTGTGAAAGACATCCTGTCTCCTTCCTATCTGAAAACTGCAGTATTCTGCAATCGTAAAATTCCATTCTCCTCATTGAAGCTCTTATCCTAATCATGCATATAGAGGACGGACCACGCGATTTCTTCTAAGTCTGTAAAGCTCCGGTCATACATCTCCAGAAGACTTGGTCTGCATTCAATCTCATGTATCATATTATATCCTTCCGTGCAGACAAGCCTTCATGTTCGGTAAGGAAAAACAGTCTAGGAGAGGTGTTGGTATGCGCAAAGTCCTTATGTTGTTGTTACTGACGGCGATAGTCTTTGCTTTATCCGGCTGTCTTGTCATGAGAGGCCCCACGTTATTTCAAAGGCTTGTTTCTGAAGCGGTTTCAAGGATCAAAGCGGTATATCCGCAAAGCGAACTGTACTTGCGCGTCATCTGGGGCGGTGATGGAACTCCGTTCAACAGTGCGGAAGAGGTTCAAAAATGGGTCTTCGGTTTCCAGTTTAATCTCCAGGGCAATTCCGCAAGATCGGCTTTGATAGACTTTATTGACGGCGTCTGGTCTGAGCCTCGTCTGTACGATGCCTTTATTAGGGATTGTTACGATATTCCCGTCCCCCCACTGTACATGAGCTACGATCTCTCAGATGCCATAAGTATTTTGAAAATGCTTTCAGAGTACAAGGAGCCTCCAACATGGGTCTTCTTCAGGAGACCTGTTTATCCCGGACTTTACGAACCTTACTACATATTTCCCTTTCATACGCCTGGAGAAACAAATACATACATTCTAATCGGTTCTATTACAGGAGCAGTAGATACTGTTAGAGATGAAGGGATCGAGTTTCCCTTCGGTGAAGACGAATGGTTTGAGCCTGCAGAGTGAGAATCTCAGAGAAAAGCCGGGTGTGTTTTCGTCCATAGACATTCTTGGAAGCAATTGAAGTAAGCACAAAGGCAAGAGGCATAAAACTGCAGTGAAGAACGACAGGATAATTGTTTTTATGACTCTTGCCTCTATTTAAAGAACCATTCGCGTCGATACTTAACCGGAAATGACTCTGTTCGTTCACTCTATGCGTGATTTTCGAACCGCGTCTTCGGTCTTCGACTTATCGGCGTACATCCTCTCATCTGCCACTATTAGCAGCTCACGAATATTTTGGCCGTCGTCGGGAAACATTGCCACGCCGATGCTCGCGGTCAGATAGACCTTCCTGCCTTCGACATCGAAGGGTTCATCGAAGGCTTTACGTATTCTCGCGATAGCTTTTACAGAACCTTCTATGCCTGTAGAAGGCAGCACATAGACGAATTCGTCGCCACCCATTCTGGCGATGAGATCGCTTCGCCTGCAAACGGATTCAAGCCTTCTCCCTACGTTTTTCAGCAACTGATCGCCGAAGTCGTGTCCAAGTGTATCGTTAACTCCCTTGAAGTCGTTCAGGTCGAGATAAAGTATGACCATCTGCTCGTTCTTCCGCCTCGAATACTCTATCTGTCTGGCGGCACAATCGAAGAAGAGTCGGCGATTCGGAAGACCCGTCAGATGGTCTTCAAGAGATAATCTCTCCATAAGCTCTCTCTGCCTGTCAAGTTCTCTCTCAAGCTGCAGTCTTCTGAGCAAGACAGCGATAGCCTTTCCGAAACCGGTGGCAGTCTCCTGCACCTCAACACTGTCGAAAGCATCGTCTGATCTGAAGCTATCCAGATTGAAATACATTTTGACCTCGCCTTCAATAATAACTGGAATGGTCATCGTGCACTTCAGTTCTTCAAGCCTGCCGGCGGTATAGAGTACTCTCTGTCTTTCTTCGTCAAGCTTCTGATCTGCGGAGTAGTCCTTGACAACTATTACTCGATCGCTATTGGCCTGAATCAACTCATGTGGAGCGAAAGTCACTTTCTTCAACTCTTCAAGGTCATAATTGTGAGCCGCCACAAAGTGAAACCTTTCGTCGTCCTCTCTGAGAAGGAAAGCACCTGCATCGGCTCCTGGAAAGGATTCAACGCACTTTAGCAGAAAATCTCTGTAAGTGTTGTCGTTGAAGCCGCTTCGAAGCGCTTCAGTCATAATATCGTTCAGGGCAGTTTGAAAGTGGTTCTGATCTCTCAAAGACCTTTCAAGCTCTCTCAACTCGGTCGTGTCCCTGAAAACGGAAACTATATAACGCGGTTTGCCTCTATAATCACTTACAAGATAGGTACTCACTTCAACATCGATAACCTTTCCGTCCTTCCTCTGATACTTAGTTCTGTATGCAGGAACGGAAAGACCGCTAAGTAGTCTGGTCTTCAGTTCTTCCAGAGCTCTTTCTTCGGCGTTGAATACTATGCTTCTCATAGACAGATCTTTCAGATCCTGCGGAGAGTAACCCAGCAAAGCCCTAGCTGCTTTATTCGATTTTATGTAGTTGCCTTCGAGATCTACAAGGATAATTCCGTCGTTACCGCCGTTTATTACGGCTTCATGCTCTAGAAGGCTGTTTCTAATCTCTCTTACCTGTTCTATGACAAAGTAAGAAATAACGAGAGTTGCAGTAATGACAAGTGCTACGGCGACTGATTCGAAAATCAGGGAACCGGTAATCGCTTCGAGGGCATCGAAATACAGGGAAAGAGAGAGAAGCATAAGGCCAATCGGTATTCCGACATGTACCCTGCTGTTCTTCAGAATAAAGGCTATAACAACAGTCGCGCCGATAAGTGCGGCTTCGCTGAGGACACTTGCCAACCTTAACGTATTACCGGAAGATGCCACCAGAGGTAAGGTTGACACGATCATCGCCAGAACCAATATTACGAATATATGAGTCCATCTAAGGTTCGAATTCACTCTCTCTCCACCCCGTAATCTAAGAGTTTTTCGTCCGTTTCAGCTTCTTTTAAAGATATTATCTAACAGCAACATTGAATGCTCTGTAATCAACCGCCGAGGCTTCGCCTTCCCAGGATCTGAAGTACTTGAAGACAACTGTCGTGTTGCCTTCTCCAACGGCCTGGAATGTCCAGATTACCTTCGCGGGGGCTCCCACACGACCGCTGGAATCGGGGATAATCTCCTTTTTGATCTCTTGCAGACCGTCACCCAGGAAACCATATTCCCATGTATAACCGGTACTGGCATTCTCCTCAAGGGTTACGATTGCCGTTGAACCGATCGACATTTCGTTGATGACGATCTTCAGATCTACCTGTCCCTTTTCCTCTCCCGCAACATCTACAGTCAGAGCCCTGAAATCGATTGACTTCTTCTCTCCCTCCCAGTCCCTGAATAACTTCAAAGTGAGAAGAGCCTTGCCCTCGCTGGCTGCTGTCATAATCCAGCCTTTAGTCGAAGGAGCACCTGGGATTGTGCCGGTTGACATATACTCCTCCAGAAAGTTTCTTAAAACCCCTTCGGGCTGCGCGAATATATGCCATAGATAACCCGTCGTAGGGTTCTCTGAAATCTCAAGAACAGCTAACTGCGAGACTTTCATCGAATTAACTGATTCTTTCAACTCCATCGAAAGAGCTAGAGCGGAAAACATAAACAGAATCATCACGATTAACACGGATCTCTTCATAAATCTCCCTCCTTAGATTAGATAGACCTCAGTCTGTCTGCCGTCAAGATAGTCAATGTGGCCCTCTCTAAAAGCGACCGTCTCTTCTAGAAAACCGAAAACTCCCTGTCCTTCCCAGCTATCCACGTTTGTCCTGCAATTTAGCTCCATCGCAAAACAGCTCATATCTCTGAGTTTTAGCTCGCCGCTCCCCTCGACCCATTTCTGGTTATTCCATAAACCTATTGTGGGACCGGCACCATGACCGTTGAAGCCAATCGGATGAGTGTATATCATAGCCTCCAGGTTTAGTCTCTTAACCTCTTTGAGAGTCTGGCATAAGACATCGTTTCCCGTTAAACCCACTATGAAATTCCGTGCCAGAGTGTCCTGAACAAAGTTTGTATCTCTTATGACTCTTCTGAGCTCGTCAATAGTTCTATCTTCCCTTTTCAATGGAAGATAGAACATCTGCTGCGTATCGGTTGCGAGTCCGTTATAGTGAAATCCAAAGTCGCAGTGAAGGAAATCGCCTTCACAGACTACGCCTGTACTTCTTGGATTATCCAGTCCCTTTCTCTGAAAGTCTACATCAGGCCCAAACCAGGTCTCCAGTCCCAGCCTCTCTGCCAGATCTCTTAACGACCATTCGATATCGGACGTCGTTGTTATCCCTGGAAAGATTGCGTCCCTTGAAAACGCCTTCGCGATGATCGCGTGGGCGATTTTGTCTAGATCTCTGTAAAGATCCAGTTCTCTTTTCGTCCTTGTCTGTAACCAATTTACGACCAGATCTTCGGCGCCTGTCAGTCTCACAAAGTCTCCAACTACCTCCTCCAGCTTTTTGAAGAGCGTATGCGTTACTCCATCGGCGAGAGCGATCGAACTCGAGAAGTTGACGCCAACATTTTCTGCACCTATGTCCTTCAGTAGCTTTCGAAGTGCTGTCCAGAAATCGCCTTGAGTGACATCCCAGACACTTGTGTAAAAACCTGTCATCATTTTTCCATAAGGAGACAGAACATACCTGTCTGTTCCTTTGAAGACGAAGGCAGTGTACCTGCTTGCATTGCGATAAGCCGCGGGTAGAAGTGTAAACATAACGGGATCCTCATTGTATTCTCGTCCGAGAACCAGCCAGGTATCAAAATCCGAATCCTTCAACAATACTGGAAGAATCTCTTCAAGTCTTACCAGAAGTATCTCATTATGCTCGATAAACCTGTCTCTGCGATTGGGAATTCTTTCAAGAATCTCTTCATAAGAGTTACTATCGCCAATCATTGAGGATCCTACTCCTGTGCAGCATTGTTTCTTCCAATTGGAATATCGATCTCGGAGTCCTTCAAAAGTTTTTTCAGAAAGTCTCTGTTGTCTCTGAAGAAGTCTTCTTCCTTATTCAACCTGACTCCGAGCTGTCCTTTGCTGCGGACTCTAATCTGTCTGTGATTGCTCTTCTGCCTGCTCACCAGCCTGTACATTACGCCTTCAATTTCGATATAACCCTTAGTCTCCAAAATATCACCTCCGAGAATAATTTAACATTATATGTCGAAAAAACATTGTCATATCACACAGTCTTGCATTGTAAAGTGCTTTTGAAGTAGAATCAGACGTTAGCCCAGATGAAAGGAGATTGCTGATGCTTGTCGAACTCCGTTCTGAGGACTTCTCCCATGTCAGGCCTTTGCTGGGTGAGATTTCTTATAATCTTGTTGTGCCATCGATTCTAGAAGGAAACACATTGGGGAAGTTGTTTGTTAGTAATGAGGAGAAACCGGATTCAGTAATTGTATGGAACTGCGGAGACACTGTTTTGATTGGCGGGGACCCCGGTGAAGGTTATAGAGAAGAGTATTCGGAATTTCTGAAAGAGAAGCTGATTCCTAGCGCGAAAGCCAGAGGAATACCAGTGCTGAATTTCTACTCAACGCGGAAAGCCAAAAGCTTTCTGAAACATCTTCTCGACAGCTTGGAGCCAAGACCTGTTCTTCGTTATCTTTTCAGGTCGACTCTCTCATCTCCTGCGTTGATATCAGATACCTCCGAAGATACTCAGACTAAAAGGATTACTAGAGAAATTCTGGAAGGCGATTTCAGAAATATCGATCGTCTTAAGGGCTGGATTCTCTCGTTTTGGCCTGACTTGGAGACCTTCCTGGACAAAAGCATGGGAACCTGTCTGACGAGAGACAATCAAATCGTTAGCTGGTGTATTGGTGTTTACAGATCTGCTAACAGCGTTGAACTGGGAGTGGAAACAGTCATAGGCTTCAGGCGCATGGGTTATGCTAAGAGAGTCGTGCGGGCTGCTGCCGAGGAGAGTCATTTTATGGGGCTGACGGTTGACTGGCAGTGTGATGCTTCAAACAATCCATCGGTTACGATCGCAAGAAGCCTCAGATTCCAGGAAGTACTCCAGTATACTATTAGTCAGATTGAACTGAGGAAACAACGGGAGTAATCGTTTTGACGGAATTTGTCTGTGCAGAGTGTGGAAGAGAGTCCGACAATAGCTCCGGTTTTGAGAGGTGCGTCTGTGGCGGACCGCTCGAATATCTGTCCTTAATAAGACGCGGTTCCAGGATTTCGCTGGACACCGGTTGCCTTCTGATTGATTTCTCAGATTTTCTTCCACCCTTGCGATACGATTCTTCAGTTTCACTTGGAGAGGGAAGAACTCCGCTGATATCATGCGAAGGCCCGGAACTCGAAGGTTTCAAAGTTCTTCTTAAAAATGAGACAGTGAATCCTACATGGTCATTCAAGGATCGCGGAACATACTTGACACTTCTAGATGCCACAGAAAGAGGATTTAGCAGGTTCGGCACGGTCTCTACCGGTAACATGGCTGCCTCTGTGGCCGCATACGGAGCTAGAACCGGATTGGACACGACAGTTCTCGTGTCGGCGGATATCCCCGATGAGAAGATCAGACCCATCACAGTATACGGGCCGAGAGTAGCCAGAGTTAAGGGTGATTACAGCGATCTCTTCTATAAGAGTATCGGATCGGCTTCTTCATGGGGAGTATATTTCTCCAATTCCGATGTTCCAATGAGAGTCGAAGGCTCAAAGACGATCGCTTTTGAGATCTTTCTGCAACTCGGAGAGAAGGTCCCTGATTATGTTATCGTTCCGACGAGTTCAGGGGGAAATATCAGGGGAATCGAAAAGGGATTCCGCGAACTTAGAGAGGCCGGGCTAACCGAAAGAACTCCCACAATGATCGCAGTACAGGCCAGCGGGTGCTCGCCCATTCACCAGGCCTTTCAAAACGGCAGAGAGTCCGTTGAGAGATTCCACAATCCTTCTACGATCGCTCACGCAATAGAGAACCCCCTTCCTCCCAGCGGAAACTCAGTCCTGAAAATGCTGAGAAGGAACGGGGGAACGACTATAGTAGTCGATGAAGAAGATATAATCGAGGCCCAGCAAAGACTCGCACTCAGAGGGTTCTTCGTCCAGCCCGCCAGCGCGACTTCGCTGGCCGCGATCGAAAAACTAAAGAAGCTGGGTTCACTTAACGGATCGACTGTCGTTTCCATCCTCACAGGTTCAGGGTTGAAGTACCTTTCAGCACTCGACAAACATCCCGCTCAAGTAATCGATGTCTCCATCGACTCACTTGACAGCCTTTTCAGATAAGTTCAACGGAAGTTCTCTTCTTCTATCTCTCTCACTTTATCAAAGGCATTCTTCAGGAACTGCTGTCTGTCTTCGGGAAAGCCTTCGGTAAACCTGGCATTCAGCCAACGATCCAACATATCTATAGCTTCTTGAGGAGCCAGTTTCCAGCCTCCCATCGTAAGAACATTCGCGTCGTTTATTACCTTTGCCATCTTGGAAGCATAACTGCCTTCGACTACAGCGGCATAGATTCCC
>Ga0334883_1005601_pt1 | contig 10983 bp, 7 predicted proteins | sample GraSluR1_MG_6_FD_207230 | JGI IMG/M metagenome (GOLD analysis project Ga0334883, IMG submission 207230) | Sludge microbial communities from methane-producing bioreactor in Wageningen University, Netherlands - Granular Sludge_09_05-R1 | ecosystem: Engineered > Bioreactor > Anaerobic > Unclassified... | reverse complement strand
CAGCGGATTCGACCGCTGGGTCTATTTCGCCACACCTGACGAGGAGACGGGCAAGAGCTATCTCTCTATCTTTGTGCGCAAAGACAACCTGGCGCCGCAGACAGAATTCGTGCCCACCTTTTTCCTGCCAGGCGGCACCATCACCGTCACCAAAGAGACGCCGATCCCGCTGAATGCTCTGGCCCCCACGCCCACGCCAGCCGGCTTCCAGGGGCTCACCGGCGAGGCGATCCAACTGACCTGTTGCCTGGGCGTGGTGGTTACGCTGGTCGTGGGGGCGCTCTTGGTCTGGGCGCTGCGCAAGCGCAAGCCCAAGCCGGTCTACCAGCCGCCCGAGATCGAAGTGGAAACCTTCCAGACGCCGGGCGTGGTGCCCGACCTCAACGCCATCGAGACAGCCTTTTACATGGGCAACTCGGCCAAGACCGTTGCGCTGATCGTGATGGCCCTGGAGGAGCGCGGCATCATCAACCTGGTGAACCGTTCGCCGCTCCAGGCCGAGATCCTCAAGCCCGACGATCCTAGCCTGGCCACCTATGAAAAAGCTCTGCTGGATGCCCTCCAGGAGGACGGCACCATCAACCGGAGTCAGATACCGGCCATCCTGCAGGCCGTCTCCGACGTGCTCCAGCCCAAGATCTGGAACGCCGACCCAGCGGCCACCCGCGAGACCTACCAGAAGCGCATCGACTCGGCCTGGGAGCAGTACGAGCGCGAGGCGCCCTCGCGCCCCGTGGGCGCTCCCATGCCCAACTATTTACCGTGGCTGATCCTGAGCGACCGCGCCTGGCAGCGCCCCGCCACTCAGACCGCCGGCCCGGCCGGTGGCGCCGGCCCAGGCCCGCTGGCAACCGCCGCCGGCGAGGTGGTGGCGCCCATCGAGGCCATGGCTGGCAACCTGACGCGCGGCATCGAGGACGCCGTGGGGGGCACCGTGGCCCGCATCGAGGAGGGCGTCTCCCGGCTGTTCGGCGGCGCTGGCACCGAGGCCGGCTATGACGCCTGCCACTCGGCCTGCCACAGCGCTTGCCACTCGGCCTGCGTGCATGATGCTTGCCATTCCGCTTGCGTCCACGACGCCTGTCACAGCGCCTGCCACTCGGCCTGCGTGTGCCACTCGGCCTGCCACAGCGCCTGCCACTCGGCCTGCGTCAGCCGCTTCTAGAGGTATAACGATGTCAGACGTGGCTACAGGGCTGGATCTTCAAGCGTTCGCGGACGAGCTGATCTCATCGACGCGGGACTATATCTACATCCGGCCGGAGGACGGCCTGTTCATCATGCGCCCGAACCGCCTGCACCACCTCAACGAAACGGCCTGCTACATCCTGAGCCGGCTCTATGATCCGGCCACAGGACCCCAGGTGGACACGGTGGTAGCGGAGACAGCGCAACACTACAGCGTACCTGAGGAGCGCGTTCGGGAAGACATCGTCAGCCTGCTGCGGGGCGTCTCCGCGCTGCTGAACGACGACATCATGCACGCACCCAGCGTCACCGTGCAGCCCTTTGGCACCCATCACCGGGAGCTCCCCGTGCTCTCCGAAGTGGCGCTCACCTATCGCTGCCAGAATCGCTGTACCTTTTGCTACGCCGATGCGCCCAAGCGCGGCGATGACGTGCCTGAAATGACCACCGACGAGGTCAAGATCATCCTCGATCGCATCTTTGACGAGGCCCATTGCCCCACCGTCTCGTTCACCGGAGGCGAGCCAACCTTGCGCCGCGACCTGGCCGAGTTGGTGGCCTATGGCAAGGCCAAGGGGATGCGGGTCAACCTGATCACCAACGGCGTTCGTTGCGCCGATGCCGCGTTCGTGGCCAGCCTGGCCAATGCCGGCCTGGACTCGGCCCAGGTGAGCATCGAGGGTGGCTCGGCCGAGATCCATGATGCCATCACCCAGCACCCGGGCTCCTTTGAGCGATCGGTCCAGGGGGTGCGCCAGCTGCGCGACGCGGGCATCCACACCCACACCAACACCACCATCTGCGGCAGCAACCGCGATCATCTGCTCCCGCTGGTGGATCTGCTAGCCGACGAGCTGGGCTCCGAGTACTTTTCCATGAACATGGTCATCCGCACCGGCACCGCTCTGGCCCACTGCGAGGAGGATATCAGCTACCGCGAGATCGGCCCCATCATCCGCGCGGTGCAAGAGCACGCCGGGACCAAGGGAATCCGCTTTGTCTGGTATTCGCCCGTCCCCTATTGCATGGTGAACCCCGTCCAGCTTGGCCTGGGCGGCAAGTCGTGCGCTTGCGTCGATGGGCTGCTGTCGGTCAACCCTGCCGGCCAGCTCATCCCGTGCTCGAGCTTTGACCACGGCATCGGCGACCTGCTACACGAACCCTTTGAAAAGGTCTGGTACACCCGCACGGCGCGATACTGGCGCAACAAAGAGTTCGTCCCGCCAGCCTGCCAGCATTGCGAGATTCGTGATATCTGCTGCGGCGCCTGCCCCCTCTATTGGGAAGAGCGCGGCAATTTCGATGACCTCGTCGGCTATGCACCGGGCGGGGCGCCCTGGGCCGAGCCGGTCTGGCGGGCCAAACGCTGGCTCTGGGCGGGGACGCAGGGTGTCGGCCTGCCGGGAACAAGACAACGGAGGCGTGACGATGGCCAGTAAGAACACGACCCATCGGATGAAGCTGTCGCAGTTCAACGACTATCTCCATGTAAAGCAACGCGAACTGGCCCAGTGCTATAGCGAGATCGAAGAGGTGCAGGCCGAGTTCAACGAAATCTTTCGTCGCGAGATGGCCGCTTGGCAGGCCACCTTTAGCCGGTGCTTTCCCGAGGTGCTGGCCCGGCGCAACGAGATGCCGGCGAGCTTTGGCGAGCAGATCGACCAGATCGAGCAGGAGGAGTTGCAAAAGCTCCGCGACGAGATGGACCAGCTCGAGTCCGAGGTAGCAGCCATCCGCGCCGAGATGGATCGGTTCACCGCCGCAGGCCAGGCGCTGGTGGAAGAGATGCGCGTTCACAACCCCGAGCTCAACCAACGCGAGGAGACCCTCAAGAAGCGCGTGGTGCGCCTGCAGAACGAGTATACCAAAGCTTGGGAAGAGGCCGAGCGCCTCTCGGAAGGGCTGGGCTGGCTCACCCACGCCTCCAAGCTAGCCAAGCTGCGTGCCGCCCAGCGCGATGCGAAACAAAAGCAGGAGCGCGCCATCCAGGCCCTGAACGCCGTGCGGCAGCAGTGGCTAACCAAGGTCGAGGAGACCAGTCAGGCTCAGGCCGAGCTCCGCAAGCAGTGGCAGGAGCGGAGCGTCCAGGCCGCCGAGAAGCAGGGCCGCCTCGACCATATCCGCAACAATCTGGACGACCTGGCCCAGCAGAACGCCATCACCCGCGTGCTGGAGGAGCTCGACGAGGACCCAGGCGTGGAGGGGGAGCTAGGCGACGCCCTGCGCGAGCTGATCCAGCGCAACCGGGTGCGCTCCGATTACGAGACCGGTCTATCGTCCGTGGCCGAGGCGCTGGGCCTCACCAAGGGCGTTGGCGAGGGCTTGCGCCGCTTTGGCCAAAGCGTGGCTACCGTGGTCCAAGAGCAGCGTCGCCACAACCTCAAGGACGTGTGGGTCATCCTGCCACGAACCATCATCGCCCTCAACGAGACCTGGCGCGCCCTGGCCGAAAAGGTCAAGGACGAGAAACAGATGGGCACCGACCCGTTGGCATTCAGCCGCATCATCAAGACCTATATCAGCGACCGTTTGACCGATGCCAATATCCAAGGGCTGTTCGAGACCATGGGCAACGCCTTGAATCAGGCGACCAAAGCCTGGAAGTAAGCAGGGGAGTGACCGATGAAAAAGACACCCGCCATCCTCGCCGTTATCGCTTCGATTCCGCTTATCGTGCTCGGGCTGATTTTCCTGATCGCCTCGGCTTCAGGCCCGAGCCGCATCCTGGTGGCCCTGGCATTGCTGGCCATCGCCACCGTGCTGCTGGTGGCCGGGCTCAAGCGGCTGCGTCGGCTGGCGGCCATCCATCCCGAAGCGCTAGAGACCGGCGCCGTCGAGCTCGCCCGTCGCCTGGGCGGCGAGCTAACCGTAGCGCAGCTCCGTGCCGAGTACGGCATCTCGGCTGAGGAGGCGGGCAAAGTTCTGGAAAAGCTGGTCAACAACGGCACCTGCCAACGAGAGCAACGCAAGGATCGGGTCGTCTATGTCTTTACCGGCCTTCTGACGGCACTCAAGGAAAAGACCTGCCCGTACTGCGGCACCAACCTGCCGGTTCGTTCGGGCTTGCGCAAGTGCCCCAACTGCGGCGGCCAGCTCGAGATCACCAAGACCTGATGCGACGCCTCAGCCGGCTAGCCGGCGCGCTCGCGGCGGCTCTCTGGCTGCTAGGATGCGCCGCGCCTGCCGGGCCGGCCGATCCAACGCGAGGCGCCCCCCCACCATCGGGGCGATTCGCCGCTGGCGCGGGCACCGACGTTCCCGCGCCCGGCGTAGAGCTGCGGCCACTGCCCTCCCGCGACGACGCCGCGTTCGCGTCGGCCCTCGGGATCATTGACGAGACGACCCCTGCCACCGACCCGTGGGCAGCGTCCGATCGGCCTGGGGATCGGGCGACCTTTTGGGTCGCCGATATCGATACTGGCGGCATGCGAGAGATCCAGGCCGAGTGCCTGGCCGTCGGCGAGACCATCAGCCTCTGGGTCGAGGACGGCTGGGAGATCGACGTCCAGGCGCTGGAAACGGCGATCCAGACGTGGGACGCGGTCATCTACCCCACCATCCACCAGGTGCTCGGAGGCGCTGCCCTGCCCGACGGCGGCCGCGTCACTGTGCTGCATGCCGGTTTTTCTGGGGCCAGCGCCTACTTTGCCCGGGCCAATCTGGAGCCAGCATCGGTCTATCCCCAGAGCAACCATCGCGCCATGATCGCCGTGAATCTGCACCACGTCCAGCCTGGCAGCCCCGCCTATCTGGCCGTGCTGGCCCATGAACTACAGCACCTGGCGCACTATGGACGGGATCCCAGCGAGGATGCCTGGTTCAACGAGGGGGTCTCTACGTTGGCTGAGGATGTAGCTGGGTTTGCTACGGGCCAGCGCGGTGGGCAGCTTCTCGCCGATCCAGATCACCCCCTGCTCTTATGGCACGACGCCCCCTCCCTAGGCGCACGCGACTATGACGCCTCCTACCTGTTTCTGCGTTACGTGGCTGACCGCTTTGGCCTGCACACCGTGGCGCAGCTCGTCCAGGACGTCGACCACGCCACGTCGAGCATCGACCGCCTGCTCGCCAGCGAGGGCGGCATGGACGGCATCTTTGCCGACTGGCTCGTCGCCAATCTGCTGAATGACCCCGCCGTCGCCGACGGGAGATACGGCTACCGCGATCCCCTGGCTAGCTCGGTTGCGCCTGCGCCTCTCGCCTCGCTACCTGCCCTTGTCACCGACACCGTGGCCAACTATGGCGCCGACTATTGGGAGATCACCATCGCCGACGGCGGCGGCCTTTGGCTACGTTTCGAGGGCGCCGCCACCAGCCCGATCGGCCCCGACCACGCGCCCGGCGATGAGCGGCTGTGGTGGTCGCGCCGTGGCGACGGTGTGCACACCTGGCTGCAACTTTATGTCGATCTGCGCGAGCTGGTGACGGCGACCCTGTCCTACGATCTGTGGCATGAGATCGAGCCGGGCTGGGACTATGCCTATCTGCGCGTGTCCCAAGTCGCAAGGACCACCTGGGATCTCATCGAAACCAATACCTCGTCCAGCCATGATCCCCTGGGCTATGCTTTTGGCCCCGCTTATACCGGGCACTCGGGCTGCGCCCCCACCGCCGACGCGGCCTGCCAGCCCCAATGGCTCCACGAGCGCGCCGTCCTGGATGCCTACGCCGGGAACGAGGTGCTGGTGCGCTGGGACTATGTCACGGATGAGGCCGTCACCGGTGCGGGGCTATTCCTGAGCCAGGTGGCCGTCGAGGGGCGTACCGATGAGGGCGCCACGATCCGCGTGACCGCCACAGAGGCGATGGATCCCCACGCCGACGCCGAGATCCGGATGGACTGGGGGTCCGATGGGTTCGCCTATGTGCCAATCGAGCTAGCTCAGCCTTGGCGGCTGGCCGTCGTGCAGCTAGGCGATGAGGTGGCGGTCCATAACGTGTCCGTGGGGAGCGACGGCACGGCAGAGTGGACATTGGCGAGAACGGAGCCCGGTAGCCGCTGGGTAATCATCGTGGCGGCCACCAGCCGCCACACCGCCGCCCGCCCCGGCTACCGCCTAGCTGTGGAGCAACTCACGGAGCCGGGCCGCTAGCGGCGGCTCTTGGGCCGGGAGCACCGTGCGCAGGTCCAAAACCACGCGGTCATCCTGCACGCGGGCGACCACTGTCGGCGAACCTGTCCGTAACTGGGCCGCCAGCCGCACCGGCTCGCCAGGCAGGGCCAGCAGCGTGGTCGGCAGGGTCTCCTCGGGCAAGGATCCGCCTCCCACCTTGGAGCGACCATCGATCAGCTCGCACGCGGGGCAGCCGATCGCCTCCGCCAGATGCCTCGCTCGGCACGCGATCTCTTCCGGGGTAGCCGCGATCATGCGCCAGATGGGGATCTGGCGGGCCGCCTCTCCCCGCAGATAATGCAGCAGATTTGCCTGCACGCCGGCAATCGTCGTCTTGTCGACGCGCAGCGCCCGCGTCAGCGGGAACCGTCGCAGCCGATCCACTAGCGCTCTGCGGCCGACCAGGATCCCTGCCTGCGGCCCGCCCAGCAGCTTGTCCCCCGAAAAGCAGACCAGGTCGGCGCCGGCCGCAATGCTCTCTTGCACCATCGGCTCGTGCGGCAGCCCATGGGCAGCGGTGTCGATCAGCGTGCCGCTCCCCAGGTCATCGATGAGAAGCAGCCCTCGCTCGTGTGCCAGCGCACACAGGCTCTCCAACGAGGGCTGGTGGGCGAACCCCTCGATTCGAAAGTTGCTCGAGTGCACCCGCAACAAGGCCGCCGTCTCTGGCGTGATGGCATCCTCGTAATCTCGCAGATAGGTGCGGTTGGTGGTGCCAACCTCCACCAGGCGCGCCCCGCTCTGGGCCATCACGTCCGGAATGCGAAAGCCACCGCCGATCTCGACCAACTGCCCCCGGGAGATCACCACGTCGCGCTCGCGGCAAAGCGCCATGAGGACCAGCAGCACAGCCCCTGCGTTGTTGTTCACCAGGAGTGCCGCCTCGGCGCCGGTCTGTTGACAGAGCAGCGCCTCGGCATGGACATAGCGCGAGCCGCGCACGCCTGCCGGCAGGTCAAACTCGAGGTTGCTGTAGCCCTCCCCAACGGCGACCATGGCGGCCAGCACAGCCTCGCTGAGGGGCGCGCGACCCAGGTTGGTGTGAAGGACCACGCCCGTGGCGTTGATCGCCGGCAGCAGCGTGGGCGAACTGAGATGCTCCAGCCATGCGATAGCCCAGGTCAGCAGATCGGCTTGATCCGGGCAGGATCCGCCCTCGAGAATCGTGGCGCGGGCTCGCTCCAACGCGCCGCGTAGGGCGTCTACCACCAACTCGCGGCCATAGCTCGCCACCAGGTCACGAGGAGCAGCCGCCAGCAGCGCGTCCACACTGGGAAGATTGCGCAACTCTTGGCGCGTCGGATCGCTAGGCATCGGCCACGTCCTCGGTTGCGTCCCAGCCATAGCGCGCCAGGTCGATGCGCGGCGCAGAGACAGCATCCACCGAGGGGTCGATGCCCTCTGCTTGCAGCAAAGCCCACTGAATCTGCGCCCGAGGCGAAGCGGGGTCGCCGGCTGGCCGGCCGCTAGCCGCCACGACACGATGCCAGGGCAAACCTTCGGGGCAGTTGTGCATGGCCCAGCCCACCGTGCGAGCCGCGCGCGGAACCCCCAACTGACGGGCGATCATGCCATAGGTGCTCACCCGCCCTGGCGGAATCCGCGCGACCAGCGCGTAGACACGCTCGGCAAAACTCGCTCTGGGGTCAGGCATGATCGAAATGGAGTGCAGGCGCCGCATCGAGATAGGTGCCAGCTCGGTGGCCTGAGAGGTAACGAAAGTAACCGGCAGCGGCGACCATGGCAGCGTTGTCGGTGCAATAGCGCACGGGCGGGAAGCGTACCGGCACCGTCGCCTGCCGCTTGAGCTCTTGCCGCAGCAGCGCGTTGGCAGCCACGCCACCGGCGACCAGCACCTGCACCGCGTGATGGTTCTCCACCGCCTGCGCCGTCTTGGCCACCAGCGCATCCACCACGGCCGCCTGAAAGCTGGCGGCAATGTCCGCGATGGGTAGACCGGAATCGCGCTCCACCGAGGCCTCGGCCAGCTTGACGCCGTGCTCCTCGACATCCTCTCCCGCGGCTTTGCGCAGATCCTGCACCTGACGCAGCACGGCCGTCTTGAGCCCGCTGAAAGAAAAGTCATAGGGGCCCGCTTGCAACGCTCGCGGAAAGGCATACGCCTCGGCATCGCCCTGCTCCGCCGCCCGTTGGATAGCCGGCCCGCCGGGAAAGCCCAAACCCAGCAGGCGCGCCACCTTGTCAAAGGCCTCGCCGGCGGCGTCGTCGATGGTGCTGCCCAACCGCGTGTATTGGTGGTGCTCTTTCAAGAGCACCAAGTCCGTGTGGCCGCCCGATACGATCAGGCAGAGCAGCGGAAAGGGCGGCGGCGGATAGTCGGCCGCCGTCATATCCGGCGGGATGAGCCAGTTGGCGTACACGTGGGCCTCAAGGTGATTGATCCCCACCAGCGGGATGCCCCGCGCAAAAGCGACTGCCTTGGCAGCGTTCATCCCCACCAAGAGCGAACCGGCCAGCCCCGGACCATGCACCACAGCGATGGCATCGAGATCGTCCCAGCCCACCTCGGCCTGAGCCAATGCCTCGCGCAGCACGGGCGTGATGGCCCGGATATGCTGGCGCGAGGCCATCTCTGGAAACACTCCGCCATACTTTTCGTGGAGCTCGGTCTGCGAGGCCACTACGTTGGCAAGGACACGGCGCCCGTTCTCGACGACAGCCGCCGCGGTCTCATCACAGGAGCTCTCTACACCCAAGATCAGCGTCATATCAGATCAACTCGTGGGGTAGGGGGTAAAGGCGGTCAGCAGCAACGTGCGGCCGCTGACGATGAACAGCCTCCCCGTGTCCTCGTCCACATAGAGGCCCTGCAGGTCGCGCAGTACCTGCTGGCCCGCGCTGGCGCGAAACTGCCGCAAGAATGTGCCCTGCTTGTCAAACTGCAGGATCCGCTGGTTGCCGGTATCGGCCACGTACACAAAGCCAGGCGCATCGGGCTCCTGAGGCCCGCTCACAAAGATGGCCCGCGGGCTATCCATGGCATCGGGCAGCCCGCGCATGGAAAAGGGTTGCGGCTCGCCGGCCAGGTACTTTTGGATGGTGCCGTCGGCGAACAGGACATACATGTTCCCATCCACGGCCATGTCCACTGCCCCGGTGAGATCGATCCCCTGATAAGTCTCCAGATAGTCGGTTGGCGGCGTGGTGTAGGTGTCGTCCACCGGCACATACTTTAGTATGCGCCCCATCAGCGGATCCAGGATATAGAGGTTGCCAAAGTACGCGCCCATCGCGACGGGGCCCAACCAGGCATCGCTATTAGCTACCGGCTGCAGGGTGATCCCAGCTTGCGCTGTAAAGGCGATGAGCGAGCCGCTACGTTCCAGCGCTGCAAAGGTGCTCTGCCGCCGGACGCCGCCGGATTCGATCCAAGCGATGTCGACGATGTCACCGAGCACCACTCCGCCTAGCTCGTCACCCGGCTTGAGGATGACCGGATCCAGCGCCCCATCGCGCAGCGCGTCACCCACATCGTTCAGCTCGTAGCGGCACACGCGGTCAGCGCCGCGATCGAGGACATATACATTGCTCTCGTTCAGAACGATACGGGCCGAATCCAACGGCGCCTCCATGGCTTGGGGAATCTCGCCCAACTGCCAAACGTGGTAGAGCCGCTCGACACGGTCGATCTCGTCAAGGCGCCGAGTCGCCCGGCTTGCCAGGTCCGCCAGCCCCGTATGGTCGGGATCGAACGCCAGCCCCTCCTCGGTGGCATCGAGGCACTCGAGCAAGAGCCGCCGTTGCACGGTTTGGTCCTCGGCTGCCTGGGCGCTATCCCACGCGTTGGCCGCCCGCGTGTATACGTCGCGGATGTGCTGGCTCTCCAGACGCCCAGCCTGCACCCGAAACGCGATGATCAGCGCCAGCATGGCCAATGGGATGGCGATGGCCAGCCCGATCAGCACGCGGCTAGCCACGCGCACGGCCGTCCGTGCACGCCGATCCTCTACGATGGGCCGCTCGGGCAGCTCGCGGGGGAGTGTGTTCAGCAGCGCGTCCGAGGTCTTGCCCCAAGCCTCCGACGCGCCCTTGCCAACCCGCCGACCGATGCGACCGATATCCACCGAAGGGGTCGGCCGGCTAGCCTTGACCCGCTTGGCGGCCGGAGCGGGCGTCGTAGGCTCGGGCTCGGGGCGGAAAGGCTCTTCACTCGGCCGTGCCTGGGCGGGCGGCGGTGTGATAGCCGGCCTCGGCTTGACGGGGGGAGGCGTCACCGCGGGCGGCTTGGCCGGCTCCTCCTGCTGGGCGACGGGCTCTGGCACGGTCGCAACCGCTGTCTCAGGCACATGGTACAGCGCCCCGCCCACGGGCTCGTCGCTGGTGATGCTGCCCACCGCGGTCTCCCAACCCAGGCCCTTGGCAGAACGAATCGCCGCCGCCAGGCTGCGGGGGTTGGCACTGCGGATCAGCGAGGTGGAGCCCAGAATCACCGTATCGCCCGGCTGAAGGGGCACATGAAAGAGCTGCGGCTCGATGCGACGGCTAGCGCCGCACATGGCGCTAGGGGGCACGGCGGGACCATCCGCCCCCTCTCTGGCCAACCACGGCGAGTCGCTGGGGCTGTAGGCGATGCGCCCCTCATGGATATACACCGTGAGCGCTGGCCCGTACTGGGCCGCATAGGCGTCCAGCCCACGGATGGAGGCGCAGTTCAGGCCGG
>Ga0334883_1005593_pt1 | contig 10997 bp, 11 predicted proteins | sample GraSluR1_MG_6_FD_207230 | JGI IMG/M metagenome (GOLD analysis project Ga0334883, IMG submission 207230) | Sludge microbial communities from methane-producing bioreactor in Wageningen University, Netherlands - Granular Sludge_09_05-R1 | ecosystem: Engineered > Bioreactor > Anaerobic >... | reverse complement strand
GCCATTAACTTTGCCACACAAAAAGAGGTTGACCTTTGCATGGAGCATATCCGTATTAGACATAGGCAAAGACAAGTGGATATTGATCGGTATTATTGAGAAAATTTATTTTAGTAAAGTAGAATTAAGAATAATAAAATAAAATTTTCCATCTGCTATCAACCGAATGAATAAAAGTTTTACTTTTGCAGCATTGTTGCATTTACAACACTATTGCATACATGAAGGCAGTTGATATCTTAACAACACATCAGTTAAAACGCACAGCTTGCCGCGAAGGCATTATCGATGTTGTGATGCAGGCTGATCAGGCATTGTCGGAACAGGAAATCAGAGATCATTTGACGGGCAACTATGATCGAACTACCTTTTACCGCTCTTTTAAAACGCTGGAAGAGCATCACATCATTCACAAAATTGTCGTGGATAATCAACTGGCGAAATATGCACTGGACAACAGCGTTACGCACAAAATACAACACGCCCACTTTTACTGCAACACCTGCCATACCGTAAAATGCATGGAAGAAGTGCCCATAAAGGACTTTAAGCTTCCCGAAGGGTATGATGGAACAGAAACGGAGGTGCTCATCAAAGGTATCTGCGCTGATTGTAAATCAAGCTGATGCCATGCAAATCATCCGCAAACATATTGCCCTGCTCCTTGTCGGAATTTTCTTCTTTCCACTGATGTTTCAATCCTTGCATCCACTCAGTCACCTCAACGGACAATGCGGGCATACAGAACAAAAACTTTGCAATACACCACTTGCTGTCGGGCATGATACAGATTTCGCAACACTTAACGCTCAGGCCGAAATCTGTCCCGTTTGTCAGTTTCAGTTCGCCAACAACGAACTGCCCTTGCTGCCGGCACTTGTTGTTTTCCTTTCTGCAAAAACAACTCCGGTTAATGAATCGGCTGATGATCTGTTTCAGGACTTTTATGAGGCTGCCGATTCCAGCCGTGCACCTCCCCTGACTGTTGCCTGAAAAGGACAACCAGTAAGCCAGACTGATTTATAAACCCAAAATTCCTGACATGAGTAGATTTTTCATGCTTATGATGAGCATGAGCCTGCTGCTGACATCAGCTCAGTCGCAGCAATTTTTTACGCTCACCGGAAGCATCACCGATCAAAAAAACGAACCCCTTCCTGGTGCTTACATCTTGCTATCGCCACTAAATTCAGGCGCAGCAGCTGACGGCAGAGGACACTATATTATCGAAGATATTCCGGAAGGTGAATACCTTGTATCGGTATCTTTCATTGGATATAAAACGCTGAACGACACCCTTCGGATTTTTGAAAACCTCAAATACAAGGTGAAGCTTTCTATGAGTCCGCTCAGCCTGCATGAGGTCGTGATTATTGATGACTATGCCGAAACACGCAACAGAGAAGAATCGCTAAGTCTTGAGATTGCAAACGAAGATTATTTGAAGCAGCATCTGGGAGGCAGCCTGATGAACTCGCTGGAGCGTTTGCCGGGCGTAAGCACCATCGGTATTGGCTCAGGACAATCGAAACCTGTAATCCGGGGATTGAGTTTCAATCGGGTTGTGGTTGTCGAAAACAACATCAAACACGAGGCACAACAATGGGGTTCCGATCACGGCCTGGAAGTGGATCAGTATGCGGTGGAGCGGGCCGAAGTAATCAAAGGACCTGCCTCGCTAAAGTATGGCTCAGACGCCATTGGCGGGGTTATTGATATCCAAAACAAAAAAATACCTGACAATCAAACGATAGGAGCCACGATAGACTTGACAGGCAAGTCTAATTCAGGATTTTTAGGCACTTCCGTTTCCCTCTTTGGACGTCATAACCACTTCTTCGCCACAGCGCGCTTCACCCTGCTCAATTATGGCGATTTCAAGGTGCCTGCCGACAGTGTTGACATCTATTCATATAGGGCAGCTTTGCACAACAGACAGCTGCGCAATACCGCCGGAAAAGAACAAAACCTGCATCTCTCGCTGGGTTACATCCAAAACGGCTTTCAAAGCAGGCTCTATGTGAGCAATATCAGCCTCAAAAATGGCTTTTTTGCCAATGCGCACGGTCTTGAGCCACGCAGGGTTGACACGACACTGCACGACAAATCAAGCCGCGACATTCAATATCCCTATCAGGAGGTGAACCACTTTAAACTATTGAACACCTCCACACTGCAACTGAATAAGCTAAAGGTCTCGCTCGATTTGGGTGTGCAGCGCAACTTCAGGCAGGAATGGAGTCAATATGTTGATCATGGCTATATGCCAGCCATTTTCCCTGACAGTCTGAGCTTCGATCGCGACCTCGAACGTCAGTTCGACAAACTGGTTTACACATCCAATTTAAAGCTTGCTACACTCCAGTCGCAGCACTTGCACATCGAAACAGGCATCAGCGCAGAATATCAGGACAACCGCATCGATGGTCGTGGTTTTATCATCCCGGCTTTCAGACAGTTTTCGTCGGGAGCCTTTTTCTTCGTGAGGCACTCCCTTTCGGGGCGAAGCAAGCTAATGGCAGGCATACGCTTTGATTATGGCGAAATACACACCTCAGCGTATCACGACTGGTTTTCTTCGCCAGTGATCGAAAATGGCGATACCATTATGCGGCATCTGCAACGCGCAACAAAGCTCAACCGTAGCTTTGCCAATTTCACCTGGTCGATAGGCTACACATATCAAGCTGAAAAATGGTCGTTCAAATCCAATTTGGGAAAAGGCTTTCGGATGCCGATAGCCAAAGAGCTGGCTGCCAATGGTGTAAACTACCATCATTTCAGCTATGAGGTTGGCGATCCTGATCTTGAGCCCGAAGTATCGTACCAGCTGGATGCCTCACTGGAATATAAGACCCTGCAATTTGCCATCGGCCTGACACCCTTCGTGAGCTACTTTACCAATTACATCTACCTCAACCCCAGTCCCGATCACGATCGCTTGTACGGAAACGGAAATCAGATCTTCTATTATACACAAAGTCGTGTTTTGCGCTATGGCACCGAGATTCATGCGCATTACAAGATTTCAAAAGCTTTTCAGCTGGGGCTGATTGGCGAATATGTGTATGCTGAACAACTGTCGGGAGCTAAAAAAGGCTTCACCTTACCATTTTCGCCTCCTGCCACGGCTGTTTTCAACCTGAAATACCAGCCCGCACTTAGCAGTGCTCTGCGCGATACCTATGCATCGTTGGATTATAAGATCACCTCCAAACAAACGCATATTGTCCCACCCGAAGAAAGCACGGCTGGCTACCAGTTGATCAATCTGAATCTTGGTGGAACATTGAATATTGGACGGCAAGCCGTGAAAATTAATTTTCAGATTCAAAACCTGCTCAACATAAAGTACTTCAATCATACCAGCTATTACAGGCTGATCAATGTACCCGAACCTGGCCAGAATTTTATTCTTAACCTTTCTATTCCATTTTCGAATTCATAATGAAATCAATTCAAATATTATTTATCTAAACACTTAAAAATTAACACCATGAAAACTAAAACAATCATGCTTAGCCTCCTGTTTGCAGCAGGTGTTATCTTTACTTCCTGCCAAAAAGACGATGACGACAACACTAATCCAAAACCTGTTATCAATCTGACTGAGTTAGGCTATGAAAACAGCGGAGTTGCTTACATAGGCAGCGATTTACACATTGAGGCTGAAATAGTAGCTGAAGCAAAAATTGACAAAATAGAAGTTGAAATACATCCGGAAGGAGAGCATGAACACAAGGTAATAACAGTGATCCTTGACGAAGGCGAATGGGAAGTGGATACGATTTATACTGAGTTCTCAGGCCTTATCAACACCACTTTTCACAAGCACCTTGATGTGCCTATGCATGCCGACACCGGACATTACCATTTTCATTTTGCAGTAACCGATCGCGATGGACAACAAACTGTCGCAGAAATGGAGCTTCACGTAATGACTCCTCCTGATGATGTAGCACCAGAACTATCCATAACAAATGCTCCGGAAGCAAACAAAGTTTTCAGCTCAGGATCAACTATTAGCATTTCAGGACTTGTAAGCGACGACAAAGCCCTTGGCGGATTGTATGTAGGCTTGGTCAGAGCTGATCAAAACCTGGAAGATGGAGCTGTAAATGCTACCAATACTCTTACTTTACTTCATACACACGATTTCGAAAGCACTACCTCACATAATTTTTCTGCTGAAATTACTGTAGGAGCAGAGCTTGATAATAATAGTGAGCCTAAACCCATTACAGGTGATATCGCATGGCAATCTGCCAACTATTATATACTTGTGAAAGTAAAAGATGCTTTTGGTGGCAACTGGGCCTATTCCATGCATTATCCCATCGAAATTAATGTAGAGTAGATATGCCAACTCAAGAGGTTGAGGTGTAGGTTGAGAGAGAAATTGTATCAACCTTGACCTCAGCCTCAAACTAACAAATAACCTTTCAAAACTAAGTTTTAACACATGAAAACAATCAGAATTTCAGTAATAACATTTTCTTTACTTCTCATTTTTACAGCTTGTCAGAAAGAAGAAGAAGCAGACAAAGAAAAACCAGTAATAGATTTAAGCGGAACTACAGCCTTTCCTACGAATTGCGATACCTTGTATTTTGGTGAAGCTTTCACCCTCAAGGTTCGTTTCACTGATAATCAAAAGCTGGGATCGTACAGCATTGATATTCACAACAATTTCGATCATCACTCGCACAGTACCGAAGTTACTGACTGCACCCTCGACCCTGTAAAAGAACCCATGAATCCTTTCCTTTTTATCGAAGATTACCTTATTCCGGAAGGTCTGCAAACATATGAAACCAATCTTTCGGTCAATATTACGGCCGGCAATGCCAGCGGGCTGTTTGATGAGGGAGATTATCATTTCTTTATCAGCCTCACCGATCACGAAGGCTGGTCAAATCAGAAAGGACTAAGCATTAAGCTGCTGCATCGGTAACAGCACTTGCATTTTGTTAGCGTGAAAGATTGAATAGATAATCATAACTATCAATCAAAGTCAGCAAAAAAAACACTCATATTTACTTATCATTAAAAGGTTGGACAAAGCCTATCAGCTCATGCTTCAAAAATAATCAATTCTTATCAATAAGATCTTGTTTTGTAAAAGGGAAATTAGTGTGTGTAATGATTTTTTGGGATACGGATCACACATAGACGGGCTTCCTTCATCTTGTTCGCTCCGGACATCGTATTCCTGATTGAAACTTACATTTCGGGAGAAATTTTAACTCCCTGATATTCTTATTCTTGTTAGAAGCTAGAACAAGCATCAGGGAAAACTAAACAATAAAAACTAAAAAAAACCCGAAGGTCTGTTCACCCATATCCAGGGGCGATTACTAACGCGGCCATTATAGATAGCGTAATTTTGCTCATCAATAATTGTCTGATGCGGCACTCCTTTCATTTTTAATTGTTTCATGAGAATTTCACTATTCGCTGCCCTGCCCCAATAAAAGTTAAAGGGTTGTGCTGTGATTTGATTAAAATATGCCGTATCATCCTCCTTTAATGACAGATACGCTGCTAAGAATATTTTAGAAGAATCGTTTTCATACTTTGTAGCAAGCTCTGAAAAATATGGAAATTCTTCTTTACAGCTGGCACAAGCCTCCGACCAAAAGAGGACGATAATTTTTCTGTCAGCTGAGTCTATGGAGCTGATGCGCACATTCTCAGTCGTCAAAAAAGTATAATCTACTTTTTCTTGTATGGATTCATTATCAAGTTTCGCATTAAACCAGGTTTCATAATTCTCCTGTCCAAACCAACCGACAATCATAAATAAAACAGCGAATAAGGATATTCGTATTAGTTTGCTTTTTGTATTAATTGTAGATCGATTGATATGAAAAACAGTGATTGCTGAAAGAAAAACAAAAATAATCAGAAAAGCAAACTGAAAGACTTCTGGATAACTACTCAGTATTAAAATGATAAGCAAATATACATTAACAAACACCAATTGATCTCTCAACAGCCGGTCATTAGAGTTTCTGCTAAGAATGAATGATCCCAATATACTCAGTAAAATCGTAAAGGATGCTGATGTGCCATGATTAAGCTTTCTAGTTATTGCTGATAAAAACACCAACAATACACCAAACAAAATGGCATTTTTAATTCCTTTGTTGAGATTGAGTTTAACCAGTACAAACCCAAGAAGATAAGGCATGTAAAAGGCCAAGGATATTACAGTTATAGTCACTCCATTCAATCTAATATAATTTAGGAAGTTCGCTGCAATTATCGCTAAAAGAGGCATAAATATTCCAAAACCTTTTAGATGAAGACCTTTAAAAAACTTGCGTGGCGAATAAGTGTAATATCCAAGGCTAATTCCAAGAATAACTGAAACTTGTATTACTCTATCATAGTTTCTGGTACTCAATACTGCGATGTATAAAAAAACCAGAAAAATTTCAATAAGTACCAGAAATCGTATTTTTGAAAGCATACAAATTCATATTAAGAGAAAATTGCTATTTAAGGTAAAGATGATCAAAAAAAAAAGCCTGCCTTTCATTTTTAAAAAAAATGCATAGATGATTAATCAATTATCTCTTCAGGACACAATCCTTTACACACTGAACCACCAACAAGTCCACAATCTCTTACCTTTGTACAACCACCATGACGACAATCATCTGCAAGAAAAATATTACAATAAATATCATATAAACAACTACAATCCTGAGGTGCGGACTCCTTAAATGAGTTTGTGGTTGGTATATCAAAATCAGTAATCCAAGAATGATCAAGACTTTCACTTCTATTCAATAAAATGTCTATTTCATTCGCTGTCATTAAAGTACAAAAATTAATGATGTAATCTGTTGAATCCATTTTTCCAGAAGTCAATACTTGATTTTCCCAGTTAAATAGAAAAATTGAGTCATTCGCATCTAAACTTTCCCGCAAATCTCTTTCATACCAATCTACATCCATTTTCTCTATTAAAACACCAATCTCACTATTTAAATCAGAGTGTAATGTGTTGTTTTTTATAATATTAAGTTTCTCCATCCATAGATCATATTTCTCTGATCCGGTAAGTGTTCGATATATAGCTTTTTGAATTGAAGGTGGTAGAGTGGCAAGCTGAGTGCGAGTTATTCCATGAAAATCATTGCTATGCTTTGCTGCCCATTCATTTAATTCTGAATCACAGCTATAGATTTTCTCTTGTTTTGTACAACTCAATAATAGCATAACTGAAATTATTACTATTGGTATTAATATTTTTTTCATAATATCTAATTTTTTCGGTTGATGTATAAATGAAACTAAAATATGGAATTTTAAATTCAACTACCACAAATTATATTGTGATAGCCAAATTCAATCGAACTTATTCTTCCTCAACCAAAAGATATATTTTGTTGTGCAACAAGGCACAAACTGATTGCGCAACAAAAGGGCGTGAGCATGATAGTAGCCAGCAAACTGCCAATTTATTCCTGCAAGCCCCTTCAACCTGACATTTGCAAGATGGGGGGGGGTGATAATAGCCTGTATATCAGTGTAACAAATTAAATTAATCAAACAATCAACCAGCCTGACAAACAATTTGTTTGGGGTATATAAACTAAATGGGCAAGAGTTGGCTGATTTCATGGCTTTGTTTTTCAGCTTCGAAAATAAAAACATCTTTTTGAAAAAGCAAATTTTTTTTTACCTGTTGATTCATTTTTAATGTGGCAAATTTACTAATCCGTCTATTTTTATGGCTTTGCAATGGTAAGTATAATATTTTTAATTAGGAGGCAACTATAAAATAGACGTTTTTAATTATGTTTTCGTATTCAGTCTTTCATGATTGATATATGCAATCACCTCAACAGTCTAAATCCTGTTTACCGCTAATCGCTCTGTTTGGCAGCTGCAATCCCCAAAGATTGTTACTTTTGCTCAACAACATAAAATAGGATGGAAACTTCAGCGAAAAGGCCAAACGAATTACGCTTCGGACTCCTGTGCAACAGCTTGCAATTGGAGTGCTGGCAGGCGGAGACGATCAGAGAGTTGCGGGATAATGGCATTCAGCTGGCACTGATTGTAATCAATGCCGAAACCCCTGCCCCACCGCCTGGCTTTTTTAAGCGAATGCGCTCCTATCCTTACAAAAATTTGTTGTTCAGGCTATGGAACAGGTATGGCTTTAAGCCTAAAAGCAAAACCACAACGGATATCAGTGAGGAAGTTGAACCCATCGAAAAACTGTATTGCAAACCCCTGAAAAAAGGACTTTCCAACTATTTTTCACCTGCTGATATCAGCCAAATTCAATCTCAAAAACTGGATTTTTTGTTACGCTTTGGATTCAACATCATCAAAGGCGAAATACTGGAAGCTGCCCGATACGGAGTGTGGTCGTTTCATCATGATGATGAGCGTGTGATACGTGGTGGTCCTCCGGGTTTTTGGGAATTTATGCAGGGCCACGAATACAATGGCGTTATCTTGCAAAAACTGACGAAGGAATTAGACAAAGGTCTGATATTGAGAAGACAGTTTTATAAGGTGATCAGGCATTCTTATGCAGCCCATCTGGATCAGCTTTACTTCGAAAGTGCACGATTGCCCCTTCAAAGCTGCAGAGATTTGTTCCTCAACCCTGATTTTGAGCCAGAAGTATCGCAATCGCAGGCTGCTATCAAGCATCCACCCGGCAATATGCAAATGATACGCTATTTCCTTTCGGCCTTTTTTCGTCGTGTAGGTTTTCATCTCAATGACTTGTTTTTTCAGGAAGACTGGAACATCGGATTAATTAATGCTCCCATAAAGGCCGTTGTTGAAAAGCCTGAAGGCTACCTCAAAAACATTAGCTGGTTTTCAAAACCTGCTCCGACCACTTATCTGGCTGATCCTTTTGTGATAGATTTTCAAGATGAAACCTATGTATTCTTCGAGCAATATGACTATCGCAAAGGAAAAGCAGTGCTGGCCTGTGCACTTAAATCAGAAGATTTTAAAAACTATCACACGGTTTTGGAAGAGCCGCACCATCTCTCGTTTCCTTTTATGTTTGTATATGAAGATGCACTCTATTGCCTGCCAGAGAGTTACAGTGCCAATACCTTGAATCTGTATCGCTTTGATGTGAAAACCCGTAAGTTGCAAAAAGTAAAAACGCTGCTAAAAGACATGGCCGTAGTTGACCCTGCATTGATTAACTATGAGGATCGCTGGTACCTTTTCTTTACGCAGAAAAATCTGCCCAGCGTGCATTTGTATTGCTATCACGCCAATAATCCTTTTGAGCCTTTCGTACCCCATGCCAATAATCCGGTAAAAACCGATATCCGGTCCTCACGTCCTGCAGGGAATTTTATTCAGCTAGGAGAAAAGCTTTTTCGCCCGGCACAGGATTGCACTTTGCATTACGGAAGGGCTGTTGTACTCAATGAGATTGTCCGCCTGAGCCCGCAACATTTTGAGGAAAAGCCCGTTAAACGTATCATGCCATTACCAGTATATGCCTACAATAAAGGCCTTCACAGTCTGAACGGAAATCAAGAATATACCGTGATTGATGGAAAACGATTCACCTTTACGCTTGCCGGCTTTTGGAATCAGCTCAAACTCAAACTAAATAAAATTGACTGATGCTGCACAAAATCCTCAGCACAACCGGCACACGCCTTCTCAATGCCTTTAGTGGCATAGTGATACTGTGGATTGCCACCAACGAACTGGGCAAAGCAGCCTGGGGAACTGCCGGCATCATCCTGCTCGACATCACCCTCATTTTGCTGGTAATAGAACTAATGGCTGGCAGTGGTCTTGTCTATTTCAGCTCGCGCTACAGCTTGAAGAGTTTGATAAAAATTTCTTACAGTTGGATGCTGCTGGTAATCGCATTCACCACTTTGATTTTTGGGTTGTTGTCATTTTTTCCGGAGATTTATCAGCTCGTCATCCCGCAAGGTTATGGGCTGCATATTCTGGCTCTCTCGCTGATCAACGCCCTGCATGGCATTAATATGAATGTATTGTTGGGCAAGAAAAAGATCACAGCATTTAACAGTCTGTTCGTTTTGCAATTTGGCCTGCAACTGCTGAGTTTTACTGGTTTTGTCTATCTCATGCAGCTGAAAGACGAAAGAGCTTTTATTTATGCGTTGTATGTGGCTTATGCTGTCCCTGCAATGACGGGATGGCTGATACTGGCTCCATTTTTCAAGGAAAGGAACGGCCCCAATGCAATAGCAACACCACGAATCATCCTTAACTATGGCAGCATGACGCAGCTTTCGAGCATTGCCCACATGATCAATAAGCGACTCAGCTATTACTTTCTGAAAAGCCTGAGCGGGATTGGTTCGGTAGGTATTTACAACTCAGGCGTACAACTTTCGGAAGGACTGCGTTTGATAGGTCAGAGCATCTCGCTGGTGCAATTTTCCGAAATCAGCAATTCAAAAGACGATCAGGCCAGTGCCAGACTAAGTATTGTGCTGCTGAAATTTGCAGTTGGCCTAACAGCCTTGGCACTTTTAGTTTTAATAGCCATCCCACAAGTGGTATTCGAATGGGTTTTCAGCAAGGAATTTGGCGAGATAAAAATTGTCATCATCAGTTTGGCTCCTGGCGTTATTGCCCTGGCAGCCAACACCATATTCAGCCATTATTTTTCGGGCACCGGGCAGCCCAGATACAATCTGATTGCCTCATTAAGCGGACTAGCTGTAACGGTTCCGGCATTAATACTGCTTATTCCGGCTTACGGATTGATTGGTGCAGGCTTAAGTGCATCCTTGGCTTATGCAGCAGCAGTGATTTATCAATTGGTGGTATTTAAAAGAATTACCCAAACCGCTTTCAAATCGTTTTTGATTACTAAGGAGGATTTGATGCTTTTAAGAAAAATACGGTTTAGTATCTTATCAATAATATTCGTGTAAAATTTGGCAAAAGTTTAATAATTTAAAGCCGGGATCATTACAGTTTCTTTTAGCCTTTCTGCTGTGATA
>Ga0334883_1005583_pt1 | contig 11009 bp, 7 predicted proteins | sample GraSluR1_MG_6_FD_207230 | JGI IMG/M metagenome (GOLD analysis project Ga0334883, IMG submission 207230) | Sludge microbial communities from methane-producing bioreactor in Wageningen University, Netherlands - Granular Sludge_09_05-R1 | ecosystem: Engineered > Bioreactor > Anaerobic > Unclassified... | reverse complement strand
CATAACTCAAATAAATACTTATCACTCTTTGCCAGTTTATACCTGTTTGCAGAGAAAGGTCGGGGGAAGAACCGCGGTTTTGTTACAAGGGTTACAGGGAAATTCATATTAGCGCAAAGAATGCTAAAAACAAAAAATCTCCCAAGTTGGGAGATTTTTTGTGGTTTGTACTTACTAGTTCTTGATAATTAGTATATCTATCGATATCTAGCGTTAACTAATTTTACCAACGACCGCCTTTGTCTTTTTTGCCTGGTTTCTTTGTAGTTACGGTAGCCTCTGGAGTTTCCTTTTCAAGCCACCATTGATAGCCGTAATATCCGCCAAGGCCTGCTCCTGCCGCGATAATTAAGATTGCAATAGTAACTACTGCCCGAGAACTTTCCTGAGTATCTGTTTCATCATCTGCGCCTTCAACTTTTCCGTCTGGAGAAATTGTTTCGATTTCCGTTTCATCTTTTTTCTCATCTTCTTTTTCTTTATCAGTATCCTGTGTTTCAGAAGTTTGAGCAGTTGCTACACCCCAACCTAAATATGTTCGTGCTCTTTTTGTTGGTGCAATTACGCCAGTTGCAACTTTTACTTCTTCTTTTGTTGGAGTTGCATTTACAACTACATAGTCACTTGTGTTTTCAACATCATCTACAGCTTGAACGCCAAATTCATACATTTTTCCATTTTCTAGATTTGTAATTTCGATTTCTGTGCTATGAGCATCTAAATATAAATATTCTTCGCTTGTATCGTTTGAGGTAACTGGTCGGTATCTTACGCGATAATAAATTGCGTCATTTACTTTATCCCAAGTTAGTTTAATTTTTGAATCTAGTGACTCGGCTTTAAAATTAGTAGGTTTTTCTGGTGCTGTAATGTCGGCCGCTAAACTCATTGGTGTAAAGTGATCTACCAGTGCTTCTACATAGCCGATGTATTCACCATGAACCTTATCAACTCTGTAGGTATTTGGATATAATTCCCAACTAGTTCCATTCCAAAAATATAATCCTTTGATTTGATCTATAGTAGCATTAATTTTGTCTAAATCTTCTTGAGTAAACCATACTCTAATAATAATAGGCCAATTAATTGCGTCTTTGTCTAAAACAGAGATATCAAAGAATTTTCCAAAAGCAGAAATTCCACTGAAATTGCCTTCCGGATTCCCAGTGTATTGTGCAAAAGTAATAGTTGTGTTTTGTGCTTCTTTTGCAATTCCATTTGGATTGCTAATCTCGATATTTTCATAAGTCAAAGAAGTGGTTGAACTGTCAACATCTTCAAGCTTAATATTCTCAGCAAGTTCATTGTAGTAAATTGATGCTGAATAATTTGGGGAAACATTGCCTACTATATCTTTGTATTGAACATAAACTGTATTAACGCCTGTTGCGGGTAGGTCAAAGTCAGCGGTGTTTATTACATCTTGCCATGTTGTTGTATCTTCAATAGAAAATTCGTGAGTTCCATATCTCATTTGGTGTGCATCATTATATGTAAAATCTAAAGTTACTTTTTGATTGTTAGTTACTTTAGCACCATTGTTAATCGTAATAGTTCCAGTAGGTAATTCATTATCTTCGACATTTACAGTTCTTGTTTCAGTTGTAGTATTACCACTTGAGTCAGTAACTGTGTAAACAACTTGATAAGTGCCAAGTGTAGTAACATCGACATTACTTGCGTCAATATCAATGTTTGCTGTTATATCGCCATCGTAATTATCTTCTGCAGTTGCACCTAATTCTACATATTCACTACCAACTTCAATAGTTTGAGGATTGTCATCAAGAAGAGTAATAACAGGAGCAATGTCATCTACGAAATTAAATGATTTGGTTTTAACATCAGAAACTTTATTTAAAGAGTCGTATGCGCGAGCTTTTACTTCGTATTTTCTACCATAAGTAAGATTAACCGGGTCAAATTGATAAGACCAAGAATTTCCTAATGTTGCATCATTCCATGTGTTTGATTCTGTAACCCAAGCAGATCCGTTCCAAAAAACTGCTGGACTTGCTGTAGTATCTTTAATTTTTACTTGAACTTTGGTTATTCCGCTTACATCTTGTGCATCGCCAGTTATTGGCTGAGGAAAGTTATTTTCATTGTATTGATTTTGGTCGAGGTCTATATCAACTGTTGGCTTTGACGAATCTACAATTAGCTTAAAGGTAACTGTTGTGGTGTTGCCATCGGAGTCGGCAATATCACCGGAAACTACATAATATCCTTCTGGATAGTCGCCAGGTATGCGCATATCCGAATTTGTTCCTGTTAATGAATAAACAGCGCCGTCTGCGAGCTTAACTGAACCTTCGTAAATATATGCAAAGGGTTCATTGCCTTGTGCAGCATCTTTTAAATAAGTTTTCCATGGGTCAGAATAATTTGCATCGTAATAATCAAGAAGTGTTTGAGTATCAACAGATTTATTCACGAGTGTTAACGGGAAGTGTTCGTCTTTTAATTGTTTGCTAGTTGTCGTTGTATCAGTGAATTGGATGTTGTAGGTTGTTGAATGGTTGCCGTCTGCATTTAAAATAAATCCACCTTCTAATGAACCAGGCATTACTGATCCATTTGCAGTAAATCCAACATTTTTAAGCACTGGTCCTTGTGTATCTGGTTCTGGGGATTCAGACGGTGTTGGTGAAGGCGATGGTTCTGGTGATTCAGATGGTGTTGGGGAGGGAGAAGGTTCTGGAGTAATAATTGTAATAGTTTGTGTTGCGGGTGTCCAAGATTCTAATTCACCGGTTGTTTTATCTTTTACTGTGACAGTTAATGTATGTGTGCCTGGATTTGAGTCTTTATAGTAAAAATTTTTATTAGCAGTTTCTGAATTCATTTGAAGTTCTGTTGTAGTAGACCAAGTATTTGCATTTGATGAAAATTCACCTGTGGCAGAACTGGATTCAAGCATTAATATTTTTGTTGAAGATACTTTGGTTAAATTGCCGTCTGCGTCTTGTGTTTGAGTTGTTAATACTTCAGAAGCAGTATTTTGATTTACAGTTCTTTCTGGAGTCGTAAAATTGATTTGAGTAATATTTGCTGAGGCCGCCTTTGCTTTTGTTGGATTTAGAAAGGCAGTGATCATTGAGGTTTGCAGTACAAGTAGTCCAACTAGAAAAGAAATAACCCAATTAGAGAATTTCTTTGATTTAAGAAAAATCATAATTTTCCTTTTAGTTATTTAATATTTAATTTGAGTTGAAAAAATATAGTAAAATATTATTAAGAAATAATTTATTTTACTATGTTTTTGTTTAAGATTTTATTTTTGTTTTAGATAGAGTTTAACTTATTATCACTTAATTTATAGCTTATTAGTTATTTAAAATTCTTAATATATATAACAGGTTTGGTTGTATTATTTGGATACAATAACAAACCCTCCTATTATCCAAATAGTAGTTTTTTCGATATCCCATTTTTAAGTAATTTACCTTACAGATTCTTCAATATGAATCTAGTGGGATTTTTTATTTTTTTATCTGGTCTATATAACTTAAGATTATTGTTTGAGTTATCCTAGCTCATTTTGAACTAAGAACTGTTTAATCTTGTGTTGTTGCCATACAGACAATTTCAACTTATAACATATGGTTTTTTTGTCAACATACATTTTTCGTTCGAATCTGTGGATAACTTATTCAAAACGCGTTCGTAAATAATATATTTATATGGTTATCTAATAAATATTAATTTTTTAATTAAGCTTGTGTAAAAACACAGTAATTATTATAGTTTTAGAATTAAGGATTAGTAATCCAATATTGATTTACCTACTAATATGTAGATATTACTTAACACCAAAATCCCACCCGCGGGGTGGGATTTTGGTAAGTGTTTGTTTTTGATAGAGTTATTTAATTAAAATCCTAAAATAAAATTTCTAATGCCAAATATCAAAGATTGTGCGGGATATTGATTTTCTGGCATAGGATTACCAAACATTTGAACAACCATGGTTGTATTTTTATTATTGAAATTGCCTTTCAATACTGCAATTGCAATATGTTCGTAATCTGGTTTCAAGATATTATTTTTATGTGTTTCACTGGCCATCCATGCATTATGAATGCCGCTTGAGGTAGCAAAATCCATAGCAAGATTTTCCCCGGCTTTTTGATATTCGTATCCAGAATTGCGAATAAAATCCCAAGGTGATTTTCCGTTAGGAGAATAATGATTAAAGTAGTTTTTGTTTATCATGTCTTGTGCTTTTAATTTGGCAGCGTAGTAAAGTTGTGGATCTTGTGATAGTTCTGAAAGACCTCGAGTTTTTCTTTCTTGATTAACAAGTTCGACTAATTTACTTTCTGAAATATTTGTTGCAAAAGCCCGGCATGGAATTATTAAAAATACGAGCGTAAAATAAATTATTACAGATAAAATAGTGGCAAAAATAATATAGTTTTTTGCTTTTTTGTCTATAATACTAACACTTGTTTTTATTTCATTCTTATACATATTAATTTAAATTTTTGTCCCGATGGACTTTGTCCCACCGAGGATTTTTGATTGTGCATTTTTATTTTTATTTTAAGAAATTATTAGTAAATTAAATTATTGTACCAAAAAAAACCTGTTAAGTCAAGGTGAATAGGGAGTAGTTAAGTAGGAGAGTAGGCCAGTAGGTAAGTAGGTGGGTAGTGAATTAGTAATAAAAAATAAGCTAAATCTAGCTTATTTTAATTTGGTACGTGTGGAGGGAATTGAACCCTCGACCTCCACCTTATAAGGGTGGCGCTCTAACCACTGAGCTACACACGCAAAGTATTTTATTGATTAATCTAAAAAAATTATATCATATAGATCTCTCCTTATCAATTGTTATAAAAAAGTTTTCCACTTTTATTTTAATTTTTTTTTTAGTATAATCTTATTATGCAAATAATATTGATGCAAAAAATTAATTCTTTTGTGTCTTAGAATGCCCCAATGGCATTTTTTGTTATTTGTAAATTTAATTGAACATTAATAAGGAGGAAGTATGAATTATAATCTTCGTAAACTTGGTTTTGCTAATATTGAATTCAACTCGTTGTTTTCTCCTGCTCCGCTGGTTTATATTCTTTCACATTTCCAGCTCTATAACTTTGAAATAATTTTTCGAAAAATGTTGCATAAGTATTTTTATGAAGGTAAAATTAGATTTTCCGCAGAATGTATTTTTCGAAGAAATTGCGAAAAGTTTTTTAAAGAATACATAAGTTCTAGAAAAGAATGTTCTTTTTGTATGTTTTTGCGCGCGGAAACCGATACTCAGTCAATAAGCGTTGGCCGAGGCATGCTACTACCCAATAAAAAATCAGTTAATGGAATTTCTACCAATGCAATTCCTACGAAGAAAGAACAATTTTACATTCAATTGTGTAATGATATGCTGTTTGATTATGGTTTCTTTTCAATCACAAACCACAAATATATTTCATGTGCTAGAAACATGGAAGAACTAAAACAAAAAATTCTGTTGCTTGCTTTCTATCTAGGAGAAACAAAATACAGAATTGCTGATTATGAAGAACTGTTTCCGGAAATAGATTCTTTTAATTTAAATGATCGAGGAATAGCTTTTAAAGTATTAAAATACCCATATTTTTGAAATATAGTTTATTAAGCAAAAGGGCATCTCGCCCTTTTTTTTAATATTTTGTTTAAATACTCCTTGCTTGACTTGGGTGAAATTTTTTGCTATAATGATTTAATAATTGATTTTTATAAAAAATATTAATCTAAAAACAAAAACAAATATAAAGAGGGAAAAATGAGTGGTAATAAAAAACAAAAACAAAATAAAAACATTTCGCAAGATATAAAAAATTCTGGTGATTTAAGTAAAAAAAGATCTGGTTCAAAAATTTTTGTTACAATAATTTTTAGTTTAATTATTTTTATTGGACTTTTAGTAGGTCTTTCTTTAATTTATGCTAAAGCTTATGAAAATCAGTTTTTTCCTGGAGTAAAAATTGCTGGTTATGAGGTTGGTGGAAAAACTCAACAGGAGGCAAAATTAAAATTAGAAAATAAGCTGGTAAATATTGGTCAGGCGCAGGTTACAATCAAAAACAATGGAGAATCTCGCCAGGTTAAAATTGCTGATTTAGGAGTGAGTGTTGATTTGGATAAAACTATTAAACAAGCATTTAGCTACGGTAGAGATTCTAATTATATAAATAATAGTATTGAGCAAATGCAGTCGCTTTATTACGGAAAAGATTTTAATTATATTTTAAATGTTGTTGAGGGCAAAATAGAAGAAAAAATTAAAGAGATTGCACCAGACCAACACAAAGAACCAAAAAACGCAACAGTTTTAGTTAAAGATGGAAATATTTCTATTGAAAAGGAAGAGTTTGGTCAAAAGGCTGATATAGAAAGATTAAAATTAGAGATAGCAAAAGATTTAAGTACAAAAGAAAATAATATTATAATTTGGTTATCAATTAACCCTGAAATAAATCAAAAACAGGTCGAAACAGTTTTGCCTCAGATTGAACAAATAATTTCAGATGAAATAGTTTTTATTGATACTGATAAGCATAAAACATATAATGCCAGTCCAGAAGAAATTGCCAGTTGGTTAGTTTTAAAGCCTGAGGTCGGTTTAGCAATATCAATAGAAATTGCAGATGATGCTATTAAAAATTTTATTCAGGAAGATTTAGCAAAAAAAATCAATAAAAAAATGATTGATAAAAAAATCAACAAAAGAACTAAAGCAGTTATTGCAAATGGTCAAGATGGTAGAAAACTCGATGAAGATAAAACATTAACAAGTACAAAAAATATTTTAACAAGTAGATTAGATGGTCAAAGTATTAGTAATGAAATTAAGTTAATTGTAAGTGTTGAAAAAGCAGGAGAAATTGAGGTAGAGCCAAAAGAACTAGGTTTATCCGGAGGAACCCCTGGTCTTGCAGAAGGTAAGTATATTGAAGTGAATTTAAGTACACAAACTATGTATTTATTTGATGGAGAAACTCCGCACGGTAGTTTCAGAGTATCTACTGGAAAATGGAGTATGCCAACACCAGTCGGAACAAGGTATGTCTCTGACAAAAATGCTAGGGCTTGGTCAGCTAGATATGGACTATATATGCCTTATTGGATGGGAATTGGTGGAGGGTATGGAATACATGAGTTGCCAGAGTGGCCAGGTGGTGCTAAAGAGGGTGAATCTCACTTAGGAACTCCTGTGTCGCATGGTTGTATTCGTCTCGGAGTGGGAGCTGCTGCAACAGTTTACAATTTTGCTCCTGTTGGTACACCGGTGTTTATACATAAGTAATAATTAACAAATAACAATTAACAATTAACAGTTAACATTAATGAGTTAAAAATTAAATATAAAGAAGCCACGCCTGCAACGCCTGAGCCATGCCCGACATGCCAGACACAAGTCGTGGCAGGCGGGTAAAGCTCAAGCTTGCGATGGCGGGCAAGGGAGGGTAAAATGAAACGCCCAATTTCAATTGAAATCCTTGATTCAACTTTAAAATAATGTTGAACTAGGATTAAACTAAAAACTGCCTAATAGGCAGTTTTTAGTTTAGTTTTCAAAAATTTATTTGGCAGCCTTGACGGGAATCGAACCCGTGTTGCATGCTTGAGAAGCATGTGTCCTAACCACTAGACGACAAGGCCAAAACATTGTCATATTATCAAAATTAGATATAATAGTAAATATAAATAATATTAAAATAAAGGAGTTATATGGTTCAAGTAAATAAAGATGTTTGTATTGGTTGTGGGACATGCGTGAGTGTTTGTCCTGATGTGTTTGAATTAGATGAAAATAACAAATCACAGGTTAAAAAAAACGCAGATTTAGAAAAAAATGACGGGTGCATTAAAGATTCAATAGATCAATGCCCTGTTAGTGCAATTAGCAATTAAATTATCCACATTCTAATTTCATGCCATCTTTGGTATACTTAGTTTAAATATTCGTATTAAAAACTACTCTTTAAGGAGGGTTGTTGCTAAAAAGATTTCACAATAATCAGAATTGGTGGACTATTATAGTAGTAGTTTTTATTGCATCTATATGTGTATTTTTTAACTATTCTCAATCTTTGGCAATGTCTAATACTTTACATTACCAAGCACGACTAATGAATAAATCAGGTAATATTGTTTCAAATGGTTATTACACCGTGTCTTTTTCTCTTTACACCCAGTCTTCAGGCGGATCTTCTTTTTGGTCAGAAACTCATACTCTTTATGCTACCCGCGGTTATGTAGATGCACAGCTAGGGTCTATTACTCCACTTAACACTGATTTTTCAGGTTCTGACTATTATTTAGGAGTAAGAATTGGGTCTGACTCTGAGATGACTCCTAGAAAACAACTAGGCTCTGCCCCGTGGTCTTTAAATGCATCTAATTCTCAAGCTCTACAAGGAGCAACGCCTGGCACAGGATCTAATAATATACTAAAACTTAATTCTTTAGGAGAAATTGATATTGCAGCTGGAATAAAATCTGCAGGTACATTAGAAGCATCAAATGGTTTAAATATTACTGGCGGATCAGTTTCACTTCCAGCAAATTCAATAACTTATTCATCACTTAATTTGGCAAATCAAATACAAGGATCTGACCTAGCATCAAATATTTCCATCAATACTTCTGGAGATATTACAACTTCCGGAACAATGAATATTACTGGCGCATTTGAGCTTAATTCAGTTACTGTTTTGGCAACAGCAGGGGAGATTAATGTACTTGGTGGTTATACTGGAAACACCAATGATCTTAATATTCTCTCAGGTGGTGCTTTAGCTGGCGTTACATCAACAAATTTTCAATATTTAGTAGGTACAACATCAAATCTTCAAACTCAATTAAACTCTAAACTAAATCTTGCTGGTGGCACTATGAGCGGAGCTATTGCTATGGGAGGAAACAATTTAACTGCAACCGGCAATATTACCTTTGATGCAGTTACAAATACTGTTGCAGGTATCCAAAATCAAAACTTACTTGATCTTTCTGCCAATGAAACAATTACTGGAGGATGGTTGTTTAATAACAATATTACAGTTGCAGATGGACAGTGGGTGGGGTTGGGGGCAGCAAGCCCAAGAATATCTTTTAGCGCAACGGGTGCAGGTAGTATTAGTATTGACAATGCGCAATATTTTAATGTAGATCAATTAAATGTATCTGGTAATATTGCCATGTCTAGTAGTCGAACAATCGGGGTGGGGGGTATTGGTGGAGCAGATATAGTTTTTGTTGATGATACAATGGATCAATTATTATTTAGAAATGCACTTTTACAAACAGAAAATTCTTACATTAAAGGAGATTCGTACTGGTCTGGCAGAGAAACTGGAGCGTGGAGTAATGCAAATCCTAGCACTATTACAGTGAGTACAGCATTTCTAAATAGCAATGATTTGGTTATAATTACACCAGTAACTGAGAAAGTAGGAAATGGAGATTATTGGATAACTGCTGGAGCTGATTCATTTACAGTATCTTCAAGAGATTCTGGAGGTGTATTTCAGGAAACGATGGATTTTAACTGGATTATAATTAGACAATAATATATTTTATTGAAAATAAATTGTACTTTTATTAGTCATAATTAAGAATTGGGCTAAGTATAGGATTATTAAATAAAAAATACCTACATTTATATAAATGTAGGTATTTGATTGAATTATTTTTTAAAGACTAAGTAATGGATCGGCTCCTCTTTAAAGGAGTCTGTAAAGCTCTTTTCGAGTTTAAATTTATGTTTTTCAAATAGCCGAATGACTGTTTTTTCGCTCATTCGTAGTTTGCTTCCAGAGCATCTCATATATTCGGTTACAACTAAGTAACCGTTTTTTTTTGTCGAATTGTACAAAGAATCGATCAAGGTTGTCCATTCTTCATCAATTTGTTTTAACAATTTATCTTGATCTTTTTGTGACCCATAGTGAAAATTATTACCTTCCGAATTAATTTTCGAAAGATTGTCGTAGTGAAAAATATGAACATCGCTAATAAAAATAAGATCTATGATCTCGTCTGCGACCGCAGACTGATAGTTGTTGTTTATTTTTATTATGATGTTGTCAGTGTTTTGCTTGGCACTTTGTGCCAGACACAGTATTGCCGTTAATGCATTTATGCTTTGGTCAACGGCATAAACCTTTCCATCCGGTCCTACTATTTCGCTAAATTTGAATGTGTATCTACCGTTTCCACATCCAAAATCTAGAATAGTACTATTTTTTCCGATGTACTTGTTTTCAACAAGTATATCGATTTTTTTCATTTTTTCCATTGTCGCTGAAGAATAAGCTTCCTTGAACAGTTTCATGGAATTGGAGATGTCGTTATTTTTCAGAACAGTTAGTTGTTCTTCATAAAATAAGACATCGTTTTTTGTAATTGTATAAATCCTTTTGGCTGGTTCGGGAGAAGTAGTTAGCAATGCTTCGATTTCGTCTTCATCTGGTACCTGAATCGTACCAATATCTATAATTGTTGGTACAGGGTTAGGACTATGAGTTAGGGTTACGGTATGAGTATCTTTAACTTCTACTACCTCGATTATTTTATTGATTTTTGGAGTTATTGTTAATCCTCCGAGTAAATAGCCGATTATTAATGTTGTCAAAATTACAAAAAAATACTTTTTCATTCATATCATTCCTTTTAAATCAAATTTTTAATAAAGCCATTAAAATTACTTAGATAATTTTTAACACATAAAATAATTATCTAAGTTTATTATATTAACCTATTTTTTTATACTATGTCAATAATTAAATTTAATTAGTATTTGAATAAATTGCATTTAATTGTAGTTTTTCGAAATTTGTATAAGTATTTTATCCTTTGTAACCATTTATGACTTAATTATACTGAATTTTATTAAATTATCCACATTCTAATTTTACGCCATCTTTGGTATACTTAGTTTAAATATTCGTATTAAAAACTACTCTTTAAGGAGGGTTGTTGCTAAAAAGATTTCACAATAATCAGAATTGGTGGAC